>Ga0065711_1000882_pt1 | contig 53022 bp, 34 predicted proteins | sample Hoacrofraction12_FD_59098 | JGI IMG/M metagenome (GOLD analysis project Ga0065711, IMG submission 59098) | Hoatzin crop microbial communities from Cojedes, Venezuela - Epithelial fraction 12 v2 (version 2) | ecosystem: Host-associated > Birds > Digestive system > Esophagus > Crop | place... | reverse complement strand
TTATTGTTTAACATTAATGATTACCTAGGGACTAAACCCTCTGTTCCCAGACCTAATGTCCAGATGGGCAGGGCTGTACAAGGGACATAGCAGCATTGTTCGTGCTTTATGATTAACTAATTCCATCACCCTGGTTACAGGAGCAGCAGAGACAATGTGTGATGAACTGACCACAAGCCCCATTCCCTGTTCCCCTGCGCTGCTCAGGGGGAGGAGGGAGAGAATTCAGGAGTAAAGTTGAGCCCAGGAAGAAGGGAGGAGTAGGGGGAGGTTTTTTCAATATTTGGTTTGATTTCTCATTATCCTGCTGTGATTTGGTTGGTAATAAATTAAACTAATTTCCCCAAGTCAAGTCTGTTTTACCTGTGACCGTAACTGGTGACTGTCCTTATCTTGACCCACGAGGCTTTCGTTGGTTTTTTTTTTGTCCCCTGTCTGGTTGAGGAGGGGGAGTGACAGAGCAGCTTTGGTGGGCACCTGGCGTCCAGCCAGGCTAAACCATGACAGGCATTGATGTGTTTAGAGGATTGCATCCATGTTGACAGACTATCCTGCATTTCATAATTTCACATTTGTTTAAGCAGCCACATGAACAGCTTTCACAGTGCTCATCTTCAGAATTGAAAATGTAAAAATATTCCTATATATTTCAAAGAAAAACAACAGTTTTTTTCAAATGACCGATATAGAATACAGAATGCTACGGGAAGTGAAGGTCTGTTGAAGCAAGGTTTGTCCGTTACAGTGTTTTTAATCTTATGACAGCTGCATTCCGTAGAACTGCCAATCACAGTGTTGACAGTTGTGCCATGACAGTGAGAAGGTTTTGGTAATAAATTTGCAATTCAGATTATATTTTAAAAATAAATCAGAATAGCTATCTCCTTTAAAGTCTTTAAGCCAAATGCAAAATGCATTCCTGTGATATCACTATTCTGTGTTTGAAAAACATCAATGTGTGTGCCTACACTCTTCCTGAACGCTGCTGCATGGAAAACACCAAGCTGCTGATCCAGTCTGTGGATCCCTTGCCCTTCTCAGATTAGTGAGCCTGAGCAGCGCTCAGGACACTGAATTTGTGTTTGTCCATCAGATACTGCCACAGCTACAAAACCAATATTGGTGCAGGAAATGGTGTAAACCCCAAAACTGTCAAGGAGCTTAAATGTGCTTCCTCACAGAATCCCTAAATTGCAGAACTCTAGGTTATATTATCTTATGATTGATGAAGTAGTTAGCATCACACGGATAGCAAACGAGCAACCTTAAGCTATAAAAAGACACAAAATCATAACTGGTTTTCAGTCCTCATGCAAGTAGAGGAGGATAGTCCTCAGGCCTACTATCCCCCAAAAAGTCAAGGATTTTTTTTCATCTTCCCTTCCCCTGCCCACATTTGCCTTCTGGACCAGGTCACCTACGTCACAGAGAGATGTGAGAACTCTCTTTTACTCCTCTTATTCCTTCCAGTTCAATTTTTCATTTGTCAGCAAATACTTTCTTCTAAAGTTCTTTCTCTGATACTGTGGATTACAAGACCTTTCCTCATGGTTTCTAATAGTCATGGGGCAACGCTATTGTCTTACGTATAGTTCCTAGTGCCTATTCAGTGCAGGGATGGGAACCCAACAGATGCATCCTCTCACCTTAATACAGGAAGGATGATCCAAGGACACAATGAAATATACTTAAAGATATGCTGATTAAATGCTTTTTTAAAAGAAAATGGAAATTAATTTCCAAATTAAGCCTAAGATTCACTGGCTGAAAAGAATATGCATGAATTAATTACAGTTTACCAAAAAACTCTGATGGTTCTTTGATCTACAGCTACCTTATTATTCAAAGAATAGAGACATTATATTTTTTCCTGGAGTTACATAATTGAATGAGGTTAATATGTAGAAATAATTTTTAGAGCTGACTGGCCATTTGTTGATTTTTAGAGGAAAAAATGAAACCAAAAAGGATTTAATTTCTAGCTTGCTTTTAGGTTGTTGTACTCTCTTCCAAGGCACTCCATACCCTGAAATGAAGCAATGTCTACCTCAGTGGATCCAACGCAGTTTCATCTGGTTAATTTAGATCATAAAGAAAAATGGCGGTGTGAGACAATGTACTGGACCTTTCACCAAATATGGGAGAAGTGTACAGAATCCAAATTCAGTTTTTCCACTTTTTCAAAGTTTTTGGGTATCAAGCATTTTCATTAAAAATCTTGTGAAAGAAGTGCTTTCCATATGTAAAATTTCATTTAGGTCAAATTGTGCTTTCTTTAACAGTTTGAAAGGAAAATATTCAAGCAAAGATTTCTGGCAACCTAATTAATTAACCCCTTCATCCTGCTTTTTGATCATTAAGTCCCAGAAAGTACCTTGCTCTGAAGTTGTTATATTTTTATGTCAATGACATTTGTAAGGTAAATTGACAGACTGTATTGCATTCAATATGTTATCTTTTACAACTGACTCAAACTCTTTTGGAAGGGAATTAGAAACTTTCAGAAATACCAAGATTTAAACAACAGAGCGCTGTCTGTATTCCTTTGACTTGCCCACATTAGTATCACTGATTATTTTACTGACGAAAAGGAACTAGAAAGATTAGACGGGGAACTCCTCTAAATAAAAATAAAATTAACACACACTCCTCTGAATCCCAGCATTCTATGTTCTGATTTATAGTTTGATCCTTACACAAAGGACTTAGTTGAGAAAAAAAATGTTCTTTATTTTCAAATACTGAAAAGTTTCTTAAGTCCTACTTGCTCTTTTGTTTTTCAGAGAAGACTAAAATAAGAACCAAAGTTCCACCAGAACAATTTTTTTTCCAGCCAAGATATAACCATCCCTTCTAAGAACTGACTGAAGTGTTTCCATCTGCATTAAGTGCTGCACCTGAAGCCTGCGCTGGAGGTTTTATTCTGCCAACATTTATACGCTGATTACTCCTATAAAACTTGAGAGTCATTTCCCCAGCAGCACCTGGAATAATTGCAAAATGACTGGCAAATGAATCATGAAGGTACCGTTAAGTGTGCCAGTCACTGTGCAGCTAATAATTCTCCAGAATCAACATGAAAAGTCAGTGTATGACCTTTCACTTCACTGCAACCCTGGTTTTGTGTCCCTCTTCCCTTGATTTACTTGTTGCTTCATGCAACAACGACAACAAAAGGAAGGACCATTCACACTAGACTCTTTTCCATTAAAATGAACTATGTTCGTTGAAATGAAGAATGAGTGTAAAGGTTGGTAATCCAAAGGGCCTTTTATCAAAATAGATGACTACTTATTGGCTGAAGATACCTGCTACATTGACATGCACCAGTTGTGCTTTAGTTTTTCTGCTGAAGAGCAGTTAGTTAAAAGTGTAATGTACCTTTAAAAAAAGCAGGTCGAAACTCCTCTTTGTATAAAATGGGGACCCTAAGTTCACAAAGCACAACATTTACATAATGTATTCACCATGGCTGCATTTCTGATCAACTTTTTTAAAAAGATGTCAATGTGAGTACTGCATTATGTCTGACTTTTTTCATCTGAGAAAGAGAAATTCTTTCAAAGCTATCTTTATATCCCTTCATGCCAGACATTCCCTCCTTAGAGAAAAATAAGGCTACTTAGTCAGTTTAAGATGTTAGTTGTTTGTGATGATAGCTTGCTTTTTAGGGGTAACAACGTCTAACAAGTCCAGCAAAACCACCTGATATGAAGAAGTCGTAACTGGAGATGTTTTGGAATATTTTGACACCACGTTTATCATAAGAAAAGTGTGTTTCACTGAAAACAAAACTTTACTTTTAAAGCTATAATCTTCAATATAATACACATAATTTCATGAATATATAATTTCCTCAGGAGAGTTAAGTGACAAGATTTTCCGTGAGGGCTCCCATATCCAGACCATTACACCTCTTCCTCTCATATTACATTTTTCATCCTGTTTTTGGAAGGGTAACGTCCTGGTTTTGCTTAAAACAGAACCAATTCCCTTTTAGTGAATCCTCCTTACAGCCAAGTTCTTCCAAGTAAGTCCATTTTTCTGAAGCTGGCTGCATATTTTACAGACACTGTCTGCTCCAAAGCTGATAACACCTAATGTTTATGGTTACACTGAGCTAACGGTAGGAAAGGAGTGCAGAAAAAGGCCCCTGTTTGTAATTATCACTGTAGCAGCCAAGGTCACCGAAAGACCTCTTAGATTCCATGAGTGAGGAGTCAGAAGGGGTCGTACTTGCAGGGAGGGGTGGACAGAACATGTGACCCCATATTGAATGACGAGGCATTCCATGCCATGCATGTCATACTCAGTTTAAAGTTGGGGGATCACGAGGGTCTTGCTCTCTCCGTCCATGGGTGCCTCCTGACGAGGACCCTGCCCATTGTTCTGCCTGTGATCCAGATCCAGATTCGAATCTGTGCATTCCTGAGTCCAGTTCCCACCCACTGCCGAGGCCAGTCTGGGAATTCCTGGTGCTGCCTGGCAGCTGCTGGGATGACACCAGTGCCCAGGCACCCAACTCTGGGAAACTCAGTATTGGTTTTGTATATTTTACATGATTTATTATTAATATTATTAGTATTATTAGTGTTATTAGCAAAACATTTTATATTCAATTTGTAAGTCTCTCTCCCTTTTCCTCCGTTTCCCTTCCTCTGGTGAGAGGGTGCGGGTTAACAGAGAGCGTCTGCCACTCTGTTTATTGCCGCCCTGCTTTGAACACTGACAGGTTTACTTTCATTCTAACGCAGGATAAAAACAGTTTTTCAAGCCTCAAAACTATTTGAAACAGGTCCTTATTAAAACATAGAATCATAGAATCATTAAGGTTGGAAAAGACCTCTAAGATCATCAAGTCCAAATGTCAACCCAACACCACCGTGCCTACTAAACCATGTGCCTAAGTGCCACATCTACACATCTTTTTTGAACATCTCCAGGGATGGTGACTCCACCACTTCCCTGGGCAGCCTGCTCCAATGCTTGACCGCTCTTTCAGGAAAGAAATTTTTCCTAATATGCAATCTAAACCCTCCCTGGGGCAATGTGAGGCCACTTTCTCTTGTCCTATTGCTAGTTACTTGGGAGAAGAGACCAACACCTGCCTCAGTACAACCTCCTATCAGGTAGTTCTAGAGAGTGATAAGGTCTCCCCTCAGCCTCCTTTTCTCCAGGCTAAACAATCCCAGTTCCCTCAGCCACTCCTCATAAGACTTGTTCTCCAGGCCCTTCACCAGCCTCGTTGCCCTTCTCTGGACACACTCCAGCATCTCAATGTCCTTCTTATAGTGAGGGGCCCCAAAACTGCATGTGGTATACGAGGTGCGGCCTCACCAGCGCCAAGTACAGCGGCACGATCACCTCTCTACTTCTGCTGGCCACACTATTGCTGATACAAGCCACGATGCCATTGGCCTTCTTGACCACCTGGGCACACTGCTGGCTCATGTTCAGCCAGCTGTCAACCACCGCCCCCAGGTTCTTTTCCACCAAGCAGCTTTCCAGCCACTGCTCCCCAAGCCTGTAGGGTTGCATGGGGTTGTTGTGATCGAAGTGCAGGACCTGACATTTGGCCTTGATGAACCTCATACAGTTGGTCTTGGCCCATCGATCCAGCCTGTCCAGATGCCTCTGCAGAGCCTTCCTACTCTCAAGAAGATCAACAGTCCTAGCTCATTTCTTGTCATCTGCAAACTTACTGAGGGAGTACTCAATCCCCTCATCCAGGTCATTGATAAAGGTGTTAAACAAGACTGACCCCGATATATACAGCATATACTTCTATTGAAAATGCAGGATCATCGTATTTGGAAAAGATAAATTATGTAGAATGTTGTTTTTTCCCCACTCTGTTAATCCTCAGTGAAAATAATGCCTAAGAGTAGCACAGTTACCACAACCGTTATTAAATGATCTTCCTTTGGTTTACTTGGCTGATAGCTGCCAAAATGTAATGAATAGAATAAAAATTCTAATAAGCTGTAAACCCTGGAAACCTCAGTAGTCTGAGTATTTCAGTCACTATATTTCAAAATGGTTCCTCCCTCCTTCCTTTTCCAAATGACCACTTCCTGACGCTCTTCTCACATTTCTGCTTAACTCACTTCTCACATTTCTTCTTCACTCACCATAGTGTCCTTTGGAAGAATCCTGTTTCACCCCAGGCCTGAAGTGTTCCTGATGCCTGACATCCCGTACTGAGAAGCAGCCCCACGAGGACAGCAGCTGCTGCTAGGCAGTCCCTACCTTCCAGGTAGGGAGAGGTGTCACTGATCATGCACTATTAAGGCACCTCAGGGAAGAACACCACGATCCTGGAGCTAGTTTTGCAAATATGTAACTAATTATCCACTTACTCATGGCAGTCTCTGTTTTGTTGTGCTAATACTCCTAGTTTCCTAAGTCTTGGCCCAGCAGGATTAAGCCCAGTACTAAGAAGCAAGAGACATTTATGTGTGCCATTGAGTTGAATTAATAGAGCTTGTGTTGTATGAAGTCATATAGAGCAATTCTCACATATTAAAGGACAGATACATTCACAACTTCATACATTCCAATAGAAACATCTAGGAAATTGTAATTACTGTTTTTCATCCTGCTGCTATCACCTTATTTAAATCACCAGGTTTACAAATTTAATGATATATGTCACAGTTTAGGAATTGCTTCTCTAGTGCATGCCTTTTTGACTTTCTGAGAGACAAGCCACATCTTTAAAATCAATGTTTTTCCTCTTTGAATGCTTTCTCTCAGCAACATCAGAAAGTGCCACATGTGAAAAATGGTTCTAACTATGTATTGTGGCAAAACTTTCCTGAACAACAAAGGCAGTAGAAAGAGCAAAGTCTGAACTTCATTGAGAAAAAATGGGGAGAGCAAATGGGTGGCCTTTTGACCAACACAAGCAGACTTAGTATAAATTTTACAGCAATGAACTTCAGAATTTTTTTAAATGACAGTGGTCCGAAAACAGAGGAAGATGTACCCAAAACAATGGGAGACAAGTGTTTACAGCTTAGTATATGTGTGAGACTGGAGATGAGAAAAGGGAAGCTCATATCCCCTACCTATCCCTCTGAGTCTAAAGCGCACTTCCCTGTCTGAAAATTCATCTGCAGGACATTTGGGTGGGACGTACAGGCTGTACTTGGCACATGGGTTGTTGCCTGAAAAACATTGCTGTAGAAGGTGCCAGTGGGAATAAAGCAGTAAGTTTGTATTTCCTCTGTTAGTAATATAGTATATGTACTGATAATTCTTATATGACTGATGTGTAACACTGCCAAATCTATAAAGCTTATGAATACTGCCAAAACCATAAAGCTTCCCGTTCATAATTAAATGTTTAAATCTAGTACCTAACTAAAGTTTATTATTAGAAGAAGAACTGAGGATGAAGAGCAAGGTGTGAATTTTCTTTCTTGGTTCATTAAGTACAATATTTCTGTACTCGTGTTGTTGCCTGGTTTAAGAGGTTGTCATAAATGGGCTGAAGATACTTATGACACCCAGTCATTCGTAGAAGTTTTAGAAACTCCTCCATCTTCCAAGAACAATCTCCCAATTAACTGCTTCAACATGAAATTGTGACTTTCCTAACATGATAATACCAAGAAGCACAACATTTGGTGAAGGTATTTTGATACGAACAGAGCTGGTAGCAGTAATACAGCAATAATTGCTGGCTCATTTACTGACTATTTAGCTCGTGCAGTGAACCAGATGAGAACAGCTAATGAGCACAGCTTCTTACTGTAATTAGTAGAACAGTAGTGTCTCACAGATGATTTACAGTTTGCAAAAGTCAGTGTATTTACTGAAAAGCTTGTATTCTCTGTGAAGTTGTGCCCGTATGATGACCTGAGGATACCATGCTCTACTTTCTAGTGAGCCTTAAGACTGATTTATAACAACCTCAGAATTCATGTAAATCTAACAGAACTACAACACAGAAGATTTGTACGTGGTCTCTCTTAGCCTGCATCCTAGACTATCAGAACCTATTTTGCCATTTGATATATTTCTGTCCACTGTACTGTACTGTAAGGACACATTGCCTCATTTGCTCATGCTGACCTATTTGCCCTATCTTGTAGGCATTACTTAATTATTTAATGAGTCAGAGAAAGGGAATTCAAATGAAAATATTTGACATACTAGGAACGTACTGGGTTCACTGCCTTAATCAATTATACTCAATAGCTCAACAAAATTTCAAGGCTGATGGAAAGACCACTCAGTCCACAGGAGACACTGGTAGTACCCACAAGTCAAACCTAGCTACCTACTGTTCTAGTAAGTCAGTAAAATGGGTTTGAACACCTTTATGAGGTGAGACCAGAATATACTTCTTCCAGACTTCTGCTTGCATGGGGGAGGCTGGACAAGATGATGTCCAGAGGTCCCTTCCAACCTCAACCATTCTGTCATTCTGTGGTTGTATATGAGGTTTCTTGAGTTTTGTTGCAAACCAAGAACACATATTTATTTATAAAGCTCTGACACACAATGTTCTATTTGTCAACTTGCTGGCTGGACAATTAAAAGTGAGCTAGCTATAGAAGACAATGCACAAAATAGACTAAGTGAAATTAAGTAATTTAGAATCATAAACAGTAAAAGAAATTAAATATATTCTGGTTTTGTTTTTTACCTTTCCTACCCACTCTTTTTCACTATTTCTTTCACATTTTCATTGTATTGTATGCTGGAGGGGAATTCTGAAGTATGATAAAATGTCATTAAAATGCTTCCAGAGCAACTCTTCAGCAAAATGATAAGTAGGAAGTGATGATATCCACAAGGTTCACTCAGAGTAGGGAGGCCTTATCAGTGCCCAAGTATGCTATCACAAAGCTGCTCCAAACCATAGTACTTGCCCATTGGCAATTCCTGAAGGGGTTTTCAGGAAATTTGGCAACAATTTAATGAAGCTGAACAGTTTAGCTAGTGAAACAGGTATTCATAGAACCAGAGACACTGCTTTTAAACCACTTCCTGCTTTAAAATATTTTTTTGATCTTGCACCGGTTTAATTTTCTTGCCTATAACACCTCATCACCATGGTTTCTTTCTCAATTTTGTGTCTTTTACAATAGGGAACAGCATATTTATCTTTCTCTGCACAATTACTTCCCCTTCGTGTTTGGAAACTTGGATCCCTTTCTGACTGTATAATGAAAAAAAGCTGTGACAGGCAAACCTCAGAAATATCATTTTTAGCTGCTGGGAAGAACTCTGTCAGTCCCAAACACCACTGAAAGTTTTGGCTACAGAGTGCGACTAGTCTCTCATGCCTGACCTAGTGTACCCAGAAGCATTGATTCTGTGCTTAAAGGTAAACAAGGGAGAACAGTAATTTTGTATGAAAGCTGCACAGAGGCAGCTTCCTGTTTACCAGCAAAGCCCGAGATGTTTTCTGGGTTTGTTTTGTCAATTTTTCTTTTCCTGTCATGACTTTAAATTTATCTTCAGGAGTGTCATGAAACTGTTCATTTACAAAGCGAATACAAAAGACAAACTTTAAGAACTTTCCTCTGCAGAATTTCTACAAACTGAGGTTTTTCACAGATTTAGCCACTGGCTGGATTTCAGTACTTTTATATATGCATAGTGAAAGCCACGTGTCATTTATTACAGTGACTCTCACCACAAAACTGCCAGTACATATAGCAAAACTGTGAGGACCTAGAATTTCTCAGAAAATTATGTGTAAGAGATGAACAAAAACATGTTGTTTTTTCAGCCCTCACCCAGGGTCATTGTTTGGCAAATTTAGGAAAAAAAAAAAGTGGCATTTCATTGGAAAGGTAAACACTATCACCTGTACATCCTATATTACTATTGTATGCTCATTTTTTTTCAAATATGCAATTATTAAAATGAAAAAGTCTTTAAGTCAATGCTGATAAACTATGCCTTGAATTACTATTACTCTGACATACTTATAGTAGATGAATCTTTAAACTTAGTTCTACTTAGAGAAGAATCTAATTACATTGTATAATATCACATTTAAAGAGTATTCATATTTTATTCAGTTAATCCCAACCTACAGGAATGGAATGACTTAAAAATAAAGTGTGATCCATTACAAATGAAGTGTTTCTCCCTGGAACTTCCAATTTTATAACCATAAAGATAAGTTTGCTCTTTATGCATTGTGCTCTGTTTTGCAGGGTTCTTTGATCCAGTTACAGTGTCACAGCCATCTCTAAACAATTTCTGTTTTGGTAAATTTGCACTTCTGTAAATCAAAAACCACTCCACAGTGACAAACTGTGCAATGCCCAGGAAATCCCCTAAACTGAAAGGATTTTCAGCCAGGGAAAGTGTAAGCAGGGAATTGCGAGGATACATGATTGGCCTGGTATTTTCCCCTAGACATCCATTTATAAGCAGTTCTTTTTTCTCCTCCATGTCAGTGAGCCTCTACTAGCACAGGACAGGTGACACTGGGTCTAAAGACTCCTACCCTGCGCCTGGAGGAGCAGCCCACCAGTTCAGTCTTTTTTGTAACTGTCGATATTGACTGGTCACAGATTTTGATAAGTGATTGAGATCTATCAGTCTGGCCTGGACTGAGCAGCAGGATGGGCCTGAAACCCCAGTCGCTGCGCAGGTCCAGGCAGAAGCAGGTAAAAAGGACTAGATGAAACTTTGACCTGAATCAGCATCACCAGTCTTTTAATAGTTTTGAACTGTGTCAATTATTTCTGTGCATTTGACAAAAAAATCTACTTTTTGTCTCAAAAAGCAGACAGAAGATAAAAAAATAATCGTATAATACACCTGAATGTGTAGCTCAGATGAGAGGAAGCAGAAGGAAATCTCATTAGCAAGAAGATTCACATTTCACATAGAGTTTTCACTCATATTAGGAGGCCATTTTTAAAGAAGAGTAATAGTCTTTCAGATAATTGTAGGCTTGTTTTCCAATTCACCGCTGAAATGTAAGCACATTGTCAAAAAAGTTTAACTTACTGTCATAAAAAAATATCAGCTAGTTTTGATATCTCTTCAAAATGTGAATTCTTTCTGAACATTTAAGTGATATATGTAATACCTTTAATATTATCAAACCACTATATATCATAAAATCTAAGACTATTATTGAATGCAGTACTTATCTCTATTTAACTGCACAGATACAGACCACTGATATGTCTGTGTTATTTGGAAGTAAATCATAAATAAAAATATTCATGTAATCTTTAGTTGGAGTTGTACAACGAGAGTTTCATTACAAATATTGAACACATTTTCAAGGAATTAAATCTAATTAAATTTAAAACTTTGATATAAGTGCTGAATATGAAATAAAAACCCAATGAATGTAGAAGTTCTGTATGTTTGCCACACCTTATCTTTTTTTAAATTATAAATTCATTAGAAAGAAATTTCTGCAAGGAAACAACAGAATCCTAGAGGCAAGAAAATATTTTCTTCAGACTCTAGAGCCTCAATACATTCTGGATATGATAGGAATTATATTTTTCATATGTTCTTCAAGCAAGGATTACTAGTGCTGCAATAGGAGAATTAAAAAGAATTCTGTATACAGATGTGTCATTGCCCACTCTTGAAAATCAGACAGTCATTCAGCTAATAAAAGAAGGCAAGAAGAGACAGAGCAAGCATAGACAATGGCTGGGAAAGAGATAAAGTGTTAGGTAAAGCAAATCAAAAGTAGACTTATTCTGCACCCTGACTACTTTAGAGCTTGGTTGTCCTTGCTTTTTCAAATATGTACTTTTTGCGGGGGGAAGGGCAGGAGGGTGTCTCACACATGAGTTCCCATAAATTCCTTGGTCTTTCTATCACATATAATTGAAAGCATACCTTACAGTTAGGTACGTTTACCTTCTTGTGCAGGCTTAATATATTTGACCAATTTTTTTGGACACCAAAAGGAGTGTAGGATTCAAAGTCAGGTATAACTTCAAAGAAAATGATACAAGCTAAGCGACAGCATGACATGCTACTAGCGAAGGACCGTAGTTCTTTAGCTGTAAGGTAGCAAAGCAGCTACCAAAACCATTTCTTCCTCTAGCAGACTCTCTCTCAATAGTAGGAAATGACCCACATCAACAGGAGTTTGCCCGAGTAAGAAAGGACTAAGTAAAACCTGAATAAACACTCATTCTACTATCCTTTAACACCTACAGTGAAAAAGTTAGAAGTTTATCTGAACAAAGAATTTTGCAAGAGAAAAAAACCGCAATGCAACAAGAATTCAGAAGAATGACAATATCTTCTCAAGCACCAGTGCCACAGGTCAAGCAGGCCCTACAATCTTCACAATTTTTTTTCTTCTGACCTGCTCGCCTTTTGCAAATATGCATATTTAATTTCTATTTTGTCCAAAAAATGCTTCCTTAACACCGTAGGTTCATTAAGATTGTGGGCAAAGGTCCACAATATTATAGAGTGTCTGCTCCTTTCATTTTCTTATATCATAGCCAGAGGATCCCTCACTCTTGTCCTGTTCTTTTTATTGTTTCAGTGCTTCCTTCCTTCCAACAGACTGTCTGGATGTTACCATGAATATGTCTGCTACCAGAGCACTGTTACTGCTTTGCTTTATATTTAATAGATATTATAATGCTTATAATACAGTATATTGTGAAAGATAATTCTTATAACCTTAGAAAAAAAGGTTAAATCTATTGTATGACTATTAAATTTCATGTCTGCGTGCTATCTTTCTTGGCTCATTATGGGAAGTAATCATAATTAAGGAAGTTTCTACTATCAACGGTATGTCCTTTTTGAACTTCCTTACATCACTATTTTATACACTATTTTATACACTATTTTAGACACTATATTTTTTGAAACAAGTCTATTTTTTAAGATGTGTCAAAAGGTGCATTTGTCCAGATGGAGGCATTTTCCTCCTAAAGATGTGCTTGCTAACACCTGGACTTCAAATCTAAATAGAGATAGCCAAACTCTAAAATGAGTGCCTTTGATATTTCTTACCTGAGTTGGAAACAAAAGCTAAGAAAGAAGCTGGCAGAACTTTAAGAAGCAGCTTTCATGCCTGAAGTTGCAGAATACTGTGTATAATGAGTTCAGAAGTGTTGCACAGTATGTATCTTGGAGTATACATGAGTACATTCAACTTAAAGTCACATATGCACAACAAAACAAATAATGAATAATGAGACGCTGGAACTGAACAGTCACTAAGGTAGCAACTCTGTGTGTGTCATTTTTGCTTTAGTGACTCTTTCTTTTTAGCCTCAGGCACAAACAGAACAAACAATTAGTGCAATAATTGATGATCTGTGCCTTCAAAGCTTGTGGTGACCATAGTCATGCTTTGTAAGGCTAATAATGCAAACACGTCTTCCTTGTGATTAGCATGTTGCCTGTTGTTCACCGATAGTGCCTGGGAGGTACATCTGTATCAGACAAAAGATTTTTATCTGCCATTTCCAGTTAGTGAATCTGTAATAAACTGATCTTTTGTCCCTTGCTGGTTTTAGATTCCAATTACACTTATTTCTGGAATTGTTGAAAAGATTACATATGCACTTCATTTTCTAGAACCTAACCTTGCCTTCAGATGGGGCTGAGTTGTAGCTGATTGTGATATGTAAAATAATGCTGCAGGTATTAAAGAACACTGTAATTTTATATATCTGGGTTTGCTTTCCTTGAGTTATTCAAACACTGATATTTCTTGAGTTAGATTTTATCCACACTAGTATAGTAAACTTTTATTTATGATTTTAAAAGTCCTAGCTTTTTAAAAAGCCAGAAAAAAAGGAAAAATCTGTAACTTAGGATGCGGCTTTAATCATTAAGTTGGAGGGTAGAATAAAATGAAACTATTTAGTATGAAAGAAAAAGAAACTGATAAACAACATGCCATTTTGAAAGCTTTGCAAGAGGGTATATTTCACAGTATGTTAAATTCCTTGATTTATAGATCGGGTAAGAATTAGTCTGAAAAAAGTTTTATGATAGTCTGAAACCATTCACAGTTAATCAGAAATGTAACAGATTACATTCAGAGGACTATTCACTAGTGATTTCAAGCCCCTTTAGCACATATGCCCCTCTCCAAGCTTGCTTGCCAATACTTCCTACTCTTGCTTGCTTTTCTATTTCAGCTAATAGGTAAAATAAATCTTAAATATAGTCTACATTGCCAAATAAGAAAATAAGGCTGCACATATAAGCTTATTACAATCTTCTGGAATCTATACAATAAAATAATAGTGATATTTTCCTGAACCTGTTTCACATGAATCAGTTTTGACCTTTCGTGTCTGTGTGTAATCTAAAACAAGAAATGAAGAAAAAAAATCTGCCCATTTGCACTAATATGGAAATTTTGCCACTGAACCCAAATAAATAGTTTTTAAAATGCTTTATTTATTTGCATCTAGTTGTATCTCATTTTTCATACTTCTGTACAATTAGAAAGACAGCAGGAAGCCTGAAGGAAACAAGACAGATTCTGTAGTACCCCGTTCTCAATTCTGCAATATTTCATTCTGATAGAAAGCGTCACAGCTTTAAAATATCCTGTGTTAATAGTGCTAACATAGGCAATTCAGATATTTCGAGCTCTCTTAGCATTTGTGTCAAAACACAACACACAAAGTTAACAAAGTACTCCACAGTCACTGGATAGCAAACACAGACGAAAGTTAACCACTGTAGGTGCAGTGACTTCAGATCTGTGACTGCTGGAGAGGAAGACATCCTTATCGGAAGATCATGTTCTCTCTGTCTTCTGCAGTTGCGAACTTCATCAACCTTTACTTACATTCACACCATAAATTCCAGTTCTTACCATGTTTGGTGTCCTCATTCAGCATCACTCTAAAAAACTGGTTTAAAGGTATGCCCCTATGTATTCAGAGGAGTTAAAAGCTCTTCCTAGAAATCATCACAATACTGATCCATGAATTGAGAGCCAAACTGAGATAAGATTTAGAGCCACGTGAAACCAGTTCTGCCGAGAAACTCAACCACACAAACACAGATGTGTCTTGAGTGGGAAACAGCAGAGAAAAAAGATTTTTTAGAGTTATATACACCATTATTTTGACAGTCTTTTTTTGATGGTCTTTCGAATGATAGCTAAAATCTTTTGCAGTATCATCCAAAATAAGGGAAGAAGTTGAGGAGAAGTTTGGGAAACAACAAATTAGATGTCTGTCCATAAGACTAAGTCTGAGCTTACCTTTCAAATGTTGTTTCTAGCATTTTTCTTTTTTTCTCATTTATACATAAACAAGAATATCATCCAAGAGAAGACTTTCACTGCAATGTCTGTCACGGTACCCAAGCTTCTTCTGAGTGCTTATAGTTGCTTCAGAGCTCAGTTAAGCATTTGAACTTTTATTTCTTTTATTCTTTCCAATGCTGTTTCTTTACAGTGAATTAATCTATTTCCAAATTTGCAACATTTTGTGTTTTGCTTCCTTGTTTTCACACAACTAAATATCTTCCTGCATAAATTAAGGCAGAAAAAATGCCATTGCCCAGTTTACAAAGAAAAGTAAATTATTTATGGTCTGATGTTTTTCCATCTCCACACCAGTTGCTCTCATTTTTTATCTGCTTTAAAGCCCTATTTAAAAGAAGCCTTTGTGATTCAGAACTGGAAATTAAGTTTAAATAGATTGAATCCAGCCAAAAAATCTCTAAAGATGTTTAGCTATAGATGGTCACTCAAATAAACAATTCTCATACTCTGAAAATACAAAACCAAAAAATATTTAACTTATTAAAGAATCAAAAAAGTCTGTGCAGGATTCAAATGTGAATATGGCATATTACTGCACACTATGCATGATCATGCTGGGTTCATATTGGCTGTGATATGGAGGACAGTTTCTAAAATAATAACAAATGCATCAGCTTAATGCAATGGTCAGAGGTCCTGTTGTTATCCATGACTTGTAACAATAGCAAACATGAGGCACTTAGTCTATACAGCTTCAGAGAATTCACACTGGTTATTCATAACAGCATACCCTCATTATCAAGCTTGCAATGTGTTTAGTTTAGTTTTAAAGGTTTTGTTTTGATGGATGCACTTTAGTCTCCTGATTTTGAAATCCTAGCTCAAATTTTCTGATGTTCCAACTGTTCTTCCCATTGTGTAAGCCCTGTAGAAGAGAAAAAGTAGGTGACACAAAAGGAAAATGAACAGATGTCAAGATGTGACATTCTGAATGCAAAGAACTTTATTAAGTACAAAGGTTTGAACAAAAACCTCCTAATGTTACTTCAAGGCCAAAGCGAGATTCATACTTTTCCATTGACAAGCTGGAAGCATCCTTGAAACCCATCAAACCTAAAACCTCTTACACTGATTGAATTTGAACCTACTCTATTAACCTTTGACAAGAGCGAATATTCAATTGAATAGAGGTAAATTTATTGTGTTTGGTGTGTGGGTACAGAAGAGCACTCAAAAAAAAAATTATTCCCACCAGCAAATTCTAACTGCAGCATAATAACTTTTTGCTACAACAATTCTTATAAGATTTTGTTATTTTTCTGATATTTAAGAATACAATGTGCCAGAATTATATTTTTTGCTCCTTTGTGGAGATTTTTACTTGAAAAAATCTTTTAGATAAAGCAGGCACAAAATAAAAACTTGTAGAGATCTGTTGAAAAGTGAACGCAATTTACTAGACCTTGAGTTTTCTTATTCACAGACACATCGGATACTTTCAATGCAAATCAGAACATTCCAATTATGTAGTAAGACTTTGTACCACTCTTTGTACCTTTTTCTGAAAATCTACTGTAATTACTTTTCTGTAATGCGTATGAAACACTATAAGACAACATAACAGGCAGATGGTGTCCTCTGTTTTGTCTAATGGCCAAAAGTTACCAAGGCTTATTATACTGCTTGCTTGCACCCCCTTAAATGACTTCCCAATATTTCATTTTCCCATCCAGGGTCAAGCTAAGCAACTGGGGCTGTTTTAATAGAGCACTGTCTCTCAGCTGGCTTAAGGGAGACTCATGCTTTGACTGGAAAGAAATACTTCAGACAACCTCAAAAGCTTCTAGTTCTTGGCTCGTCTGCTAGATCAAGATCTTATGGAATAACTGTAAATAAAGGAAAAGGACAGCATGGAGAAACTAGAATAAGGAAAGAAGTGAAACTGGAGAGGAATGATAAAGGAACTGGAAATTCACTAGTCTTCATTCTGCAGAGAAAAAAAAAGTGGGAACACTACTTGCAGTTCTCATATTGCAAGCAGGCAGGTGTCCCTACGAATGCCAGCCTGAGAAAGGATTTTGCTCTTTGCTGTCCTCCTGACAATGAAGTCTTTATGAGTTCTTTGCTAAGCTGCAATTTCTCTGCTCAACAGGAGAGCCTCCTTCCTGAAGACAAGGATCAATAAACCACGCAGACCTAGTCTTCATTAGGTGGAAGAACCTTGTGCTCCTATCCAATAAACTGTGGGATTCAGCTGCTACACACACAGAAGAATGAGCAGGGCTATCATACAAAAATATGTAAGGAATTAATATAAAATATGGTGGAGTTATTAAGTGGAACAGGTTCTGAGAAAAGAAACAACATTCTGTTCACAGGTGAAGAAAAATGCTATTTCATCTATTACTGTTATTTATCGAAATCTGAAAAAAAGTCTAAACTATCTACATTTAAAAAACTCCTGTCATGATAAAACCCAGTTGCTGAACTGGGTAAGCCAAAACTTGCGAAGACCAAGGAAAATCTGTTCCTGATTTTAGCAGGTTCTGAATTAGTAAATACATGCAGATGTGAGGGCTGCTGGGTGTTGAAAATTAACATGGTGACTTTTATTCCTCTGTTTTTATGAAAGACAGCCCCACACCTTACCAGCTAACCCAGTGCAGTGGTTAGCAGTTCTTAATGGCAGAGTACCTTTGATTTTTGCATTTCAGATTGACTTGGCAGCAACAGATAATCTGGCCTATTTGACACCGGTCTCTTAACCACAAACCAAGAAATCTAAGTTTAAATTGTAAGGACAACCACAGCGTGAAACATGACAACCAAGGAAAAGAAACACATCTTTTCCTGAAGGACAGTGCATGTGTTGAACACCTAATCCTGCCAGTGAACATCCCTTCAAACCTTGCAGAAAAGGAATAATCCATTTGCTGGACCCGTTGCTACTCATCAGCTCTGCCCTCGTGCTGCAAAAGCAAAGGAGATGCCCACCTGGCTGGGGCAGTGGGGACACAGGAAAGTGAGCTGGCCTCACAGGGAGGGATTTGTGTCACCTTTTGGTTTGTTTTAAAGCTGCTTTCAGATCCCATCCAGGAGGTGTGAGTCTTCTGTGTCTCAAAAGCTAGTTCTAACAATCTAACAAAACAGGGTTTTATGGGGTACAAAAATGAGCATCCTCAGTGGGCTGAAGGGTTTTAAGTAAACGCTTGACAGAATCTCAAGACCAGAGTTCACTTGGAGTCCTGTCACAAGCTGCATAGTTGAAAGTGCAAAGGTATACTCAGTAGATAAGTTTTCACTTTTGTCCCAAATAATAATTTCTTAAATAAAAACCAAGAAATTGTTCACAGAATATTTGTCATATACCTTCAGTTTCATCATTGAAATATCCTTTCCAAGCAGTAGAGTGAGAGAAATGAGGGGGCTGAGCGAGAGGGAAGGAAGAAGGGGAGACAAATGAAGAATGGGCTCATGACAGTGTTCATTTTTTCCTTTCTACAATAATCATTATTGTGATAGTGTCTCATTAGAGGCTTATGACGTAGTTGTTAAAAGGCACCGCCACCAGAACCAACACATAAAGTATATGTCAATCCAAGTTATTAAAAAAAGGTTTTCAATTATAGTAAATTAAATGAGTTTAGTGAGAAGATGTTAGAAAAAGATACATAATTTAGCTGACAGTGTACTCTTGTTCCTGCAGTACTTTGGGAGGTGGTGTCATCAAGATGGCAACAAATTCATTAGAGTTTGGAAACAAAAAGTGTTCAAAGTGAAATTTGATATAAAAACTCAGATTTCTTAGTCACACTTTTATTATCATTCCACTTTTCCAAATTTTATTTTCTTGCATGACATGTATTGTAAAGAGAAGCTGTAATGTTAGTAAAATTAAAATCCTTCTCCTTCTTTTGTACAACTTTACCCAATAAAAAAAGTACAATGAAAACTGATCCCTTAACCACTGTGTTATTGAAGCACTGTATATGCACGGTCACACTTGAAGATAATACACTTGAAAATGGATGAATATCCATATTTATTTTCTTATCTGGGTAAACTGGTATAGTTGTATTCATTTCAGTGTTATGCCCAAAGTTTGATTTAGGAATTCTAGCAGTCATTTACAGAGAAAATAGGGAAAGTCTCAGGAAAAAGAAAAGAACAGGAAAACTGAAAATAAAAAGGAGGCACTTCATCCTCACTTTTTCAGCTTTCTTCAGTGTTGTTTAAATAAGTGGCTACGTGTCGTTCTCAGGTGAGTGACATTCCAAGACGTGACAGGTCTGTCCAGATGAGTAGGATAGAAGCACTTGATAAATAAATCCACAGCGTCTTTCAGCATAGAAGCAATTGATAGTATAAGTATTGAAGTAATCATAACCAGAGTTCACAGAACAACACAGTAATTTGTATGGGGAAAATGCAAGACTTTTTGCAGCGCTATTTTTTCAGATAGAGCAGGACAAGAATGCTAAACCTTTTCTAAGGGGATAGTCAAGTTTCCTGTCATCTGGGGGTGAATTCAGGTTTGCTCTCAGTTCTTTGTGAAACTCTTTCTGATATCAGTGACAAGCCTAGTGATCAAGGAAGATATCAGACTTTGATTTTTTGTTGTTACCTTCTTTCAGTGCCTTTACGTCACATGCAAGATCCCTGTGAGAAAAGGGTTCCTTTTCAGAGTTACAGTTTTTTCTGTTTTCCCTTTTCCTGCCATTATCTTTTCTCATTTATTTCTTGTTTGTTTCTGTCCTAATTCAGTCCTTCCCTCTATATTTTATTCAATGAAAAAGCCTTAATATCTCCCAACAGTTTCACCTCCTTTACTTCTGCGGTATTTACACTAAAATAATCACTCCTAAGACAGCCAATGTGGCTGCTAACAGAACATCATCAGGCTTTAGAGCTAAATATCACAATGAGATTAATGACAGATGGGAAATGCTCATACATTGCAGTCGTGGTTTCAGTCTGTCTGCAAACACAGTTTGATTTACTTTATGTTTTGTTTTGAAAGAACCTCAACAGCTTGGGTTTCTTTTTAAGGTTAAGGTTAAAACCTATGAAATCTGAATATACCATTGCGTCAATATTGAAGCAAAGCAAAGAAGCACTTATGTCCTGTAGGATGGGTTTCTGATTTTTCTCAGCTGAAGGCTCAAGCCAGATATGCAGGTTGTTTTGGTTTTTTTTTTCACAGTCAGTAATAGTCAAAAATCCTTGGTTTACCACATTCATGTCAGATATATAACACTCCTATTTTTCTGAAATGCTGGCATTTTCCGTCAGAGGCAGGCCTGTGCTCCCTGAAGAAATCTGGAACTTCTAGGGAAAGAGGGTAGGCATGAGCCTAGCTGCCTGGCAGGGGGAAGGCAGGTCCTCAGCAGTGGCTTTGGCACTGTTGTGCTCAAAGCCAGCCATATTGCTTGGGCTGCTGTGCTCTCTATGACTTGTGTCAGGCCTCAAGAAAGTTTTTATACTGTGTGTAGATGCAAAATCACACTGCCTTCCAGGCCACGGTCCACACCTGTCTCTGCCGCCACAGCCCTTCCTAGCCTGGGTGAGAAAGATTTCTCTTGCTCTTCCCTTGTTCCGTCATCATTTCTTACAGTGAGCAGCCTACTAATGCAAAATCCTGCATTGTACTTTAAAACTTGGTCTTAAAACGGTCAGATCTCAAGCCTCTCCAATATCAATAAGTGGAGTTAAAACACACACATACATCAATTCTTGGTAGCGTTTGGTGACAAATGACACGCCCGTTAGCACAGCTGTTCAGAAAGCAATGTGTGTGACATGCAACAGATGCCCCATACTCAACGCTGAGTAAACTTTGCAAATCTCTAAGTGGCTGCTGAGGCCCAGATAGATCTATTCCTTTGAAGCCTTTGAGGAGAATTACTAAGGAGGTCCAAGATGACATAGCAGCTACACCCAGGTGTGCACGGACTGAAGTTAGAAGGCAGGGCCTTGAGATCAGCGTTCATTTTTTTGCAGAGCTCTGCTGGACTTCAGCAAAAGAGAGTTCTAGCAAATACTGATTAGATGAAGAGGGAAAGAAGAAGCCAACCTGTCTGCTTTAGTAAGCTCCTACAAGCTCTTCCTTGCTGGGGCTGCTGGAGTTTTATTCTTATAACATTATACAGGAAATAGGCACAGGGTTTACCGCTCTTTGAAAGATCCTAAGATCTCTCCAAAGTCATAAGAAGAGGTCCTTTAAGGGTAGCGAGCATGTCTTCCGTTCTTGGTGCATATTGCAGGGTTAAAAAAAATCAACATATTCCATTCTTTATGGCTACAGAGATCACGTGGGTAGGATTTCCTCTCAAGACAAATGTTTAGTTCATCCCAGAATGGAGCTTGTGCGCATATTAACATCTAAGCAGCATGAACAATGGTGGATTAGGACCCTGGCACTAAACAGAGAGTGTGCCAATGTGACAGTATAAACATATCTTTTGAGTCTGCTATGTTCAGTAACATTCCACAGTTCTTCTCTTCCATCATGTCCAAATGAGCTTCTCTTGGCTTGAAGCCATTTCTCCATGATAATGTCAATGGTTTTAGCAATGCTAAATAGTCTGTGCCTGTTATCTTCACATCTTTTTTTTTTTCCGTTTTTCATTGTTACAGCTGCTCAGCCAAACCGTCAACAATTTATTTCCCACAAACTAAATTGAGCCAATAACATTGTAATCCAGTATAAATAGAGAAGCAATTGATTCCAATTAGGCAAAAGTTTCAGTGTTTCCAGGCTTGCAGCCAGTTTATGGTTTATGAAATTTAACTAAGTTACAGCTTAATCAGTTTGCCACTAAAAAACAAATTCTAGCCAAAAATATCCTGATGATAAAGGAGGATTGTGAGGAATGGATAAGAAGATCCTAGTGCTGATTTTTTATAACAGCCATACCCAGTTACTGACAGTAGGGTATCACGAAAATAAGAACTCTACTGTTCTCTAGGTGAACCGAGAGTTGCATAACGTCAACCAGCATGCACAAAAAGTGGCAAAGAAAGAGGTCTGTCTTGCTGTTGATTCACAGTTACCTCAATGTGGAAAAGAAGGCAGTAAGGCAGACAATGCAAGTATGCAGTAAGGCTTGTCCTGTGGTTAAGGGAATCGATAAATTTAGAAATCTATGGCAAATCATTCAAATCCTGAAAGACAAGAAGGTATTATACTGGTGCTGGAAACCCAAGAAAAACTGAAAGAATCCTAGTGTGTTAGAATCAACAGAGTGCATTAGAATCAACAGGGATACAAATATGTAAATGAAAGTTTAATGTTAATGAAGTCAGGGAAAACTGAATGACTCCTGATGATACTCCTGAAGAAACATACTGTGTACTCTAATGTTTACACTATTACAGAATACCAACAACACTTTTCGGATTATAATATGGGCAACACTGTTGGCATAACAGCTGGATAACAATTAGAAAGTGTAGGGTTTATGCTCACAGAAACTTAATCATAATAACTTTGCTAGTAGAGAAAAATCCAAATGAAAGAGCTCTTCTTTCATAGCTATTTCCCTGCACACTAGTGAAAATCATAACAAGAATTGCAGAACAGGCTATGTGAATTTTAAAAGGATTGCTCTAATAGCCAATACGTTATAAAGAATTCGAAAGTACTGTAGTCCAGTCATCCCATCTCCTGGGGTTTTTTTGTAGTTGTGCATTTGTCCAGAGCTTAATATTTTTTTCTTCCTGTTCCTGTTAATCTGTGAAAGGCACACAGATGTTGGATCCAAAGTGGCGCTAAACAGTTAAAGTGACAGTTAAGGACATTTGTAAAATGCAGACACCAAAGGAAACCTTCATGCCCGAAGACAAGATTTGTGTAGCTAATGAGGTTGTCCTGCTTTGTTCAGCATGTGGTCAGGAATTCCACTTAGCAGCCAGAAGACCTGTGAGATCAGGCCTGCATCTGAGCAGCCCACTCTTCTTATCTGTGCCCACAGAGAACATGCACAGAGATTGTAAAGCGTTCTGGGGGAAACATTCATTCTGGATCAGCAGTTTCATGACTGTTGGACCAAGAAAAGAAAATCAGCAGGTTAAGTCTATCTAGTAATCAGAAGTGTTCACAGTGTCATGGAAAGTCAGGTGTGAACATATATAAAGCAAAAATGAGAAAAAGCGAATGGCTGAGAGAATTTCATCTAAGAGTGCCCAGGAGCCTCACGATTGGTCCATGTTCCAGAGACCTGTATTCAAAGTATTCCTCCAAAGCGAGCAGAATGGAGATTTAAAAATAAGTTTGCTGCCCCTGAATGCATTGTTGTTAATAATACATCGCAGTTTGTCTTTCCTCATTTAAAACAGGACTGATCAAATCTAATCACCTCACAGCACACCGGAACTCATATAGAAGTAAATAGCTGGATGCAGTGTGGCTCATAACGTCCCCAAAGTAGCCAAGGTAAAGCCCCAGTTGGCTTGCTGACTCTTGTGAATCTGGTTCAGCTATGTACTGCATAGATTGCTTGTATGTTGAACTTGACTGAGAGCTAAAGGCTGCAATTGCCAATGTATTTCCTTCACTAGTGTAACTGCAAGTCTCATTTACACAGCCTACATCTCCAAAGAAGTTCTAGTGGCTTCTGGAGGTGTTCAGCACCGGTGAAAATTATGATTAAACTCAGCAGGAGAAATGAGAATAAGTAAATGTGATATAATGCCAAAGACATGAAAGATTACAAAATAGCAAGACAATTATTTCTATCCACGAAATGAAATCGTAGGAGCCTCAGGCAGAATTTCTAATACAGGTTGGTAAGCATTTCTAGTAAAAGGCTTAGCTGAAAAAGATAATTAATCATAGATTTGTTAATTCACTCATATAATTCATTGTAAAACTATTTAATAATTTATCAGATTAGCCAAAATAAATTTTCACCTTAGATGCACAAGACTGATGAGGAGTGATGATATATTTCTTTTGCCTAGCAGCCTGATATGTGGCAAATAAAAAGACAAAGCTCCTTTGAGCAGAGAATTCATGTTCATCCTGGGGTCCTGGAGGTAAGAATGACACCATCAGCCCCCTCCCTCAGTATCAAATTCTTCTTTACGCCTTCATCTAGGGAGGGTGGCCCAGACTGAAAAGCACCACCACTCTTGGGTAAGAGGACCACATGTTTGGTCACGAGTAGCATAATCAGCAACTCCTAAATTCAGCGGCTAAGTTAACTCGGAATGGATGACAAGCCTTACTTGGGTCTCTTAAAAGGTATAGAAAGTAAACTCAGTTCCTTGTTCAATAAGCCTACAATAAGAAATAGAACAGAGGAACAATGTAGTTTTTAAGCAAGCTTAATTCTTCTTCTGGTATTAGGACACAAAGCTGTCGGTGTACATTACAACAGCTTAGGATCCCCTCCAATTTGCTTTCAGCTCAGGAAACCCTTTGACACCAAGAAATAACAATAAACTAGGTTTTAGTCAATCTGCCACAACATTTACCTCCTTTTTGTTTAGTACACAGCAAAATACATTGTGGAGGATTCACGAGCTCTCCTACATGTTCTAGTTTTACTTGTACTGCAGTCTCATTATATTGAAGTAGCAACAGAAGGCTGTCGTGCAACAGAGACTCAGGCTTCTTTCATGTAAATTTCCTCTATAGATTCAATGGGAAAGAACAGGGAAAAAAGAGACTAAACTTACAGGCAATGCTGATACAAATTATTATTGTTTCCATCTCATTCAGAAACCCTGTTGAGAAAGGTGCTGTAAAATTGCCACATTCAGCAAGAAGCTGTACAGAAGTCTCTTTGTCAACTCCTGTAATATAGTATCTTATTTATCTAACTCAAACGTCGTGCCTGAGAGAAGGCTTGATTAATTAAGGCCTTCTGATTCTTCCATAAAAGACATCATGAAAGTAGAATGGTAGCGCAAGAAAGCTCGTATCTGTACTTTAATTTAAAGTTTGTGTCTGCGCAATGGCTTCAACAGTGCATCAGCAGTTTTGTAAATGCAGTTTGAGTAAACATTAAAAACCTAAAAAGAGCAGCTGTTAAATCTCTCAACAACATCTGTAACACCTCTTTTAAACATTCGTAAACCTGCTCTCTCTCATAATTAACTTCACTTCTTGTTGGGTAATACTATATGGGATGGATACACCAACTGTTGGGGACTTTTTTGTTTTCAGTAGTTATTTCCTTTCCACTTTAGTTGAAAATGTATTTTTTCCTTTTGTGTGGCCACAGCCTTAGCCAGGGTAGCAGTAGTATGCACATTTTTCTTTCACGGAGGAGTTAAAACCATGCTTTAATTATATGATTAGCCTTATTTAACATTATACCTAATCAGAACTATTCTACATATTCAAAAAAGGTCTGGGGAACCAGTGAATATATGGAAATAATAAACAGGATGATACCAGTGTATTAATATTACCTTTAGTAATGCTTTAGATAAAATTACTATTTATTTCCAAACAAAAAATTGTGTACCTTGAAAAACAGAAAATCAGAGTCCTTTTTGGCACACTAAGTCAACACCAGAGTCAATAGCTTTGTTCTGCATTTATCAAGATCTACCTCTCAACAGTGAATTATGAGACAATATAATAACTCTATATCAAACTGTCTTTACTTTTATACAAACTGAGTTTTACTGTGTCAGTCTTGTCAACACTACTGAATATTAATGTGAATAAAGTTAATTTCTGGGTGGATAAAGGTCTGATGCAGTCAAAGTGAAAGAAAGCACCTAACAGAAATCTGTCATTTATGACAAGCTGTAATTTATTTCTACTTCGTGATATGTACTGACAGGTTTCAAACCTTACTCTAGTCTTTACCATAAATTGCAATTATTATAATTCATGGTGACACTTGACCCAGAGGTTGCAACCTAGTTCACCACTTATCAAAGGCTTCACATCGCAGGGAATTCATCTGCAAACTCCAGCATGTATTTCTCATTGTGAATCCAGTTGTTCGCACTCAACACTGAACATGCACAGTAAATTTAGTGACTTGCACTGCTTGAAAAAGGCAAAGCACATTGCTTCAGCTGAAACTTGAAGTGTTTGTGACAAAATATTTACAGATATTTAAAGACTAAGATTAAATTTCAGTATGACTGCACAATTATTAATAAATCTTACAATGTTAGGCACTGGTGACGTTAGCCTGATGAATTTTGCTGAGTCAATTGTTTTGATCAATGTTGTTACTGGTACCATCAGCAACACAGCTGAAGTTAACTCAGTTTAGTCCTTGAAGTTTTGCTCACCTGTTACTCAGTGTAGTTTCTAAGAAAACTGCTGACAAGTATTCAGTTATTGGACCCATGAAAAATTCCCAGTCTGACTGAGTTTATGGTGAATGTCTCTAGATCTATAAACCTAGTTTTGAAGCCTGGGTTTATTATGAGCCTTATACTTTCTTAAGCTTTATAAATGTAACCTACAAATATAAAAATTTCCCTTTAAAATTATATCAATTTAGAAAAGATCACAAATATTTTAAAGTTAATCAGATGATGTAGGTAATAAGAAGAAACGTGTTACCTCTAAAACATCAGACTTTCCCGGAGATTTAGAATTCTTCAGAAGACTCTGTAGTGAATCATAGTAATCTTATTGCTATATGTAAGTTTGTTTCATATTAAATTAGGGCCATACCAAACGAATTTTTTTTTTAAGTTATCAATCTTTCTCATAATTTTGAAAAAGGCAGTGCAAAAATAAGGATGTACTACAGATATCTATCAGCAACATGATGCTTCACTTTTAGGTTATTTTTTGAGTACCATAATTCCCCTTAGGAGAAAGAACTGGAACACTCATATATAAGTGCTATGTGCCCTTCACATTTGAAATACATGAAGAGCAGCTAGCAGCTTTTTCGATGTCTGTCTTTCTTGTTCTTGCTTTTCCTTGTATTTGATTTCTTATACCTGATTTCTGATACAAGTAGCAGCACCTGTGAAAGTAACACTGTGATTTATGATTGCTGAGTACACTTTTAATTAACTACACAGCTTTATTTATCTTGACTGTACCTTTGCCTTCTCAGGCCCATAGTTTGTCACTAAGCAACTATCAATGCTCTTCCCTCCATAAAAGTACCTAAACATAACAATCTGCATTTCTGCAAAACATCCAAACTGAATTCACTGAGAACAGAACTCATGTTCTCTTCCTACTTCTCCACACCATTGTGTTGTCTAAAGACAACATTTAGAGAACCATAAACAGAGACGATAATTAAAAAAAAGCCCTGATAACACTGCTCAGAATAGCAGAGAGAGACCTACTTCCCTCAACAGAGCTCTTTTCAATTGCTGCTAAAGGAACAACCTGCTTTGCTGAGAAACCGGTAGCAACGTCTGCAGCACCACACCAAAGGAAATCGTACATGGAGCACAAGGTTAACCTGAGATATTATGAAGTTTTTGTTAGCAAGACCTTGGGCTTTCTTTAGATTCCTATCATGGTGGAGCACAGATCTGTAAGCTGAAACCATTGCCAAACGCGTGCATAAATTGGTGACGAATGACAAGGAATGGTGTCTGAGGAGAGAGGAGTAGGAGAGTCGTTCTGCCAATCCCACGGACTAAACAGACAGAAGAAGTTTAGGGTTAGCAGAGGGAAGGAGAAATGCAGAACAGTTTGCACTGTTTTAGATATAACTTACTGGTATAATAAGATTTGTTGAATAAAAACTCTCAGAGGAAGGCTTGTGAAGCTAGCGTTGTCCTGGTCTTTAAAGCAATAGTTAGCCAGTACCCTTTCTGTCCTCCATTCCTTATATAGCTATTTGTTCTTTATTGATAAAACAAAGCTGAAAAAGAAATGCTTTAAATGTTTAAATGCTCTACAAACATTTAAATATATACAGGAAGAGGGTCTTGATTTGTTTTCTTCAGTTGCATGACAAAGAAAACTAGCTTTTGACAAAAATATAGTGGAATAACATTGTGGTGAAATTATTTTGCCTTAGTGGCCACCTCAGTTGTGCAATTCTCCAAGAATTTTATTTGAAATACTGAAATGGTCGTACAACAAAAGGCATTTGAATGCTTTTTTCCATATATTCTTTTTCTAAGTGGTGCTAGAGCTATTAAGAATGAAAAATTTCATATTGAAGATGTTCAAGGTTTACGCCATTATTTATAGAGATATAGGAAACAATAAGAGGAACGCAATACTGTAACAGATAGCAGGAGAAAATCCATATCTGAAAACTCAGATTCATATATGACCTTTTTAAAATAATGAAGTATTCCAGGGAGGATTCTACATTTCATGTTAGGCATTCCCATTATTTGCAGTACTACGATCCATCTACAAGTTTACCAAATGAACAAAAAGTAGTGACGTGGGTAGCAATGTGAGAAAAGTAACATCTAAAAGCATTTTTTCTTTGGTCTTTACAGAACAAAAAGTAATTTACGAAACAGTCTCTGATTTCCTGAAAAGTAATAAGCCTGCAATTTAGAGTGGCAGCAAACCTTCAGTACAAGATACGTTATATCCTTTATAAGACATCATTTTGAGTATCCTTTGTCACAAGCAAACATTTAACCATGTCATTAAGCCTACGTTTCCACAACCTTTAAAAAAGATACTAGCAAAACAGTTCCCTATGGCAAACAAGCACAAGCAATACATCACAGGATTAATACATTTCACTTGCTCTCCCTTTCTGAAATACTTCATTTCAACATTCATATACTTTCTGACATCCAGATTATGTATACTTAGAACACAATCCCTGAAGTATTGTCCTGCTTAGCTAAAAGTATCTGGAAGAAATGTTTGTAGTTGATTCTGGTTTAATAACTACGACCTAAAAACATTTTGGCAGAGACTTGTTATGAATCCCTGCCTACAGCAAAGCTAGGTTACGAGAGTTACACATCTGGAATTCATGGTCTTATCCCACTGCCTTCTGAGCATGTCTGAATAAAAAATGATGATACATTATGTGTTCACAAGAGCAATAGTTTGTCTAAGTTTGGATAGATGCAGCATGTAACCCATTCTTTCCTTGCTGGTTGGTCCTACCAGTCGTGGTCGTGAAATGTGCTTATTATAATAGGGTACAAGCACCACCTCCTTTGGTCCTGAAAAGAGCCGTTACCAAGAATGAAGTCTTACTACCAAGAACTTCTTCTAATCAGAATTTCTAAACACTTATGAAATTAAGCAAAGCCTTCAGCACTGGTCCATGGGATCAAACCTACTATACATAAACACCTTATAAATCTGCCAAAAGACATGAATCTGAACAGCAAGACCTTTTTTTCCTAGACATATGCTGTGCTTTTAATAAGGACCTGGCTCGTTTTCAGGCTTATCTTTTTGTTAAGGCAGAACTGAAAGCAAAAGCCTTGGAAGTAGTTAGAAAAAACAGTGTAATCGCTAAGATACCATTATCCTGTCTCTTGTAGCTTTTATATTTGAGCTTCTCAAAGCTACGGACAGCAAATTGCTCATTTGATACCTGAGCTGCATAAAGAAGATTGAAATGTGGGTTCTTAATGATCTTTTCACTCTGTTTGGGAGATTCTCTGTGAGAGCTCACGTGTAGCACAGATGCTGGCTGTCTACATTATGCCTAGGCACCCAACAAAACACAGAGGTGGAAAGTGTCATTTATCCTAGGTACACTAATGCTGAAAGAAATCATATTTCTGTATGAAAGCTGTTCTAAAGAAGGAAATGGCTTTCTAGGAGACCAGATACAACTTGGAGAAAAGCATCAGGTTCCTTTTTTATATTTTTTTTGTAGTAAATGACCCACATTACTAGATATCTTAGATGAATAATCAACTTAAATGAAACAGAAAGTTTGACTAGCAGTTAAAATGGTAATTAATAAGAGTATAGACAAATAAGTGATTTATTCAAAACAAGATTATCCAGGTGGTATTTTTATGCATAACCTCTTAAAAATGCTTTAAATTGAAATGAAATGTATATGATAAAAGAGCACTACTTCTTATTTAGCTAAAACCACAAAGTGATTTTTAAATTTTGGTTTATCATTGCTAGATTGAACTTCTTACCACAAAGTTCCTCCAGGAACTCTGGGAAGATAGGAAAAACATTGTCATCACTCTTGGTACAAACCTGAAGCATGTGAAAGATTAACTGACATGCCCAAACTCACACAACTGTGAGAGATCTGGAAATTCAGTCTGGGCATATAGGTTTCATGCTGTAATCAAAACATAACCATCTGCCTTCTACCCACTTCTCTTATGCTCTTTTATTAACCAGGTAAATGCAGCTGTTCCAGCACGCCATCGCTAGTCCCAAAAATCATTTAGCATGTCATTAATGTTCTTCAATCCTTTTTCACCCATTCAAGTTGGTGAAATGTGTATATGGAATTAATATGATTTTACCCTTTTATCACCTTATAGGTGGCACATACCAGAAAGACGTGCAATCGTCAGCATCTGGTTCTGAATGGCTCAAAGAAAATGCTTTCAGCTTTAAAAGAAAAGGTTGATCATGTTCTACTGGGCATCTCAGGAAAAAATCTTTTCTGTAGAGTCAGCCCAGAATGTTTATTCTACAGGCATAATGAAAAGGCCAAAGTCTGATTTAAGATATCACAGATTCCTTTAATCTATTTCTTACTTCTGTTACATACAATTTTGTCACCAATTTATGACTTACTGAATGCTTACCCAACTCTTTAGGAAATACTTTAAAAATAGCATTTTTTTTTAATTTTATTTTTCTTTGGCCAATCTTAGTTTTAAGTATCTTTCTGTAGTTTTTGATTTTTAGAGAAGTCTTCAGATCTTCAGTCAAAGATGAGGAAAGAAGTCACACAGTGCAGGTAGCTCTCAGAGATATCAGCAGTGTGCTCTTAAGGCTCCTCCAAGCATTCCAGCTTATAAAAATAGTGTGATCATACATTCCAGGAAATACATAGTTTCTTCTCATAGAAAACCTTGATGAACAAATAAAATTTCAATTTCTAACTTTGCCTATTAAAAAACACGCTAAAGAAATACTTTCTTCTCTTTCTATCCTGCAAAGATTTAATGCAGAAAATCTTTGCAAAAAAAGTGGATTTTCAGTAACTGAAATAGTTAAGGGAAAGTCCTGTTACACTACCACAAATTCTTTCTCCAACAAAACAAGTTTAGCATTGAAAACCTCTGTGCTGTGTTGATAGTCACATTAAGTAATCACAACATGAATCTAATAAGTGCTGTTAGACAACTATCCAAAATAAAAAGAAATCTAAAAAAAAAAGTTCACCTATGGCAAAAGCAACCTCAAGAAATCATACCTTTTTTTTAAAGCCAGAGGTAAGGTAACATAGCAAACCCTACTGACAGAACTTCAGTGTTAAAGGGAGGCAGCATAAAAACAAAACTGCACATTTTCTTACTGATTTTTTTTCTAGAACACAAATCCAAAGTTACTGATGAAGAGAACCTGATATACTGACAGGAAAGGAAAGAAACTATTCACTCATTGAAGAGAGGCTTATACAGTTTAACTTAGTTTAATTTAATTCAGAAGAAATAAAAATTTGCATGCATTAATGGAAGCATTCTAGTTTGCTTCTCCTCTGATTTTAATAAACCTAACCGGTAAGACTCTTGCACGCTTGGGAATATCTCACACAGTAGATCTCCATGATGAAAAAGTAACTTCAGAGATATATAGAACAAAGAGTTTACAGAACCTTGCAGTAACATTTGTGGGGAATCAATTGGGTAGATAGCAGTGAAATATTTTCTATCATCAGGTGGCAGTAGATGAACAGCTGTGGGGAAGCCCATACCACAGAAATTTGCCTGACATAAAGTAAAAGAGTAGTTCTGATGGGGAAATATAGAACGAGCATATGTCTGCTCCACATGGATATTAAACTTTGGATGACATTTTCCTTAAGAAAGAAAAACATCTTTTAATATTTCCTCTTTTGCTGTGGACTATCAGCTCCACTCTTTGTAATACTTTGCAAATCATCCTTCAGGGACCACTAAACCTATCTAAATGCAAAAAGATGAATTTGGAATACTATTGAAGCACGTATTGAATAAAAAGAGCTGCTTCAGCAGCAACACAAGAGACCTGTTTTTCATTATGCATGTGAAGTGTTTAATTTAAACTGTTAATAGTTAACCAGCTCTGGCCTAGAGCTATGCAGACCTGGTAAAAAAATCCCTAACAAAAACCCCTCTACCTCCCTTCAATTCTTTCTTCTCTAAAGTCAAAGAGAGAGAGAAAAAACAATTCTGGAAAATATGAAGATTGCTTATGTGAAATATCTTTTTCCCAGAATGCGCAGAGAGAGAAATTAAAAAGTTTATAGCTCATAGTGAAAGGCCGAGCAGCCTTAGGGTTAGCTGTATTAAAATGCCTGGAAAACAGAAAATAGCTTACCACGGAGTTTGAAGTTGAGCTAGAGGTTGTCAGGGGAGCATACACAAAGCATTTATGGAAAAGGTGTCTTAGACGTCCGGGGTTTTCAGCTGTTTAGGTGAATGAGGTTAGCTTTGCACGAAGCAACCCCAGCCTCAGCATGGAGCCTAACTCCATCCCTCAGATTAAGTGAATTTGCCATTATTCAAAAGTGGTTTTACATATTTTATTAATAAATGACACTAATAAAATATATTTATCATTCATAATGAATAAGTTTATTTTAATATCAAATAACTATTCCTAAAGTTCTCAATAAAATTTCATTTTGGGGAAAAAAGGAATGATCTTCTTTTCTTTATCCTGCTTTCAAAAGATTCCAGAAATGTTATGGTTTTAGACTTGACATCTGATTAGCTAGGAAGATTGGAAAATGCCAACATAATACACCTACCATAGTAAATCAATTTTAAATGAATTACAGAACCCAGACACTGTGTATTCTTCCATAATTAAACTAGCATATACACAGTTCAAACAGAAGTCAAAAGGTCAAGATCTTCTTTGCCTAAAGCACTTATATTTTCCACTGAAAGTAACTCTTGTCCAAGGTTGTCTGGTTTTGGCATACAGATTTCAAATGATTCCTAGCCCAGTGTAAGAAAGAAGAAATTCAATTTTAAAGAGTGTGAAAATGAATTTAACTGCCAAATCATTCTTTCTCTAGTAAAGTGATAAAATACGTACTAATAGTTGTTAATAAACTAAAGGAAAGCAAGCAGCAAAGAATAAATACATAATTTCTTGCTTATCAACAGTTCTAGAAAAGGATAAAAATTTTAGTCATAAATTACTCAGAATGTAATACTCTGAGAGTGTCTAAGAATGGACAAAAAAGATGATGCTGAGTAGTATGCAAAATTAAATGGTACCCAGTATTATAGTCTTGTAAAAGAACTTTCCACAATAATCTCTTAAGAATTCAGTAATGCTTCCTTGATGACAACTGGTGACATTCGTTGTTTTCCTTTTAGGCTTGTCTTAGTTTGATTAACAATAGATTTAAAAAAGGTAAATACAAACTTAATTTTTTCTCTTCCTTTTCACAGTTTGATCTGGTGGAAACCTAGCTTACCAAAGAATCTAGATTTGGTTTTGCTGTTAATATACAGACAAAATACTGTTTCTCATATCAAAATGGATTCAACTGGATTGTATGCAGCCTTGGGAATCTCGTGGGAGCCATAACTAAGCACTTTTTTTTTTTCTTTCTGTTGCTAACTACTTTTGGATTACTAAACTGAATCAAATTATATTTAAGTCAGACTGTCCCAAATCCAGTGGCAACATAAGATTAATGGACTTCTTCACCTTATATGACTTTGTCTGATTTTCAGTCAGCCCAAGTGACCATGCTGGAATTAAACTACTGTGGTTTATGGGACCAGAACTAAGAGTCAAGAAGAGATGAAAAGGGACCGAATGTAATTTACCAGTCCCTTAAAAGCGTGTCCCACATTGAAAAGATAAAAACTTTAATAACAACAAACCCAACCCACCTGATTATGTAAGGTGTTATTGTAAAATACTGTAACTATTCTTTTCCAAAGAAATACGTAAGTAAATATCTGAAAACTTATTTGTCCATATACAGTTCACCCCCACTCCAGCTGCAAGTTGCACAGATCCATAAAAACAAATGGTCATGTAGAATGGGGCAGAGGAACAAGGCAAACGTACTTCTTACACTTGATTCTTAATACTTGTTTAGATTTTACTGTGGGTTAATTAAAAATCTATGAAAGCCGAAAATTTGAAAACTTGAGGCAAATTTTAACACTGCCATTTTTTAATAAAGTGATAACAAAACAATTCAGGTTAAAGTTCATTCCATTTCTTTTTCACTGGAAAAAATCAAATAATAAAGCAGTAGGACGGTACATGTTACTGGCTGAACAGTTAACATAACACAACTTAAATGCATCGTCCTTGTACTTCCAGTAGATGGCAGGTATAGTACTTCAAACTTTTAAAAACTCAACAAAACTCTTATATTTTTGAAACAAGATGCTATTATCTGTTGAGTTTTGTTTATAATGCAACAGCATTTCAATATACATGTATTTTTACATTTAATATCTTTACGGAAAATATACCAAGAAGAAAAGGAATGTTTAACACAAACATTAAATACTAAAAAACGGAAATTATAAAGCAATAAAAATATAAAGAACACATTGAACAGTACTCACGGAGAACTCGAATGCTCAGAGTAATATCCACAATCAAATAAAAACCATAATTGATAATCTTAAAACAGGAATTTGAAATAAGAAACTTCATATTTATTTTTGTTTTTCATAAATCTGCCACTTTTTAAGGCAATGGATATATTTTTTTCCATAAAGAAGATTTCATTTTTCTGTTAAGAGTCACTAAAAAATTAAGAACCATGAAATGACAATCAAGCATTTACAAATTTAGAGATTTCAGCAGCAAGGTTGTCAGCTAAACCAACATCAACATAAACAAGAAATGATGACTATTTTTTTTTTACTGGAAGATTGAGTAATAAAATCCTGCTTGGAGCAGAGGACTCCTCTGCCTCTCAGAACACAGGACAGTTTATGTTCAGTTACAGATTAGGGACAAAACCTTTCATTTTTTTTCCATTGCTCAGTATATGACCCCATGCCTTGTCCACTGCACACCGATACAACTTCAAACTACTCTGAAGCCTGAAATCTCATTCATTTCTGTAAGTGCTTTTTTGTGTGTCCATCAGTTTCATAATGTTAGGAACGCCACTTCATCTTGACCAAGGTTTGGTTAGTTGATTTTCTGATATCATCTCTGTTTCAGAAAGGGGAAAACAGATGCTTTGAGATTGAGGGCAAAAGTATTTGCAAATGTTCCTTGAATGGTCCGACTTTCTTGGGGGGAGTGTGGTGTGTACATGTTAATTGTTACAGCATTACAAATATGTTAAAAAAATTTATTAATTTTCCTTTCAGTCATGAGTGCAAGTCAAGTGCAAAAAAAGACAATTGCACACTTAGTGAAAATTTCTGAGGTGGATAGTTTAAAGGAAAAGACTAACATCATACAAAAGCTGCTATTAAAAGCACCATCTAAATACAATTTTCCAGGCAGGCTTCCCCACCTTCATCATGAAACCATATCTCGTGTTCTTTCTGTTCCACGCCTTCTTCCAGCTTCCACACAAAACAGAAAAGCACATACTTTCTAGTTAGTTTCCCTAGACGTCCGCCGTTTGGTCGCACGGCACAGAAAGCAGGGGGTGGAGTCATCCCACAAGCATGTTTACTGTTCTTGGTTTCTCTGCTCAAACTCACCATACGAATATTAATTATTCTGTGTACTTCCTGTCTTGCAGCTCGTATCCTCCAACCACCTCTCATTAAATTCCAGATGGTTTATCTTTGTCCTTAGCTAACCCTTCCTCTAACCAGTACTGGCATTCATTGTTTTTCCTTTTTGTTTTTTTTCCATCCAACCTTCTCCCTGGTTTCTCACGTCCATATATCTGCCAGACTATTTCACTTCTTCCTCCACATTCTAAGTCAGGTCAAATCTTCCTCTCTAGTTCCTATCCCTCCTCCAGCTTGTCCTGAAAACAATACACTGGAATCTTGTTTCAATCTTCTTATGCAATCAGTTTTGGTTTTGGTTTTGTTCTAACGGCAATTCATTGGACACTTTCAATGTTTCACAGTTTAGTCACCTGGCTCCCTTCTTCCGCCTTCATTACTTCTCCTAGACTCTGGTGCTAGAAGTCCCTTCACCCCAGTTCTAAGATGCCAGTCTTGAATGAGATGCTTTCCTTTTTTCTGTTGTCTGGGGATCACAAAACAAGGTATTATGTGATATCATGAAAAAAACCACATGAGCATCAACATGTTAATATCTATCATGCTCTCCAGTCCAGTGCCTAATATTGACTCTCTCCCTAAATGGAGGAACCTGTGCAAGGAAGCCTTGCTTTTGTCACATAGTCTAAAGTTTGCGGGCTCAGTCCCACTGTGGAGATGGCAAAAGTCCAGTACTGTCAGTAAAAAGGGGCGTGAGAGATGCAAGCAATGATGGAATCAACACGGAACATTATGAAGCATTTAATGAGCATGTAGAAATTGAAGTTTTCTAAAGGCTGGTTACCTGAAAAAATTTTGATGTTTTAAGGAAATGGGAAGACTTCCATATGAATAAAAAAGCTGCCAAACCTCATTTCCTGCTCACAAATATGTGAATTTCAGAGTTTTTCAAGGAAAAGAGCAAGAAAGTTTTTTACCTGTTAATTGATTTCCCTGAGCTTGATTCTTGGAAACCATGTAATTATTTTTGGCTGAATTAAAAAATAATAATAATAAAAAAATTCTCATGCAGGTGCCAAACATGAAAAAAATTCAGCTAAATGGATAAATTAAATAAAATTGTAAGCAACATAAAACAGAAAATCACCTTAATAAAAAGCAGGAAACTTAAATAACAGGTGATGATACCAGCTCTGCATCTGTGTTCATACAAAGCACATGTGGTAGCAATAGCCGTACAGAAAAAAGCACTTCTCATAACTTTCCCAGTGTTTCATCTGCACTCTGCCTGTTTCCCACTTTGGTCATTGTTCTGAGGTCATAGTTTGGATCACGAGAGTCGGTTTGGTTTGAGCAGAAAAGGAATTTCTAGTGAAGTCAACTATGTCTTTAGCGCAATCTTATTTATTTATCTAAAAAGTACAAAGATCTCTTCTTAAACACAGAAGGAATAAAATAGGAGACATTATCTTTGCGTGTGTTGTCATGCCTCAGCAATCAGAACAAAAAGCTACTCCCAAGCTTTTTTTTTTTTTTTAGGACCATGCTCCCAGCATTTTTTTTTATTTCTGTAGCTTTTCATTCTTTGTGGTACTTTTTGCTGCTCCGCTCCCACACACATAGATATAACACGCAATACAATCTCTTCATTCATCCACCTTCAGAGACATTTTTTAAAAAATATTGAGAGGTTTCCTCTAATTATAAACATAATAAAAAACATAGACACTAATTCTAGATCAGCCTGAACTGTTTAAAGTGTTTAGCCAGCAGCCATGTTTATCATAGAAAAATGAAATGTGTCACTAATTTTTAGGGCTCTTTAAAAGTGGAACTTCTTTAGATTATAAAGTTGAGTTTGCACAAATCATTAAAAATTCTAGTCAATAATTTTTCATTTGAATGGCTTGCTGCATATGCATGTTACATACATACATGTTATTCAAGATAACAAAAGAGCACTTACCATACAAATGTGAAGACGATAATTATCTTTCTGGATAATAAAGAATGTTTAATACTGATGAATAAACATGATTTTTCATTAGAACTGAGTGGCACTATTAACCTCAGACATCTTCCTTATCTTTGGTCACTTCTTTTCACATGGGAAAAATAACCTTTCCCTGAGAATTTAGAAAAAAGGTAAGCAATAAAAGAATAAAGGAATTCAGGAAGTAGGTCAAAACAAACAATGTTCACTCCTTCATATTATTGCAAGACTTTGTCAGCCTCATTCAGTCCAGGGTCTTGAAGCTACTCCCTGTGAACATATTACTGTTAAAAAAAGACAAGGAAGAGAGAATGGAGCTTTAACATGGCACTCTGTAGTCAGTTTATTTCACAAGTGTTGAAGGCTAGTGTAGAAAGTGGAAATTTTTTTAAGATCTTGTAACATGCTCCAGATATGTCAAACAGATCCAGAACTAAAGCTCCAAAGGTGTATTTAGGGATAACACTATATAACAATCACTGTTTTTACCCTTCCCTTGCAGCATGGTAGCAGTGAATGTATCCTGAACGCTCTTGCTTTGTTTGCCACAATCAACTGTGGAGTATTCCTGAGGAATTAATTTCCATCACATGTTTTTATTCTTTTTCACATTACCACTCAGCAGGACTACAACACAGAAAACTGCAGGAAGATTTTCCTATAACGCAAATCTTCAACATGCCACCAATATATAAAGCAGCAAGCCCTCAACAAGATACCTAGATACACAGTAATAACATGACAAAGACTAATACGAAAGAGATGTACAGGGATATCTGTATTCCAATTAATCTATGGAATATCCTGTGTACTTCAAATTCAATGTAAATATCCTGCCAGGTGGAATTATCAGTAAACATTATCAGATCAAATTATTTAAATTTTGTTATAGTAATACAAAGTTCCTGAAAATTTAAAAAAAAAAACACAAAAAACCAGAAACTACCTTGTCCGTGTAGTTTCAATACAGTACACTGGGAAACTGTCCTGTGTTACCAGCAGTCTAGGAAAAAAACCCTAAACAACAACAAAACCACAAAAAGCAAACCCAAAAGCTGAAACCAAATCCGCCACAAATCATGGCTGTCAGTATTTTGAGTCCTTGTACTGAAAAGCTGCACAAACAGTTGTACTACCTTCTTTTCCCTGGCACATTCAGTTCATGCTTTTGTCACTTGTTCTGTCAGCAGAGGATAACAATAAGGTGTTGTGTTTTTTTTTTCTCCAAACAAGATCTGCCTTATTTGAAATGTTCCAAGCTGCTACACACATGTAGTGGAAAAAAAGCCTGGCCTAATCAGTTCTCCTCCTTGCTCAGTGACAAATGCAAGAAGAGAGTATCACCACCTCTGGAGGCTCTGCCCAGCCAAAGCTCTAAAGCAGCCCAGGGCTTCTTGTTTACTTGTAGATGTCAAAAGCAAGTTTCCTGTTCTCTAGAGGCTTAGGCCAAAAATCTAATCACGAACACGTGCGTGGAAGTGGGAGCCATTAGTCTTAGGAAATTAAGTCATTGAACTACCACGGAAAAAAGTTTGAAGTAGATGTTTCCTGGAATTTTCAACGTAATTATCTGAAATACAGCAGCTAGCTCTCTCTGAAATTGAGAGCATGACCAGACTAAAATGACCATTTTGAAAACACTATCAAAACTTTTAAAAAGTATGAATGCTGGCACTAATTCCCCAGATAATCATAGCTGAATATAGGACTGGAGAACGCATTAACTTCAGCATCCCTGTGTAGACAAGGGAGAGAGATAAGCACCTCCAGAGAATGATTCAGTTCACAAAACACACAGAGCTGGATATCTCTCACCACTGACTAAGAAACCTCATGTAATTCATTTATAGGAGTCTCTGCTAAGTGCTTTAACAAACGTGGGATTCATCTGCACTAAAGGACAAGAGGATCTGTAGTTTCTTGAGTTCAAAAAGTTCAGGGGGCAGTATATAAAGCTGTTCAGCATTAGTGGGGATCAGATATGGGATTCTGGATGACTTGTCAGTAGCAGTGGAACAGAGAAGGAACACTGAAGCAAAAAATTAAAGACAAACTAGCTTAATGTGCATGGACTTAGATACCTGGGATCTTATTAATCCAATTGTTCCTGAAATCATTGTCAATCTTTTTCAGAATAGAGACAATTTTAAAAGGGAGAAAAGAAAAATAATAATTTTCTTGATATTACAAAGACTGGAATTTTAAATGTGAGCATCAAATGAGAACAAATATTCTCAGTCCTGTTGAAAGGTTTCAATGTTTTTTTCATGTGAGAGAAAGATAACAGAATGAAGAAAGGAGTGTGCATTTGAAGTGGTGATGTTACAATCACCAGAGATGATCTTGGCCATGCATTTATTCTTTTGAGAATGGAAAGCCTACTTGCCTTAATCATCACATCACCATGGAACCATTACTGTTGTGGAACATACATTGGCTTCACTGTCTCTTCAGTACCGAGTAAAACTACTCTAACTAGGGAGGTGATCCTCATAAGAGGGCCTGAAGCAGAAGAAAGAGAAAATAATTGTTTTAATTTTTAATTAATTGCTTGTAAAATAAACTAAATGAAACTATTTCCCTTCTTACATTAGAGTCCAATAAATTGTATGTAGGTCATAGTACTCTGACTTAAGCCTGGAATCTGCAGGTTCTGCACATAAACTAACCTGTTAAATTTGTTTTCACCTCATTGAGGCTAATTTAATTCCAAATTTTTCCAGGATAGTTATACCCAGTTGCCATGCTTTGTCTTACATTAAGGCAATTCTTGGAACGAAGTATGTTAACAAATTCTCCTGTGTCTATTAGAGAGTCTCAGGTGTCAGAGACTGGGATGTGACATAGCTGAATATTTCTATTACAATTTGTCAGTCCATATGTTTTAATGCTGACATTTTTAATTAGGTTTCAGAAATGGGCAAGATCACAATTCATATCTTTGGTTTTGGCCAGGTCGTAGTCAAAAAGAATAGAAAAGTGCCTGGTCTGTTAATTAAGAACTGCATGTAATACAGAGCTGAGTGTGGCAATGACCTGTTCTTAAACAGATAATTGATCAGCCTTCATTATCACATCTTCTTCTTCCTAACCGCTATTTTCCCTGAGGCAGAATGATACCAGTATTACGAAGACTTTTGATGCAAAACAACCCATGTATAAAACTTTGATTAGGAAACATGGTGGATCTTCCTTTTATTCTGTATCCCTGATGTTTAATACACGGCAAATTAAGCAGCGAATTTAAAGGAGGACAAATTGCCAGACAAATGCTACCCTGAGTAGGCTGATCTTTGCAATATGTATTAGAATTAGAAAAAAAAGTCAATCACACCAATAAAGAATCCTCTTGAAGTTTTTAAAGTGAAAACCATACAATGTTCACAAATACCAGAAACTCACTAAATAAAAATCACATTGGTATAAAAGCTGCTGTTTTCAAATGTAGAATATTTACAAGATCTCAAAGCCTGTAGTTAAGATGCATTCAGAAGCATGTGTTATAATTTTTGAAATTATCCTATTTTTTCTTTTGCAGAAAGCTTGCTGTCTGTGGAAATATCCTTACACAGATAACAGTTAAGTCCAATCCATGCTTTAGCCAAGATGAGCTAATGATTCTTTTGAAAGTACTGTTTATCATGAACAGATACTAAAATTTGCTAACCAAACTTCTTGCTTAAGTGTAATATCTAAGATAAACCCTAATTGGATGAATTTATTGTAATTTATATTACCTGCACATATGACTGTGATTGTTGAAGCTTATTGATTTTCTGTGAAAATTTTTGTCATTAAAAATATGTAGTACTGTGGAAAAAGAACAGAACATGCATGCATACGAATGAACATTTGTTTATTTAAAGTTTAAAATATATTTAAGAAATATTTTTGCAATCCCTGTCAAATATTTATCTAGAGCTTTCAAAGTTTTAATAAAATGAAGCGAGACTTAAAAACAGTCACTGAATGCAAAAAGAAAAAATAATTTTATAGACTCAGCTAATACTTTAAAAATACATTTTCAAAATGTTCATAAAATACTATCTCTTTTCTGCAAATATCTACTATGGGATAACGTTCATGAACATTGTGGGATTCCTGTCCCTCCAAATATGTGTTGTTGTATTCTCGAACAGACTAAGGGAAGCAGGCTCAGACCTTTGCCATGAAACACTTCAGATACAACAGCTGAACTTTATCCCAGGCAGAATAAACTTCTGACAAAGAGTTCTGGCGGAAATGTTGAACATCTATCTTCATGAATGGTATACAGGATAAATGATCCAAGTGATCTTATTTCAAGAAGCACTTTGTGAGTGTTAACTACAGAATTCAGAGCTTAATCCAGCTTCTTACCATATATTCAACATAAAGATTTAATTTAATCTGGTGTTATAGATGAAAATTTAAATATGCCAGACTCAGGAAATTCAAAATGCAGGTTCTCACAGTCATTGGCATTAAGCCCCTTTGTAGAGACGTAAAATTTTATTAGAACAATGCTGTGAGTATATGCCGCTGTGGCTACAATGCAGTTAAGTGACAGTTGCTGTGAAAAACATAAAATTCAATTTCTCGACTTCTGCATACTGTTCACATCCTCTTGAATTAACATAAACATTTGCAATGAATATAATATTTGGCATGCCACACTGAATTGTTTTGGCTTTTGGAAAAACAGATGATTTTTCACTGGAAAGCACGTATGTAATCTACCAACTACTGACTCAGTTTAATGAAGTGCTGTATTTTAAATATGTACTTCAAATCTTTAAATATATTAATAGCTGATTTTTTCAGTTCATGGTATGTATGTTTTTTCTATCGCAAAATATCTAAAAAGATTTCATATTCAAAACTTTAACTGAAACGCCTGGGGGAGGGGGGATTGGTTGAAATGAGAAAAGAAGTGCTTTCTGATCATTTGCTCCTCTCTTTTCCTTCCACATCCCCATAAGAGTTTCCAGTACAGCTTTGTACCAGTAAGATATTTGTTTGCTTACTTTGAGATACTATGTTGCTGGTTAAAGAATCACATCATTTATGAAACTTAACTGAATGTATTTCACTATTCTGGTGAGTACAGATAAAGTAGCTTATGATGAGGAACAGCTGCAAGGGCCTACAAAGCACACAGATCAATCACCCTAATATTAAAGATGTGAGTCACTGCGGTGCTGCTAAATATAATTAACTATTTCCTAGACCACATCACCTGCGATTAGGCCAAAGTAATACAGACCGGCTGTTCCATGATCCCCTGACCCCAACTGTCATTGCTGCAATTAATATGGACCAGCTAAACAGGACCACCTAGGATTCTAATGAGCCAAGCTTTAGACAAATGCCTGCTCTTTGCTACATCTGTGAGGAGTTTCAAATCTCAGTGTCCTAAAGACAGAAGATAGAAAGTTACCTAAAACTCTAATTTCATGAAATTTCTTCAAATAAATCAGATTTATTAAAGATTTGTAACACATTTATCTGGATATTTAGAAAGTGTTCTCCGCAATGCTGCGTGCTCAAGACTGAACTGAAAGAAGCAGCTGGAGGTTTGCACCAACATACATGCGTGCACAGTCTCCTCCTCAGGAGAAGAGCATATTTGTTCTTGGCAGGAGGCAGGTGGGGGGCAAGTGGCTATAGAGCTAGTTTGATATTGGTGACACCTGAATTCAATTCCCTGCTCTATCACAGACTAATGTGGTCCATAATTTATGAGAAACTGTCTCAGCTGTAAAGCACAGTGCACTGGTATGAAATTAAGCTTTAAATAAATTAATTTGTGTCTGCTGTAGCTTGCTAACTGCAAAGTATAAAGCTTATATGTATACCAGTTTAAAGCAAGACTGCATATCTTTGTTTTCACAAAATATCATGAATTACGAATGTGATTCATTCCATGACTTTCAATACTGGAAAAATAGTTCTGTCCTATTTTGCAAAGCTGCTGTAAAAATACACTTCAAAAACAGTGAGGTATTCAGATAGCATGGGGCAAACACTTAAAAAAATTCTAAAATACATTGTTACTCTAACACCCGCAAGGTAGCAAGTGGAAGTCCACTGATTTGTGTCCTTAACATCCTTAACAGGATATTTTTTTCTTACTTTTAGAAATATTAAAAATGAGTCTTTATTCTGACCCATAACTACAGCATAAAAATAATGTGGTGGCAAAGGGACAAACAGTATTTTTAAAAAGGTATAGCCCACAAGCTGGATTAAATCACAAAGATATGTTATCTGCCCACATCACAGAAAAGCTTGAATTCATATATTCAGAGAAACCCTTTTCCAGCTGTACAATTCAAATAATTCAGCAGTTGCTGAATTAAACTGAAGTAGGAAGTGGCTTTTCTTTAGAAGTTTTGGAGAAGCTTCCTGAAGCTGAATTGTGTTTTGCTTTCATAACACATGAAAACTAACCCTAACATCACAGAGGCCATTGAAGACTCTCGTTAGTCATGATCAGTAATACAGGAAAAAGCTAAATCCTTCTTTGTGTTGTATGCTGCAAAGTTGGCTATAGTTTGCTCACTGAAACAAATAATCTTTAACAAATAAATCATATTTTCTTGTGCTAGTGCAACTGACCCCTATGCACCATAGCATCATTTCTCTGCAAGTGCAGCATTCCATCATTATGTTTTTAGTATTAGGGAATATATATTTACAGATATACACTTGTCGATTCAGGTGCATTATCAGTTTTTAACTGTTTTTCTTTCCATCTTGAAGTCACTAAGAAGAATTTTTTTAAACAAAAATTATTTAGAATCATGTTGAAAATTGAACAGAAAGAAATTTGAGATGCTAAGGTGAAATATTTAGCAACCTTTTCTTCACCTCTAATGCCTTACTACACAGCTGTGATGAAACTATCAAGGTACAGTGACACTGGTGGTACCCTGAAGACCAGGTTTTCTGGTTGTCCATAGACATTCACATGCCAGATCCCAGCTCCTACAACCTACAGAAAAGAAACTGCCTGATTCAGGCAGATACCTACTTAGAAAAGGAGGAGAGCAGCCTGTATCAGGAACTAAAGCTTTGTCACTGTTCTTTCCGCATATACGTGCGCTGGTACCCCGCAGAATCTCATCAACGAAGGGCTATTCCTTGCCTAATTGGCTGAGTGTCCAGGTGAAGACTGGAGTTGCTCCAGTAACTGTCATACAGAGAACGATACAGAGCAAATTTCCCCTTGAGGATAAATACCATACTCAAAATGGTACTTTTGACTTGATTCATTCTAGGCAGAAGGAACAGATTCAATGTAAGCTTATCTTTAAGGCCAAGTACCTATCTCAAAACCAAATGGTCACATGGGGGTCAGTGCAGGCAATGGCATCTCTGTAGCTCAGAATGTATTTTATATGCTAGCAGTGGCCAGTCTTATTCTGCTTTTCTCTCTATCCCCATGGTGCAGAGCTGCAGATAGTCCTATTACCCATTCACAAATCATACAACTATTAGGACAAAATGAAGGAAAGCAATGTAGGGGAGTGAATGCAGTGCACAGCCACAATCGATCACTGATGAACAGCAGCAGTTTGAGGGACATGATGACATCAGGTACATGGCTGCGCATGCTGCTTGTCATCAATGCATGCTGTAGCTGCTCAATGTCGTCTCAGGATCTGATGATGCTGGTTGCTTTTCCAGCACTATCTCTGTCTGGAGAAGGTGTAGCCGTCTTACAATACTTCTTGAAACGTAGGTTGTTCTTGCTTTGGTGACAACTAAAAAGCACCTCTCAAAAATCACAAATCCAGATTAAGGTCTTTAAGATTGCATGGAAAATTCTCTAGGCTCTAACAGGCTCCTTTTGATGCTTCCTTCTCTAGGAGATGTGATCCTCAAAGCATCTTCAAGTTTACAGCTGGATCTTTGTGTTCACAAAGAATCCAGTGAAGTTCTTCGCTAGTCTTGCTACCTATGCAAAATCAATTAGATGACTGGGTTCTACATTTGGAATATAAAAATATTTAATTTTTGTATTTAAAAGACAATGGGTTATAGGCGGTTACAAAGATATACATATCCAAAAGTTTGATACTCACAAAGATGACCATCTTAAGTTGTCTGTTTTTCTCTCCTAGTTCTGGAATTAGCAGAAAATTGTTGATAAAAAGTTCTTGCTGCCTTAGACCTCTAGAAAAGATTACAGAGACAAATATATTACTGTGTCTTTACAACATAGACTCAGCACGTTAGCCTGATACTTCCTTGTTGAACCTAAACATGTGTAGTACAAAATGAACATCTTTTAGACAATCATGCACTCACATTCAGAAGATAGGCACACATTAATTTCTCCACTTTCTGTGAGAGGCTCCAGAGCGAAAGATGAAAAAAATGTGCCTTATTTCTATAAGCCTGATTTCAACTTTCAGGGTTTTTTTTAATGTACTCTTTTTTTCCAAAAAATCTTTTATTCTTGATAATATTTAGCATGCTTACGATCAGATTAATTCTGTTTATTTTTATATTCTGGTTTTTGTCTATCCATATTTTTATCTAATTTCACATTGTTACATTCTCTTATATCCCTGAAAGGCATTATTCTAATCAAGTTATTTTTCAGACTCTCTTCACATGCTTGATTGTGTCAAGATCCATTAAATTTAAGCATAATCAAACACAGTTAATCTGTTTGAAATGTCTTCCTACTCTATCTTATGATTTCCTTGTTTATATAACCCAGGATGACAATGCTACAGCATTGTGTAGGGCTTCATGTTGAGATGTTTATCTACTGTGACAAGGAAAAGCTGCACTTTTTTTCCCCTGTGATTAAGCCTAAATTGTGGTTTAAATGAAAGGGCTTTTTTTTATATTACTAAAGCAACTATTCAGCAGTTAAGTCTTTTTTTATGTGCAGTTATTTTTCCTATCCTGGAGTAAGGCACAGGAATAGAGGTTATGTTTTGTGTGTATATTTAGATCTATGAGGTTATCCTAAAGAAACATATGATGCAATTGGTGTCAGAGTGAACTTTCATTAAGTTATTCACAAGGCCTGTATGGAAGAACTTTTAGTGTTCCTATAGTATGTAGTATGTTGTTACATGTTTTATCAGTCTTTTGTTTCTCGCATATGAAAATGAAATGGAATGTTTCTTAATTTGATTTCCAAACTGAAAAGCTATGATAAGATGAAGTTAAGATTGCAAGACAGTGACCGTAAATGAAAGGACAATATAGTTATAATTATCTTAAAACCCAGCTTGCTGAATTTTTAAGGTTAAATCTTTAAATCCAAACATTTTCAAGTAAGAAACTGTGATGGGGAATGGTAGTACCCCTTGCAATAAATTCCCTTCCTGTGAATCTTCCCTCTTTCCATTCCTACCTTGGTTCCTTGGGATCCCCTGCACCATTCCACAACTCCATCCTCTCCCCTCCTATGTAAAATACTGGGTTCCCCCATAAAGTTATTCTTAGCTCTGGCTTTTCAGTTTCATGAAGTGAAAAGCAGCAGCAGTAACCAACTCCAATAAACATTAAAAGATCAATGACAATTTAGGTAAGAAATCTATTGATTCCTTGCTCCTTTGGGCAGTCTCTTTTAACTCATTAAATCATTACAAGTAAGGAAACTCACACAAAAGAATAGAGAAGCAGTGTTTATCGATTGTCTTCTATCTATTGCCTCAATAATCCCACCTAAGTATTAACTGGGCCTGTATGCGGTCTTAGTATTCATGCAGCAATCATTAAATAGTTTGGGTTAACCATAATTTAATCTACTCAAATTATATTGCACACTTAATTTTGTGCATAAAAATATCAAACCACATAAAAGTACGGTAAAATTAGTCGCAGTGGGACTAACCAGTTTGACAAGCTCACTTAACATCTTTTTAAATACCAGAGCAGAAAGTCAGTAGTCTTTTCAGTAATGTCTAGCTCCTAGATAAATTTCCAGCTCAATTTTAAAACTGCCTGTAAACCTGTATCCTTTCCATACTATGAGACATTGTTTAGATCACGAATAAGACTCTGCCATCTTTACTTACCCTTGGCCACTCTGAATGTTCTCTACTTTGACGTGTCCCATAAGCTTTGGAGACAACTGTTGATGGATAGTTAACAACTTATACCTCTTTCTTTAGGCTGTATCCGCTCACAGAAACAGTATGACACCCATTCCTACAGGTCAAAATCATGCATAAATTACAACATATGTATCTGATTCTGCATGGGCAGTACTCTCATTCCCAGGACCTGGATTATTTTTTGATTTGCCAAAGAATTTCACTGGAAATGACATGCAGGCCTGGACAGCAGCCACAAAAATATTAGTGTTAAGTAACAATATAACAGGTTCCTGATGCGTAAAAGAACAAAGTTTGTAAATTGGTTATGCTCGTATGTACTAATCAGTGAACAGTACGTCAAGAAACTTTGCTATAATAAAACCTAAATTTAACTAAAATACAGTATAACTGATTTTCAGTAGCATACATATTTTACTAACTGAATTATCAGTGTAGTTTCAAGAAAATTACCAAAATATAGAAAACATACTAGCTGCTTGTTGAAAATTATCCCCAGCTAAATCGTGAAAATCATGTAATCATTTCTGAAGAGGAAACAGCTGTTATACACTATTACAAAGTCTGACTCTCAGACCTAGAAATTTCAGGTCACTGCAGCCCAGAATTCTGTACAATTGTACGACAGTGACATTCAGGAGACTGTTTAGTGAAATGGTGCCATGTAAGCAATAAAAAAGTGTCCTTCACATAGAATACACTATTCAGAAATAACCTAAGAAGTAGCATTAAGAAATTTCTGAATAAAACCTGTGCTGTGTCTTGCTTTAAGGTACAATGACTACTTCATTTCCAGTACCCTCAGAATGGGAAGCATGTATCTCAGATAGCAGTTTTAAGCAACAAACGCTAAGAACCAGAGAGCTAGAGAGGACAATTTGCACAAATATGCATGAGCAATGCCAAGATACCCATGTTTATCTGAATGCATCAGTTATTCTGTCGTCAAGCCATAACAAACATCCTCAAAGCATACTTTGGGATAAATGGAGCCTGTCCTATCCCAGATTTTTCAAGGATAGTGAGGTCAGTTTGGAGTGCAGATTAAAAAAAAACACCAAAAAACTTCTTCCCTCCCAAACCAGCACACTTTTTGCTCAAAGAAAAGAAACAGACTATGCAGACGTTTGACACAAGAAAGCTTTATCCTCCAATCTTTCAGATCTTATTTTAATGTTAATCTACCTTGCATGTCCATGGTCAGTTCGCCCAGAGATAGGCTTACATAGGTGGAAAACAGTTTTGCTAGCTTAAATCAGATTTTAACTTAATTTGCCAAGATATCAAAAATAAAAAAATCTGGGGTTTCTGTGATCCATTTATAAAAAATACTACAATGAGTTGTCTCAGATTTTTAAACTTGAGTTTTGAATTTTCAGGTTTAATATTTTTAAATGTTTTGTCCTAATTATCTAAAATTTTTAGCAGAAAGTCATGGAAGATAATACTTCAAAACTTTCCTTTTAGAAATGCTGAAGGAATTTCAAAAATTGGAAATATTTTTTTAAAAAACCAAACAAAACAAAAACAACAAACAAAACAATTTGGGAGATTTAGAGACCATATTCACATCAACCATTTAGATCTTAAAAAGTTATCATTTTCTCATGGAAGTAAGTAGCTCATCAGAAAATCCCTAACCACTTTTACAGCTACCATCTGCTTTCTCTTGCCAAGTAAATACCAAGGAGCTTATCTGTAAAACTATTTTGCCAGTATTTCAGATGTCAGCTCCATTTAACTTACCAGTTCAGCCCCTAACACAATACCAATCCCAGATCCAGTGACATCTGCATTTCCAGCTCTGTTGGCCTTTTACTTTCCATCACGGTCTCCACGTTTCTTCACAAATTTCATTCCATTGTATTTACTAGTCTGTTTTTCTCTCTCTTCCTTGATTATTTTTTTTTCCAATGCTCTGTTTTTGAACCAGAGAACTTCCTCTCCAATGGTGTCTGCTTCAGAACAGAAGTTATGGGAGTACAGAGTCCACTTTAAACATCATTTCAGCATCTGAAAAGAACAGAAAGGAAACATGGTTTCACTTTTGTAGACCTATCTTTAATAAAGTATGTTTTGCTGCTTAGCAAGAATGCACATACCATGGTCTGTATTCAACCGTAGACACAGGAAAAGTTCACGTTATTAACATAAACTGATCTGGCTGAAAGTTCAGTGTTAAAGTCTACGTCTATATAAAGAATACGTAAACCACATCTAGACACGAGAGCTACTCCTTGTAAAATTTGATATTTCTGCTTAAGTTTGATAGTTGGAATAGACCATACATCATCTGCATTTTGCATGTCATAATACAATGAGAAATAACTTCTGGAAATATTGATCCACTGCCAATAGAAAAGATACTTCGGATAATGCTGTCATCCATAATGCCTTTTTTTCAAGCAGGTGGCTATCGCAGTAACGTTGTTAGCAACAATGAAAAAAATAAACCTAGTAGGGAGCAAAAGAAGTTATAGAGTATTTAAATAATTTTTCAAATAGCGTGATAAACCTAGAATATCAGGTTATTTAAATATCTCACTGAAGCAATGACAATATGATAAATACTTACATTTGAAGATTCGTGGATAGCTGTGATTCTAGAAGGTTCAGAGTAGGAAAACAGTATTTTGGGCATTACTAATGTGTGAAATTAGTCTGCAACAACAACAACAAAAAATGCAAACACTGGAAGACACCAGTGAAATCAGTACCAGGCCAGCAGTGATTTGTTGTAAAAGACAAATCATGCCAAACCAAAATCCAATTTATTCCTATTACAGAGCATAAGCAATAGGTGTGATGTATTTTGACTGATGAGCTTTTTGACAGTCTCATAAACCATTCTTCTGAGCAAACACAGTGAATCAGTCTGGGAAGAAAATATTATAAAGTCGACACAAAACTAGCTGGGTAATAGCATCCAAAGAGTATAGGTGTGATGGAATTCCATGGGATTCTGTACTTCATCCCATTTTAGTCAATTTACTAATGACCTGAATAATGACTATACCTTTTAAACCTGTGGATTATACAAAAAGGAGATGGACTGCAAATGCGATAGTACTTGTGATTCAAATTATCTCGACAAATTGGTGTAACAGCCTAGAAAAATAGGAGGGGTTTCTAAACAGATATGTGTAATGAAGGATGCTTGTGCAGGAATAATCAAGTTCAGATATACAGAAACAGAAAAAAAATAATTACTTAGCACGAAGAGATCTGGAGCTTATAACGGCTCATGCTCTGGAGGCAAGTGAATACGCCAAGAAGCTAGACTGTTTGAAAAATGGCATTGGAATGCCTGATCAAAGCAGTAAGCCTGGAGGAGCGTGTGGTTCAGGAATGTGTGAGACAAGGAAAACAGAAAAATTTTAGTGGTAGAATGCAAAAATGGGTATCAGCCTGATTCAGCAACAAACAGTGTCTTTGCCTACTTTTACATTTGATCTGTTGCTGCCAGCTGAGGAAGTAACTTTTCAAGGATGAAAAGCTGTTGTTATCTTCAGCAGTGGCTTGGAGAAGACCCTCTTCCACAGGCTTCTGTGTGTGTGGAACAACCGACGGAGTCCAGCAGAGGTGGACAAGTGGAAGTGACCTAAGGAACAAAGGGTTTATGCCAGCTCATTTTCTTACTGGCCATTTGATGCTTTCCTTCTGAGGTAGAAAAGATACATTTCTTCTAAGGGAGAGAGAGAGATGACTATCTTTACATCCTTGAATTTGTATGTCCTCTCATGGACAACAAAGTCTGCGTGCTTTTGGATCCTATTAAGAATATAGCTAATGGACAAAGTCCATTATCTTCTACTTTGACCTCGAGAAACAAAAAAGTTAGCACTGTACTGAGTCCAAAAGCTTGTGTGTGAGTAAACTCTCAGTCTGAATTTGGAAACATTAGAAAAAGGATATCTGTCACTTTCTTTGCTTATTCTTTTTCATGGTTAAAATTTGAGCTTTATTTCCAGTCTTGCTTTCTACCCAGCTTCCACAGATTGCTGCTTCTTACTTCTTTCTCTGCTTTAGTCCTATCACTTTCTCCTCGTCAAGATACACTATACTATTGAGTATACTGCCAAGCAACCTATTTTTCAAAATATTGATCACAGAACTCAATATCATATTTCAGTACCTGTCTCATAAAACCAGTAGTGATCATGTCATCATAATCACCTCTGTTCTACTCTCACGTAAAAGTATCAGAACTAAATTTTAGGTCAACTACTTTGACCTAAAAACTAACACCATCTACGTCAAAGAAACTGCCTTATAGAATATTCTGCTTTGTTTAGGCATACCCTGCATTATTCTTTCCTAGATGTTTGATCTTCTGTTTTTAAAATTAAAACATATGCACCATATGAGGTGGATTGATAACAGGCTGAATGGCAGAGCTCAGAGGGTTGTCATCAGCAGCGCAGAGTCTAGTTGGAGGCCTGTAGCCAGTGGTGTTCCCCGGGAGTCAGTACTGGGCCCAGTCTTGTTCAACTTCTTTATCAATGACCTGGATGAACAGTTAGAGTCTACCCTCAGGAGGTTTGCTGATGACACCAAACAGGGAGGAGTGGCTGATACACCGAAAGGCTGTGCTGCCATTCAGTGAGACCTGGACAGGCTGAAGAGTTGGGCAGAGAGGAACCTGATGAGGTTCAACAAAGGCAAATGCAGGGTCCTGCACCTGGGGAGGAATAACCCCATGCACCAGTACAGGCTTGGGGCAGACCTGCTGGAGTGCAGCTCTGTGGAGAGGGACCTGGGAGTCCTGGTGGATGACAAGTTGACCAGGAGCCAGCAGTGTGCCCTGGCTGCCAAGAAGGCAAATAGTATCCTGGGGTGGATTAAGAAGAGTGTGGCCAGCAGGTCAAGGGAGGTTCTCCTCCCCCTCTACACTGCCCTAGTGAGGCCCCATCTGGAGTACTGTGTCCAGTTCTGGGCTCCCCAGTTCAAGAAAGATGAGGAGCTACTGGAGAGAGTCCAGCAGAGGGCTACGAGGATGGTGAGGGGACTGGAGCATCTCTCCTACGAGGAAAGGCTGAGGG
>Ga0065711_1004749_pt1 | contig 53027 bp, 30 predicted proteins | sample Hoacrofraction12_FD_59098 | JGI IMG/M metagenome (GOLD analysis project Ga0065711, IMG submission 59098) | Hoatzin crop microbial communities from Cojedes, Venezuela - Epithelial fraction 12 v2 (version 2) | ecosystem: Host-associated > Birds > Digestive system > Esophagus > Crop | place... | reverse complement strand
AAACTGCTGCGCCGGCTCTGTTTGCCGGCGCTCCTGGTCGCTCGCGCTCCCTGGGGGCTGCTCTTATCCCTGAGGGGGTTTGGCCGCTGTCACACTCGACTCCGCCCCCGCTGAGTCAGAGCTGCCGCGCGTTGGCACCTCCCTCTTTCCCGCTCGGGAGGGAGGGCTGGGGTCTCCTCTCTCTCTCTCTCGGCGCTTTTTGCCGCCTCGCCGCTGCGGTTTTGCCGCTGGAGAAAGGGTCCCTCGGCGCGAGCCTCTGCTCCAGAGCCCTTCACCTTCAGTAGCTTCCAAGTTCAGGCTCAATCAGCTCAGTATTTTTACTAGAAGAATATAAAATGGTGTAAATCTGATTTGATTCTCTCTTTTGACAATGGATCCATACAATCATTATGATTTTGTAGGAAAAGCTTTTATTTCCCATATAGATGAGTGGGCTACTCATCCCTCTTTTAAAAAGTCTGTTTGCTGTTTTTTTTCTAGGCAATACAGCATTATGTGCTGAGAGGCTATCAGCAATAACTTGGTGAAGTTGGCAGGAGAAATGTGATTAGATACAGAGATATTCCCCTTCTTTTACACACAAAAAAAAAAAACCTGGAAGCTTGATCTGTCTCAGATACAGAAGAACCAAGTGTCTGTTACAGTAAATTGCAAGGGACCATGATATATACATATACTGTAGACATATAGTACATATACACACTGTGCTATACTATATGTGTGTATTTATACATATATGTATATCTGTATTAACTGGGGCAACTGAGCAAAGCCAGGACCCTAGAGTGGTTTCTGTCTTGAAAGCTGTTAGCTGAAACAAAACATAAATGCACAGCCCGGTGCCTCACGAAAAGTCCCAGGCTGGATCAGGCAAAACTCAGCTAAACTAGTCTTTCTGAATGAACCTTTGAATCTCTCTGCCATGGTACAAAAATACCTGGTGACAGACTTGGAGAACTGGTTTGACTGTCCAATCGCAGCTGGCGTTGAAGTGAGCTGCAAGAGATGGTGAGGCATGTAATTCTGCCAAGCAAAGGCACATGTAGAGCGGCTCAGCTCCATGCTTGAAATTTGCTTGGATGTTGTCTGAGAAGGGATGTTGTGTGGATGAATGAGACCGCTGGTGCGGGGAATACAGATCCTGGAAGAGGAGTAAAGGGAGTTTTAGTATTGCTTAAGTAGCAGTGGTTTTGAGGTGCCTGGGGACGTCTGGAGGACAGGCTTCAGGCCAAGCTTGAAAGAGCCTTGCAAATGTAAACTGGGAATCCATAGTTCCAGAAAGTAATGACTGCAGACAGCCTTGTAAACAGAAAGCAGTGGGTAACCACAATGATGCTCTTGGTCTTATCAATTCATGACTGTAATAACTTCCAGAACCAATATTTGCGTTTGGCACTTGGGCCAGGAGGGGTGTCATGTCAGTTCTGTATACTCGAAGGAGGCCAGAATAGCTGGAGAAGTGGGGTACAAAGCCTGGGGAGTTGTTGTCTCTTCATGACCAAGACACAAAGTACAACCCACAGTCAGCGCTGTCTGCTTCTGGGCCCTGGCTCTGCCTTCTCTGAGTCACACATAGGACTGTATATATTTCTTGTAAGTCATCTTTGTCCTCCATATCTCAGAAATGCTATTTTTATAACCTGGAAAGACTCAGCCTAAGATTTCTGGATGACAGCTCCCCCACAAGAATTATGTTTTATTTACAACCACTCCTGTGAGTGGGAAGGGTTTTAAACAGACTACCTATCCCACTGCAAACACAAGCTCATTATTTTTATTAGCAACAAATCAATGTCTTAAGAATGAAGGGGATTCTTGAGGAAGGCATTAGCAGCTGCCAGAAAGCAGTTTAACCTTTTGAAAGCCAAGATGCATCTTGAAGTCTGTCCCGGGCGTAGAAAAGGTTACCTGAGGGGAAACAACAAATTATCACACAAAATGTTTTCCTAAACACAGGCCTGCTTTTTGTGGACTCTGAGACATCACAACATCGTTGTAAAAGTCACCAGGTTTGAGCATTTTATGTTCAGTTCCCTTCACACATGCAGATGAGCCTGGGGAAAAAGGCTGCACTGAAAACTGGCCAAAGCATTTCATATGTCCTCCAGCCTGTAACCACAAGAGAGTAAGCCTGATCCTACAGGTTAAGGTTTTTACTTGCACCTTCCCTCCTGCACAATTTGTTAATGCAACGTGAAGTGCTGTATCTCCAGGGTATCTAAAGCACAGCACACATGAACACCTGATTAGATATTAAGGTGTGTCATATCAACAGCATTCAGACTATGAAAACTTGTGTCTACAGGGATGAAAGCTATTCACGTTGATGTTTTTCTGACTGGACTTAGGAAAAATGTTCTTGTAAGAGATTTGTCTCTGAATGGATCAGATCTTACACATTGGAAACGCTAACATAAACATTAGAAATTGTGCTTCTGCTCCTTTTACCAGTTTCTCCACAAATCAGTAATGCCACAGGCCTCCGTACTGCCCCTCCGCCATGTTGTACTTTGTTTTCAAAACCACGTGCCACTGCTTGTTGTGGCTTTGCACACCGAGCAGCAGTGTTGATCCAATGGCACGACTGGCTTTAGTTTGGTTTCTTTGTGGTCCTGCTGTGTACATTCCTGCGTGTGTGCCCTTTCTCTGTCAGACAGTATTCTTCCTGGTAGTATCCAAGTCTCCAAGCTAGCAGATATTGCACAGTTCTCATTTCAGGAGAACAGGCTAAATAAGATTTTTCTTTTTTTCTTCGGTTGTCTCTTTCTTCATCAGCGGGAACAGAAGGCTATTCTTCTCTATGTTTTGTTGTTCCATACCTGACAGTTTCTTTCCCCTTGATTAACTGGAGCGAAAGTCTCAAGTTACCGTGGAATAAACATTTACCATTAGTCAGCTGAGCTGTTGTAATGGGTCCTGTATGCACTTCATGACGACTTAAGCTAATGCGTTTTACCTTGCAATGGGGGCAGATGAACTGTACGAGCCGGACAATTTTGTCAGGTCTGTTGACAGGCCAAACCTTGTGAAGCTGCTGCAGCTGGGTTGTAACTCAATCATATGGTGGAGTCCTCAATTCCAGTGCAAGTGTCCAGAGATGTGTGGTTAACAGCAGGTAACTCTGTTCAAAGACGGGATCTCCTTGTATAGGTATGCTGATGCCAAGAGTTTTGGCAGAGGCCTTGGAGTCTCTAATGGACACCTTGAAGCCACACTTCTACTTTTCTCAACCTAGGCAGATGTGCTGCATTGGCTGGCAAAGTGAAGCCACCATTTCGCCGTTCTTCCCATAAAGTTGACATAAACAGAAAGGGGTTTAATTTTTTTTATTATTATTATTTTTAACCAGGTTGGGGAGAGGATGAAGGCGGACAGTAAGGAAGGAAAGTAACAAAAGTAGAAGCAATAAAATAATTATACATCTGCCAATTCCTTTGTTTCTTGTTAAAGACTCACCCACTTTTTTGTCTGTGAAAAGTTCATTTAAAGCTGTCTCTCCTGTGCAGTAGGAAAAATAACAGTTCATTCAACAGTATAATACAAATCCCAGAATGTTTTCAAATTTCCCTCTTTTGTGTGTTTTAAGATTGACAACTGTATAATTAAGCATAACAAAGAGAGAAAGGATTTAATAGGATTTAGCACAACTTGGGCAACTTAGGATAGCAGAGAGAAAGAAAGTCAAGGGCACATACTAAATTAATCTGTGGAGTGACTAGTCAGAGGTGTGCAGACTTGGTTTGAAGCACTATTTTAAGAACGGAAATGATCGCAGAGCTACACTCCCAAAGTATGCTATGGCCTGCAGCCAGGTGTTGCCTGCTGAGGTCCCAGAAGTGACAGTGAGCGGGGGAGCCAGCCTGGTGATCCCCATTTGTAGAGGAGATACACACAGCCACGCCTCCTGTAATGGCAGCAGAAAGCTCCAAAGCACTTTTGCTTCCAGGGACATTTCAGCAGTGGCTTCTTTGTCTTTCCCTACCCACGATGTGTGTGGAGGTATGCTGGATACATACTCTGCTGTGTTGTAGCCTAGCCTGTGCTCTCTGCTACACTTTCCATCTTTGATGTAGAGATTGCAGCCATCCTATTAGGTCAGATCAAGGTCCAGCTTCGCGTAAATCCTGGAATGCAATGGAAAATATCTGTGCTGTGACCTTTCCTTTAGAGAAGTAACAACAAATAAAGTGAAGCTCTGTGTCTTCAACTAAGTCATTTGTCTTCCTGTGAGTGTTTCATTCCTTTTAGAGTCTGTTCTTCAATTTATCTCTTTTTCTACACGTGTCTTTTCTTTAAATATGAAGATTCTTAGTTTTTTTCCACTTATATAAATCCCATTATTCCTGACTACTTTGTCAAAACCTTTGTGCTTATGCAACTGTTTCAGTCGCACTGGTTCTATTTCACAGGTATTCATCTATCATGATAATTGTTAAAGACAGTTTGAAAAGCCCTCATGAAAAGGATCTTAGACCTTTTAGACTTGTGAAGAAGGGGGGAAGATTTTTGTGGCACAGAACAAGCTTCTCACAGGTTCATTACAGGCCTAGTTCCGTTGTTTTGAAAAATTATACGATATCCAAGAAGGTGATCAAACAATTCTAAATAATTTTCAAAAGCTCTTCCAATTGTTTGAAAATAAGAAGGGGGGAGAGGGGTGGCAAAAAATAGAAATGTGTAAATAAGAATATTAATTCCAATATCAAAATTTCCTTCATAAGGAGGGACGAAAAAATCTTCGTGTTTTCTGACTAACCTTAGTACTCACCTACAAAGATGTTCTGTCTGTTCAGTGTTTATTGAAACAGAGAAGTGGTGAACCCCAAGAAAAATGCCATTCCTACTTCTTTGTGGGACCTCACAAAACATTTAGTTAAATCATGTCTAGACACATTTCCATTGCTTTCTATTCCTTTTGAGTTCAATTCAGTTTCAAATGAAGTTGAAATACAATAGGAAAAGCACAGATGAAAACACATGCTATGTTTTGACCACTGTAGAAAAGTCTGAAGCCCTACAAGAAAGTGGAAATGCTGAGTCTTTAGCTGGATATCGATGAATGTTGCACAGAGTAAGCAATTTTTATTTCTTATCTCATTTTCATTGCCAGGCACTGACTCCTGTTCAGAATAATTTCTTTTAAAGTCAGGGCAAAGAGGACCTGCAGAGCTGCATGGTATTTTCCCTGTTCCTTTCTCATCTCTTTCACACTGCTGCCCTTCTAACTTTATACCATTATACCTTGTGATGTCCTTTCAAAGTAGCTCAGAGTTAGACACCTATTTAATACTCCTTACAATTGCTGCTATAAAAATTCCTGTGCATGTAACAGATGCACGTGCACTGCCAGGATGAATGGGCTGTAGGTATAGAACTGTCATCCCATCTTGTCCACGGGAGCTCTCATTGCGGTAAGACAGCATAGCTTCTTGCCAGCATTAGCCAACATTATGAAGCAGGTTGCTCTCTTTCCTTAGGATAGTTTACTTCCACTGCTTTTGCCATTCTTCCTGGGACTTAAATAATGATGGGACGGATCTGCACCCCTGTGGTTCCCCCACTCTGAAGCTGCTGCTGCTTTGGTATTTGGTAAGAGAAAGCAGCTGTGCCCATGGCATAGCTTCATTCCTCACCTATCAAAGGCACTGCACTGAAGTAGCTGGAGGAGAAGCTGGCTCCACTGGCTTTGCACCAGGAATGCTGAATCCAAGCAGCTGCAAATGGATTTGAGGCCTTTTGCTTTTTGCACAATAACCCTCTTACTGTGCCTGTTACATATAACTGATGTGAGCAGACATCTCCCAGGAGGTGTTGGCTTTATCATTAAAACAAGTTGACTTCTTGACTATGACCTTCTAAAATTAGCAGTGTTAAACCATGCTTTATTAAGTTCATTATATCCTGTAGCATCCCAGGTGCTCCATAAAAAGTAAATATTAAGATGACCTAATGAATTCTTCAGGATAATTAATGTTTCTGTTGAGGCTAGCCTGGGATATGACAAAGGAAAATGACAAAAAAAAAAAGGACAAAGGCCAACTGATCCATGTAGCTACAGCTGCCAAGCATTGGACTAATCCATTCTATCTACAAGGTTCTTAGCTTCAGGACATTCTTTGGCCATGGTTTTTGAGGAAATAGAGACAGGGAATCTTACAGAATTTCCTGTAGGAAGGCCTCTCTTGTGGTGAATAAATATCATTGCTTTTTCAATAAGATTTTTGGCTGCAAAGTCTCTGGAGCACATTTGATCAAGTTGTTACGACCTACTCTTCAGTACCCCAGAAATTATTTCTTTAGGAGAAAAAGAAGTGATACTGGAACAAGACGTGTCTTACCTCTGCTAAAGCTAAGGTCTTTGTATGCTTTGAAATGCCAGATTTGCTCTAAATTAAATATGTATTCAGTTCCAGCTACGAGTTGTAGTCCAGCTGCTTGGGTAATCCAAAATATCATTATTTTATACACAGCTATATTGTTGCAAAAGAATGCACCACAGCTGCCAGGTCTGACTGCTGGTGATTATATCTGAAATGGTAGAATTGAGCCTCAGTCATAACTGATAATTGTTTTCATAGCCAGTTCCTTAATCAAACCGCATGTCTAGACAAAATTCTTGTTGACTCTTCCCATCAAGAATCTGCACAATACTCCTCAAAGCCAAACAGTTCTCTGTATCACTCATTATAATCGCAGTTTTATCATCTTTGTGGAGAAATTGGTAACTAGCTGTCCTTGACAGAGTAAAGGAGCATAATCTGTGGCTTTACAGGCTGTGTATATACTATGCATAGTACTGTGTATTCTCTGAAGAAAGGTGTAGATACCAAGAGCAACTCATGCAGAATACCAGTACAAACCTACTTAAAGCAGAATAAAGACCCTTCAGTCTCAGTAGCAGAGAGCATGTTCTTCAATGTCAGTGAAACTGTCTGGTTCCTTCTGTATTTGAGCCCCAGTGCAGAAACTGTGGTCCTGTGAGGAGTCCCACAGGCTGAAGAATGGAGGGCTTGTCAAGAACTTTGAATTCTGCAGAGCTTTTAAACATGCTGCCATCATGCCAATAGTGTTGTGATACATGATAATGAGAAACATAGGTTAAAAGAATAAAGCAACGCATGAAAAGGGAATGAAAAACCCCATACTCACAAACACACAATGATCATTGTCCAAGCTGGTAAGCCAAACACTCCTCATGGCAAAACAGTCATTTTTTTGTAACTAACTTTTTGAAATTTTCACTTTGTGAGCTGAAATATTTTATGTTCAGTAGATCCAAAAGGCTATTATTATCACTTATTATTATTGTTCTAAAAACAATATGTTCAGGCATTTCCCAGAACAAGCCTAGGATAAAACCCATTGTGTTGCCTGCTTCACCCATGAGAATTTTGGCATGTGTTTCTTTTAAGAATCGTTATGGTATGGAGCAGGGTTTTGAGCTAAACTGCCTTTTCACACCTCCATGTAAAGCTATTCTGAATCTCACGATGTGTCTGGAAATTCAGTGGCTAAAATTGAAACAGGCTTTTCTGAGTACTTATTGGAAATTAAATCTTTTCAAGATGAATTGAACACTTGCATTATAGTCCAATAGCTGTTGTGGGCTACAGGTATTTATCTTGTTACCACAGTGCTGCAATATGCTAAAGGTACTGGAGTGGGCAGAAACTGGGAGATGGGGTGAGGAAGAGGTCTAGCAAGGAACAACATCTAGGATTTGGGTCTGTGGGATATAGGTCTCCTGGGAAATGAGATGGGCACTGAAGCCAGAGCTAAGGGACAAGTATCTGATGGGAGATGCAGAAGATCTGAGAAGGTCTTTGACTATGAGGTATGAATAGTGTGCAAAGAGATGAAGCAGGGAGAAGAGAAGGCAGAATATACCATAAATCTTGAGAGGAAGAAGAGTAGAGCTGGAACTGAAAAGGAAAGGGCCTGAAAGAGCTGAGAAAAATAGTACCAAAAATGGAGGGTAAAAAGGAAGGGAAGGCAACTTGGTGCAAGATGACGATAGGACTGGGATGCCTGAAGAGCAGAGAATTGTCCTGGCCAGGTCCCAGAGGAGTGGAACAGAGATGAGAAGGCAGAGAGCTGGAAAACCGTTACAAAGACAGAGACAGAACAGGAGAGACAGTGTGTGGGAGACAGGGACTCTATCAGCTAGGTAGGAATCAGTGGGGGCCAGAAGAGGGAAGGGCTGGCTGGAAGGGTCTGTGATACTGTAACATGCATCCCTTCACATCCTTTGAGGTTAGGAAGCAAATGTAGCATTTTTCATGCAAAATATAATATTTTTTCCCCAAATAGAAATAATACATTTATGTATATATGTATATATACATCTACTTGCCTCCCAGAGAATGGAATTTCTGGAATGTTATAGTCATCTGGTGCTTCACCTGCTTACATGGCAAGAAAGCTTAAATCTGGCATTTCCCAAATTATCTGGAATCTGGCATTTCCCAAATTTTGCAGTCCGGTATTCTTAAATGTGGATTTTAGGAAGGTGTGCACGTGTGTGTGTTCCTAGTTATAAAACCCAAATACATGTCAGAGAATATAAAAGTTCCATAGTGCTGTGCATCAGAAAAAGCATGCTGATATGTATCCATAACTGATTTATACATAGATTTACACTAGAATGAAGTAACGTCCAGGAATTTTTTGGGTGGAGATAATTTACAGGACACAGGATTTTTCTGTAAAGAGTGGTAAGCGTGTTAGGTATGATACAGATATTGTATTTAGTTCCTTATAGAGTCATCTGTTTCTTAATCACTAGTCTCCAAATAGACTGAGCTATCTTGTCTTGGCAATCATTAGATCTGTTACTAGTCTGTGAAAATATAATTTAAACTTGGAAAAGTCCTGTAGTTCTTATTTCATAAACCGGGAGATGGATTCCTATATTTATTGATTTTTGAAAAATCAATGTTTTAGTAGGAACTAATGGCCTTTTAAGATATATGCTTATACCACCAGCAGTTCTCATAACCACACCAGAAACAAAAGGCCACTGTGGTAAACAGATTGCATGTGGTAATGGGAAGAGTGAATTTTATTACTGTTTCTACATCCAAAACCCTGATCGGAATTATATCATCTAGGTTATTGGTTTCTGGATATTTCTGTAGCTCTTTTACCCAGGATCTTGGCCAACATAGTAGGTTAGGCATTAGTCGTTCATTTTCCAGTGCCCTTGGCTTCAGCAAGACTTATTTTAGCAGGAGCTTCACTACCATTTTCTTTCCAGCCATGGAAACGTCCCCCTCCCAGCAACGTCTTAACCACACAGAGTGGTGAAAAGCTGATATTCCAAAAGGAAATTAGTTGGGCAAGAATCCATGGGACAGGTGGTGAGATGAAGCCGGGTAGCAAATTTGGACATTGCTAAATCTGAAACTGAATTGGATGGTCCTGCCTCAGGAAAAGGGAAGAATTTATTGTATCACAGCCTGGCAATAGACTTTATGAGCAACATATATATTTAAAGGTGTATGGCTACTCTGCTAGAACACCGCTACTAATGTCCCCTTCCTTCCCAACTCATACTTAACACTGATGATATTTTAGCCTTGTGTTATCTAACAGTCTTCTGAAAGGGGGAGTAAACATTTAAGTAAGATCTCTTGCCTCTCCGTGGCTTCCGTGCTATATTGCCAGGAAGTACAGGTTGTGTTCGCAGTGCTGTTCTTGAAAGACTATTCCTGGAGAAGCTGAGCTGAACTCTTTCTACTGAAGCCTGTGAATAGCCATCAGACACTGCATATTGGGAATGATCTTTGAACAAAGGATTAAAAGTAATAATTTAAAACACAATGTAATGTGTGGGTAGCAGTAGTGCCTCTGCTGTGAAATGTATTTTGCATCTTTTTGTTACTACTAATAGTTTGTGAAAATATGTTTTCTTACATTTATTTGAAATCATTTACAATCAAAACAGATATCTGCAAATATGCATATTCTTTCTCTGAATACCTGAACTGAAATTCTAATTCCCTGGCTTAGTGACGATTTGATGTACAAGCTCACTCCTGGACAGAAGATGTGCCATTCCTAGATTGAAAGCATATGGTACAAATTCTCATATGAGCAAATACAAAATTGGATTTCTTTGACCAGTTGCCAATATTTGTTTAAAATGAATGATATTCATGAACTTTCTAGCCACAAAGCACATTCACTGCAACAGGGTTGCATGGCCTGGGATTGATCCATTCTCCCCCTTTATGGCATCAGGCTTTCTATAATATGAAGCAGACTGGGAACCACTGTGCTACTATATTAGTGGAAAATAAACACAAGCTAAGTGAATTCATTAAAAACATTAAACAAACATTTACACAAAATCTTCTGCAGTATTTGCCTACCTCTTATTCAAACCACTGACCTAGAAGGAAATGCTCCAAGCCAACTGGGACTTGAAACCATTTACATCATTGTTCTTGTACTAATAACCTTGTGGATTTATTACTTTCAGAGCATTTTATTGTTTGCACACTACCTGGGGCTTTTTGAACTCGTTATGGTTGCCATTCTATATTCCTATATGAGAAATGCTCATCTGCTCTTCTGGTAGTTTTGCAACATTTCCCACAATATTTCCCTATATCCTATATTCCATACTTTCTATTAGAAATTAATGATATAATAATAAGCACTAAACCTTATTGTCATTCATTTGTGTGAATAGCAACTATTCTGCATTTGGAAGTGCACAAAAATATGCTAATAACCACTTGTAAAAACCAGACACTGGGTGTTGTTAGTCTCCTTTGTAGCAGAAGACAACTTCATTTGCATTTGTATCTTCTTTCTTTGCTGCCTGCACAAAGAGAACTGCAGACGCTGTGATTACTACAACTTGCAGTCCTCCTGGAGGACTGAAGGCTTCTCGAGCCCCTTGTGACAGTGGTTTTTGAAGCAAGGAGGGCATTCTGAGCTCACCAGGGAAGATGCTTGCTGGTTAGCACGGGGCTCTTCAGTTTTGCTTCCTTTCTAGGCTGTGGTGTGGTCCTTGGGCATTGCATGACACGATGCCAGCAGCTTGTAGAGCAAAACAGCTGAAGGAAAAACATCTTTCCAGGAAGTGCTGGGCTGAGCTTAGGCCAACCTGAAAGCATTATGGGGCTGGGTACCAGGTCCTCTGTTGAAACAGTCTGGCTGACAGACCCACAGTTGGATGCTTTGGGCCAGATCACCTATTTATGGCAGCAGGGAGGTAATAAAGAGACGGATTTCCCTGATTCTTTTATGTGAGGAATGTTCCTGCATCCTCCCTATTGTGTTACGTAAGGGTTCAGGTACCTATAACTAAAATACCAGCTAAGACACCACCTGGGGGGAACAGGAATTTTATTAAGAATGTTCATTTCTCTGTTCTTCTCCACTCATCTTCTTTGCCAAGTCACAACAAGCATTTGGCAGCAATTTCTTTGGAGAAATAAACCACCTGCACCTCCTTGCTAAGGATAGATGTGAAAGCACAGGAAAGGAACAAGGTGAGAGAGACCAACCTTTGCTGTAGTAGAGCCTTACGTACACTTTCAGCTGAAATATTATAGACATGGATTTTTTTATTTCCTTTTTCCCCTCCATAGAAAATGTTTAGACATTTCTGAGACCCAGCATTTATTTTGTTTCTAGAAAACATTCACTTAAGGGCCACTTATTTTCTACAGACTTGCATAAAGCTTTCCATAATGGGTAGAAGTTGATACTTACCTTGGGACACATTAGACACTCTTTCTGCCGGCTTATATTTGGACCCATTTTGTGAATAAGAAAGCAATGGTATTTGCAGAAGGGAGAATTAAAAAGAGAATGTCTTTCACATCAGAACAAAATTATTTTTCAGACAGATTCAGTCTTGGACATCCTGCCTCTGGCCTGCAACTGGAAATATTTGGCAAATGTGTCTTTTTCCTTAGTACAGGGTTGGTAACATCTGTGGATATAAAGCATGCTGGTTTTAGTGTTGAAGGATAGTTGGTAAAGATAGCCAAGGTGTTATGTCTCTCACTAACATCCAAGTATAGGACACCAACTTTCTTTGACTGTCACTTCAAGAGATGATGAAGAAAACAACTTGTACATTTATGGACTTTTACTTGTACTTCAATAGTCTTGTGCAAACACAGGCTGGCTTAGCACTGTTGTTCTTCTTTCAAAGGACAGTAAAAGACAGAATGTCTGAAGAAGGAAGAGACCTCTGGAGGTCATCTAGTCCAACCCTGCTGCACACAGCAGGGTCAAATAGAGCAGGCTGCACAGGCCCATGTCTAGTTGGGCTTTGAGAATGGAGACTCCGCAACCTCTTCCAGTGTTTGACCATCCTCTCAGTGAAAAAAAATAAATTATATTGTTTCAATGGACTTCCTTGTATTTCAGTTTGTGCCCATTGCCTCATCTTGTCAATGGGTACTGCTGAGAAGAGCCTGGCTCTTGTCTTCTTTACTGTCCCCTCTCCCCTTCAAGTGTTTATACACTTTGATAAAATCCCCACTTGAGCCTTCTCCTCTCCAGGCTACACAGTCCTAACTCTCTCAGACTCTCCTTGTATAACAGATGCTCCAGTCCCTTAATTACCTTTGTGGGTTTTTTTGCTGGACAGACTCCAGTCTGTCATAGAGTCATAGAATCATTAAGGTTGGAAAAGACCTCTAAGATCATCAAGTCCAACTGCCAACCCAACACCACCATGCCTGCTAAACCATGTCATCGAGTGCCCTACCTACACATTTTTCTATCTTCCAGCCCAAAACTAGACCTAGCACTCCAGATATGTCTCACCAGGGCTGAGCAGAGGGGAAGCATCTACTTCTTCAACCTGTTGACAATACTTTCCCAAAAGCAGGCTGGGGTGCTTTTGATGGTGTATGCTTAAAAGGGGTGGAGAGCAATGTATGAACTCCTCACATATTAATGCTTTGATAGTGTTTTTGGACCCATCTCTGGACTGTGCTCAACTCCTCCTACATAGGGCACTCCTGTTGTCTAGTGTAGTTTCATGAGTATTGTTACTACCAGAGTAGTTAACATCACTAAGGATTAAAAGTCTGTTCCTGGGGATCAAGGGGACAAGAAGCTTATAGGCAGGACTGTTTGCAGTTACCGGCAAAAGCTCTGCAGGTTATAGTTTTGAGGGATGCTAGGGCAGTTAGGGAGCTAAGGTGTCCGTGAGATACTTTGTGGTGGACTTTCAGGAATATATTACAACAGAGGGTACCTGGTGGCGTTGTTCCCAGCAAGAGGAATCTCTGTCCACGTGTCTGCACATGTGCAAGCACACCCTGGGAAGAGCAAGGAACTAATCCATAAGGGAATTCTCCAGAACGACACTTTTCCACTCATCTCTGGTGGGTTTTCCTCAGTGTGTGTACTACAATGCTATTGTCTGGCAGAGCTTAAACTCTCATCAGCTGTCTCCATGACTCCAGGCCTGCATGCAGCCTGCGTGATCTCCTTAGCAAGGCACCCTGCTGCTTGTCAGGGCAAAATCCCAAAATTCCTTTCACCAAGTCTCATACCCTGCATCTGCCTCGTTTTTTCCCTTTTGCTCCCTGTCCCAAAATCTGACTTGCATTAACAGCTGGAAGAGTTCATATTCTAGAGTAGAATCTATGTCTTTCCACCAGCAGTTTAATTTACTGTGCTGGCAAGCTGAGAGCACTTGCACACAAGGGCTTAGGAGGAACAGGCACATTCTCCCACAGCCTGCCACAACTGAATTCACAGAGCAGTACACAAAGTAATGCAGCATGACAAACCATCCTCCAACCTGCTGAAACTCAGGCCAGCAAAAGAATAATCCAGCAGCAGGATTTTAGGCCTGCTTTACCTACCCTAAATAAGTCCCAAGTCACTGTACAGCTAAAATATACCTACCGGTAACTCTGTGGAGTCAGTCTTGGGGACTGGCATCTGGTCGAGGGACTTGGGCTGGCTGTAGCCAAGTATGAGCCTTTTATCAGCAAAATTCAACCTGTTCCTGCACCCTCCCTTTTCTGCTTTGCCTGTACATCTCAGGGAGAAGATGTCAGAAGTCTGTGCCAGGTTGTTCTGCCATCGTTCCCAGCAGCATGGTCCCTTCATTGATGGGGATAGTGGAGGGCAGTCAGCAACCGAGTATTTCTGCCAGCATCCTCGTTGCTGGGTAGATGGCTTTCAGCCTAAGCTAGAGAACAGCATTAACCTTTAACCTGTACCGCTAGTCCTGCAAGCAAGTGAACAATAAAGCATGTGCTTGCAGTGCTGCGATAAAATTATGTCTAGAGGAATAACTCAAAGAGTGCATCTTGCTCAGTTTTAGTCACATTTGGATTAATGCCAACTTTCCTCCACCCTAATATAAAGAATATGCAAAGTATATATTAACATATAGCGTTTATAGCATAAAAATATATAGGTGTTATTCCACAACCACAGCCACATACACGTATGCACTCATGAAATTATTTGGCCTTTGTGGATACTGATTAACAGCTTTTCACATTTCCATACTTGCAAATACTGAGGTGAACAAAAATTGAGAACAAAAACCAGTCCTAAGAGTACCATGGCATCACCAATGTAGATTTGTAAACACAAATACCACTAATGTTCTCAAATAGTTTTTGTGTATTTGTTAGCCAGGCTTGGTTCAGACAACCTGAATGGGCTTTAAAAGCCACTTGATAGTAGACATGCCATAAATGAAGAGCAGAACACTAGTAAAAGACCAACAAACTGCCTCTTTAAAAAGCTTTGATCTGGCAGGTCTTTGCAATCTTCTTAAATCCGTTTGCAATTAAGCAATTTTTTTTTTTTCCTAGAAGGACAACGTCTTAATTTTCATCTGTCTGAAGATCAGGTTCAGTGAAGGGTAAGAGGCACTTCAAATTTATGCTGATTGCCATGTGACTGGTGCAGTCCCGGACACAACAGCCAGGAACATCTGAGCTGCTCTAAGTTACGCTGGGACCACAGAGCCCTACTCCTGCCCTCCCCTTGTCATCCCTTGCCTGTCTGTGGGGGGGTAGGCAGGTGAGATAGAACAAAGTTCCATTTAGGAGGGATTTTCAGCTCTAACTTTAAGCAAACCAGTGTTCTTACATCTGAGGATCAGTCCCAAAACATTTTATCTCCTGGGTCAGCTGACTAGAATGCAGTTTACAGGATGTGGCTTGTTGGTGATTTAAAATTGGACATCCTGTTTGCTTTGCAGGGATGTCAGACTGTGGTAGCACTTACAAGCAGAGATTTCTCAAGGGTGTCTGGTCAAACTGTCTTCTTTCCACTGTGCCCATGCACTTCATTGCTTTGGCTGGAACTGCGCCATACTACATCAGCTGAGAATCAGGCCCAGGCTTTCCAGTGAGGAAAAGAGAAGTGAAAATGGCAGTCAGTCCTGCTCAAGTGAAGTTAAATCGAAATTCAGACACTTTCTCTCTCACGCACACAAATCTGTTGAAATCGGATACGAGAAATTCCTTTCAAACCATCTGGTAGAGAATAAAAATCACCCAGATCTGTTCATTGCCTCTGTTAGCAGATCTCCTTGCTTGGGTAAGCACACCAAGCGTGCACGTTTACCCTGCTGCCACCTGGGCCAGGACTGTGCCCAGCAAACAAACGTGACTGTGGAGACTTGCAGCGTGGTGATCCTTCTGGGTCACTGTTTGGTGCATGTGCCTGTGCATGGTTCTTTAGTTTTGAGGGGGTCAGATGCTCTGGGTGGGTATCAGGTAACATCTAATTACGATAAACCTTAAAAAAGTGTGGGGACACTTGGCTGACATTACCTGCCAATAACCAAAAGAAAGACAAAAGAGATCTTCAAAAAGACAGTGACACTGTCAGAAAACCAAGCGGTGGTTTGTGAGAGAGTGAGAGCAATATCCTGAAAATCTGCATTTGAGGGAGTGTGGGGAGACCATCTTTGTCTAGATAAACCATTGAGCAGAATGAAAAACCCATTTGTATTCTTTAGAAGTGCATTATCATGGGATGGCATTTTGTGCAAACAAGCTGGTAGCTCACCTACCACTGGCTGTTCATACTAGTTTGTCAATGTGATCCGTGACTCATACAATAAAACACCATTAAATGGACTTGCCAAAAATCCATTAGTAAATGAGGTATTTTACGTTAGCTGTGGCATCATGTCTGTCTGCAGTCCCAGCCAGAGGTGCTCACCAACTATAATGTCACTTCTGAGCGCTAACTGTTAAGTGTAATCTTATATTTAGTCCTCATAGAAAGGCTTTTTCAACCCATGCCATGAAACTAGTGGCTGTGTATTTCTTTTTGGCTCCCGTCCATCCCCTGTTTTCTTCTCTTCTCCTTTTCCCCATATTTTATTTTCTTTTTCTGACCGCTTATGATTTCCCATTCTAACCACGTCTTCATGTTTCACTCAATCTTGTGCAGAGAAGTTCCTCTTCAGCCTCTGCGCAGAGGTGGCAAGGGGACAGCTTAATGCAATGTGCTGTCTGGGGCAGAAAATGTCTGAATGCAAGGATCAAAGTTCTTCAAAGAGACAGAAAGTCAATGTTGTGTAATGTCTGAGTTCCTGGTGACCTCCTCGTCAGTGAAATGTGAAGAAGGATGAGCCAGTGATTAGGAAGCTAGCCTGGGGATCTGGTGACCCAGTTCAAGTCCCCTCTCTGCTGCACACTTCCTCTGTGAGTCTCAACAAGTCCCCTACAGCCTATGCACCTATGCAGAGGTGGGACTCCTCACAAATGTAGGAGGAATTCTGAAAAACTGCAAGGAATCATCTGCCCTATTTAGCACCAAAATGCTCTTCAACTAGTGGATGTTTTCTTCTCCCAGTGCCTCCATTCCCTTCTGTAAAATAGTGATTTCTTGTCTTGTAGATGATACAAACCCACTACTGGTGGTGGAGCTGTGCAAACAGTGCTGCACTATATGGGTGCTGTAAGAAAAGAGAATGTTCTGCTATATTTGGCTCCAGGGCATGGAGACTCTCATGTATAACTTATTTAAGACCCAGTCTCATGAGTCCCCTCTGCAATAAATGAATAGTCCTTGTATGTTAAAATTAGCATTATGTATATTTGTTTAAAATGAGTGGATTCTTTTTTGGTGATGAGAAAAGAATATATATCAAAATACCCAGGCACAAACACTTTTTAACATTTTTTTGGCACCAGTGGGCTCTTTTTCAGTTGATTCTGTCAGCCACATTTCCTTTCTCAACAGAGGTTACACACAACAATTGGATGAACAATTGTAGAAAACTCTCAGGGGGGTATTCTTGAAGCCAAGCCTGCATGAGATCATGTTATGAGTGTGGCTTGGCTCTGCTTTTGTTCAGTAGGTGATCTCATTCATTTAAATTACTAATCATTTTAACAGGGAATAGCTGCAGCTATCCAAAAGTATAGCAAAAAAGTGATCCTGAAAGATTTCCTGTGAGTTTTGCACAGAAATATCAATTTCTGTGCTAGCTGATTGGACACAAACTGGGTACTGCTGACTAGACAAATGAATCAAGTAAGTTTGATACAAGCAAATAAGATTATTCACTACAGTGACGGCTTTACCAGGTTTATTGTTTTTCTCTAAATATGCATTTTATAGACTGCTTTTAGATTGTTAGCTTTTGGGAAAGAAACCATGTAAACATCTGCATTTCTACCATTTCTGTCTTGCTGGGGGTCTTGCTGGGGCTTCTGGATGCTATCGTGATATAAATATTGAATACAATCTAACAGATTAAATATCCTGGGACAGGTTAGCCTATGATTACCCCTGAAATGCCTACAAAGCATTTCCTCCAGTATTTCTCAATAATGAAGAAAGCCCTGGCTGAACCAATTATCTGCAAGTTCAAGAGGCAGAACAGGCTCCTGGCTAGAAAACTTACTTGGGCACAATCAGCTGAAAACTTTGAACTGTCTCTCTGAGCAAAAAATAAAAATGTTTACAGCCAGAAATAACAAGGCTGGGAAGTTAAATTAGAAGCAGGAACCAAGAAAGGCTTTGCCTAATTCTGGTTTCAATCACTGACTGCAGCAGTCATCAGGAGCAGGCGCTGCTGTGGGTTTGAGAATAATGACTTTATTTTCAGTAGACAGAAGTTGCTGGCTTGACCCAATTGCTGACAACCAGTCTCCCCTAAACACCCCACATGGGGCCAGATCCTGAAGTCCTCCTGTGGTTTTTATCCAAGCCCATTCTCACTGCAGTCAGAACTTGAGCACATGCAGCCTTAGTATTCAGCCTCCACCCATTGCGGACTCTTTTGGTCGCTTAAAACCACCAGAGAAAAATAAATCCCAGTGCCCAGGTTTCATTTTGAAGTCTCAAATTCCTCTGCATTGTTAGCCTGTTTTTTCTGCAGTGAGTTAAGAGTGGGATATAAATTACAAGTCTCTCCACTGTTAGCTTCTCGCATGTCTTGGGCTCAAGTTTCAACAAAATAATAAATTGCCAGCCTTGACCTCGTGCAGCAGGGACAGTATATTGTATATGAGCTTGATCCTGCCAGGGGTGGAGCAGTTTGGGAACATACAAGGTCCCCTTCACTGAAAGCAATGAAATTAGATGTTACTAAGCTTCTTGGAAGAAGAGACCATGTTAGTTTCCCTTGGGAAGACTTCGCAGTCTGACTTTCCCAGTGCTCAGGACCAAGGCCTCCAGACAACCACCACAAAGTAAATGTTTAAACATGTGATTTAAAAAACCAGCAGGGAGGTGAACAGCTGAAAGGGGAAACAGCCTCTGAGGAGAGAGGCTAACAAATGCATGCACACACCCATTAGAGTACGATGGACAGAAAACCAGCACAACAGAAGTTGAAAACTCCATCACGAGGAAAGATTGTATGATTCAGTCATATATACATATATATATATGTATAGCCATAGCACGGAGGAGAGTCGACCTTGTGATTTAGGGCACTAGACTGGAATTTTGGAAGGTTTGGATTGATCAGCTTTTGTTTCCCCACTTTCTATTTTTTTTTTGTCCTCTATTAGGGCACCCCATCTCAACGTGCCTCAGGTTCCTCTTTGTTTAGATGCATCCGTAGGGAGGCTATTTCTTAACAGAGAGGCTGGCTCGCCTAGATGCTAGTGAAACGTGAATAATCTCTGTCATGTGGTGCTTGATATCTCCAAGCAACTCAGTGGAAATGATTGAATTTTTTTTCTTAAATAATGACTTCTTAGCAGACACAGGATGAATCTGAATTTCCAATTCCCACCTGATTGCTCTATATTATTTCAATAATTTGCATCTGAGCTTCATTAGGTATCTCAGTGTGATACCTGTCCTGAACAGCAGTCAGGAAAATCTGAGATTTGTATAGAAACTAGTAAAAAATTTCAGACCAACTTTAATTTGAACCAGTTTGGTTTCTCTTTCCATTGGACTGTTAATGTAGAGAAAGCAGTAATAAGTTCTTATGCACATGTTTATCCTAGTGAAACTTTCTTGCTACTCTGAAAGTGACCTTCCATAATGATAATGTATCTGCCTGTCTAGATATAGCAAAAGCCTTTATGCACTCTTAGAAAAAAATTTCAGTGTTAAAGCTGCTTTTCCTGAGTCCCCCACATATGACATTTGCTGCACTTTGAGCTCTTTGCCTCTAAAGTACTTCCATGGATTTAGGAGCCTGAGTGTAATGGCACTGTATTGGGCTGTAGCTAAAGGAGTTTAACAGGAAAATAGACTGAGCTGTTGGAACGAGTATTAGGGGATCTTTTAAAGGCAGAGCTATTACTGCTGGCATTATTCCAAATGATTCCAGCATGAGTTCCTATGCATGTGCCTTCTCAAAAGAGTAATAATTAAAAGCTGGTTTGGGTTTTTTCCCCTCCCCCCATCAGTTTCTCATAGTAAAGGCAAATATCATAGGGCAAATTTATTTGTTTGCTGCAACAGTAGCCAGAACAGCTTTTTTTTCAATGCCACCCTGCTCTGCACCAATCTAACCTACACCTAAGGCTGTGTTGGAAGTGGTTTGGGCCCATTCAGTAGAACTGGCTTTTAAGATCCCAGCCTGCGGGTGAATATGCTATTACAAGTGGCCTCGGACAAGGCATGCTCCTCCCAAATCCCAGAACTGCTGGCAGCTTTGGGGCTCCTCGGGCGGCACCACCACCTCCTCTCCAGCTTGCTCGGTGCCAGACCAGACATCCTCAGGAAGAAGAGCTGGCGCTTGAGGTCTGGACTGTGCTCGCAGGCTCTGGAGTCCTGCTTTGGCAGCAGGCTGGGTCAGAAGTGCTGCTGCTCCAGCACTGTGCAGCCATCGCTGTGAGTGCTGGGTGCCTCCAAAAAGCATCCCAAATACGAGAGATCGAGAGAGAAGCTCTGCTCGGTCTAACTTTTGCTTTGGATATGTGACCCTGGATAATTTCTGTCGCTGCTAGCCTCAGAGGATAATGTGTAACCTTTGCACCTCTATACCACAAAATATACAACATCAGCAGAGTTTGGAAATTGCATTTAAATAGGTTGGTAAATCAAGGAAGATAAACAAATATAACAAAGGTATGCATGCTCTGAGTATTGCACACTGTGTTAATGTAACTCCTCTGAATGCCTGTTAAAGTATTAGCACCAAGGAAAGGAGAATAATTAAGCAAGCTATTAATAACTCAGGGAGACTCCTTGTCTCAAATGTACTTTTATCTTATAAATGTAAGGTCAATCTTACGAGTGAAAAGACATTATAAATGAATGCTACAGACAGCCCCAGTCCCTTGCCACTACTCCAGCTGTGTTTGAAAGGTAGTACTTATTTTCTTTAATAAGAGAGCTTAAAAAGGAACATAATTAAATAAAAAGCTATGGAAATACGTAGAATATTGGGGTCTAACTTGAACAATTATCATTGCTTTCAGTGAGCTTTCCATCATGCCAAGGGCAATTCTTGTAAAACAAACATTTGCATTATTTTAGAGAGTGAGGAAAATTCTGATTACACTGGTAGTAGCTTTAATCATCCAGCCAATATAAAAAGTTATTACTTTTGAACATCCAAGTGTTCTTTTGAGGATGTCATACAAAGCACGGAAGCAAGGAAACAAGAACTGATTTTCTCTGACCCTTCTTTTAAATGGTTTAGCTTGAAGTAATGTTATCAATGATTTTTCTTCAGCCTTTTAAAATATGTTTTATTTATTTTTTACTATTTATTCCTCTCTGTGACTTTGAACTGACCTTTAGAGTCTAGAAAGCAAAACTGACTGCCTTACTGATTTGTTTTCCTTTTACTTTGCATTCACAAGTCCCCTATTCATCTTCCTGCTTAAATAAAACTGGATTCAACTCACCTAACTCCAGGCATTCTAATTAAGGTACCAAAGCTCAGAGTATGGTTGGTCCACTTGTCTTCTACTGTCAATTGACATAGACAGACACTTTCTGATGGTGATCTCAAGCCACTTAATACTTAAGTGCCTTCTGGAGATGTCCTGTCTCTCTGTCTTGACAACAGAGGGTACCGAGGGTGACATTGTGCCTAGGCCGTGTTCTCATTTATGCACCTAAAATTAGATAGCATTAATCTAGACCTAAGAGTTTTTACAGCTTAATTTGCTATTCCATAGTGTATTGGTTGTTGGCAAGGAAGTGTCTTCCGTTTTTTAAAAGAAAGAGAGTGTATGAAATGTGCATATGTGCTTATATATATAAAATACAACTGAAGGAGATTTGTGTGCAGAAATAGAATTGAAAGGGCATGTTCCCCCTGAGCCTGCCTCAGCATAGCAGAATGACTAGAGGGTCTGCTGACAACCCCCCTTGACAGGGTAGCTTACTGTCTTCCTCCGATAACATCTTTTTGCCTTATAGCATCTTCTCACCTTCAGTCACTTGTATTTTCTTTGCAAAGACTAAAGCACTTGCCAGCTACAAAAACTAATAAAACATTCGTTCTCATTTTTCTTTCATTTCTGTAATATCAAAATTATCAAAAATCCTAGACTGGAAGAACACATTTTTTTTGTAGTAGCTTAAACTCCTCCAAGAGTTCATCTGCCATCCTTCACACTATGGTCTTAAATCACTTACCTAACAAAAGTCAATTTATAGATTAGTCTATATTCATTTCTATGTAGAGAATGTAATGGATTAGCTAGTCAAGCCTGCCTCTCCACCCTTAGTGATATGGCATCGCTGCTTAAGAGATGTTGCTATTAAGGCATCCCAGTCCTAGGCAGATCACATCCCATGGGGCCCTGGGTTTCGGAGAACACACTTGCTCTTGTCATGAGAGAGAGGGAGACACGAAGCCTCATTCCCTTTAACCCTTGAAGAGGAAGACTCCATCTAGAGCAAGAGGCTAGTGCACTGCAGTCCATGCACCCTCCACCTGCTCCTGCAGCACCCAAATCATGGGGTGCTGGTGCAAAACCCAGATTCACTGGTAGCCAGGAAAGGCTATGGTTGCACCAAGCATCTAAACACAGAAACGGCTGAGTTTACTAGCGGTAGTCAGAGAGAGATGATTAATGATGTTAGTGTTAGCTAGTTTGTTAACATGGACACTGTTTTGGTTTCGGCTGCCGCCGGCAACAAAAAGCGCCACGCGGCCGCCCCTCCCCCCGCCGCGGTGCGGAGGAGAATGGAAAGAAAACACAGGCAGAAACTGGTGGGTCGGGATAAGGGCAGTTTAACAGAACAGCAAACAGAGGGAACAGCAACAACGATACAGATAAGGAGAAAACATGACAAAACAGACCGCAGAACAGACCCGCTCTCTCGGACAGGACCGGCGCCGCGTGCTCCCGAGCCGTGAGTGAGTTCCGGCCGCGCCTCCCCCCTCCTACCGGAACCCAGCGTCACATGGTATGGAATACCGGGCTCTGTTTGGCCAGGTGGGGTCAGCCCCCACCACCCGGCTGTGCCCCTTCCTGGAGTCCGGTGAGAATTAACCCTGTCCTGGTCAAACCCAGGACAGACACCATAACTGGTCACTTAAACAACAAGAATGTCCCCATAAACTAAGCAGCCTATTTCTCCTGAAATCTTCTTAGGAGAAAAATGTAGTTGTTTCTATATGGAAACGCTTGTTGAGCAGCACGATACTTTAACAGCAGGAACTCTTCTAGCACCTGCTAGTTTTGGACTTCTTTGCTGTGAGGTGTTCATCTTCTATGTAACAAATGTAAAACTTATAGAAATAGGTCTCTTTTACTTGGCTACTTTTTCTCAACCCGTAGAAGTGGCCCCTTCAAAGGTAGGAAACTACTGTCTTAGGTACATAGAAAAATAAGTTCCTTAAAAGTTTACTTAGACATCTCAGTGTATTGTAATATATTATTATTGAGAGGAGAACAGAATAGAAATTTAGATATATTACGTTAGATAGCTAAGTACTTTTTAAAAATAATAATTTTCTTTATTTGGTAATGAACAGTTAATAACTACTTCATACCAAACACAGAGATTTCAGATGTGATTATATAGCTTAGATTTCAAAATCGTATATTTCGATTTTTACTTGGTAATTAGGAGCCAGAATATAGTTTAAATATGATGGCATTTATTTCCTTCCTGTCTGTGTCACTTTGCAAGCTGAATGCACTGTATATATCTTACTCCAGCTTGGATTATCATACTGTTTTAATCATAGTGTGTCCAGCATTAGAATTCTAGATACCAAAGCTCTCAAGGGCTGGGAAATTTCATATTCTGAAATTAAATGAGCTGTATAGCTCAGATTCCTGTCCAGCAGTGACATGTTTACACCAGTGTGGGGCCTTTGTATATTCAGCATGGATCTTGCTCTGCTCCTGCTAGAGTGTAGTCTTTTCTCAGAGAAATTTTCAGAAATCCCACCCTCATCTTACCTTATGGTGCATCCAACATGCTGAGGAGGTCTTCTTTCGACACTATTTTAACATTATTCATATTCTATAGGAATAGGGAGAAAAGTGTGGAAGCGTTCACCAAAGCAATATATTACACCCCACTACAGCCTGGTAGGGGAACCCTGACATGATACAGATCAGGTATATGCCAATCTAGACAATTTTTGTGGTTCTGCTTTGCTGTGATGGCCTCAAGGATACCACCAGTACTCACCATACCTATCCAGCCCTCTGGGGCTCCACCCACCCTGTCCATGTCCCAGGAACACATTTCAGCCCTCTGGGTCCATCAGTTCCTGCCGAAGCGATGCTGCAGCAATGCCAGCGTTCAGCTCCCCACAGCCCTGTCCTGCCTGGCCATGGGTCCCATCAATCCAGACACATCGATGGACTGACATCCCAGCCCATCCCCATCACCAGGGAGGTGACTGATGGTCTGGACTTTTGGCTGAACCTGACTAAGGTTTCTGGGTCTGTCCCACTCCCTCACTGGGGTACTGTGGATTTTGACCCTTGCAATTGGGTTGGGACGACATCCAAATTAGCAGCAAGCATTTAACTTTCTGCTGTTGGCTCAGGCAATGCATTTTCTGGTGCTTGTCTTCCGTACTTCTCATTTGTTTTTATCAAAATACTCATTGACCCAGTGAAATTTTGTGTCTTTCATGATTTGCCAGCTTGTTAAGGCTGAAGTTATTTGGAGTAGGCTCTTTTCTGTTTATTAATCTCTCCTGGAGATATTTAGTGCAGCTCACAACATATTAGCCTATGGTTTTGGAAAAGTTAAACCACCAGCTAGACTAAAGCACATCTGATGGACTGGATGAGTGGGCTAAAAAAGATCCCCAGTGTATTTTTGTTACCTTCTTTGGAGTAACATTAAAATAGAATTTGACGCATAGAGACAATTTTCCTGCATTTGCAGTAGCAATATGATCCTTTTAGTGGTTCAATAATGAAAAATATATGTTACTCATGCATGAGTTATCTCCATGGAGGCATTTGCCACAGAAGTCTTTACATTAAGATGTCTTGGAAATGTAGTCCATATCAATAATTTATTCTTCACCATATGAGCCAGACCATTGGACCATTTTATTCCAACACTCTATTGGATTATCAACATACTCAGCAGAAGCTGTCCTTGTTGACAAGGGAGACTGTTCTCTGGCCTCCTTGTTGTATCATGGCGTATCATCATCATAGCATTGCCAAGAAGTATAGTTTCATCCTAGTGCAAATCAGACCTTCATTTCAGACAGAAGTACTCAGAAGGAATACTTCATGTGTGAAGTTTCTCTAAGTCAGTCAAACTGATCAAACATAGGAGTTAGCATGGGACAAATAAAGGCACATTTTGAGTTTTAGAAATTTAAGGAGATTCCTCAACCTGTTTATTCAGCCCTGAGAGATTAGTAGTTTATTCCACTCTTTCTTATTGTAGAGGGTTCTTCCTGTGTATTCAGAATATCAGCTAGAAAATTTTACAGAGATCTTTTGTGTGATTCTGTCTGAACAGGAGATAACACCTCAGCAACTAGATATAAATGTCTTGTTGCAGTGCCATTTCAGTGTTCTTTATATGAAATACTGAAGAGGTGTGAAGGTGGGGAGCATACAACATGCCATAACCCATGTGTTCTTGAATGTTTTGTAAACATTTAGCATTACAATGCCGTTGTGATTTAGATTAATGGCTCAAGATGATCAACCAAATAGAAACGTACTCACATTTTGCAACACTACTAGATCTGCTCCTCAGGGACCTCTTGATATGTTCTCACTTGATATGTTTCATGAGCTTTTTCATGTTACGTAGCATAGTTTAAACAAATTAGGTATGGTCCAATCTCCACTTCTCTTTGTGGTCTCTGTGTAGAAATGCTCCAGTCAATTTCTCAACATCAGGAGTTAGGCTCTCTGTAGTTTTCCAAGGAGTGGTGTAGCACAACATACATCATGCCAACTATTAGTGTAAGTCTGAGGCCACAGAAACCACCAGCACCATGCCTGCTCTAACTCTGCAGTCAGGGTTCTTTTGCAGCGCTATGAAGAGCAACTCCACTGGTGTTAGCAGGTATGTATGTCTTTTGTTATGGATGAATACCAAAATCCATAGACGTAAATATTGATAGGTACTGATGCCTACAGATATTGAAATCAGCATTGAAAACCGTAAGTATGGATGCCTAACAATGCCTATTGATAAGGATAGGTGTCAATACCTATTGATATGTATCCATATCATTACCAATTGAGAAGTGTCAAAATTGATAGGCATTGATTGTCTGTCAATGGCTATCAATATCAAAAGGTATCAATATCAGTAGGCATTGGTGCTTATTGATATAAAAATCAATATAAAAACTGCTAGGTATTAGGCACTTACTGATGCTTATCAATATATGTAGGTATTGATGAAAATAGGTATTAATAAAGATAGGTATTAATAAAGATAGGTACCTTTCAACAAGTATTGGTATAGATAGTTACTGATAGGCATCCATACCTATTGATATTGCTGCCTATTGATAGATATCAAAATAGCTGGCTATTAATACCTGTTCATAGTTTGAAATTTCAATAGGTATCAATGGGTATCGAAGCCTACTGATGCTTATCAATGCCCGTAGGTATTGATATATATCAATGCCTATGAGTATTGATACCTATTGATGTCTATTGCTATCAAAAGGTATTGATTCCTATTATGGCCTGTAAGTCTTGATACATTTCAATGCCTATCAATATCTATATATGTTCATATCTATAACAGGTATCTAAATCAATGTCTGTCTGTAGGCTCCTACCCTATTGATATGCAAAGGTATTGATGCCTATTAATATAAGTAGTTATTGATGCCTACCGATGCTTCTTGATGCCTATTGTTATGAAAATTCATATAAAAATTGAGAGGTCAATGCCTATTGCGAAGTATTAATATCCACATTGATAGGTATCACTACAGATGGATATAGATAACTCTTGACAGATACCAAAATTGGTAGGAATTGATGGCTATCAGCACCAAAAGTTATTGATAGTTATTGATACCTATCTACATAAAAAATGTTATTACAACCAGTTTATAGATAGATAGAGGTGCCTAGTGATGCTTATTAGCATCATAATGGAAGATATCCAAATAGATAGACATTGATGCTTACTGATATTCAAGACGTTTATATAGGTAACATATATACATTCTATGTCAGTAAGCATTGATGACTATCAAAGTAGTAGCAGTATTATTGATATCAAAGTAAGTATTAATATCAACCTATCAATATCCATCAATATCGATAGGTATTGTGACTACTGATAGGTGTCAATGTTGATATGCATGATATATTGAGGTATTGAAATTGGATATTCAAGAGATATTGAAATTTTTAGGTAAAGATGCCTATCACTATTGATAGGTATCAATGTCTACAAATATCTATAGATATTGTTGTTGATAGATATTGATAAGCTTCAATAGCTCTCTGTTTTGAATCTCCTTGATTAATATTGATACCAAAAGGTATTGATCTCAATATTTGTTAATGCTTATTGAGATCCAAATCATAATCCAGAACAATAGACACAAATGCCTAAGAATATTGATAGGTATCAAAATTAATAGGTATTGATGCTTATCAATAGGTATGGATATCAAGAGGTATTCATCTGTATCTGTATGTCTTGATATCAATATCTACCAACAGGTATCCAAACTGATAGGTATTGAGGCCTATTAATGTGTACTGATATAAAAAGGTATCTACATTGATAGGTATCAATGCCTATTGACAGACAAAGGTACCAGCGCTTATAGAGAGGTATCAATATTAATTATTTTTAGTGACTAGTGATAGGTATTAATATTCATAGGTATCAATATTGATGAATATTCGTGCCCATTGGTATAGGTATTGATAAGTATTGATGTCTATTAGTATTGATAGGTTTTGATGTCCATGAGTATTGAAAGTTATAGACACTAAGAGGTATCAATGCCTCTTAACACTTACCCATCAAAACTGAAAGGTGTTGTTATATATAGCTGTAAATTCCTATTGATATCTATGGTAATTTTTGCCTACTGACAACAATATTTTTCATTATCAACAAGTATCGATGCCTATTGTTAGGTATAATTATCAGTAGCTGCCAGTTTGTATCAATATTGATAAATACTGATGCCTGTCAACATTGGTTGATATCAAAGTTTGTCAATATTGATAGATAACAATCGCTGCTGATACCTATCAATATCAATAGGTATCCACACATATTGACATTGATCAGTTGTGATATTGAAAGACTTTGTTGTCTGAAATAGGTTTTGAAACAGGTTTTGATAGGTATCAGTGCTGGGCATCAATCAGTACAGATCAGGTCTATTAGGCCTATTGATGCTTAATATTGTCAATAAGTATTGATGCCTACTCCTGTCAGTAGGCATTGATACCTATCAACAGATGTTCATATCCGTAGGTAGGACTAGGTATCGAGTCTACTAGATATCGATGCCTATTGATATTGATATACAGATCAAAAAGGATCAATGCCTATCAATACCTGTATATGTCTGTATCGATAGATATCAACATCTATGGATACTGATTGATACTGAAACCTATCGTGAACTGTTAATATACAGACACTTATACATACATATTTCTATTGATATGTACATATACATTTATAAGTATCTACATGCATGTCAATATAGATATCAATGTTGATAGATACAGATATAGATCTATGTCTATTTATATTGATGTATAGATGTATGTAGATATATAGATATATACATAAGACAGAGCAGCCAGTACTTCCTGGCAACTGTTTTAGTTAGAGTTGACATTGGAAAAGAAAGGAGGCAATTATTCTTTGCAATAACCAACATGTGAGTTGCATAAAAAAGCTGTGTGTGGCTTCCAAGCAAGTATAAAAGATATTACTTTGTATCAGCTTTTGTGGCATTGAATTCCTGATGGTATATCTTGTCCTTCATGTCTGTGGGAAAAATCATAAGCGTTTATGTTTCTGAGAGCCATCTTGGATCATGGGAAGGAAACACAAAATCAAGGACAAAAGACCAAACTTTCCTTTCTCCTTCCTCAGAAGTATAATACAATGGGGACTCCATTGTCAAGTGATAAATTACTCTATATGGACATATGTGAACTCAGTCAAGATCTTTCATGGTGTCTAGGTTACAGAAAATGTTTTATTTTTGTAGTTGCAGGACAGAATGAGTAATTTGGCCAAATGTTCAAAACTGGGTGATTTTACAGAGAAATGAATGTTTAAAGAGTACAAAATGGCTTGCACCCTGATATCTCATGGAAATCAAATAGATTAGTGAGCACATGACACTCACAAATATGAACTTAAAAAATAGACCTGAGGGACTTGCTGCTTTGACCTGAGTCTGGGGGAGGGCGGGGAAAAGCGGTCTAGATAATTGTGCACTTATAAAAGAGCAAATCCTTAGGCCATAAACCAGGCACACACCCAATGATGTCAATGTGTTTGGCTTACAGGGGAAATAAAGCAACATTTTATTACATGCTAAGTGAGAATCTTTGCTTGCCCAGAGTGAGGGAAAAGTGCAAACAGGTGCTGGCTCAGCAGGAATGGAAACTCCAGAATAATAGCAGCTTTTTCTTAGGCTCACATGCATCCTGAAAGACTAAATTTCTGTCAGTAACTTAATAAAGAATTATCTACTACTCAATCCACCTATGTCTGGGTTTGAGGCTATCTGCAGCAGCTTTTGACTGTGAGGCTGCTTAACATCATTCCTCGATCTCTGCCTTTTGCTTGTGCGCAGTCCGTAGTGAAAGCAACCCCCCTCAGTCAAGACAGCTGGGGCCCCGCTCTCCTCCGGCTCGTGGGGGAAGAAAGGAGTCCTTATTGACACATGCAAGTGATTTGAGAAGAGACTGTCTACCCTGCTAGAAAAAGACTTAGTTGTCTGGTGAAATGTCAGACTTTCTGAAAGGTTAATGGGAGGCTTTAGAAACACATTAAATCTAATCTTACAGCGTGAATGATGATGACTTTATGTCAAGATCCTAGAAATAAGGAAGGGCAAGAAAGAATACTTTAGGTGAAAGTAAGTTTTGACTGTGGAGCCAAGAGAGTGCTTTATTGCAACATATTGTTGAATTTCTCCTTCCATATAGAGCTGGATATCTGCCTGGTACCACATGCTAAAATAGGACACACCATGAGACCATTTGAACCGAAAATAACACTCATATTTTTTTATACTTACTGAAGTTTAATTAAATGAATGACCTAGTCAACTCTGGAAGTGAACAAAATTAATTTATTTCAGAGTTATCTACTCTAAATGGGCTGCATAAAACTCTGGTTACTGCAGGGACTGGCAGGCAATTCCATAATGCTGTTAACATAACCTTTCCACTTCAGTCAGAATCATCTCTGCCTCTTCTGGTTTAGCTGAAGAATCGTTAAATATGGACTTCATAAAAAAACACACTTTACACGCAACCTTTCTCCCTGCTATTTTAGAATCTTCTAGGCATTAACAGATGCAGAAGCATAGGACATATGGGAGCAAGCAATGTAAGTTTAGTTAGTTGGGTTTAGTTTCATAACTGACACAGTTTTGTGCCATTGGCTTTCTAAGCAATATCTTCTGATGTATCTTCAAGCTTCAATTTTATTTTTAGGTCATTAGCCTTTTGTTTGTGACGTTCTTTCATTGACTTTCTGCTTTGGGGAGATTTGCCTTCGCTAGTCGTTAGCAGGTTTTTACAATGTGGGCACAACTGGTTAATCCTATAATAGAAACCTGCTGTGTGGAGACTGCTATTTTTACTGTACGTACGGTATCTCGTAGCACAAGGCAGTTTTAGAAGGGGATACAGCTGCCATTAAATCTATACATCTCAAGGAGGGCCGTGAATAGCTGCTACCTGCGTAAGGACATGTCCTGCGGTTCTATTATCTCAGCTCAGGCTCTGACTAGCGCAGATCTTTAGCAGATCAATATCCTTGCCTCTCCTTTTTGATTCTTTTTTCTTCCCTCACTCGATTCATTGTTCCTGAAAAGAAACAGAGCCTGTGTCTCCACTGACCTGCAGATGTGCCTTAGGCTGTGCCAAACTGGGACTGCAGCAGGGCTCCTACATGGCCTCCAGACCTCCAGATCTTTCCAGAGAAACCAGGGTGCCAACGGGAGAGGTAAGGTGTGGGGCAGTGGCCCATCCTGCTGCAAAGCTGGTGTCTGACCACCTGCAGGTTAAAATTAGCGACTGTGACTTAGGGGTTTTACCGCTGTCAGAGTAAGCATCCTAACACTCCGGATGAGTCTGTACGTTATCACAGAGCCTGACATTGCACAGCTTGCCTGGGGGGTGTCTGTGCCACAGCCTCCCTCTTCACAGCCCATAGTGTCCTGAATCTCACCCGTCCCTTTTCAGTAGCTCCTGGTGTAAGGAAGACGTTGGAAACCTGCTGTGTGCGTGAGCTTGTGTGCAGCATGTGGGGTGGCGGGGGAGGAACACGTGCTCATCAGGCTGCTTGTCTGGTGTAAAATAAATCCATATAGCTCTGTCAAATGCAAGGGTTTCTACCTCGCTTTTTCAGGGACACACATATCTTCGCCCCGCCTAGGTGCTAGCATAGTGCTCCACTGCTCTTCTCCCAACACAACATAATTGCAATCAGATTAAACCAAACATGAGAAAATGTGCTTATGGACTAGATTTATAAATGTCTAGTCTGTTCCCACGTCAGTTTGACAAATGCTAGGCTTTAGCCCATATGTTACTTTTAAGATTAAAGAGGCAAAACCATACAACAGTGGTCTTAAGCAAGAGCTACATTTGTTAATATATCCTGAAAAATGCGCGTTTTTTACAGACTGGACATATATATTGAAGTGCAATCTCTCAGCAGCAAACATCCAAGTATCATTCAGCTAAAAAAACTTGGCACATCTGTGCATTTATCAAGCCATAAAAAAATCCTTAAGGGGACTGTCAAAGTTTCCATGAATCATCCCAACCTGTGTGCACCCCAGCCTGAACCCTCTGGGAGAAGGCTACGGGCGACTACTGCTGATTTATGCAAGCAGACAGCTTGGAGTCTCTGCCAGCGACTAAGTAAATCGTGGTGGCCATGTGATAAAAGGTATAAAGCACAGTCATTTTCAAATGCTCATTCATGCACCCCTTCTAGGAAAGAATAGAAAAAGTAACGAGGAGGTTTATATTAATTCCTACTGACCTACACATCCATTTGAAAATGTTCCAAGGTTCCCAAGTCTACAAAGATTGAAAACCTATTCAGCTCTGGCTGGGCCATAGGGATGTTTCCAGACCTTTTCTAAGAGTCAGTGCCCCAAGGAAGACCAAAAGGCTCCTATACATGCACACATAGAAATCAATTCACTGGGATTAAAAACTAGAAGCCTGGGCAATTTAAATGAACCCCAAATGAGTGGCAAGGTCCAAAACTCGATTGCTTTTTTGAAGACTTGTTCCCAATGCTCTCCCTGGGTGCTGCATCCCTTGGTGGTGGGTTGCTGCTTCCAGGATTGGTCAGGCAGCAGCCGTGCAAGCTGCAGCAAAAGCTGACCAACCCCCCAAGGCTGCTCCTGTGCCCCTCCCCCCGGCCTGCCTGATTCAGTTTGCTCGATTCGGTTGCCTCAGTATAGGCATCTAACGTGGTCTGGAACATGGTAGGGTGTCTCGGGTATAGGCAGAGGGCTGGCCAGCACAACACAAGAGCCTGCCTCCCGCAGAGGCAGCTGGAGATGGACAAGATGCTCTCCAGCGGACCTTCACGACAGTACCTAGGCAGCTGGGCTGACCCCTGGGTTAAAAGGGGTCTTGTTGCCATTTGCTTACGTAAACATGAGTGAGGCAGTACAAGGAGGGACAGAACGGGCGGCAGGCCTGAGCTGGTGCTCACTTCTTGGTTTTGCGGTGTCTATACTAGCACGACAGGTAGAGAGAGAGTTGAAGCTCTAGCAGAGAAGCACAAGAGCTGCACTGAAAAACAAAAAAAGGCCCAGACAAATGATCTGTAAGAAAGCACGGCCACTATTCACTGACACGTACCAAAAATACTGGAGCCGTGCTTTAGCTGTGCAGCTCACGTTCCCAAACTTCCTTAAATTCAAAAGCTGCTTGGGGTGATGTATCTGTCTTGATTTCAAGAAAAATGCATGCCTATGCCTAAATACAATGCATTTAATATAAAATTTAATATATAATTAAAAATTAATATAAAATTAACACAAAATTAGCGTCCAGAAGTACCCACTGGAGCTTCTAGAAATTCTATGTTTCGTGTCTTACCGACTCCATACTTCATAGTTTTGTGATATATATCAGTATATTTTGTACAACATTCTCTGTATGACAAAAAGATTTCTTCTTTTGAGTCAGGTTCATGTGATCATATGCAAAACCTATCTACAGAAGAGACTATAATTAAATTCAGAGATGTAATTGAGTTCAATGTATTGTATGTCCACTAGCTAATGCCACTCTCCCCAAGTATATCTACATGTAAGTACGTTTATGTATATGTATCTCGCATATCTCTCTAGATACATGTATGTTCAAATGTGTTTGCTTGTGTATGACAATTACTGTACATGCAGTAAGCATTCTTTGGTATTTAGAAGTCAGAGTACTATATGACATCTATGATCCTAAAAGCTGGATTCAGTAGACAAAGTCATTAAAATCTTATAATATGACAGCTTTCCAAAGATAGAGCAGATGTCTGAGACACTAGAAAATTAAATGATCTTGAACATTAAAGTTTTTAGTTATACAGAGGACTCCCTATGCCTAATTTAAAAACCATTATTTTACCATAAAATCATATTTTTGGCAAGGGGTCTTTTAAAATCTAATTCTTTAAAAACAATTGTTACGCAATAAAAACTGAGGAGGTTTTCAACACTAGAAATATGTCTGCATTTTTTTTATCTTGATGTATGTGGGGGTTTTCCCAGAAAGAAATGTGTTTGCCAGCTGAGTTGTCTCAAATCTCTCCAAGTGTAATCTGTGGCTACGGAATATTTTTTCAAACAGTTGGAGGATAATGAGTATAATTATTTAAAAATATGAAAGGAGTCAGTTAGCAAGCGGACCTGGGTCTGTTCCTGTACCCTGAGCTAAGCCACTCTCACTGTGTTATTTCCTCCCATCACTGCGTATCCTGTTTCTGAACTGTCCTATCACTTAGTCATTATTTACATGGTAAGGCCTGTTTAGACAGTATCCCTGCTCAGAGAGTTATTAACTGCTGTAAAGGAAAATGAGGTGACAATATTTCACACCAGCCCAAGTTGGCTTTTTGATGTCATTGATGGATTCTGGTTTAGCCTCCCCTAACATTTGAACAAAGCTTTTTATCTTTTATTTTTTGGGGAGATGGGGAAATGCTAAGGGGGGAGGAGTGTGAGCACGTTCTCCCTCCACCTTTTTTTCTGTTATTACTTTCCAGTATCTTCCGCCTGCACAATATTCCTTGGAAGCAAACACTTTATGCAAAGCAGCTGTCTAAGGAAGTTACTTTTACTTTTCATTGCATGGTGGCCTATTGAAAATTATTAACTTGACTATGATGGCAGGAGAAAAATAATCTGGAAACATCTGGCAAATTACAAAGCAATACCTAACATTTTCTTCCCTGTAGGTTTAGCTCAGAAGCATTATACTTAATGGGTGTCCATTTACTTAAAGCACTAAAGGTTCTGATGAAGGGTTTTTTTGGGGTTTTGGTTTGGGGGTGTGTGTGTCCCCACCGTGTTGTAGCTCTGTAATATGTTGACTTGCACTCCTGAATCCATAGGAAAAAATGTGTGAGTACAAGGTGGGCACAGTGCTGTATTGAAAAGGTGTTTACTGTTCCTGGCTGGCTTGTTGTGTTTTGGACACATATGTTTGAGGCTTGAACTATGTGGAAATTCATTTCCTGCATTCCACATGGCTAAAAAGACAGCTGAAAAGTAATACAGAGACTCAAACAAATAGAAGTTATCAAATTAATTTTGAGATGTTAAAGGAACTTTAATATATTTTTTACAGGACTTTGTTCAGTTCGTATGCTAAGAAATGAAAATATTTTTGTGAAATTTTGTGTGTGAATAGTCATTCTTACTTTATAGTTTTTTAAAATGAGAGATTAGCACTGTGTCCCTTTTATATATTTAATTTCTATACAGATATTTTGTTGCTTAATTTGTGGAGAGAATTTACTCTACAAAAAAAATATATTTCATATTCACTATTTCTTACATATCATTTCCCAAGTGGTATTCTTGTCTGGAAACAGAACAGAGATAATGGGAGCAATGTATGAAAAAAAGCATCTGCAAACAAACCTTCTTTTGTAGTTAAGTTTCAACTTTGTCTCCTTACTGGACACTTTTTAAAAGTTCTGTACAAGACCATACAAAAAATCTAATTTTTACAAAAATTAAATTAAAAGTCTTTCATAATTCTGTGAAAGACATATTATTTGCTCAGTGTTCAAAAATTTAACCCCCCAAATTTAATTTGACCTGACATGAAACATTTTCTTTCTGGGTTATCTAACTTGTATCTTTTAGCCTTGAAAAAAAGACCTTGTATTCAAAATGTTAAACATTTCACAATGAAAATTCATTATGATCAGAATATGTTATAACAAAACAGTTCACATTTAGTAAATTCCATTTCGTGATACAATATCTCTTCTAATTTAGTAAGCAGTAAAATAAGCCTATACACCATGTTCATTATCTGTCCTTGAAAAAGAAAAAATGTGTAGCTTGCTGGATTGCTATGATCTACAGAGATCCTACAGGCAACATGTTTTCAACTCCTGCTCCTTCTCCTCCACCAGTAGGTTAAAGGTAGCATCCAGAGACAAGTCCATGGATTTGTGGCATCTGTGATATGCACAAACCCCTCTTGTACAGGTGGAGCTGCAGTGTTAAAATTTCCTGATGTTTTTAGACACACAGCTTTACTAGAAGCCTCCTATAAATGTACCTTTGCATATCTATCTATCTTCTCACAGGGGCTTCATTTCCATTCTTCTGAATGCCCTGGAGGACTAAAAGGTACGTGACCACTGTTTCAATAACAGGTGCCATAACTCTAATTTGCGGTGCTCCGAGCTGTTTGCAGGGAGTGGAAGTCCATTCTAACTGCCCTCCTCTCCATTTTCAGGCACTGAATGAATCATTAGCAGGATCACAGGGAGAAGATCTACAGTTGCACTCTTTGTTTGCTCATGCACTGTAGGGTACAGAAGCCAGAATATCAGCAGCAAAAAATATTAGGGAATTTGCATGAATTTCTGAGAAGGCATCAGGCCGAAGTGAGGGTTGAACTGACAGTGCAGAGTCACTTCTATTATTTAGCCTGCAGTGGCTGAACAACTCTTCCCTCATCCTCTAGCCCAACAAAGAGTTGATTTCAAACAACCTTTTTTGCTCTCTGACCTTACTTTCCATCTTGGTTGAAGTAACAAGTAGGCCTTTCCACATCAGGGATCCAAATTGTAGCATTCCTTCCCTAAGGATAAGACTGATTTTATGGTTGCGTTGAATGAGACGTCTTGCTGTCCGCATCTGTGACTTCTTTCTCTTTAACCTCTTCTTAGTAGCCTTTTTCTTAGTCTTGCTTAGGAACTTTGTTTGCCAATATCCTCATTTTGTTAGTTTGTTTTTCCATTTTTTGCTGTATTTTATAAGGAATCCAAATATTTTTAGTGGCAGATCCTTTTTGGAGTATTACATATATATCAGTAAGTGCAGGAAATGCAGGCTATCCTCTGCTGTTGAGGTCTCTGAATTGTACCTGTCCTTCAAACTGTAAACTGCTCAGCACCTTCTCAGAGATAAAGTCATGATCCTTCCTATATTGATCTAGTCCCTCATTAAATTAAGTGGTTATAGGTAACTAGGCAAAAAAATCGTGGAACCTGTGAATCACGGAATATGTGAATTACATTGGAGAAAGGCTATATGAAGAATTTCTGGCAGGATATATTAGACAACAGTCCATTTCAAAGTATGCAGGTCAAGTGGCTGGTGACTGCTAGGGATGTAGTTGGAAGGGAAGCATTTTAAGCCACAGTCTCTCTGCTGTTTAAGTGCTGACATCTAGCTTGGTGCTGCAGAGGAGATCCTAGACTCAAGCAACAGATATGCTTGGATTAGGCGAACAGGGTCCTCACACTTCGTCAGATTACTAAGGCTCTCTTAAAGTATAGCTCACACATGATGTTTCTATATAGCCAGCTGTTTATATGTTTAGCTAGCATAAGGAAATGGAGACCGCAGCTAGCAGCCAGTAGTGGCCATTAGAATACAGGTATGGTAAAAATCTGCATGAAGTAGTACTTCTGGTCTGGCTGAGTTTCATTCACCGTTTAGGAAGGGGGCAAATATAGTCCAATGCCTGTGTCAGCATTGCGCTTCGGGCAGAGATCGTGTTGTGCAGCATCACTGTAACAGCATCACACCAACTGTAGCAGCATTTTCTACAATTCTTAGAGACATAGCTCAACCCCAGGGGCAAACCTTTGCCTTCCCGCTCTAGATGTAACTACAAATTTCATCTTTTCTGGTGTGAACTGGATATGTGGTGTTCGGTATGTTCAGTTTTGCTCTAGAAATATATAAATCAACATGAAAGCATTTTTGGTTGGGTGAATCGCAGCAGTTTTAAGAGTAAAATGAAATCTTCACAGCACTGACTTGATAGTCTTATTAAACTCTCTGCTTATTAGTAATCTTTACAGGTGTGCAAAGAGTAAGCAAGATCTCTTTTCCAATGTTTTCCCTGTCTGAAGTGGCACTGCAATTTAGACAACAACATGCATAGCCCATGATTAATGAAGCTGTGCACTGGAGACAGGACATCTGTGGGATCACATAGAGCTGCTTTGTGTGCATGTTACTGCGTGTTCAAGAAAATCCACAAATTGATAATTTGTTAAATTAATTGACTTTGTGTAATGTTAATGTAACCTTCAGTTTGAAAAGTGCACAGATTTTTAGCAAAGAAAAAAGGCAAATCCCCAGAGGGTGACTTAGGTCTGCAGCTCACCACTTTGTCTTTTTCCAAGGATATTAAAATTACTCAAGAGTTCTTAAAAAGTAACTCATCTTAAAAAAAAAAAAAAGGAAGCATCCTTTCAATTTTTTAATCTATTTATAACTGAACATAACACAGAAAAATGTGCAACGTAAGAGTCACAGCAACAATGATACCTGTTCTGTAAGGAACGTTTTCCCTGATTCAGCCCATTGAGAGGCTAATAAAACAAATTGAATCAATGCCAATTCAGTGACTGATAAAGAAAGTTCAAATCTGGATCTTTATCTTGCTAGTATCCCTGAGCCATTGAACTAGGACTAGAAAAGTCATCATAGGCTTGAGAATAACTGGCTGGATCTTGACCCTTAGCACTAACTACAAAGGGAGTGGAGAACCTGTCCTAAAATCATAGCAAAGAACTTTTTACGTGCGGCATATGGCAAGTGTGGCAAGGCTGACAAGTTATCATAGTTGCAGGGACACTACCCTTTCCACACCAGAGAGAAGGGCGTTGCTTTGCAGGCTGAGAAGTGAGAAAAAGAAATTGATGTCCCTAACGGAGGAAAGCAGGGAAATTATTCCAAAGTGAGCCAGAAGCGAAGGCAGTGCAACCTGACTCAGTCCCCTCTTCCAAAACTCTGTAGCGTCAGAGCTTATCTTGTTGGCACAGCATCTAAATGGGAGCTTGAAGTTAGTGCATATGCACTGGCCTAAAGCCACATGAAGCACGACAATACGTTCTTGTATTTGAATCAGAGGGTGAAATGGTGGAATTCAGCAGTTCTATTGACTTCTTATCTTTGACAACTGAGACTCTGATGACATGTATATCTACTTTAATTCAAATAGGAGTGCATTTTTAATAAAGTTTGATAAAGATGAAAGTAGCAGAGTGGTGGTTTAATGTATACTGCACAAACTTTCAGGCCTTCTTTGCTTGAGGCTTGTGGATGGTATCAGAAATACGGCACCAGGATTCAGAATTGTTTGGCTCTAAGCACCTTAGAACACTTCTGTTATTGCAGACTGACAGCTGCCTAACTCTTTTTCACACATTTCGTCAGGGAGATACATAATTGCACTTTAATATTTTAGTTATCATAGCTAATTAATGTAACAGTAGAATTTAGGAGAACAGGAATTAGTATCAGTTGCTTTTAAAGGAAGACACATGTTAGTTACTCACTGGTGAAAGAATCAATGAAAAGCAATTTTCCTTGCAGTAGATGCAGTCCTCTTCTTGCATTCACTCAAAAACACAAGTAAATTTGGATGGTAAATAACCCAATGGTGAGCTGTAAAAACTCCAGAGATTAATCCCTGCTCCAATACGTGATTACCACGGGCATGTCATTAGCTCTCTCTGTGATACCAGTTAGTGCCTGGGTGCAGTGGTATGGGGTTAGTCCAGTTTAAAACGGTGAGTTGCAAACATGCTGCCATGTTGGAGGCCCTGTAAATAGTACATACAAATAGAAATACAACGAGTCTGAAAATTCCCGATGGGTAGAGTCTAGCAATTATGCCTATTAAAAAGAATAAAACAGAAAGTGTAGCAGCTTCTGTTTTACAGCCCTGGATGGGCTCTGTCTGGGAGGGATCTCTTTAACAGGTGACTAAGTCTGAGTTTTAATGGACGTCATCAACACACTTCATCTTTTCAAAGATGGTAGATGCATGAAAATGTTAGCGCTCTTGGGGAATTGATTAAAAGCATTCACCTGATTAAGACTCATTCCATTTTAGCAAGGCATAACTTCAGGGTATGTAATTAGTATCAAGCCTGACCTTGACAATTCCCCTCAGCAACCATCGCAGGCCCACAGATCAAGATCCTATACATAGCCATACAAAGCCGCCGGGTAACACATCTGGTTTCCATAAGAATCTGCATCTCTAGTAAGCTCTTACACTGTGTACCGAAGCATATGTATGATATAATAAAAAGTGGAAACTGCTATAGTGGAAGAATCATGAGGCAAAACTGATACAATGTATATTGGGAAAAAAAAAAGTGCTACCTAATGAAAATGTGCACTTCGCATAAAAAGCAGCAGAACATACTGAAATATTTATATAGCTGCCACATATTTGTTGTATTGTATTCTGTAATCCACTGTGTACCCGATTATGAAACGTCTTTGTCAAAATAATTCAATATACAAGTAATGCGATGCAATATAGCTGGCTTCCTTTACTGTGTAATGAAGCTTGTATATGGTGGAGTGGTAACACTTAGCAGTAAATTGTCATTCCAAATCTGTCTTCCTCTTTGCCTCTTGTGCTGAAAAACACTGCCGGTTACTTGATGACTTTTCAGAGTATTGCCTTTTTTCATCTCAGCCTGTCGGTAATACTTTAAGAATTAAAAATTACCATAATTAAGAACAAGTTGGAGGTAATTATTTGTTAATGTTGCACAAACAGCTTATCAAGACATTTCCTTTGCCTCTGAAAGAGTTTCATAGATTTTAAGATGCCCAAGACAAGGACAAGACTTTTCATTCTATAAACAGAGCCAAGCAGATGAAACTAAAGAAATAATAATACCGGAAGGTCAGCAGTTTTAAAAATAACTGGGATAATTAGACAACGAAACTAAGTTACAAATAGGACTGGTGGTTAGATTGTGTCCAAATTAAATCCTACTAAATTGCCTCCTGATGAGTAGCTAGGGTCAATAACCACTTCTGAACATCTTGGTCAAACATCTTGTGGGCAAATCAGAAAACACCAGGACAAAACTGTAATTGCCTATGACTAAGCTAACGTAATGAGAAAAGACTGAAGTAAGTACATTTTACGGATGTTGAAACAGAGTCCCAGATTATTTTGGAAAGAGAGAAAACCCATTTTTCAAAGTGATTTAATAACAACTTCTGCATTAGCAATGTAATGACAGCAATTGCAGAGAAAAAAAAGAAAAGGAACTTCCCTGAAAAATAAACACTCATTGAAAATCTATAATGACATCAACTCATGGAGACTTAGTTCATTGCCAAAGAAATAATTCAAATGGAATGCATATGTTCAATAATGTACAGTAGAATTCTAGGGTTCCTTCATCATTTTTATATCTTTCTCTCATAAAAATGACTTAATTTTACAATGATTTTTAGATATGCAAGAGCTCTCTCTTTTCTCACTTTAACAAGGACTTCATGTTGTGGCGTTTATATGTACAAAAGAACCACTTTTCATTCAGTGAGATAACTAAGCATTTTCTGCATAAATTAGAAAGGGTATTATTGTCATTTAGCCATAATGTGGTCGCTAAGAGCTATTTAAATGTTTTATCTTGGTTTGATATGCTTTCATTGTTAACTAATACAATGGCGTTTTTTAGTGAACTGAATGGAAGAGAAAAGGAAAATCTTCATTGCTTGTCAGGGAACTCAAACTGCAAGCATTATTGTCAGAAGAAAAAGCACTTTCGACAAGATTTGTTCATGTATGGTGGGAAAAGTAGCATTCAGAGACAGGCACGGGATGAACCTTGGTTCTCAGAGCTTTTTCTTGGAGATCAGCGTATGTATTTGGGCAACTGCGGAAGGTGCAGAATAGCTGGGATGGGCTGAAAGGAGAATGACAGACCAGGGATGGCGTGAGTAAGCTGAGTGGTACAGCGCATTTTGGTGGAAGCTGGTAAAGCTCACAATGTAATGAGTGCATTTAAATATGTCACACTCTGCAGAATACAATGTAGAGAGTTCAGGGAAATGTTATTAATATTTCAGTGCACATATTTTTATATGAAATATACATCGTGTGTATGCAAAGTACACTTTCAGGAGCTCGCTGAATTCTGATGCTAAGATATAAGTGTCTCAGCACTAAGCCTGAATATTTCATTACATCATAAATATCATATGTTTCAGTATATAATGGAAGACAGATAACTAAATATTTGATTTTATGCCAGCCATAACAACCCCTCATATGAATAACTGTTTTCATCTTCATGACCCAATTACAAGTGCACTGCAAAATTTGACAATTATTTTGGGATCCTGTAAAATGTGGCTACATAAGTGCTGGATGCTGTAGCAATGTGGCAATGGCTCTGTTGCAGTCTATGTCCAGCCTTTGTTATCACCAAAAATGCCCTGCTGCTTCCGAAGCAACAATCAGTGATTCTCTAAAAGCTTTCCAGGTTGAGGTTTACTTACTATATCAAGGTCCCCTTCCACCTCAGATTACTGAACCGACTTTTGTGCCCTGCTAGCTCTCCATTTCATTCATTCCCTCTCTTTAAATGGAAAAAACCCTGTCTTCCCCTAGCCATCAGCTACAAAAGTCACTAAATATCTTGAGGCCACTTGGTATTGGTAGGTTAATGCTCATTCCTGCTCAAAATACAACTAGCTTTGTATTTATGGCACTCCAGCAAATGCAGCCTTTATAACAAGTAGCTTCAGACTGCGAAGCTGATATGGCTACTCATGTTTTGTTCAGGTGTAAAGGTGTTTATTTCTACCTAAATCTCTCGGGAACAGCTAATGATGCTCTGATGACGCAAAAACTTAAAGCCATAACTGTATTGTGACATGTCTCTAGAGACCGTATTGCCAAGAAAAACTAGGGCAAAACCAATGCAAATAATAAGAAGATTGAACCAGAAAGATATTAGACACAATCAGTGGGGTAAAATAACAGCTTGCCTGCTGTTAGCTCCTCAGTGTTGTATACAATTTTAAGGGAGGACTGACAGAGAACAACCCTTCTTCAGGAACTTGGGCTGAGGGGACATTGTTCTGACTAATGCCCTTATGTCCTTCTGCAAGTGCTAGCAAGGTGATCTTCGGTATCTGTAGTATCTATACCTGTCTCTCTGGTTCCATTTCTCCTTCTTTTCTCCTCCTTTTCTTTTTTTCATCCCTTCTTCTTTTCTCCTTGAATACACACACCCTCCCCTGATAGCTGTGTACATTTGTGACCACTGTCCTGTTAAACCTGTTGCTTTTCTGTCCCCTTACTGCTCCAAAGCAAGGAAGAACACTTTAAGCCATAACACCCTGGTTTGACAGGGCACTATCGCAGCACTAACCCTTAACAGAAGGAGCACAGCAGAGGATCTCCCATTTTGAAGACCAGCCCATGCTTCAGCCCAGGCCTTGCTGAAGCAGATCCCATGGGAAAGTCCTGTCCTGCAGTGGGAAACCACTGTGCCAGAGTTTCAGTTCTCGATTGGTCGGGAAGCACTTGGAAGTTCTTTGTGAAATCTGGTGTTAGGAGAAAATGCCCAACTGTTAAGAGTATGCCAGATGCGTACAGCTAAAAGCAAACAGCAGCAAACCCACCAAACTGCAGAACGTATGATTCACGCAAGTCCAGAGGATGTCTGGGTAGGACTAATTCTCTTGGCTCAACAGCACAAGGTTATTACAAGCCCAAGGTCATAAATTAGGCTGTATTAATTGTCCTTCAAGCTAGAAGCACTGTGTGAAAAGAGCTTCCGTGGGCCAGGATTTCCTCTTGTATGTTAGTTTCCACATCTGTAAGGGCCAGAGAAGAAAAAGTGTGTTTAAATATGAGAGGTGTTTTAGGCATCCTTCCTGAATGAAAGCATCTTTCCTGAACAGTCAGGTGTAGGCAGGGACATTCATGTGCCTGTGTGCCTACATATTGTGAGTCCGATCTGAGGAGTGTTTATGGAGCATGGCTGCACTTCCTCCACACCAGTGCAAAGCTGAATTATTTGCCGTATGTTTTGGAGGCATGAAGTTCAATCCTCGCTCAGAGAATTTAGTTTAGTAGAAGTTTTTCCCGGAGAACATACTACAGTGCACGAACCCATCTCCTCAGAAGTTACAGCCCAGGTGATATCATGCTCTGTGCACACTTCAGTGAGAACATATCTCATCTTTGCTGCCCTGATGTTCTCCATGAAGCTATTTACCTCAGGAAAATTAGGGATGGGCTTAGGTAGATGCAGGTATTTTTGTCTAGTGATAGTGTAGCTCTGAAAAGCATGAGTCAGTAAATATAACATGACATAAAACACAGGAAAACCATAGCAAAAGAAACTGTGCAAAGAATAAACGTTGATCTGGAAAGGAAAAAACGAGGCCACAGCAAATGCAGGCCTGTCTTAAATGGATACAAAAATATCTCAAGGACGTGCAAGCACTTGTCTTGTCTGTGCTCGTGTGTGTGGGGATGAAAGGAAGGCAAGAGTCTTCACATCAGCTCCCAGAAACCCCACATTTAAACGGAGAAAAATTCATCACTGACTGTACCTTACGCCCTTCTTAGACAAGAAGCAAACAAAGAAGTGAGGGGAACCTGCAGTCAAATAATGTTTTAAAATCACTAGTGCTCTGCGCACCAGGGTTTGAAAGCACAGGCACGTCCATTGACAGTTCGGATGTGGTTGTTTCAGTAGGATTAACAGAATGCAATTTTCTGCAAAGTGGTCTTGCTTGAACTGGACTTGCTTTTACTTTGGTCTTTCAGTGCCAGCGACATATGCTGATTACAAAACTCACTGTAGCTCCCGCCAATGTGTTGTTGACAATTAAAACACTAAGCAGAAACTTGTGGATTTGTCATTTTCCTGTGGAAGCTGCTGTTCAAGGAAATGCAGCCAGACAGAAGTTCAACATCATGGCAAGCTGGAGTTTTTAACCTTTATCCATGAACAGATCCATGGGCTCTAGCTTGGACTGGCATTTGACTCCTCCGCAGGAAGAGAGACCCATGGACTCCGGTCCCTGTGACATGGGTCAACACTGTCGCAAGGAAGGGTGAGCACAAGCTTCTCTCTCATCCACATCTGGGCAGCTGGCTATGGCCTGAAATGATGAGGTCAGGTTGAAAAAAACAAGACAGAGCTAGCAGAGGCTTAGCACAATCTCCCAAAGCACTATGTATTTATTTGTGTCCGAGTATGAATACACAAGCCTAACTTTAGTTCCTGTTTTTGAAAATGTTGGCCCTAATCAACATAGAACAGAATTTATTCCCTGCCCTGCCCCCTCCACTCCCTCCCATTTTGTAACAGATGGAAATATCATTTTCCAGAGCTATTTTTTTCCAGGTGGAATGCCTCCAAACTATAAAAGTGAATTTCTCACAATCATCTACAGACAGAATTAAAACCAGAACTTTAAATTTATTGGAATTTTCTGCCAAAGCTAGGCGAGTAGCAGGCAGTAGCAAGCCTGCAAGGGGGTGAGTGGGTTTGGCTTTTTCTTTTTCTTTTTTTTTTTTTTGTTATTTTGAAAGCTCAGCAAAAAACTGGAGAAACTGTGTTGCCAATCCAGCTTTGTCCCTTTTGCCTATGAAGTTAGGCCATAATTATAGCACAGGGCAGAGGCTACAGCTCCAAAAGTTCAGCTATCCATTTTAATCATTTTCAAGCAGAAATAATGTTCAGAACCAAAGTTGCTTAAGCGCAGCCCTGCAATTCATTCTGCCAGATACAGACACCTGCAGAGTCACCCGAAGATTACTGCTAATGCAAATAATCCATCCCATGGCATGGAGTACATCGCAGAGATTTACTTACCACTGTTGGTGGGGAAACCAGAGATCTGTGGCCAGAAATATCACACATATGGGCCTGGTTGAAAATCCGCTGCATCCTGGGCATTCAAACCTGAAAAACAGATGAAGTGATTCCAGCGTGACCCCTGCTGTGATATAATGGATCCTGTCTGCGTGTGCAGTGTTTGTCGTGATTTACCTCTTGCAATTCCTGGCTTGTGTAACAGACAGCAATTCCGAAAATGAATTACTATTGATTAGACATCCTGTGCTATTGAGTTCTAGGCAATTTTATGAATTTATTTATTTGAATAAAAGCTTTTAATGACCCCACTAATTTCAAATGGCTCTAGCAAAACAACAATTCTTCTTTCCCTTTTTCCTGTTTGTGAACAGCAGATACATACTTCCAGGCCCTGTTTATGTCAGCTATGACTTGTCACCATTAAATGGACAGTTACCCGATTCAGATGACAGCATGGTTTTCGGGAGGAGCAGAAGAGACTCTCTCCAGGGGATACAGTCTGCACTCCAAGCGCAGGGGGAGCTCTTGCCTTTTTGTGGCAGGTGGAAGGGGTCGAGCCCCACTCCCAGAGCATCACTGGGGCAAAGCATTCCTCTGGCAGAGCATCCCTCCTTCCACAGCAGGCTGTAAATAAAGGACTAATGACAATACACCCTGGGGCTGGGCCCCTTAATTAACCCTCACACCCTCCTGCCATGAAGAATATTCTGCTGAGAAAGGAAAGATTAGGAGCTGCTCCACTAAAGATGGGATTGTACGGAAATGAGTGAAGGCTCTAAACAGGCAGCCTAGGGTTTGGAACGGGCTGTGTTTTAGAGTCTAAATCTTGCCAAGGTCTTATTAAGCATATCTGCTTACTGTAGAAATAAACACTGAGCTAAGATGTAATCTGGCACTGAGCTGTTCTCTGACGGAAACAAATGACAAAATACTCATTAGGGTCAGGCTCTCTGTGCTCTCTTGAAAAGCCTGAGAGACTTCTGCAAAGGTGTTTCAAGTTCATATATATTAATGGTCTTTTAATAGGAATTTTTGCTGAATAACCTAATGCATGAGAATAGCATGCACATTTCAAAAATCAACAGCCCACTTCCCCCCACCAGAGGAAATGGATTAAGCAGTATTTTCAGTAGTACAATGGACCTGAATGAAGGAATAACATGGCTTTTGGTATATGATAGTTTCAGAAGACTGCCATAAAAATAGACTGAAGAAAGTACTCAAAGGCACCTACATGAAGCATGTTCAAGGCTTGGAAACGGCTTGTGTACAGAACATCCTCCTTTCATTAACCCAAGAAGAATGTGTTTACATGGCAGAAAGGACAAGAGGTGGGAGTTACGTGTGGCTTCCTGTGATTATTTCCAACCCTAATCAATGTGGTACTAATGTACTGAGGTATCAGTTCTGTAAATAGCCTTGAGTATGCTTGCTATGTAATAATAAAATTTTAAAAAGAAGGCTAGAGAATGAGAGATGCAGAGAAGGAGGAAGAGAAGGAGCTCAAGAGCTACTACTCTATTACAAGCAGAAAAACAGGCTCCTGAAAGATGGAGCTGGGCTGAGGCAGGCACTTAAAGCCTTTAAACAAGCTCTGCAGGGAATTTAATTCTCTACTTTACTGTAAAAACATGTAGCAATAAAATGGGCTGTTTATGACACAGACTATCTACGATTTTAATTGAAATTTGTCAGAAACATATACCTCCATGAATGGATATTGAATTTAAGTGCTCCAAGAGAAAAAAAAGGAAGCAAGAAAGTATAACGTAGTCATTCTTCCAGAAGTCTATGAAAATGTAGGCTTTTTTCATTTGCTTATTACATGAGTATTTCATACCCGAAAGGCAGCTCGTTTCCACGAGAATCAGCGTGAGTTTTGACTGTAAGGATGGATTTGAATGTGGGCTCCTGCAATGGCTGCCTTAGTCCCTGAATGAGCATAAACCAGGCGAGTGAGAAACCAGTGGCTGTTCTGGTACCTTAACAAGCTGTTTTCCTCTCTGTGATGGTGGGTGCCGTCACCACCACAAGGTGACGGTCCAGTCCCTCCCACTTCCTTCCCCTCTCCCCCCTCCTACATCCTCCCCCCCTTTCCCCAGCATGCAGAGCCTGGCATTCAAATCAAAGGTTTGCTTTGAAGTTATAACCTGAAATGGGAAGTTGATAACTATTTTCCTCCCAGTGCTTTAGCGATGATGACTTGCTGATCACGAAAAGGAAATGACTTCTTTTTTTTTTTTTTCTTTTTTCATTTACATGCAAGCAGTAAAGTCAAGGCTCCACACTGCAAATATGTGCAAATTCATCCACTGGCTGTGTGTGCTGCGGCAAAGCCTATGGAGATAAGGAGCTAAAGCAGCAGGGGTGCAGCAACTTAAGCTCCAAAGCTAGACATGCAATTTAATAGGCAACAAACTTAACAAAGGGCAAAGGGGTATTTAACAGGGAGGTGAAACATTCCAATCATTAAAACCAGTAAATTGCTGTGATGCCCAGAGGTTTAGCGCTGCACCTCAATATAGAATGTATATGTGGGAAGAAATATAGAGGCTGCCTAGGAACTAGTTAAGTTAATAATTTTCTTTTCCACCAAAGGGATGTTCTGGGCAATGGAGATTGTTGCTGTTATTATGAACACAATTAAGTAAAATAATATTGGGGGGGGGGGAGGACTTAGGGATTGGTGCTGAATGCTCAAGGTAATCATCCTACTCATCATAAATGATGGTGTTTAACCATAAGAAATTTAGACCATGTCAATCTTTTAGGAGGCAATTAAAGCAATAGATTTTCTGTGGCCGGTTTTCACATACATGGAGCCTTATTCAACTCCCCTCTACCTCTCTTGGGCATGAGCACACCTCTTGTTTTCAGCACATCTATGGCTGACTTTTACCACTATCAGTGGTAACTGGGTCAAGTCCATAATATGGGGCAAAAATGTTCTTCAAAAGGGAAAAAACATAATTCTTTTCAAAACAGGTATCAGTCCTTATTAAAACAAAAGGTCCAGAAAAGAACGGCTTCTGATCCGGATTCCTAACGCTTAATGACGGAGAGACTGGAAGGTATTTAGGTTTGCTGAGTACTTGCAGTAAAAGCAGTCAATTGGCTTTTTGTCTCTAGCCACTTGGATCTTCGGTTCGACATATGAATAGACTGCACCTACATTGCAAACTGGCCTTTTTCTTTCATTTTCTGCCGTTCCTTTGTATCCAATCAGGTTGCATCAGGATCCGTTGCATTTAATGGGAAATGCACTCTTCTGGATTAGATGCCTGTTTTCAATTTGGAAAGTATCTGATTCCAATGGCAGAGGTGACAGGAATAAAGGGGAAAGGAGAAGCAAGTGCCTATAGTATAGATTGCTGCCTCACTAACAGAGCTGCCAGTTTCTGAATCACTGGGACCTGAGAATTTACTTCTATTTTCCAGATTATGAGGGGGAAAAAAGAAGTGAAAAATTAACTGTGTCTTTATTGGAGCATATTTGAAAATGAACAGTTGTCTTTCTCTAAGAATAATAACTGGTTTTTGACACAAAGGTGCCCTTACCGCAGTGTGTCCCCAGAGTCATAGCCTTCTAAGGAGCCCACTACTCTGCAATAATGGTCTGCGGAAGTGTTCTTGACATACAACCTAAGTCAGCATCAGGCTTACTGCTGGTTAGAGTGGGATGAAGTTCAGGTTCATTATCACCTGATGTATCTTTCAAGTGTCAGCTTGAGGGTTCGATGGGGGGAAGGAACAATGGACAATGTTGCTGTATGGACTTTTTTTTAAGTAATAATACTCTGCCTCCAAAACCTTTATTTTTTTAAAAAAAAAAGTCATGTCTTGGGAGTCAGCATATTTTCTGCACCAAGCTTTGAAGCAATTTGTATTAGGAAGAACACCTGCGCAGAATTATCTGTGGTAGAAACATCAGTGTACTGTTTTCGTAACAAGCAGAAAGAAAAATTGTGTGGTATCACAGCATTAATACTGTAGACCTCTGCTTCAGTTCAATAACGGTCTGTCCAGATTTATTTGATCTATCTGAATTATAGAGAAGCTAGACCTGTGCAGATAACCATTTTCAACTTACTTCCATGCATCTGGAAAAGGTCGGCTTCTCTGTAGAAATAAAACAATACATAAAATTCAGGCTCAGCTTTGCGTCCATTGTATCTCATCATTGCAGGCCCCCAACATGCTTGCCTTGAAGATCTGACAGAAGTCACATTTGGACAAGAGAACCAGGAGGGCAGGAAGGAAAGTATTAAAGTGAATGTGAAAGAGTAAGCCAAGAGAGGCTTCTTGTTACCCTCTAAAAAAAAAAAATATTGAATCCTGCCCCAGATTGCTGTACATTCTGACAAAATACTTTATCAGACATGGATGGCCGTGGCATATACCCAAGCTGAACGCTAGACAAATCACCAAGGGGCCACTTCTACTTTGGCAACAAGATGATGCACATTCAGGGAGCTTTCCAAGTAGCACAGACCTGCTCCTTCCCACCTGCCAACAAACAGCCCACCTATATTCCCTGAATTTCGTACGTTCATTTGTCTCATCAGGAAGTAACAGACACCCTCAAGGAACTGCAACCTGAGCCCCGAAAAGTGGCCTGTGGCCCTCCTCAGCCTGGGAAAGAAAGTGCTCAGCAGCTGGCGCCGCTCCTGAGGGCAGCTGCCAGTGCGACGTTCAGACAGAAGGCCTTCCTCTCTCTGACCATCTGTTAGTCCCTTGCTGAGGAAACCTACACTGTAGACCTCATTTCTGGCCAGCTGGCACACAGCCTCACAACTCTGAGCAAAAGCCGACTTCAGGGCTGACGGAGGTAGCATGACGGAAGTGGTCAGGCCAAGACAGAGGTGGATGGACACCTCTAAAGTAAAGCTACATTTTATTAGAAAGCACTCTATAACCGAAGCGGAGATTTCTGTGAAAAGAAACCATGTTTGGCCAAACTTTGGGTGAATGGTCAGTGGGCTTGCAAGGAACTACACCTGGTGGGCTGCAATGGGTGTTAAAGACTCCATATTTCCAGCCCTACCTAAATGTGTTTCCTAAACTCTGCCACAGAAAAGCCAGAGGGGCTACCTGGAGCCCAACGACTCCAAGGTCTGGATCCCCCAGATCCCATGAAATAGCCTGGAAGCCCTAAAAGGCTGAATCTGAGGTTCATGGCCCTGCAGCCCTACATCCCACCTGGGAGATGGCAGTGCCACCACTCTTGATGTGCTGGAAGTGGTTGGCCTCCGTTTGCTTGGAGGCCAGGCAAAGGCTGGAGGCAGGGTGCTTGGGAGAAAGGCAAACAAGGCCATTGCCCAGGGCAGCAAAGTGACCGTGGCCATGCTGCCTGCTCTGCCTGTGCCGGGCCCACGGGAAGCCCAAGTTGCTGCTGGAGGCTGAGGTCAAAACAGGCAGCAGTTGCTCCCTGCCCTCCTGGCAGTGACAGGAGGAGATCTGCCAGCCCTCTGTGGCCTCCCTTGGCCCTTCTTCCCAGCTCTGCTCTCCTCACCTTCCCTTCCCACAGCTGGAGCATCCCAGCTCCTACAACACCACCCTGGGAGAGCAACACGTGATTTTGCATGTGCTGCCGCGAAGGCTTGAATCAACTCTGCCTGCAATGAGTTCCTCGGGAGAGCGGAGACCAACACAACCTCACTGCCACGGCTTGTAGTGCAAGGTGTGCTTTCACCTTCACCTACTTCCTTGGACACAAATACCTGGCAGCACATGTATTTGCAAAAATCATACCAAAACAACACTCTGTCCCTGGGGAGACAATGAAGACACAAACAGCCCATGACAGATATGAAGCTAACAGTGATGGCTTCACTTCATGGCACTTGCAAACCACCGGGATTGTCATGGTACGAAAACCTATGTAAAAGAGAAAAATTTGTCACTTCACCAGAAAATGCACAAAAAGAAAAAAAAAAGAGGTAAAGAGAGTTGTGGTCTCAACATGTCCATTTCAGCAGCATTTGTGAGCTGACATAAATGAAAGCAGTGAGAAAGAAAGGCCTTTTTGTTAAGACACTGGAATCAGAGACTAAGGAGATCTAGATCTGAAGCACAGCTTAAATGAACCTTCCTGACTCTGCCTCAAGTTTCTTACATATCCTTAGGCAAAGCATTTAATCTCTCTGTACTGGATTCCTCATTTGTAAAATAAGGGTAATACTTTCTTCCCTCTGTCTTTTCTAATTACTCAACCAGGGCCAAAACCATAAAGGAACTTAGCTACCTAAAGTGAAATTTAACTGACTGAACTAAAATATGGGTCCTCAGCATGTTCTTGCAGTGGCTGCCGAGAGTTGGAGCCATCTGAAATATGTAGACATATACATTAAGAAATGGTATGTACCTCCATGTTCTTACTTGGGCACTGGTATATCGAACCTTTGGGGCACTTGAATTGCCGTTCAGATTTAGCCTTCATCGCTTCGAGGTCATCATTTGGGGATTTATTGTAGTGATCATCATAGCACATACCGTTTAGGAGGCAGAAATATCCGATTTCCAGGAAACACATAGTGGAGTTGCGAACATTTTTTTGAGGAGCAAGCAGTTTGTCTGATAAGAAGAGATGTTAAAGTGAGAGGGTTTAGTGTAATTTGGTGCTGAATGATAAATGCTGTGTAACAAGGACTGTGTGATCACAAAGGCTTTGAAAGAGTAGGAGCGTGCTTGTCCTGTTTGACAGCATCACCCAAAATGTGTCATTACAGATATTGATGATTATATAGCCATAATTAAAGTGTTGTGCTTAAATAGCTAAATGCAGAAAGACATGTCAGATAATTAATACAATTTTAAGCTAAATGATCTACTTTATGTCTGGTTATGCAGCCCTCACATAAGAACCAAAGCAAATATTTGAGATTCCTTGCTTAAAAGTAGAGTTACTATGTCTAGTCATCAAAGCAGAGCTGCTTGCCAAGAGCGTAAAAACCTAATGGGTTTTGCAAGAAAATTATGTCACCTTCAAATCAATGTTGATAATACAGGTGGCACTTTGAAAAGGTAAAGCCATTCATATTAACAGTCTATCTGCAGTGACCGTCAAAAGAGATTGCAGACCCACTGTCCAGAAAGACATTTTGCCAAAGCAGGGTTTTGTTAGATTAAGACAGGTCTGACAAGTCGGAGTGACTGCATTTTTTCCTGACAATTTCTTCATTTGGACTTAAACAGTGGCATACGGATGCCTTCTTTTGTGCAAATAATCAGGATCATTCAGGCATCTACTGGTGTTATTCACATGTTTTTTTCTTGTGATGCTCACAAGAACAGCATTGACTTCATGTGTGAACGCAGGAATGGACTTCCTAAAACTTGCAGGGGAAAAATAGTGGTTTTTTTTAAAAGTATGCATGATTTCATACTGGTGAATTAATTACAGAAAAAGAGCTTCAATTATGATCCTTTAGAAACATGAACATACATAACAAATTGTGACTGAATTATGAAATATACGGAGCCCTGGCAGAGGCTGCCCAGGGAGGTTGTGGAGTCTCCTTCTCTGGAGATATTCAAGACCCGCCTGGACAAGGTCCTCTGCAGCCTGCTCTGGGTGACCCTGCTTCGGCAGGGGG
>Ga0065711_1027180_pt1 | contig 53028 bp, 24 predicted proteins | sample Hoacrofraction12_FD_59098 | JGI IMG/M metagenome (GOLD analysis project Ga0065711, IMG submission 59098) | Hoatzin crop microbial communities from Cojedes, Venezuela - Epithelial fraction 12 v2 (version 2) | ecosystem: Host-associated > Birds > Digestive system > Esophagus > Crop | place... | reverse complement strand
TCCCTTCCCTTCCCTTCCCTTCCCTTCCCTTCCCTTCCCTTCCCTCCCACAGGCAGGGCAGGAGGGCCGCCTCTCTCATTAGGGCTGGCTGTGCTCTAGAAGAAGCAGTTTTCTTGAATGGGAGCGGGTCTGGCAGCAGGCAGGATGGAAATTGGGCAGCCAGTCTTACCCTGAGTTTGCTTTAGACTGAACAGTTCAAAATGAGCCTTAGCTGGGAAGTCTAATAGTTAGGGTAATGACCTGTGCCTTCCTCGCCACCATTATTTATTATAATTGATCAGAATTTTACAAGCATATTTCTATTATGCATCAAATGTTGAATACTAATGAGCTGCAGAAATATTTTAAGTTAGGGACGTGCTCACTAGAATATCAGTGATATCAGACGGCCAAGACTTTTCCTTCTGATAATTCCTTTTCCCCGCCATACACTGATTGGCAAAGAGTTTCAGGGTGCGAGCTTGAAACGAGACAGGCATTGCAGCCTGGCTGTTCTTGGCCAACTCCTCTGATGCTTTAATTTTAACCAATTAGAAGATCCAATCTCCCTTAGTTCAGAACTATATTAAAAGATATCACATTCAAAGGCTGGACGTGCACGCCGCTAATTAGGGGTGTCTGGTGAAGGGGCTGCCCTCAGCTGTCACCAGGGCTATGGCGGGCGCCCCTGCCCACCTGTTGCAGGCAGAGGGGCTCGGTGGCGGCGGCAGCTCCTGCGCAAGGCCTCTTGCTGGCCCATGGGGAATTTGCACTAATTAGAATTAGTTGTTCCTCTGCAGTCCGGCTCCTGACACAAATTGCATTCTGCAGCTTTTTGTTCCACTTGAGTTCACAGACAAAATAGCCCGTGCCATGTTTGAAATGAAGCAAGGCAATATGAAAGGATTTTGTGTAATTGGTTAATATACTTTAACATTTTAACTAATATCTTTGGTGTTGGTTTCTCGAAAAGAAACGTATTTGCTTTCTTCTTCTTTTGCTTAATAATGATTATGAGCGTACTGTGGGTAATTTTAATGTGAGCTTGTTCAGGTGTCATTAAATCATTGTCGGGCTTGACTGCATGTGTAAGGAAACAAGTGACCTCTAAAGATGATAGTTTGAAGCAGAAGCCGTGGTAATGGGGAGCTGCAGAAGTACATGCTGCGGTGGCAAGAAGAAAGAGACCTTTCACACTTATCAAGAGAATAACTTTTTTGAATCATACAACCAATAAAGAGTAATTGTTTTTAAAAAAGTGGAAAGGGCAAGTAAAGGAGGTAAAGGGGACACTCTGTTTATGAAAATATGGAGCAAGATAGATCGCCAGGAAAAGTTTGGAAGTTTCACTCATAAGCCACTGGTGAAAATGAGAAATCCTGTGCACCACAGAGGCTGACTGCATTAGAGCCACTCAGCTGCTTGGTGGCACATCTGCCACCCCAGAGCTGGTGGGGACACCTCGAGGACCTGCCTGGGGAGGTGGTGTAATGGGTAACAAGCCTCTCGCCAAGCACAGGGTCTGAATGAGACTGGAACTGGGATGGGATGGAATGAAAAGGATGATTAATCATCTTTGTGGGCATTCAAAAAAGTTGCAAGAGCTGCACTAGAGAGGCAGTGAATCATGAGCAGTCCTAAAAACACACTTGGGTGTCACTGGATGGTGAATTGGGCATCTACCTGTACTACTCTCTGGGAAGGCAGAACACACAGGTCGGGCTGTCAGGGAGTCTTTGCCTTGATATTGGTGGTGTTTAGGTTTCAGAAGCCTAATCCAGGCCTAGAATGTTCTCTCTGGTGTCCAAGAAAAAAGGGAAGAGCAGAGCAGAAATGCCGATGAGTTTGCAGAGCTGGTAGAATTACAGCAGGTGAAATCCATGTGGCAGTGGTCCGGTCTGGGTTTGATTCTATATCCCGTGTCTGTACATGGGTATTTTGTGGCTCTCCTATTGTGGCAATACACATTTTTGTATAGAATTGTAGAATTGCACAAAAATGCTTTTCAGATATTGGGGAGCTAATGGGCGCGAGGGTTACTGTCAGCCCACTGATGATCTCAAGTATTTTACGTAACAGATTTTTTAAAGCTTTTCTTCATGTGTTTTTTTTCCCTTGCAAAAGAATATCCCAAGTGCCAGTGATGACTTTAACCTAAGTAAGTTATCAGTAACCATTATTACATAAATATATTAAAAGTATGGTTTTCTAAATTGCCAGTTGCTGGCTTGATCCTGATCGAATTAACATCAATGGTAAATTTCTGCTGCGTGTAAAGGAAGTAGAGTAACTAAGCAATAGGCCGTTCTCTCTGTCTTTATTCACGATATAGCTCTGAAATTATAATTTTCTTCAAATGTATTCAGTATTTGAATTTCATTTCCCATCTAGTATTTATTGACATTACAGTCCACATCCTGTTCATGCATCTAGATTCATTTATTAAGCTGTTGCTTAGCTATGATGATGGTATTTTGCCAAACCCATGCATTCAAAAACCACGATTCAGAAACCCAAAAAGTATGAAACTAGGCTAAATCATGAGGTTTGTATTAAGTGCATTTTGGCTCGTTTTGTCTCTTTAGTGCTTCTATATAGTGTGTGTAAACACAGAATACACAGTGTGTGTATTCAGTCATTTTTTCAAACTTTCCTCTGTAACAAGGGCTAGAAATACTGGGTTTTGTAATGGCAGCTGAACTTGTTGTTTTGCCACGTGACTCTTGAAGTTTACCAAGTATCACAAGCCATGTCAGTATTTCAGAAAAATCAAGCTCCCTGGTCCTTTTGTCGTTAGTCGTATGTCTTATGCTCTGGTCTTTTTGATTCTTGTTCTCAAATCAAGCAAGTACACAAGGTATAAATAGCCCTGCGAATGAACACTACATTAATTTCCATGTGGCTTTGTGTAATTTTTAAATCCAGCTCCTATAGATCCATACTGCAGAAATCCATCCTTGGGATGGCACAGTGATGAACTTATTTTGTTTTTGGACATCTGTTTCACTGTAACTTTAAACCAGGGAGAAAAGCTGTTTTTTAAGAAAGAATATATTTATCTGTTTACTAATCCTTGTCCCACAGATATTACTCTGTTGTCAATGAGTAAAAATAGATAAGGTATTTGGATTTTTTTGCCACTTCAGCCTGCCACCCCTTTGTAATCTCTCCTCAAGGAGATTAGACTGGGGTAGGTGTCTGTGTACTGAGTAAATTACTTTTGCTACAAGCAAACTAGAAGGTTAACCAAATGCTCAGTATTGGCACCAACTGCTGACCACTTTAGTCATTACCACTTAGGAAACACAACGTGTGTTATACTATCACAGCAGAGGTGCCAACTCAGTTAACTCTGTCACTGTCATTCTAAAAAAGGGAATGTATCAGCTGAAACAGTTTAGTGGTCCAGCTGTCTTCGCCTATTCTGTCATTTCAAAATATGATCCTGACACCTCCAAAGAGTCAGCAGAAGCCCAGAAGTTTATGTACAGGCAAGAAACAAAGGATTCTACTCAGGAGCAATGAGACTCTGAAAGTGCAAATCACAGAGGCAGCTGATGAGTGTACTAGGGTCACATGTGCTTCTGCCCCTTTGTTCCCTGCTCCCTCCTTTTCCTAGTGGGAGATGCAACCCATGGAAAATACAGACCCATCTTAATGCAAGCAATTTTCCTGTTAGTGCCACTTGTCTTGTTTGCTATTTGGTAAACCTTGTCCCAGAAAGAGAACCTCGGTTATGCTTGGACAATGCACTGTATTAAAAGCTCTATAGTTGTCCCCAGAGGTTGAGCTCTGCTGGGCAGAAAGAAAGAATTGCAGTGCTGAAGCAGCTAGCTCAAAAAGTATTTTAGTTAAGAATAGAAGTTGCTAAATGAAGCACAGAGCAGATGGTCTGATCCCAGCTTTAAAAGCAGATGAAGAGCTCCCGCTTATATTACTGCATTTTCAAAGATTTCTGGCCACAACAGCATCTCATTTCTAAGTCACCTGTGTGGGATATGGTAAAATTAAAACCAGCACTGAGTTCCAGAGCACCACCAATGTGTCATGCTGCCTCTGTGTATTCTCCCTCTCCTCATCACACAATAGAGAGAGAAAGGGGATAATTTTCAATGGGCAAAACACACTGTAGAATTTCATAGGTCACATTTAGTCTATTTGTCCACCATTGGCCACCTCTGGGTTAGTGATGACTATAAGCTATTCTGGTTTTCTCTTTTTCCTTCTTCTCTTCTTCTTCTTCTCCTTCATCTTCTTCTTCACTTTTTTTTTTGCCCTCACATCTCATAATGTCATCTAGGTGTCCAAAGAACCTGACACAAGAGAGGAAAGAAAAAGAATTTTGCATTTGGTCAAATGTGACACTTGTATGCTCCAGTATAGCTAATCTTCTGTGTGTGACCATCCTAGCTTGGTTTTCAAGTAGATGGCCATTTTTTTCTGAAAAGCTGTCTATTGCAAAACGTGCTGCTAAAAGGAGAATAAAATAATTTGTCAAAATTGTATAAATTTGTAATTCATAATAGGCAACAGCAATTTAAGGAAACAGTTTTTTGCTACTGACACTGCTGTCAAAATAAATGTGGGGAGGATAATTATAGTAATTAACAAAATAGTTAATTACACTTTGTCATAAGGTAAGGTTTAGTTTGATTTCTGATTAGGAGTAGATCAATACCACATGTCTTACTGTACCTGTCTGACGATTACTACAGGGCTAGACCAAAAGTGATGTATCAGTTTTCCAAATCATGGAAGGCAATGGGAAAATAGTACCTCATCAGCCAGCTGTTCTACAGTTCCCATCCTTGAATGTGCATCTTCGCACACAGAGCTCCAAAGTCTTACATTGTATTCTGCTCTGCAGGACTTGTTATGCTGCTGCATCTGGAATACTTTTGATGAGGACAAGGGATGCTAAAAAGCATTAACATCCTCACTGGAAAGTAGCACTCTCAGAGAGGTTGTATGGGAAATAATAGCAAACCTGGGCACTTTAGGCCTGTGTAATATAGAAGGAAAATAGTCCCTCTATGAGTGAGTGAATAAAAATAAGATTCAGATAAGCATGGAGTGATAGGGTATCAACCACACTTTTATAAGTGGTCACGAGAGTCCAGTATTCTTTGGAGTTACCTATCCCAGAGGAACATGTATATGCATTTTTTTCCTCAGTCTTCTGCAATGTATACTTAGCCTGAGAGGAAGTTTCCAACACTGGGAAAGCATCCCAGGAAAAATCTGCATACACAAAGAAATTTCTTTTTCCAGTTTCTGTACCATCACTCAGAAATACAGCTCTAAATCCAGGCAACTGGTCTACTTTCTTATCTTTTGCAGGCCAAAAAGTCTAAAAGTAAAGATGAAAGGAAAATGTTGTGATTGTGCTAGGTGACAAGAAGTTGATCTAATCTATTGCTTTGCGAACCACCTCCACCCTCTTCTATCAGCTCGTCCTCTGCATTCCACAGTTCTCGACAAGAAGAGGCAGTTAGTCTTTCTCCTTGATTTTATCGATGATCATAAAGAACAGGATCTAGCAAATCATGTAATCTTTTGTATGAGAATCAGCTTTCATAGCCTAGTAATTCTGTCTGTTCGGTGTCTCAGTAGAAAATAGATTGGGGAAATACAATTTCTCAAGGGCAAAATACAGACTTCTGAAAGCACCTCAGTGACTCTGGGGTCTGGATTCCATTGAAAACCAAAGATATTTATGCTCCTCATACTCTTACATTTGGGACTTTAAATTTCTAAGTCATATGAGTGCTTTTGAAATAGATACTATCATAAGCCCAATTCTACTGATGCAACCCATACAGACTCTTTACCTGATTAAAAATCATTTCCAGTAAATTGAATTTGAAATGTGTCATTTTTCCCTTTGCTGACATTCCTGGGTCCACTAATGGTTGTATATCATTGGCATTCCAAGCAACTGCTAGAAAATATCCTGTAAATTGTTCTGGACAGCTGGGGAGGAGCATTGACCCTCACTGTTACTCGCTCCACCCACCTCAGGATGGCTGATCTAGGTCTTATGCAGTGCTGGGTGTGTAAGCATAGGACAGTTAGCAGCCAAGGTATGGCATGATGAGCCTTAGGTGGGCAAAAATAATATTCACATAGTCTATGCAGAGCATCCAAGGTCAGATATGTGATATAGTACAGTAGCTGATAGGTTCACTATGGTTTTGATGAAGAAGGAGGCAAGATTTTCCTTTATTCATTCCTCTTGTCCCCTCTTCAGACTTCCTCCACTCTCAAAGCATTCCACTTCCTCAAAGCACAGTTCTCTCAGAGGCCGTGCTCTTAAATGTGGTCTGATCTGAGGCTTAAATCAGGTCATCAAACCAGCAGGCAGCTGTCCAAAGGGGTGTTCCCTCACACGGGCAGCCATGCCCTCCTGCCACCTCCCCTGCGTGGCTGCCGTCATGGGTTTCTCTGCTGAGACAGATACAGCCACTGATCCTGCTGGAAAACCAGCCCAGCCCAAAGCAAAGATCTCTCTCCTGCCAGGTCAGTTCTCTGATCAGGCCAAAGCATGGTAAGGTGAGCACTAGTGCCAGCATCACTGAGGCAGGGAGGAAAGGACATACAGCCAGGATCTTGAGGGAGGACAGGACTGCCTCATCTTACGCTGGTTGATGGTCATTCCCCAACCAAGCTGCATTCTCTTTTAGCACCCAAAGGGCTGGTAATACATTTTCATACCTTCCCAAACTTGCAACTTGAATGTCTGGGAAAACCCGCTGTCATTACAACAAAAGTTTTTGCTAATTTATTGCAGATTGATCACATAGGTAAAGAAACATTATGGGTGCAAACAGATAGTGGGAGTAACAGAATCACGTTTACATAGGCAAGATGTATGTGTGCCTGGATACTTCTGAATCAATTAAAATGCTTTCTTTTGAAATAAGTAGCAGGAGCACTGAATTCAGTGTGAGGTTCGACATTGACTTCAGTGGGAGATGGATCTGAGCAATTGATCCTGTGGAACAACAGGTAGTATGTCAAAGTTGGTTTGTTTTTTTTTAGATGCTGTTCCTCAGCCATAGAATTTACCACATAATCCACGACCTCCTGTAAAATAGAAGGAAAAACAGGCTTTCATTTTCATGAAGTAAAATTTGATTTGTGATCTGCCTGATTTTCATGGATAGACTTCCAAATCAAAAACTCTTTCTGAATAAATAAACAACGTGCAAGAACTATACACCCTTGTGGAGCACTAATCCTGAAGTCTAATAATGGCAATGCAGAGCCACTCAGTGGGGACTATAGTTTGTCAGTATGCTTAGCCTTCATTATCAGAGATTTTCAGCTACAGATATCAGGGTGGGAAGCTGAAGTGTGACAGATACTTGCTGTCAGAGTCTGCCTGTTTACAGATCCCCTCCATTGTTCCTGACATCAGGGAAGGAAGTTGTGTCCATTCCCCATTCCAAAATTATCAACTGCTTCCCATGTCATACTGGGTTTCTAAAAACCCAGCATGTTGCCAGTAAGATCTCCAAACTCCCTGGCTTATGCAGTATAGCTATGATATGTTAAAAAAATTTTTAAAAAGCGTGACAAGTTTCTAACCAGGGATGCAATGCAGTCATCCCAAAGAAATGAACCCCACAGAGCAGGAACTCTGCCACTGCCTTTAGGTCCAGCTGGCTGCAGAGCATAGGAGGCCTTGGTAATAGCACTGTGATGCTATTGCAGCATGCATCAAGGCTTAATGGTAAACAGAGAACAAGGAAAACTTCCTTTCCCCTTCTGTCCTCTCCCAGATGTATGGTGTTAGGTTACTTAATTAATTTTAACAAGGGAATGACATTCCCCCTCCACTTGTGCCTTGTCTTGAAAGGATGCAATGTGCAAATATCAGTTTCAGCACATGATCCCCTGCCAAAAAGAACACTGGGCCAGATCCTGCCAAAATCGGTAGCAAAATCTCTTCTCAGCGAGACTTGGGATTGGTCTTTGGAAAGAAATAGCACAGTTCTGGAGAACTCTCATTAATCTATGAGGTACTCAATGAGTACAAAGTTGCTTTTAGAAGCTAAGAACTGGGCACCTTTGCTTGGAGGTGCTATATCTTTGTATGCCTCTGCGTGCAATAAAAGCCAGCGTAAAAACATAAAATTAGGGCAGCTTCTAATTGGAATGGCTGGAATTAGGAGAGGAGGATAACAGCCAAAGTAAAAAACGCGTACAGAGAAAAGCAAAGTGCTCTGTAGTACACCACAAAAAGAATGCTAGTGCTGGAGTAAACTCTTATGCTGAAGTGGCTACTTAAAACTGAGGGCCAAACAAAGGATAACTGAGGTGGGAAAATGAAGGGAGATATTGCAAGCTACAACACACCGAAATAAAAAATTCTCTGCAAACTGTACTGCCTTTTGGGGAGGGTGAGGGGGCTGATAAGTTTATTTACACTTTTAAAAAGCACTGCCAATCCCAATTTATCAGTTACTGTCTTGTGACAATTTATTCATTGTTCACTGTTAGAAGCTAGAAGTTACATAGGAAGCATGACTGGTGATAGCTTCTCTATTTCAATATGGTATAATAGAGATAACACGGTGCCCAAAAGCTCTACAGCCGCCTTTTTGTCTGCTTTGTCTCTTTTCATTACTCTATCAGAATCTTCACTTAATATAATCCAGAAAAGCAAGGTAATTGCTTCGCTTATCAGTTATCATCGCACTCGCATACTTATCACGTCAAAATTATTTATGTGGATGGCCAGGTTGATCTTGCTGCATTTAGAAGCTTAAAATTTGAATAACTGTTCTGCCAGTTAGGTTATCAATATTGCAGCATAAGCAATGAATTTCTTCTTTCTGGATCTTCAAGGGAGAATAGGGAGCCTCTCACTGCAGGACTAGTTTACCCGTGGCTGAATACCGCTCCAAGGAGACTTACAGTAATTCTGTAGCCTGGCACTCTGAGTGCTGGGGACAGGCTTTATTTGCTAGGTGAACAGTAAATAAAAATGGCCTAATATAAATAGAGACAATAGAGAGAGACATAAAGGGGCATTGTCAAGGTTGTCATAGGTCCCAAATTAAAATGATAATTTACAGACCTGTGCAATTCTTTCTTGTTTTGTCCCTTCTTTTGAAACATGTTTCATAGCTCTTTTTCTATATCATTTTTATTTCTTTAGGATTTTGGTAGATGGTAACTCACCTGTTTGAAAACCCTAGAGGCTGAAATAAAACAAAACATGCAAGTTCAGAAAGTCATTTTAACAACTTTTTTTTTTAATATAAAAGAAATCTCCTTCAGCCAGGCTCTTGGACAGCTTCACAAAGGGTAACAGAGAAAAGCCTATTGTGAACAGATACAAATAATATAAAAAGGAATGTGCAAATATTTTTTCCAACACAGGTGGTGAATTCATGGCATTTCTGTTCTTTCATCACATTACTTTGACAGCCAGGAACCTCTTCATGCTAGCCCCTTACAAACACGTTGGACACTGGACATTTTGACAAGAATGACTTCTCTGGAAATTTGTTATTGAAAGTGGACAATTTGTTATTCACCATTTGTCATTCTCCTAATAACTACTGTCCCAAAGGGTTTGGCTTTTCAGTAAGTGAGCAGAGCAAATCCCAAGTGACTGAGGAGGTCGGTCACCCACCCTGGAGACTGCAAATAGGCCCATCACAAGACGTTCAAATGGAAGGGATCCTGAGCAATCCACAACACAGAGAGTAGTATCTGTATGAAGATTGGTTTGTATCTCTATGAATAAGAATGGAGAGGAGATTTAACATTAGAGAAGTCACTCTCCATTTATAAATTCTTTGCATACAGGGAATGGCTAAGTTTGATGAGTTTTTAGTTATAAGATGTTTTGTAACCTGTGTGTCCCCAGATTGGTCTTGCTGCCTTTCTTCTTATGCAGCAACGATTGTGGCAGGTCATCTACTGGCAATGGCCAACCATGGCACTGTGAGGAGGGAGAGGGGCAAGCAGCTTTTAGCTCTGCATTGAGCCTTGTACCACTTACAACTGGCCTGTGTGTTACAGTTTGGGCATTTATATTCTAGACAGATTGCTTGTCACATTCCTCAGTTTTTAAGAAGCTAGTTGGATATATCAAGAGTGTAGGTGTCCCAGCACGTGAACAAGCTCCTGAGTCACAGACAGAAAAGACAAATACAGGTCTTCACTGGCTATTACTGCAATTTTTTGGCTGGGTATGAAACAATTCTCTGTTACAACTCCCTTTGGCAATAATTACTACAGCCTCTGAGACTTAGTAAATCTTGGGTAAAAGTCACAGCAAAGAAAAGGGCAGATCCGAATAATCCAAATAATAATTTTTCAGTGGGTTGCAATAACAAAATTATGTGGGTGAAACAGAGATCCTGTGCCCAGCTCAGCACTCAGGACACTTTTATGGCTTGCGTTTCAGGACCTCAATGATATTTCGACCTAGCTATTTTGTGTTTTTGGACTTCTTTGCATTTTATTTACCATACACCTTTACAGCAGGCTTCACATTCAACACTCATCTCAGGTAATAATTACTCATTCAATTAGTGACAAACAGCAGAGAGTAATGTTTGTGATTTTTTTCCAATCTCTATTCCCTGGGGGGTTCTAAAATATATTTTATAAATGTATCCAGGCAGTCATTATCCAGATCGTGTTATGGGTTTTGTAACTTCACAATGTATTGGATTGAAACATCATAACTCTTTCCAGGACAAAGGCTAGTAACATTACAGATGCAGGGAACAGAGAGGTCAGCAGTTGACAGCTGGTGGTTGGAGACACACAATCACAATATTCCCCAAGTTATTACAAAAATATTTAACTGAACAATGATGGAAGAAAGTAAAAAACCTAGTAAACATTAAAAGTAAACATAATTGTTGGAAATTTAATTAAATTCTTTGCTGTCCTCCATGTGATGGCTGATCTGTAAGTCTTTCAATTTCTTTGCTTTAATATCAGCATTTCCTCAGTCTAAACCTTTTTTGAGACAGCAGTGTTTTATCTCAATTATTGGTTTTTCTCCATCAGTCTTTAAATATAATCTCATTTGCCTTTATGGATACTGTAACCCTTCTGAACAGCTTTTAACCTTTTTAAAAATCGCCTTGACCTGAGGATGCCCAAAGTTTTTTCTTCTTCCTCCTCTGATTTTTTTTAATGCAATATTGAATAATAGAAATTGGAGAGATGAGTGATTTCTTATCCAGAGACCTGCATGTATAGTTTAGGATGCTAGAACAGAATTTTTGTTTGAATAATAATAATAAAAATAATTAAAATACCTCTATCTAGCTTTCTGCTAGCAAAGAACCTTCAGCTTTGACCTCCATTTCAGTGGCAGCAGTGTAGCCTGTGCCACCACAATATTAGCTTTATCTTTTCAAAGGAGAAAAAAAGCTTTCTTTGTACAGTAGAACATTAGCTTCAAAGAGCACTTACCTCAAGAGTCCAGCTCATCCTTCTGCTAAATTTAAGAAATACTCAGCTTAAGATTGTCAGTTTCAATCATGGATAATGTAGATAACTTTGTGTCTAAATGTTACAAAGCAAGCTTTATGTCTGCTTTGTCTTTTCTCCCCACCCTTTCAGTTTTATTTTCTCATTTAGCATCTAACGAAGATGTAGGCTAATGGAAGAATGATACATGAGTACAACTAACCCTCCTGGAATTTGATTGTAAATGTAAAAGTTGCTATTCACCATGATTTGGTAGCTGTGTGTGTGTCTTAGATGGCAGGGGTGCATAATGGATCTCTCACATGCAGTAGAACACCTGCGGAGTCAATGGTGCACCCTTTGCATCACCAACCTGGCCGAGCAAGTTCAGTGATGCACTGGCCATAGCCGTGGTCCCTACAGCTGCCTGCCCCATGTCAGCTGGCATTTCCTTCACTTGCTTGCACGTGAGAAAGGTATATATACTTTCTGAACCAACTGGCACTGCGCACGCCAGGCAGTAACACCCTGGAAGGCTTTTCCCCAGTGAAACCTGCCATCTATACTGCCAGTCTGTGAGAAGTGTGCCAACTCAATGGCATAAGGGTTTTCTGGTACCCTCCCTTGAGCTATCATTGCAACAAGCATCCTCTCCTTCTCTTCCCTTCCTACATACACACACAGTTTGAGCATCAACATCCAGAAACTTGCTTTCCACTGTGATTACAATTGCTTATCCCAAGCAGTGATGCTTAAAATTGAACTATGGTTCTTGAGAGTGAAAGGCTATACCTGTGAGCACCCTAATGTGTTAAACAACCACGCCAGGTAGCATTAAATGTATCTAGCAGCAGCTAGTTAAAAAGACCATCTGCCAACAGAGTTTGGTTTCCTATTTTATGTTCTCATATTGCATTTTTGAGGGAAAACAGTGAGTTTAAGAAGTTGATGTTTAGATTCAGCTACATCTCCCTACACCCAGGCAGTAGCATTATGGCTCAAAATAGAGCATGTTTAATAAAAGTAGGGAAAGACTAGCTGCAGTGATCTTGCCCTGTATGAACACACACAGACACATGCATATAGCTGAGGATTTACGTGGAAATGTCTTTATCCTGTTTGTGAATTATTTCACTTGAATTATGATTGCCTAGAATGATATATATTTTGAGAGTGTAACATTGCAGAAGTAAACTTTAACAAAAAGGGATATTTATTCTTCAGATTTAGAATTAATTTCCTGTATTTTTCTGGTTTTTTATCCTATCTGAGCTGTAACCTTATGAGAAGAAAAATGAGAAACTATTTCTTTACCCTGAGACTGGTATCAGATGAAATATAAATGTAATGGTTTCTGTAAATGTTAACCCATTGCAACACTCTATCCCAGAACTAAAGATCTGCAGACTGTTTTAGGTTAAGTTACTGCTCCTCTCCATGTTAGGTATTCCAATGTCATTTAAGTAAAATAAATTGAAACTACTCAAGGAATAAGAAGAGGTGAAAGTGCAGAATCTGGTTTGGATAAAAGTTTAATTCTTCAGTTCCAAGTGACATAGCCCTTACAGGAAGCAGAGCAAACTCAGACAGGAGTGGCCAAGTAATGAAGATGGATGCATCTTGTTATCAGCAAGCCATTTACTAGGGCTTGATGTAACCTTAAACATTGCAGATAGCTCAATGGCACTTGCCACTAAGCTTCTAATTAATGAATAGCAGGCCCTAAATTAACAATGTGCATTTACAGATGAATTCTGGGCACTCATTAAACGATGTTCAAATATCAAGCAGCAACTGTTAGGTTTATTCCTTCTGGATTACTGTATACAGTGTTTGTTTGCTGAGAGTTTTCACAGGAGGTTTTGTGTGCTCAACTGCTGTGAGCCCAGGTGCACTTCAGGAAAGGGTATAGTTCACTGGAGGAGGGCAAGACGGAGTAGCTGTAAACCAGGCATTGTAACACCTGTGCAGCAATTTAAGGAGGATTAGAATGATCCTCTATTCAGCCTTAACTGCAGTGGGGAAAAGGGCTCGATTGCTTGGAGCTGTTCTCAAACCTCAATTTTATGTTACCCTGCTTTGCAATATCCACACTGGTGCCTTCCAAGGCGACGTGGAACAGTACCCAGGAGGGTGCAATAGTGGATATCATTTAGTAAATGACTAGTTCCTCCACAGCTCACGTGAGAATGTTGCTGTGGAAGTGGTCTTTCACCCAGTGTATCAGCTCCTTGGTTGAGGAGACAAAGAGATAAGGAGCTTGAGATGAAATCTGCATCTTAACATGTATGCGCCAATCAAATGGTATTTTAGAACAGTAATAGTGATAATTATTGAGATGGTCCTATTGTACCTGTTGTGCTTCATGAGAAACAGCAATGCAGCTATAAGAAATGTAGCAGAGCATGTTGCCATGTCTGCTAAGTCAAATCTGTATCAAATCAGAAGTTTACATCACCTACTGTGCTAAAGTATAACGCAAGCAAGATAGAATGAGCCTTTCAGAAATATTGGTGTAAACTGGGATTGAGGTCAAATGGGCAAAGCTGATTTAAGCAAGTCAGAATTGAATCCAATGTCGCTGAGAAATTAGACAGACTGTTCTCTGTAAATGGAAAGGCAACTATGATTTTCTGGGAACTGATCCTCTCAGACCAGTAACTTCAGTATTCCGCAGCGTGAGGTCTTCTGCATTATGAATATTCTCGTTAATGTGCCATCGAGCTACTACCACAGGACAAGTTCAGCGAGACTATCTGTGAAAAAAAAAAAGGGGGACTAAAGAATAAAAAACGCGTTTTGGAAAGGCATCCTTGCACATCATCTTATGCTAGGACTGTTCTCCATGTCAGAAAAGTTTTAATGCCATACCAGTCTGCTGTGATGTAAAATTACTAATATGATTGACATTCCTGTGGCATTACATACAGAAGAGAAACGTCCGCTCTGAGCAGAGCTCACTTTCAGCTGCGCCTGCAAACATTTGGAGTTTGTGCACAGGCTGTGTAAGCAGGATCCCATGCACATTCCACATAGTCCAGTGCCATGCATCCAGTTCCATTTATGGGCAAAATGAAACACAGACTCTTCTTCCTGTGGATTGTTCCCACATCAGCCTTTTCAAAGTTTAATGTGGACAAATTTAGGAAAGGGACACTGCCATAGCTTCATGCAAGCCGTTCAAAACCAACGTATTGCAGATTTAAAATTTTAAATAAAGCAAGCATATACTTTTACTTCATAAAAGAATATGCTTTTAGAAAAGATAACTGCGCTGGGATTTTGTCACCTGGATTTGCCTTCGTGATTTGTTGATAGAAGATGGGAAAAGCAACTGTCTCGTGCACCTTTCCCAGCTTCTTTTCGCTGTAGAGGGCTAAATGCATACTATCCTGTACATGTGTAACGTGATGCTGTTATAGTATCTGAGAGTTGCTTTCTTTTATCTTTGAACGAAAAACTTTATTTGAATGAGAAAACTGTATTATCTCTCTTGAAGAGCAAGCTCTTACTCCCTCTCTTTTTGTCACTTCCTTATAGAACTATTTCTGAAGTTTTCCCTAGCATCCTCTCTCTTTCTCTCTGCAATTGTTTTGAAAAAAAGGAATCCATAAATCGGCAACAAGTATTCTTAATTGTCAGTAGATAAGGCGACAGCAGCTATAGGAGCTTTCCTGGTCTGTGAAATGCTGGAAAAATGCAATAGGACTTTTTTAGTAGGATGGTTCTTTTTTTGATCATCACTGCTTATTAATAACATTACGAGCATCTTGTGGTCTGAATGACGTTTGAAAAAAACGTGTAAAATCACAGTAAACATGTTAGTATGGGTTTCTCAGAGTTCTGAATATTCATCCCCCTTATTTGTCCCATACATGCACCACACTGTTAGTTGGCAGCATTCAAACTATAGTTTTATGTTTCTAGAACTGTCCTTACTCCCCTTTTCCAGTCACAGGAGCCAATAACTGCAGCAGAGTTTGTAGAGACACACATTAATTTCAGTTTAGTCCTGCAAGCTACATTCCTTTCCCAACATGTTTTAACCTGACATCAGGTTCTTCCTCAAACTTCTCGCAAATAAAGATGTGATTCATATAAACTTCCGCTCTCCCCAAGCTCTGCCAACAATTCATTTGCTTTTGGCAGACTGTGGGCACTTCTGATCCTAGGCAGGAATGACAAACTCAGCACCTTCCATGTGCTTTACCACAGGCAGCGTGGCAGTGTCAGGGGGGTGCAGACCACAGCAAATCCCCTTTTGGAGCAGAATGCATGCCTCAGAGATCATGGTATAAGTTGTTTCATGAAAGGCAATTACTCTGCGCAGTACAGGTGGTGCACAGGTCTGCCAAAGTTGGCACAGCTCATCATGGACCAGGAAAAGGAATGGGGTTGGGGGTTGTTCTGGCAAAGAGCCGCCCCACCCTGCCTGCTGCCACAGACCACCTGTGGGAGGAGTGAAGGGGCTCTGTTTTGTCCATATCAGACTTCACCTTGTTTTGTCAGGCATGTACATCCTTTGGAAAAGCATACCTATTGGTTGATTGTGATAATGGATTTATATTCCTTCATGCAATGAGCTACATGTTCTGCTTGAAAGAACAGTCATTACTACCCCGCCACTTTTCTCCATATAGACAAAGGAGTTTAAACTTATTGTCAGGTTTATTCCTTGTTGTGCTTCTTAATGAGCCAGACTGTGCCACACTTTTTTGGTTCAGAGCCTGGTGAATTGAACTCTTCCCATGGGATTAATGCATGATTTTCTGTTGCTTTCCCTTCGAGTCATCATGTGTACCTAAGTGAAAAGCTGTCAGATCTCCTGAAAAGGCATTTATGCCTTCTTTATGAACATATAAATGCCACTAAACAAGATACAAAGCAAAGCCTGAAAGTCAGGTGGAGATATTAAGTGAGGTGGAGCTAGTGACCAACTATGTGAGACCATTTTGCTCCCAAAGTCATAGTGAAGAACCACCCAAAGGCCTAAAAGCTGCTTTTGCATATTTTCAAGTATAGAGAATGCAATAGATTATCTACTAAACAAGCAAAAGAAGTAATGAAATCCACAGAAATAAGATATCCCAAAGCTCTGGAAGGGTAAGATCACAGCTTGAGCTGAGACAGGAAAAGAGAAAAGAAATCAAAACTAAAACAAAAAAGAAGATGAAGAAAAGTGAAAGGGGCTGATGAGTAGGTGCACCTTACAGAAGCTCTTCTGTCCTTGGAAGCAGTATATCATTTACTATAGCACGAGCATGATATCCATTTATCATAAAACCAATATGGGGTATCATACAGACCATCTGTGAGTCTTTCCAAGGGTGAAACAGACAGTATAAATTGTCTCCAAGTGTCAAGACAGAGGGGCCACGACTCTCGCAATGCAGCAAAGCAGCAGCTTCAATGCAGTTTAAAGCAGCAGAACTACCCCCACCCCCACCACCCCCACTCCCCCAGCAAGCTGCAGGATGTGCTTAATCCAGTTTATTTCATTTGAACAATGAAGTTCATTTGAACAATGAATGCGTGTAGCTAGGAGCCATCCCAGGTCCAGATTAGCCACTCTGTGGAAATTCTCTGTAGAAATTCTGGACAGAAATTGTAGTGTTCATAGCAAACCCAGAAATGATGTGGAGGAGTGTGCAAATTAAGGTGTTTAAAATAACACTGGGCTAATGTCAGAACTCTGAAGATGTGGAAGAGCTTGTCTTCTGATTTATGAGTTGGAGCAGCAATGATGTTACACCTGTTTGCATCAGCTGAGGGTATAACCTAAGCTGGTTTTCATATATTTTTCCTTATTGCAGTTTATAGTGAACCTTGGAAGCCCACAAGTGAAACCTGCTTCCTTATATATGTTATTTTTTCTCTATCAAACACACTACCTGGCACGTTACTGTAGAACTGTTTCTGTGTCCTAGGCTCCAGGCACTGCACTTCTTTAAAACGTATATAAAACATTAGAAAGGGAAGCTGTTGTCCCAAGGGGTTGGTAATAGGACATAAAGGCCTCCTCTCTCTGATTCTCTCCAAAAGCAGGTCAGTTTTAGGCTACAGTACTGGCCCAAATCCAGCCAAGATCAGTAATGAGATTACAACTGGGCCATGAGTAATTTATTCATTTGTTTGTCTCAGAGAGCATGTCTGTGGGCTGATCACATTGCCTTGCACCTTTTTGCCATTCACATTTGTTTAGCCAAATCTCTTCTAAGAAATACTAATCCATCACATTATCCAATTGCTCAGCCGTTACTGGCCAGGTAACTCAGGTACAATCGGTTCCATTGTCAGATTGGACGAAACCATAAGTGTGTGTCTCATTTGGAAATGTGCTCTGTAGGAATTATGATTAGTACAGATGTTGCTTCTTAATTTGTGAGAGCACAGTGTCAGCAAATTTGTTTAAAACGTAAAATATTCCATATATTTACACTGTTATGTTTTATGTTACACCCAATGAGTGAGGCCAAAAACATCCCAATTACCTGCCCTTGGCCTAGTAGTTGGTATAAAAGACAATAATGATTTTACTCAAAATCTCTGTTGTTTTTTTTTTTTAATTGATAGCCAAAGATCAAGTAACAACCCCCAGGTACAAATGTTGAGATGGGGAACATGTGGAGATGCCATTAAGGATCTGCGAGTCCTCTCTGCCTTTCCTCCCCCCCTGCAGTGGACGCTGGGCTCCGTCCTGTGCTGAATGCAGCCTTAGCTCTGTGCCACATTGCTTTCCAACGGAGAGCCACTGAGTGCAGCCCATGGAGAGAGGAGCCAACATGAGCACTGGGAAGTGTTCCTGTCCCCAAACCTCTTCACCCCGTATAATTAATCAGTCAGGCTGTATCAGGTGCATATGTATCTGATGTATTGCATCAGGTCTTATTTATTTCAGTCCTGATTAGATCTTTAGCACAGGGAGGAAAGCTATAAATGTAAAGATGAAAATTGTCACCTATCTTTATTCTGGTCAGCACCTAGAATCCCACAGCTGGATACTGCAAAAGACCGAATAATCTTTTCTGTAATATTGGCTGCGAACTCTGAGTACTCATAGGCTCAAGGCCTTTTTTTTCAGACCCTTTTTCAGGACTTTGGGCTACGGAAATGGTTTTACTTGTGGTTGGCATCCAGAGTGCCTGTGGTGCCACCTCTGGTGTCACAGCTCCAGCAGAGACTACAGGGAGCTGCCTCTGGGGCTGAAGCTGAGGGCAGCAGAGCAGCACATAGTTTAGCCACAGCATTCATCTGTGTACTTTTGGAGCTGGCAAGTCAGTGTAAGTCTTCATCAGCCCTACCCAGGCACAGGTTCTTTGATGTACAGCACGGATTGAGTTTCTAATATTTGTACCTTCAAATAGGACCTAAGTTTGCCTAACAGTAAGTGCTCAGCAGTCCATTTGACAACTCAAATGGAGTTGAAAAGCTGGTTCCCAACTTCATTTCTTTTGCTCAGACCAGTAGTTCTGTTGTTCTTAGAATAGAATTGTTTTTCATCACAAATAAACTACAAAATGTTCTTATGGGTAGTAGAACTGAAAAGCAGTTTTTGGATACAGTTGACATTTGTGTGCTTAGTGCTGGAGGTGGCCATGTTGCTGAAAAATGATGTTGTCTGTGATGCCAACCGTATGACAATTAACTCAGCAGAGGAGAGTGTGTGAATCCATTTCCAACCTGTTTTAATAATAGGGTAACAACCAAAATGCTTTCTCCAGTGGTTAAACCCATATTAAATTTGCCTAGAAACTTGTTTACGGGCTTTTCCACTGGGTTTGTGTATTGCCAGTGCCATGAAGGACATCAATTTTCAGTAAGACAACCGCCTCCAGCACTGGGATTGGAAACGCCAATTGTAATTAAAACTTTTTTTTAAGCAAATGCTTTTTGCAGTTTAATTATGGCAAGAAATGCTTCTTGTTTTGTGGACTTCCAGACTGTTGAGCTCAGCAAAATTCGGTTTGGCATTCAGCAGGCAAGTCCTGTCCTTGCTGATGTCAGTGGTGCACTTACTACTCCAAACACAACACTGGATTTTCAGCCTTAAGTAAAATCTGAACAAACTGTACTGCACCCAGGTTAAATGTGCTGTAAACACTGATTATTTGCGACGCACGTTTAAGCCTAACCATGGGTTATGTATATTTTCTCTCTTTGATATTTTTGCTATAATCACAGTGTGAGTCACACAACCTATCAAAAGTATAGATATAAACTACAATCATTTTATATGTTTCTAAGCAATGAAAACAGAAAGAGGAAAGTAATCTCACAACAGCTAAATGTTTTCTGTTTTCCAGAGGCTCTTACTGGTGACATTTCTCCCTGCACTGCTGTTTCTGCAATCACATAGCAACACAGCCCCTGAAATAACTTTCTGGTACTCAATAAATAAGGTACAGCATTTGGAGAAACTGATTCCCCTCAAATGCCACCTGTTTAAATGCTAAATGGCATCAAAACCAAAAAGAAAAAAAGAATGACAGTCCAGTGGAGGAAGCCTCTCCCCTACTTGAATGACTGAGTTCCCCTATTCGGCTATTAGTCCTTTTAGTTTCAAAGCAAATGACAAGCAAGTGGGTGTAGCAGAGTTAACTTGGTACAGTGCCTGACCATCTCAAAGCTTGCCCTCCTACAATCCTTCACAGGATTCAGGCTGGCTAAGACCCTGTTCTGTTCTCTGTTGAGACATGCCTGCAGCCTCCTCAGATGGTTTCTAAATATTGCTATTTCAGCTTTGAAACTATGCATCTGCGAATCTGCTTCTAGCAGGGCCCAGCTGGACTACTTTTTAGGAGTCATCAATGTATTTTTAATCAGAAAAGCAATGGAGCAATAGAGATGAGACAAACATCTAACATCCAAACGCTCTCAAACTTGGAGAATTCCAGATCTTCATCTAAGCTCTATGGTTTGGGCTCCTCTTCCTTCAGGAAAGCTTCTGCATTTTTCTGAGCTGCCTTTGTTCCCATTTTAGACTCTCACTAAAAGCTACTCTGCTCCTCTTTTCTTGTAACTGCACAATAAATTGAGTGCAGTCCTCCTACTGAAGCAGGAGCCTCTCTTTGCAGTCTTCATCTACACCACTTCAGTTTCTCCCAACTAGCAAATCCCAGTTCTCCCTGGTGCCGGAGCAATGAGGTGGTTATCAGCTCCCCTACCTGTAGTAGTTATCAGCTACCCTACTCCTGGCTAGGAGTGAATTCCAGGTTTTTATATCTTAAAACTTTGCACCTCTGTGTAGAATTCACATCCAAGCATATATAGGGTTTAACAACCAGGTATGAAGATCTCTAAGGAAAAACTGCCACAGCTATTGAGTATCTACAGCAGCATCATTCAAGTCAGAGATAAGTTCTTGTCCAGTCAGGAAATGCAGAGATGAGGGCTGACCTTCCGAAGTGATGGAGTTGGCTGTCATGTTTGCAAGAGTGAAGCAGAAGTGGCAGGTGCCATACATTTCAATGCAAATCCATGTCTATCAGGTTTAGGGTTATTGAGCTCTACAGCCTGCCTTGGACTCACCTCTAGAGAAAGTTCGAGGCAGGGGGAATATCATTAAGAAGAAATAATCAGAGGTTCAAAGGAAGATGTTGAGAGACATGCATCTGCATATAGTAAGAACCAAGAGAAGGTAGAAAAGGGAATGCAAGAGGTTGTTGTTTTTTCTTTAACGAGCAGCAGTTTTTTTCAGGATGGTTTACTGTTCTGAGATTTGCACACTGTACAGTGTATTCATGTGTGGAAAAGGGAGAGCTCCTCTTTTTCCTCTTTTCTGAGCACAGCGTATCATTCTCTGTGCTTTCTAAGCTATAAAATTAGCACTAGCAGCTATAATACAAAAGACCCACTAAAGAATTTGCAGTCCCGATATTTCTGAAGTCAGTGTGCCCTATTATGGATAGTCCTTGTAACACAGCCCCGAAGGGAAGCAATACTCCTAACTGATGTTCTCAACTTTCAGTGAAAGTTTCTTCTATGCTTCCACAGCATGTAGCACTAGATTGAGCATCTGATTGAGACCACCTAGAAATTCTCATATGCCAACAATTATCTTTATTTCTATGAAATTTCTTGCAATTTCTCACCACAAGGTTAGTGGCCACTCTAAGTATTAATGGTAGTAAAGTCAGCAGGACGTACAGTGTGGTCAGATTTCTCTTCCCCACCAGTTTTGCCCAAACCAAGATTGCAGGAGAATATGGTCATTATGGGCTGATTTTGAACAGGTTTTCTATTCAGAAAGGCAGAGAGAAGTAGAGGATATTGTCGGTCAATGTTCAATGGCTTCAGTGACAAAATCCATTTCTTCAATGCCATGGGTGCATAGAGATATTGAAAGATACTGGTCGTCATCTCCCCCTAAACAGAAGTTTTCTCCAGTGTCACTAAGTGTATATCTGAAATACTGAGAGGAATTACACCAAGTGAAGTAAAGTACAGGTTTCATTGTCATAAAAAATACATGTGTAAGGTTATTATGATAATAATGCCACTATATTGTGAGATATTTGCATGCCATCTTCCATTCATATCAGCTGTATAGAATGTCAAATATGTTGCTGTTGCAATAATTTTAGGAATGTAATATTTTCAAGTTCAGGAAGTTAACAACTTGGGCTTTTTGCTTTGCACATCGTAACCTTTTATGTTATCATTTGCTGAGATGAGGTGAAGACACAGAGGCGCATAAGTTAAAGACCTCAGGTCTGTGATTATGTTATTGCTGACCCTCATCACATCTAACATTACACTATGCAGCACTGCTCACAGGAGGAAAACTACCCAGAGAGAGGAGGCGAATTGTAACTTGTTCACTTGAGAATAGTTATATTTTGATAGGTATAAATCAGGATAGTTACACTGAAGTCAGCGTTACATCACTGAGGATTTGGTTACAAGATCTTCCCAATCTGATTTGTAGATTTAAAATATGTATAGATCCCAGTTCATTTTTTGCTGGAACACATTATATAGCATAAATCTTACAAAGCAGCCCTAAAGGAGGGAGCCCTTCTTAATGACTTTAGACTCACCCTCTTCCTGAAACCACCAAAAGAGGCATGATGATGTCTTCCTGAATTCCAGCTGCCATAACAACTCCCGAGTCACAGCTCGAAGCATGACCCTAGTGCAGCCCACCAGCCGCTGTACCTTGCAGCAGGACACAGGCCAGTAGGCAGCAGGCCCAGGCTCCAGTGAGCACATAAGGGCTGTAAGTATGGTGTTGCCCACACACAGACACCTTCCAGAGCCTCATGTGTGCTTCTTGGCCATGCCATCTGATTCCACGGCAATCTTTTAACACACGAAATTGTTGTGGCTGTGGTGCTGTTAGCTCAGGATATTTGGGGAAGGGGTTTCCTACTCAAATTACATTTTCCAAATGTAGGACAGAGCCATCTGTGCTGTGATCTGTCCTGAGGACTTTGTGAGTGGCGGTACGTGCTCTACAGCACCAGCTGTAACAGAGAATGACTTTCCCATACACCAGTATAGTTTAATTCATGAAGCAGATTTCATTCATCTGCTTTTTAAAACTAGCCAGGGAATCTGAAAGTTGATGCAGGCACACAAGCAGCAGCAGAACTGGGGCCTTTAAGGCTTTATCTTCAGAGATATGGCATCCCAACTAACCTTCAAGAGAATGAAGATTCACGGTGCCAGTGTCTAATAACTGTATCTCACTTCATTACAGGTATTTCAAGCCCTTTCAATGTAAACAGTGTGCATTGCTTTGTGTCTTAATCTGTAAAACAACCAAATATCTCAGTTGCAGATATATGTTAAGGTTTAATGCACCTCCTGCCATAAAAGTGTGACTCAAGACTAATGAACAAACAAATGTTTGCTTAAACCCTTTTGTGAAAGTCAAACAAGCTTTCAACAACTATTCATGTATTTATTGTCAGATGTGAGTCATCACTTAGGTGCTTGGCCCTGTGCTGTTAGCAGCTAACGCCAATAGTTTCATAGCATTTCTTCACTTATTTTTCCATCTTTCCACCCCCACTTCCAGCACAGTCTCCAGCAAGAACCTGTCTGGGGAGTCTTTTGTCAATGGCAGAACTGGCCATCCTTCGGCACGGTTTGGGCTGTGAAGGCAGACAATCCCCTTGTTGTCTGTGGGGTGAGGGTGGCATTTTGGGACCCACCTCAGCCCCATGGTCCACACAGCAGCTCTTTGCTTTGGCAGCATGCTGGGGATCCTGCTGACCAAGTAAGCATAAGCACAGCCGTCTCCTCTTTTCCCTCTCCCTGGCTTTCCGGGGGAGCTAGTGGGGATTCAGGCTCGGTGCATATCCTCTTCCAGCTGTAGATGTGCCAGCAGCAGGGCTATGTTCCTTCCAGCATCTTGTCACTACTCTTTGGCCAAAAGTTAGCATCTCCTTCCAAGCTGCCAGCTAAGGTGTTTGTGTGGGTGCTTGCTAACCTGTCTCAATCACAATGAATTGGTTTACGCTGAACAATTCAAATACCGGAGCTTTGCTAACCAGCCCCATATATGGGGCAGTGGCCATTTCAGCAGATGAAGCTGCAGCTGGAGGAGGAGGGACATCTCTATCTGTAGACTCAACAGCATCTGGAAAGTTCTCATAGGATTTGCCTTCCTAGTACATACTGTGGACTTAGAAGGTGCAGTAAGAACAGGGGCTTGTTTCTTGTGTTACTGGGTGGCATTAAAATTGTGTGTCAGTGCTTGTTTTATTTTTATTCTGCTACTAAACAAGCTGAAGGCTTAAAGGATATTGTTTGTTCTGCTGTGTCAGAGGGGTCTACCCAGGATGGAAAAGAAAATCAATGTTTCAGGGTTGTATAACTGTGGGGTTTTTTCTTGTGTTGCTTGTTTCATTATGAGGAAGGAATTAAAAATCCCTCCTAGACAGTACTTAAAATATCAAAGTCATTGTTTAATGCCTTTGAGTCACTGTACAACTAATTCAATTGCACAGTGTAGTGCAGTTTCACGGCATGTGAAACACAGATAGTAGAGAGGAATGATTGGAAAGTTGAATAAACACAACATTAGTTTGCAAAAGTCTGAAACTTTCTGATGACTTCTTTTGCAATGATCCAGCACAACAGCTCATCAGCGGAAGTGAGAGCAAGGACTTGTAAATCCAGAGCCCCTACCTCCTCCACCTAAGCTAAGATAGCTGTGTTGGTGCAAGCAGGAGGCTCTTCTCCCTCCTCTGAACCAGGCACCGGAGGTGGGTCAGATCAGCACTGGCTATCAACAGCTTTTGGTGAGTTAGACAAGGTTCAAAGCTCTGATAATAGCTGCAGTTTTGCAGGACCCTTCACCGAAGAATGAATCTGAGGTGGTCAGGGACCAAGGCAGCAGAAGGCTTGGCCACAAGGCACTCGGAAGGGCAGTGCACAGCCAGCCTGGGCCCCTATACGTTGAAACTGGTGCAGTGTTGGGCAGCCAGCAGCCTGCTGGAATCAGGCATGCTTGGTGACAGGGCAGGGGTTGCAAATCTTTTGGCACTGCCAGTAAAGGGTCATTTCATGGTCAGCCTGGTACATCTGACTTCACACCCAAACCTAAGAGGTGACGATACAGGAGGTCTTCCAAATACACCAGGTGTTAGTAGGGAAAGGTTCAGATTCATCTGCCAGATATGTGTGAGTCCTGTTGCTATCATAAAGGAGATCATCCCAGATATTTACTGAATTTATCTTTGTACCAGCTTTGCGAGGTAAAGCAGCAATGTTATCCCTATTTTACAAGTGACAGTCTGAGGAATGGAGAGGCTTCAGCTTTGCCTCTCCTGTCACTTTAAGGGAGGTAGTAGCAGTGTAGACCTCTCTGGGTTCGCTCTCATTTAGCTAGGTGTGGTAGTATTTTGCCCACAGATTCAAAGTTTCTTCTGATGCAGGCTTTGTGTGTGTAGAAACAACCAGACCTGGGGCCTCATCTGCTCTCTAAACACACCCATTAGCCTCCTCATTAGCCTCACCAAGATTACTATGCCTAAATTAGACATTCCCTGCCCCAGCCTCCTTACCCACATGTAGATCTCCCAGTGATGGTGTCCGCACCTGGATCTGAGCTGGGTGTTCACATACACTGGAGTGCCAGAGCCCCGAACCAAGCATCCCCCACCTCATCCTTAAAGTCAAACTGAAGCTGCGTGGTTTGGGCATATCTGTGGTTGGTGAACCACCCTGTGGGAGTAAAACATACACTTGATCCTGAATTCCTGCTTTGGTTTCATTTATTGCCACATGAAAACAAACACAAAGAAATAAGTGTCTTGAAGCTATCATGGTCACCATTCTAATGTTGATACTTAGTGTTTACACCTGATTAGCATTGCCATTGAGTTGCAGATATTTCCTGTAGTAAATGGCCTTAAACAGTGAAAGTCAACATTTTAATAACAGCATTATTGTAGGTAGTGCCAGTTTGGCAAAGAGAGAAGGTAGAAGTGGGATTAGTCTTTAATGAACATCCTGAACAGGCACAGATAGGAGAGGGAAAGGAGCAAAAAATGGGAAGGACAAAGAAACACACACGTGCTTGTAAAAGTTTCTGACAAGCTAAAAGCCTCAGAAACAAATGTGAGTTTAAAAATGCATTTGAAAAGTTATGTACTCACTTTTGTACAGCACAACAATGGTGGAATGCTAATAACATTTAATTTCCCTTGACTTCTAACCTTCTTAACCTGCTGTGCTGCTAGAACAGCGCTGTAAATCAAAATATGCTGTATTGTATGGTGAACATGTGTATTGAGTCATTCCAGACTGCCTGGTGCTTTTTAAAAACAAAACTCACAATAGTGTTTGTGCTGTTTTTCATTTTTCATAGACCTTTCTCCTCAATCATGCTGCAACTGGTTAGGTTATGTATTAAAAATACAATATAAAAAAGGGAGAGAAGATGTAGGGGTAGACATAATACCACAGAAAGTGCAGCACAGATGAATAGGCCAAAATATCCTTGACATTACTTTCCCCTTTGTTCTAAGACTTCTCCCAATTTCAATAAAAACAAATTGGAATATTGCCTGGGGTCTACTAAATCATTAGTAAATTAAGAATCTGTTTTTAATAACATTTCACTTGTAAATAATGCATTAATTGACTAGCTTGAAAGTTTGCTTGAATGTTAGAAACTCTGGCACTAAATGCATAATGAAAGAAGTGTGCTGTTTGAGGAGGCTGGATGGTAAATGTAACAAATTAAGTATGACAGTTGATATTTGTGAAAATGGTGATATAATTAGAGGACACCTGCAGCTGTTTTCCAACCAAAACAACAGAAATTAAACATGTATAAAGTATGTGTGTCATATTTTCTCTTGGCATATTTCTTTTGTTCTCCTTTGGGCTTTTTTGTGGGGGTCTTTCTATTTTTTCCTTACCTTTCATCAGGTCATATGTCCAACCAAGCAACAAGTGTCTCTTTGTCTGATGCTACCATTTATTAGATCTATAAGTGAACATTTTGCAGAGTAAAGACAAAGAACGTGAATCTCATTTACTGAGAGCTGGAAGTTACTAAAGCACGTGACACATGCCCGAGCATATTTTAACCATGGGTGCTTGTGAATAGTCAAGAATTACACCAGGGCTCTTCCTGTGCAGTTCTCACCTGCAGGTAGCTCACTTATGTATTTGTCCGCCCTGGTGCTGATAGCCTTAGTGAGAATTTCTGTGAACTAAAAGGTGATGTGACATGGTGTTTAAGCATTGCAAATGTGTAGCTTTCCCTCTTGGCATGCATGCGGTTGAAAGCGAATATGATGCTGCCTTAGCCATCTCACAAGGGTTTGGAACACCAGGTTTCTAATGGTAAAGGAAAAATGTGAAGTTGTTGAACAACATAGATCCCCATGTCATGCCACTACTGGGAAATTGTGAAGCATATTGACCAAAGATGGCCAAAAATCATATATTTTTGATCCTGAGCCAAAGATTCTGGGTATTTCAGTTCAGGGACTCAGTTCCATCTGTCCTTGCTCCATTCCAGTTGGTTTGCAAGAGAGCGTCCTGCCAAAGGAGATGGGATTTGGACTTGCAAAAACAGGAGTCTCTAGGCTGGCTCTCTTCAGAGTCGTAGCAGTAACAAGGCAGTGGAAGTACTCCGGTATAAATAAATAGAGCCTATACGGGACAGCAAATTTTAAAGCCATGTGACCGTTTTGCCTGGTGTCACAGTTAATGGGCATAGAAACTCTGCTATTGGGCTGGGCGTGAAGCATGCTGAAACCAGCATCGCCCCTGTTCCCGTGTACTCCACCTGAGGGAGGACTTCAGGTTCTCCTAGGGTCACTTTTGCTAGGCTTTGGCATAAAGCAAATTGCCCACAGTGAAAGGAAAAACAATACCAGGGCAATGCAAGCAGTCCTTACTGTGGGACTCGGCCCTCGCTGGGGCTGCTCAGTGGGCAGTTTTCTCTATGGCTGAGGCACATGGAGCAAAATTATGTGGGGAGAGTCCCATTGCATCACACAACCAGCTGTGGATACTGTAAATCTTCAGCATACCCTTTGTCTGCTGTCACAAACACAGACATTCATAAACAAAGGAGAGTGGGAGACCAAAATTTACTTCAAAATAAATAAAGTGGACTTTGATTTGGAGTGTGCTAACAGGATAGATATGAGACATTTAAATAAACATACCAGCCAATTGTGTCAACTTTGCTTAGGGGGCAGCAATACCTTTGTTACTGGGGTTTGTATCTGTCTTGATTAGGGCCATGTCAAGCAGCCGTTGAGATTGACTTTGATGACAGATGGGATGTACTGTACATGACACTGGAAGCATAGTATCATGGAGACAAATTGTGCAAAGGCTGAGAAAATCTTCACAGCTCTTTCAGAAATGGCAGAATTCTTCCCTGCGGATGCAAATATATACATTTTATTTGTCTTAACGTTACAGACTTAGGTATGGTTGCTCTTGCATTTGCAGGTGCCTGCTGGTATGTAGCAGCTTCCATTCTCCACCGCCTCTACCCAGCCCAAAAAGGGGTCTGTTTCCACCCTGCAGGTTCTGGGTAGCACACTCTGCATGCTCTGTTAATTCCTATAGTGGTGTGTATGATAATTATGGTGGTGAAGTCATTTGCCACCTCCAAGGACAAGGCAGTAATAAAGTTTCACAGGAAGTGCACCCTGCTTTTCTTGTTATAAATCGCACAAGCGCACAACTGGGCTAGTCCCACCAACTTGCACAGCTTTCTAGATGTGTTCCCCTTCAGTTTATTTTACAGGCACTATGTCCCGCTCATAAGGTAGATCTCATCTGACTTGATGGCAATAGGTAACAGAACATGGTACGCACGTGGTGTAGAAGAGGTGCAGCTCATGGGGGGCATGTTCCAAACCTCTGCAGGCTGCTGTGTCAGCAGCCACTCTGTGTGACTCTGCTCTTAAGAAGCAAGATGAGCTTCACTGGGTTAAGGCTGAGGGGAGTGCTTACTCCCTTAAAACAAGTTTCGTTGGCCTGCTCCTACTCTCTCTGGCCTTTTTCTTTGCTAACCAGTAGTTTTTAGGAGGCAAATGTATCAAGACCTACAATTTCTGGGTAAAATTCATGAAGTAAAAACAAACTATCTACCAGCTATTACAATATCTAACAGAGTAAGGAGTTGCTCAGTCTCCCATTATCTTTCACTTGAACAAGTCCTTTACCAGGTGTTGTTCACAGATATCAATGATGATAATACACTGTTTTTTTGGTCCTTTGTAGAGTGTTTTTGAGATGCTGAGTTTCTGAGTGGGTGGAGGATCCATTATAAATTTTTATTTATCACTATACTCAAACACTGTAGATATTCAATTTTCCTAAAAGCCTCCTTTGATGAAACAGCATCGGCAACAGAGGTGGGACTCCAAAGGCTAGTTGCTAAGGGGAACATGCATAAGAAGGTGGCCTTCAGCAGCAGCAAATCAGAGAGCCAAAGGCAGAAGGAGTTTGACTACCTCTGCATTTGTTTTCCAGGGACAAGTTTGTTGGCTCAAATTAAGCCTGCTAAAAATGTGGTCAAGAGTTGCCCCAGCAAAAAAAATGCCTACGCCTGTGTAATGTTACACTGACTTGAGGGTTTTGTTAGCTATAGAGAGCTACAGATCGAAATACAACCCTATTCATTAAAAAAAAAAAAAATTAAATATACCCGAACATAAGGAAGATGTGCTGGCTTAGTTAAATAAGGCGCAACTGGTATTATCTAATTAAAGTCTAGAGTGCAGCTGTTAGGGGAAAATCTAGCCAGTTTCAGATAGAAAAATATGCCCTAATAATATGTTTCAACATCATTTTGACACTAAACTCAAGAATAAGGTAGGGGTGAATGTTTTGTATGTGCATAATGTGTCTGTGAGAGTAAGAGAGAGGGGGAAAGACCAATATGTTCAAATACCTTTCTTTATTGACAGAAACTATAAATAAAACTAGACTTATGTGAGCCAGTGGTTGGGAGGCTCCAAGGATGCTTAGAGGCTGAGGACAAGGGGTGGTAATGCTGTGGACTGCTTTGCCTGTGCACGTGAGCCAGGGTTTTCTGTCTTTTACCACTCAGATGTACACAGTAGACATTTCACAAAAGAAGGCGGCTTTGTTCACTTGGTGAGAAATCATTTCAACTATGCAATTTTTCAGTCTTCTCAAAGAATGATAAAGATGCATGTATTTTCTATGAAGAATAGTTATAGTTAATTGCATTGCTGTTGTCTGTAAAAATTACTGGGCTAACATCTTGTTTTACTACCTAAAGAAGAGCATTTCAGCTTTACAGAGAAATAATTGTATATATTAGACTGGCAGAAAAAATTAGCAACTTTTGGAGGATATTTTTGAGGAACCAGGAAATTATGTAAACCAAAGAAACAGAAATGCAACACTGTGGGACATTTTGGTGCCATTATTATTTTTTATTTTAGTAACTATCCAGCACTGTAATTTTGCATGATACTCTTCAGACAGTAAAAAGGAAAGCAGTCACACCCATAGTATACTCTGCTACACATAGAATCTGACTGAGGAAAGGCTGGGAAAACAAAGTTAGGCTACTGTTCTCATCTTCCCATCCTAGGGTTGGCCATCTGGGTTTCTGAACATGTCTCTTCTCCTGCCCTTGCTATATTGCCTTTGCAGGGGCAAGAGATTTTTGAGCAAGATCTCACAATCCGAGGATTCCTCAGGGCAACAGACCTGGTTTTTCTTCTGCTCTTCTCTTCAGCAGTGTAAAGCTGCCAGAGAGAGGGCTGAGGATCAGGCCTCATGGTGGCTGTTGCAGGGAGCTGGCAGCATGCATCAGATGGATACAGGACAGGAGGAAAACAGGCAAAAGGAGAAGCGGGGAAAAGATGTTAAAGGCTAACGTAACTTAAGATCATTTTGTTCATTATATCTCCAGTTAGAAAAGTACCACCTATTTGTAATGAACAAGGGTTTAGATCATATTTTGATAACACCAGTCTTTTCTTTCTGTTCATGAAATAATTGACATTTGTGGAATTTTCCCCTGCTTGTAACACTTGTCCAGAACAGGTATAGGTTTTCGAAGATTTTCTTCTCTCTGTTATTTCATGGTCATTGTGTAGCATTTGTTTGGTCATTCAAAGCAAATAGTTCACCTTTTCCTAGTTCACCTTTTGTCTGCAAGACGAATGCTTGTCATGTTGAAATAGATTTCATTTGCTGAGTAGACAATGTTGGGTCCTCTGCTTTCCCTACGTCCACGGTCCCTGTGTAGGAGCTTTGGGTAGCAGTCCCTGGGGGAAAATCACTGGTCTTTCCCTGCCTAAGTTGCTCTGAAAGAATATGCAGGATCACTTGGCTAGCCAGCATGCCAAAAGCAGAAAGTAAGGTAAAATGGACTTCCAGGGAGGCTCCAAAGAAGAGGTGGGGGGGAGTATTTGAAGGAAAGAAAGGTAGCTCCTACTCCAGGGATATGGATCCAAGTCTGAAAGTCACAAAGACGACAGTGGGAAAAGAAATCAAGCCCCAAAGTCTGTTTTTTTCAGTGGCTCTAGTCCATATGGAACAGTAATGCTGTGTGAGGGAACTAAATACCAGAGGAGGGAGGGGGAACCAGAGAAGGAGACAGGCGAGGGAGGAGGGCCAGGTCAGTGCTAAACGGGCGTGGGGCGTGGGAGCCTGCAAGATCAGGGAGCTAGCCAGACAGCTGCCAAGAAGGCAAGGCAGAACACAGGCAAAGGAAAACTTGCCCTCCAAACTCTTCCCCAGTCGTGTTGGCTTCGCTGCTCTCATCTGTAAAACCTGGAGAAAGAATTGTTACAGCTCCTGTTCTGCCCTGCCTGACCATGTGCCCTTAGGGATCTCCAACCATGAGGGATCCACATGTTGCTTGGAGCTGTTGCACCGCACATGGGAGGCTGCCACCAGGAGCTCCTCGGGCTCAGAGTAACATCCCTACCATGCGTCCTGCTCCTTGCAGGCACAGTGGATGGTGTTGAAAAGCCTGAATGCTGAAAATGTTTGCTCTGGACAATTTAAATTAGATCTTGTATGTTATTTAAGGCATGTTTTTGTATTTTATCTCCTGCCTGAATCTCAGATGCTGAAATATTCACACAGCTCTTCATTCTTTGGGGAGCAAGACACGGGTTTTCCCCATTGGCACAGTGATAGCTTCTGATCCTCCAGCCTCCTGCTTTCCACTGTCATTGCGGCTCACAGTCACGGAGCGGCCCGAGGAATAGCTGGCACTCAAGGACCCCCTCCAGTGCCCATAACTCTGAAACTACATGACATCTTAACCTTTATGAAATTTCTTCAAGACAGCATTTAAAAACACCCAAATCTTTCCTGACCTTTACATTTTAGTAGAGGGCTTTTTGTTTTGTTATTTTTTTAAATTGATGTTCCTGGTTTGGTTTTTTTTCAGCAGTGCTTTGGCTTTCCCATCCTGGTTGAGCCCAATAATTAATCATAAAAGGAAAGCACTACAGTCTCAAACCTAACTTTATAATATTTTTATGTTTGTGACATTTTATCTCTCTCAGTCAGTGGGAAGTTCTTATCCTTTTAATTTATAATCTGTTAGGTTTCAATTTGACTCTAGATGCTGACTTCCTTTGTAGGCTCCCATCCCCATTCTCACTCCTGTTTCACCATGCTGTGGCTTGGTGATTGCGTATTGGGTGTATAGATCATTCTGAGAATCTCCCAAGGGGATCAGTGATTGCTACCCTGGATCATCCAGAAGCTGACCCCTTTTCGTATGTCAGAAATCAAGGTATCTTCAACAGAAAAGCCAATGGTGAAATTTGACAGTAACACACTGTCTAAATCTAGAATTAATCTGTTGAGTACTTCAGCAAAGCTGACTTCGTGTAAAGCTAACACAAGAGAGGAATCAGTCCTGGCATCTTTATACAAAACTGTGAATATTTGCAAAGAAAAGCTGGAAATCTGAAAGGAAGCATGCTAGTTTTTTATACAGGGCTTGCTCTTGCTAATGTAATTGGAAACTCTGTATCCTGCAGTGCGCAACATTCTGCTATAAGACCTGGCTTTTTACAAAGGAAAAACTTTCCACATTCATATATAGTCTTTATCTAGTATAATCTCATAAAATCTTCCATGATATCAGGCAATTATAACATTCAAGGCTCAGAGTCTAAATACTCTCTAGTGGTGCTATTGGATTTGTTTATATAGTACTGTTCTGGTGCAAGTAGAGTACAACACTGCCACAGCCTTGTAGGCACAAAGATGAGTTCTGCTAAGCCTGTGTAAGTCTGTGCTCTTTAGCCCAAAAAACTGAAGGTCAGTTCAAAGCTGCTTGTTGAGGGAAACTAATCCTGCAAACAGTACATTCGCTGGCCATTATTTCCAAATCCAAACTATCTTATAGTCATGAAATGGAAAGTTTATGGGGAAAACAAATGCTGCATTTATTACTGTGATGCAACATTCATAAAATATATTTCATTGGGGGGGAGTTTACACAGGGGGTAATGAGATTTTTCCTTTATACATTATTTATAACTTCTTAATCCAGGTGCTGTAGGTTATTTTTTTTGTCCCTCAGTTTCACAGCTACAAAACACTTCAGTATTTCTAATTTATTTCTGCTTACAATACAGATGTTCTCAATTGTATCTCTAACTACATTTCAACTGTTATGATCACTTTTATTTGTTTGTGTCACTGTACACTTAGAGGTTGAATGTGCAGTACACAATAGTCAGGTTCCAAGCAGCCTGTAAAAAGCCTGTGGTGATTTAGTTACCAACAAATTAAACTGTGCCTAACAGTAATATCTTCATCATTAGTGGTTTTAATCTTCAGATTATTTCCCTGCAGTTTATGTTGCTCTGTGCTTGGGCTCTTATATCTTCACATAAAGGTTTCATAGTTTTAAGCAGCATTTTTCAAGATGACCATTTGGAAACAACATTTGGAGGAACATTTGGGTTGCATCCTCTAACTAAATTTCCAAGCTGTTGGTAACGGACTAAAGAAAATGTGGTCTGCACTGAATACTAAAGAGCTGCAAATGTAAGAGCTTTGAAGGTTATGTGTAAATATTGACATTTTTATTTTATTTAGCATACAAAAATGAACTTGCAATGTTGCTTATCTGATCATACAGCAGTGACCACATCTGCATCATCTGAGATCTGTTCCTCACACTTCTGACTTTCATAGATGTTCCAGAGTTTTCCCATTGAGGATGTTATTGATGTCCCTGATTAAGCAACAGATATCTGGGGATTGAGTGTCCATACAGGAACATGTCAACCAAGAGGCAACAAATGGAAGCAGAGAAAAAAAAAAAATCCTTTCATCTTCAAAGGCCATGTTATATGTGCAGATGTGGGTCCCAATAAAACCATTAAGGTCCTTCCCTGAGACGTGTAATGGGACTTTAGGGCATTCAGCATCCAGCAAAACAAGGTCTTTGGTTCATCCTAGAGGAAACACAGAAAAATAACTGTAACATTACATATACCCCAGCTGTTCTTTGCACTTAGCCATGCTGCCGTTTCCCCTTGAGTGTGAATCTGTTGTCATTTCTTTTTTAACCAGAGGTTTCTGTGGAAATCTCAGGATGTGCATATTTACTTGCTTTATTCCTAAAACACTGAAAAAGACTCTGATGTGCAGATAATAAAGCTTGCGGTTCTTCAGAGCTGTTTATACTAAATGCATTTATATGTTAGGTACTAAGATGGTCACTGCACAGTTTGTAATTCAAAGACACGAAACATGAGGATCCCACAGCATTCCCCTTAAATCCAATCAGAAAACCATGAGATCTTGGCTGTTCACAATACAGATCTGGGTAACTGCTTCATGAATGGCACTACAGTCACCAAAAATCCCCAGTAATGACTTGAGAACACATTAGTTCTCTCCCTGGGCAGCCTAACCTGAACACCAACACTATCAGGAATTTTTCTAAAGTATCTGCTTCCTCATTTTAATGCTCCTAGTTCCTGCATGAAACCCTGGTATGCTGTTTGCATCAGCTGGCTGCCTCTTGTGCTCCTCTGGGGGTGTCTTGAAGATTGTTTTGGTTTTTTTTATTTCCACCTGTGAGAGAAGGATTTAATAAATTGCAGAATCATAAATTTCATTGAGGGAAGGGGAGGAAGAGCAGTAACTTCTTTGTGCTACATGGAGGCTGTGTAATTTACATAAATGTTGCCTGTCTCTCTAGCAGATAGAGTAATTAAGAAGTGACCGGCATGGGTCTTGTTTGGTCATCCTCCCTGTTGCTGTATAAACTTCATTTAATATAATCATCCTTTTACTTATTTGCCAAAGAGTTTCTGACTCTCCCAGTCCCCTGTTTTTATTGGACACAGCAGTGAGCCTTACCAAGAAGTGCAGTGCTCTGCCTACAGAGCTACTTTGCCCAAATTAGAGAATAAGTCCCTGATTCACTTTCCTTGAAGAAAGCCAGGCATCAGTGTACTCAGGCCAGCATGCTTTTGGCAGCTCCTGCAAAGTATGGAGAACACATGTAATTTGTCCTTTCTAGTTTATTCTTCTCTGCCCTGCAATAGAGTAAGCAGCCTTATTCTGTATTAGTCAAAGCTTCCGAGAAGGCTCCCTCTGCGCTTCCAGAATAGTCCCATAGTGACAGCGTAGCACTGTGGAAATAAAAGACAAGAGACATATGCAAATTATGAAGTCTACTTCTGAGAAGGATGAACCCATTTCCCTCACCAGCACAACATGACTAAGGGCAATCTTGTGGTGGCTGGTGGATACATGTGTCTATATCCAGTTTATGGCTTCTAGCTGGGCTTGTGGAAAGGCTGCATTGCAGAACTGACAGGGCTATGCCTCATGCTAGCCAGCCAAGGGACAGTGGTAGATTATTAACCTCAATGATCATCTAGTCAAATGGGCTGAGAAAATTAATTCCCTCTGCTTCTCCATTTGAGGGGGGAGGGGGAAGTGGAGAGTGGAAAATTCTGCAAGGACTAAGGAAAGGCTTTAAAAGGAGAAATAAAGACTCAAGCTTTTGGAAAAATCAGCAGCTTTGGACACGAGAGAGGCTCAGGACAGAATGCTTTATAGCAGAAAGGTTCCATTTAATGGTGGGACTAACTAAGGTCAAACAAAGCTGATGTGATGGGATAGAGGCTCAACAATTAAGAGAGCTCTGAATAGCAGGCAAAAAAGGATGGACATCTTAGAGGAGGCTGATGTTACTCAAAATGTTGCAGTGAATTTGGAAAATGAGCGTCGAATTTGTTTGGTTTGCAATGACCTGTGTGTCTCTGTGCTGTCTAAGCATAATTTTGTTTGGGGGGCTGAGTGCAGCTAAACTGCATACTATGATATTGCAAAAGGAGAACAAGCAAAAATCCTCCACCCAGTAAACATGCCAGAAGGGCCTAGAGCAGAAACAGTGCTGCTGTCTACCTATATCTAATAGAAGCTTAAAAAGTCACTTGATTTACTATGACCTCCTTTTGGGGCTTACGTTTCAAGAAACATAGTCCAGCTGGAGAAGAGAGCAAAAAGAATAATCAGAGGTCTAAAAAAAAAAATTTGTCTGTGGGGAAAGACTGAACGATCTGGGGTTGTCTAACCTAAACAAGAGGAGTCTTAAAGAAGATAATGTAGGTTTTCAACTACATGAGAAGCACTGCTCCGAAGAAATGGAGAATAATCGCTTCTTATGTTCCTGGGGGAAAGTAAGTACCAATAGTCTTCAATTGCAGTAAGAAAGTTGTCAATTAATCATTAAGAAATACTTGGCATTCTTTTAGGAATCTGGTGGCATACTGCAGTAGGTTGGGAAGGGGTAAAGTCTTTGTCACTGGACATATATATGAGTAGCCTAGACAACATCTGAAAGTAATGAGAAAGACATAGTAGGGCCTGCATTGACCTTGTGAGCCTGGTCACCAGCAGACTGGTCAACTGAAACCCAGTGAGCACCTAGTGAATGAAGTCTAGCACGAGACAAATGGATTTGAGTCACTTTTGTAGCTGGGACTCAGGATGAGGTAGGAGGTGGTAAATCCCTTGTGCATTTTGACAACGGGAATCTCTCTCAACTTTGAAAGCAGATTTTTGTCAACTCAGAACACTTTTCCCTTGCCAAACCCATACACTACCTTCATCTTATCTAGAGAAAGCCTCAGCCAAGTGGCTTTCATCCATGTCTTATCTCTGCCAGACATAAGGAAGCTGTAACATATGGCTTCAATGAAAAGGAGACGTAGAGCTTGGTGTCATCAGGATATTGATGACATTGTAGCCTATGCCATTTCACAATATCCTCTAGTGGTTTCATATGGGTTTTGAATAAGAAGGGTAACAGCAGTGAACCCTTTGGTATTTTAAGCTGCGAGGCCTGGGAGAGAAAAAAGATTTGTCTGTGCTTCTGGGATCTTCTTGACAGAGATTGTCAGAACACTTCAAAGACTTTCTTCTCTCTTGTCAACCATTTTGGCATAGCAGCAATGTGTAACAACAAACAGGAAACAGACATCATGTCTGGACTTTGGTCTGACTGAGATGCAGTGTCAAAGCACAGGGAGAATTAGCAACATTATGTTAAAATAACGTAGCAAAGAATGTATGTGTATTTATGTGAGTCTGTATAAAGTCATGTAACCATATTGTGACAGAGATTTCCTACCTTTCCTATAAAATTGCTAATGTCACTAATCAGAACGTATAATCTAATTATTAACTGGCAGAATAAATTTATACGTAGTTTAGGAATTTTTGTCCTTAGAGATGTAGAGTGAGAATGTTCTGCACAGCTGATCGTCTGCAGAGGTCTCGCAATGAGACCTGCCCTAATAGATCAGGGGGACAAACAGGCAATCGCTTAGTTCGTTTAATCAACCAGTGAAACTAACAGGTGAAGTGACGTGACCCCTCTGTGAAAAAGGGAGGGTGGAACCCATTGATAAAGATGCAGAATGGGGGAAGAAGATATAAAATCTCACTTCAGTATTAACGATTACTCTGTAGGCAGACGTCTCTTTCCCCCCAGGCTCACGTCCATGTGGAGCTCCGGCCTGCACTGTGCCAAATGAAATTTAGCTTAAATGCCCAGCCATTTGTTTGGAGTGTATCGTTGGTATACATCTTTGGTTGGCATACAGATTTGCTAATGGCAGTTTATATGGTATTTAGTCTTGAAAAGTCTTTGCTTCTTATTTAAAAAACGTATCATTGTATTGTTCATGTTTTGCATTCTTTCGTTTCTGCCATCAGTGATGTGAAAACTGCACTGAAAAGACTATATATGCCTGTCATGTGCCTCAGCTGTAATAATAAAAGTAAAATAAGTACTCCAGAATCTGGTTAGCTCGCCTTCCTCAGCCATTTCAAATAACCACAGGGAGGGTGTCCTGGAGGCCCCAAATGCACCACTGGAAGACTTTTCACAATAAAGCCCTGTTAGTAAGGCTATCTGACCTTTCTCCGTTTCCTGCTGTGATATTTGGTGGAAAAGACATAAACCATTCCAGTGAAATGTTCAGGCCTGAAGAACGGTGCATTTTGCACCAAAAACAGGAGAGCTGACAGATGCCCAAGCAGAGAAGGATCCAGATGAGTGAGGTGTTGAAGTTGGCCCTCACTACCATCCCACTAATGTTAGAGAAAGGAAGGGGGTTCTATATACAGGAATTGATGTAGGATAGGAGTGAAGTAAATTAGTGAAATCCATCTTGTTTTCTCATAACACAAATGCCAGCTTAGCTGGAGTGATGCTGTGCAGTAGATTGCAATGAAAACATGCAGCTTGTGATAAGCTGACAGGAGCTGGACTGAGCATAAATAGCTTAGAAACATCAGTGGGTAAAGGCAAAATTTTTACTTTTGTGTTTTAAAAATACATATTTGCTATGCTTTGCTTTTCAGAATATAACACATTGTGTTAATGTCAACAACTATATTTATAACACCTTACACTTCCCATGTGTCAATTTTCTGTCCTTATATATGTATGTTATCATTTTTCTGAGCTATGGGCCCATCCTAATTATCATTAGAACTTTGTGACCGAGGAGATTAGACTTGCTCAGCATGAGTAACTGTTTTCTCAAGACGTCCTGGCTACAGTGGAGCGACTGTGCTGACATTTGTACAGACGGGCAGATGGTGCCTGGGACAAGTCTGGTTGCAGTGCAGACCTGAAGATCCTAGCTGAGGAAGCCGAGCCACTGTGTTTTGGCCTGATTTAGAAGAAACCTACTTCTCAGCAAATGTAGCCTATGTTATCCTTTCTGCTAGATGTAATGAAAAAAAATGGTTAACCATAGGAAAGCAAGCCCACAGGTAAAACATAAGTTTTGGCCAAAGGCCATAGTGATTTATATCAGATACCCATGTGTGTTTGTTCCATACCAACTAAAACCATTTCAACTCCTTGGGAATAATTGAAGAGGGAAAACATCCGCAAGTCTGATTGACTACGGAAGGTTATAAGATATATGAGAACAAAAGCTGAAATGGTGTAACTGGGAAATGGTCTTCTACAGACAGAATCTGAATTTTGATTTCTCCTTACAGTCAAATGTAAATATGGAATAGTTCCCTCACTCTCAAGAGAGACATTTTGCATTGAGACTACCTGTGGGAGTCAGTAAATGTTGTTGGGTACACTGAGAAACACATTCCTTCAGACAGAAGGAGAGGGAGGGTAGGCATGGCATGCTCTGGGGTCCTTAAGACCACAGACTGATTCAGTGAAATCCAGTTGTTTTCTTCTTCCTATTCTGAGAATGAATCTCTAAATTTTATACAGATAACTGGCTAATGTCCGCCAACTGCTGAGAGGAACTTTACGTCCTATTTTGTGATTGACACATAACTAATTAGAGTGGTTTTCAGCTGGGGGGTGTTGTCATGGTCTGGCCTGCTGCATCTAAGTGCCAGGACCCTTGGCATACTCTTTGCAGCTCTGCTACTGACTTCCTCCTATCGACTTTGTGTTTAACTTCCATTATTTCACTTTAACCTATTTGGGAAAAACTCATCGATGTAACACTGTTTTAGAAGTGGCTTTTCATGGATAAAGCTAATGGAATTTATGCAAGTAAAATGCTACTCCAGAAGCCCTCTGATAAGCCATACAGAGTAGAAAATTGCTGGTTTAGGATATAAGTGGGTAAGATGGAAAATGTCATCATGTGTTTGAAACTAGTTTATGCATATACCACTTTTTTATCTGCAATCCAGAGCATTACAGAAGCCTTCAGCAAATACAGCTCTCTGTTTTAAGCACCAACATCGTAACAGTTTTTACATTCTTGCTCTGCTCTGTGCTCATGTAGTCCTGGAAGAGCTCTATGGACTTCAAGGGTGAAGGCAATACTGCAATTACATAGAATTAAAATTTTTTAGCAAAAAGATTTGATAATGTGGCAAAACCAATGGATCAAGGCCAGCTGTGACACAAACAGTGATTTTATTTCTAGAGCCAAATTCTTAAATGGTGCCAATGAACCTTCCCTGTGCTATAAAACCCTTTTTTCATCCCCTTTGTATCAACAGCTTAGACAAAAGGGTTGGAGTGGTAGCAATAAAAAGAACTATTAAAGATCTTATATGTGGCAAATCTGTTTTAACTTTGTCTTTTCTTGTTAACTGCTTTTCCTTTTTTATGCCCGTTTCTGCATCTACTTATATGGGAGCAGAACATGGCCAAAGGCTGACTATACTTACATCAAAATACATATATAAAAGAGCATTTGAATCAATCACCATTTTGCCTATAGATTTCAGAAGTTTAGATCTCCAGCTAGGGCAAATGTAAACTTCTCTGAAGTATAATGGTTGCTGAAGCAGGTGGGTTCAATGAGTTGGGTGTAGCAGCTGGGACCTGAGCACTGAGATAAGCAGGCATGTGCTGGTTCTGGTGATTAGGCTGGAAAAGCTTTTTCAGTGTTGCCCTGTGCTGTAGAGAGGTATCTTGTAATCAAGGAACGAATGTCCAAGTCTTCTAACACGTGCTTCTGTAATGAAACACCTAACAGGTGGGATTGCTGTGCCTGCAACCAGGCTTTCTTGTTCTGTGGCTTTCTGGGATCAGCAAGTATCTGTACGATGCCTGGAGAGTAAATTCTCAGCTGCTGCAGCAGCTCCTGTGTTGCAGGTTGCTGTTGTTTGGGACTGTGGAGGAGTCCCAGCTCTTTCTGGTTCTGGAAGCAATGACTAGGAACTGCCCTAAGCCTCACCTTGTCACGTGTCACTGCACTGGCGTGTGCCAAGAGGTAAAGTAAGCAACACAGAGGGCATCTGGAAAGAGGGGAGATGGGAGGAAGTCAATTTGGCAGATGCTGGAGCACAGGTTTTCAGTAGTTTATTTTGGAAGTAGTTGTTTGCTAAATAACCATGCTTTAACTGCAGTGGAGAATCTCCAGCTTCAGTAATACTTTGTTGTTACTATTATTAAAGACAAAAGTGTACAACAGTTATAGGAGCATGGTGGTGCTCCTAGCTAAGATTCACTGTTCGTTAACCATTCAGACACTGTGTGATTTTAGAAAGGCTGGGCTTTTAAGTGTTTTTTACTAATTCTTGTTGTTCTCAAACACACCTATTTTAATTGTCAAGAAATTCAGCTGCAGGAAGAAAAGTAGTGTTATCTCATTTGCGTATAGACTGCCTCCATCACACTAGTGCATAATCAAAGAAAATATAATTACAGGTCTGTGAATTTGAAGTCCAATCTCGCAGTCTAGCCTGTTCATCTGCTGCTCACATAAATGGGTGAGTCCTCAGGTTTTCCTTGACTAACAAGTACCATCCTGTAATAACAAAGAGAAAATCTATGCTAGGATTTAGAGCAGCTGGTTTTAGTAACTCTAATAGACCAACTGTCACCTTGGTATCAATGTATTCTCCTGAATTGACTGGAGCTGTACCAATCTTACATTTCAGGACTGAGACCAGAACCAGATCCAGTTTGCTGGAAAATAAAGCAGTTCTGTCACTTCCTGGTAGTGAAGAATCAGTTACCCAAATCTTAAATTTCTGTATGTCCAAGCTGAATTTGTACACTATAAATATGTTACACGGACTCCATGGGGTGCTCTTTTAAATATGCTCCCCAGTATTTAATAATAAGGCTCTTTTTAATTCTTCATGCATCTTGTTCTCTAAGGGTGATAGATGTTTCCTCACTAGCAATTTGTTCTGTTTCTGTTAAAACCAGTTTAAGTTCCAAGAATTTTGATCTTTTTTGTCTTCCAGAACTATTATAAATATTCACAAGTTCAGGGTCATGCTGTCTGTAACCACATACTTTTAAATCCAAATATTTGAGGTGGGATTTACGGGAAGGAAGGGTTAAGTTTACAGCAGTGTTTCCCAAATGGGAGTACGAAGGTGTCAGGAGGGAGAGGTGAAAAAGCAAATAACTAATTCTGCTTCCAACATGGGGACATTGCACCAGGGAGGGGAGAGGATGAATGGGTTCACCAGGGAGAGAGGTACCAGGGCAGAGTCATTTGCAAAGTGTTGGTTTTCAGAACTTTAAAAGGTAAATGCACTTATTTGTAGGCAGTAGACTGAGTTGTACTGTTTGGCATGAGCTGGCTCCTAGTTACACTTGACTTCACAATGTTTACGGCGTTCTCGTTAAACTATCAGTTTAGCGAGGGGAGGCAAGGGAAAGAAGACATCTCCATTCTAGTAGTGCTACTTCAGAAATCTCTGTGCCCTGTGTGACAGTGCTATGCACTTGCTGCTTACCAAGTGACTTAAGTTAATGTAAGGCGACTCAATGTTATAATGTTAAATGCCACGGGAGCAATACCTGAAAGGTCTGAGACTGAAGCATCAGACTACAAAATTTCCTATTTACTATAGATGGTATATTTAGTAAACTAATCATCCAACCTAATAATCTAAAATAGTATTTGACAAAAAGGTCAAGTGTTTAATATTAGTGCTAGGAGAGCCATAAAAATCTGTAAGGAGAATGCTCCATGGAACAGCTGGCCAGATGCAGCTCCCGGCTCTGTCATTGTATCTCTCGGTTCCTCCTTTCATTCTATAAAAATGTCACAGTCTCTCAAGCTCAAACGATTCCATACGTTTTCTGCTTCTGGAGGATGTAACTCTACGAAAAGCAAAGTTCCTGGTTGCCAGACCAAACAACTCTGTCTCTGGAAGTTTCCTCTCTTGAAGTCTTTTGGAACTTTTCAAAAAGTGTCATGGTTTATGGAATAAACAAAAGTTCCCAGGAGGATGTGGAGGACTCTTTATTTTATGGAAATCTTATTAGAATGCAATGAAAGAGACTTTTTAAATTAAATGATTGCTTTATAAAACTTAGCAGACTTTAAGTTCCAGGTCTGTTAGCCAAATGGATCTCAGCCAGCGGGGTGAGAGGGAGTGAACCAAACTGAAAGCTGGGGTAAATGGGCCCAACTTTTACACTGTTTTTGAACTTGACTAACAGATGCAGGGCTGGAAGTAGCCACAGTGTGCTGCTGATCTGTAGAACAACTTGGGCAGCTGCAGCCATGTTTCAGAACCTCATTTCCTCTGTAAGACATAAAAACAAACCACAGAAACAACAACTGAGACTAAATGCTGCACTCAGATCCAGACTGCAGGACACACATATCTGATTTTATTGTTAATACTGTCCTCCTTTAGCTTCTGTCTCTCTGATACTGTTCCCACACTCTGTTCTTCATGGTTCCCTTCATGACTGTTGGCAGTTTATCTTTTCTATAATCTTCTTATTTGCCTGGAGGGATCTCAGCTATTTTATTTCTGCCCATGGGATCCCACACCAGTTGTAGCTGTTTGAATTAACATGCCTCCTTGCTGCATCTTCTGGTTGAGGAAACTGCAAGGAGAAGTGCTGTCATGGCCAGAAGAACAAATAGATGTTCCACCCTGTAAGTCACTGCAGTGGCATTTTTTGTAAACCCACATGGTTAGTAGCAGGTTTCTCTTTTTGGGTTTTTTTGGTTGTTTGTTTGTTTGTTTGTTTGTTTTTTCTCAGCAAAAGTATACTACAGGAATGGGGGGTATTTGGAATTTTCTCATGAAAACGTTATCATGGGAAGCCTTTTTACAAAAACAGAGTGAGAACAAGTCAAATATTTTGTTCAAAGAGATTATCCCTACCCAGCAGGGAACAGCTGGCATAAAACCTTGATCCACCTCCCATTGCAAACATGACCCAAACTCCCGTTGATTTAATTGGTACACAATCAAGCCCTTATTAAGTCCATGACTAGCTTTGCACAACTTCTGTCCCTGTCTGCTTCCCTTACACACAGGCCTGACCCTTTCTGACCCTGGAGAATCCAAGCTGAGGGGGGCTGTAATGAAACTGAAAGCATTTTAAGAGGTAAATGAGTGAAATAGTGTAATGTCTTTTCCCAGATATATTCAGTTGTGGAGTACATCTCAAACAGCCCCTCTAACTTCAGTCTAGCCCATCTGTCTGGATAGCCAAATGACAAGCAGCAAGATGTATCCAGGATCTCGACTTACTAAAATGAGGCAGTTTCTTCTTTTTTTTCTGAATGAATGTGATTCCTGTCCAGGTTGTGTTTCATTCCTGTGTTGAGCCACTTGCAAATAATTGTTTTGTCGTGGTATTTTCAAGTTTTGTGTACAGTTACATTGCAGTATATTTAAGTAAAAGAGCACCGGTTACTGAGATGTGTTGAAAAACGTCACTCCCAGATCTAAGAGTGGCCACAGACTTGTTTTTCTCTTTCCAGAACATTCACATCAAGGCATGTATGTATGTAGAACTGTTTATAGAACACACATTAATTAGAAAAAAATCTAGACATTAATTAGGATCTTACTCTCTGACATCGACAGGCTTCCTTCCTGTTGCAAACATCTAGTCCCTTTATGGTTATATTGTTTGAATGTGTTTCTGCTAAATGGCAGACCAGGCTGAAACTATTAGTGCCTAGGAATGGGAAAAAATGGAATAATAAGTGATTGGGTTATTAAGAGCCTTACTGTATGTGACAGTGAAAAAACTGGGGTTGTACTCTCATATGTCATCTAAAAGTTAGTACTGTGAACAAGATGTTTTCATATCCTTTCTAATACTTTGAGATAGATCAAAATTTATCATCGCTATCTTCATTTTACTTAGTTAATAATGAATGATCAGTGAAACACTTTGGAATAGGAAAAGCTAGATGATTCATATACTTCTGCTGTGAAAGGCTTTCAAAGTTTAAAACGTAAAAAGAGAAGTAAAAGTAGCTGTATCTTTTGCACAATATATAAAAACCAAGAAATTATGTAAGAGAGCTGAGAAGTTTTAATTGAATAACACAGTTTCAGATGGTCATACAGGATGGATTTTTTGATAATCAGGTTGAGTTTCATTGTTCAGCATTTGCATGAGTTCTCAAACAATGAAACTGTCTTTGTGGACATTTCTTTTCACTGCAAGTCATCCTTTGATGGTAGTGGTATGACTGTGCAAGTGTTGTAGAACTGCAATTTTTAACTCCTTGTGAAGGTGCTGTGTACAAAGCTGTGTTTCTGCTTCTTTATTAGAACTGATAGAAATCCAGGAGTGAATAAGAGTCTAAAGTCTTGCTCAACTGTTTATGGCTAACAAGGAATCCAGAAACTTTGCCATAGCATTTCTGTTACGCACACACCTCTGATCAGTCTGCACTAAGAATAAAGGGCCAAATTGTCTGCTGGAATAAAACCCACAATTTCTTTGGTGTCTGTTGATCTTCCACTACCTGTTTCAGCAGAGACATTTGTTACTAAAAACTGAAGTACAGAGACATGTCTTTACCCCTCCAAATTGTATAGTCAATGTTTGTAGACTTGTTTTATCTTTGTGCCAGTGCACAGAAAGAAGTAGAATATGATGCATGCATGACTTCTTCATAAAGCTTCAACTTCTGGAGCCTGTGAGGGGGGGATTAAGTGTCCCATTCAGGTAGTTTATTCTGTAATAATAATTGTCATTCCTATTGCATCATTTTCACAAGTGTGTAAGGCTCCTGACAGTGAAAGATCCGACATGCTGGACCACTGTTCCTGACCAGTATTGCAGTCCCTGTGCTTTTGTATTGTTAGAGCTGCTTCTTTTGAAGTTTATCGCTAGCTAAAAATTTGAGATATTCTGGATTATTCTAATTGTGAGGATAAATTGTTGGTGAGAGTCACTGTTGTGGTTAAGCCTCAACCAGCAACAAAGAACCACACAGCCGCTCGCTCGCTCCTCCCTCACCAGTGAGTTGGGGAGGAGAATCGAAGAAAAAGGCAAAACTCGTGGGTTATATAAAGACAGTTTAACAGAACAGCAAAGGAAGAGAATAATAATAACAGTAATACTGATAAAAAGAATATGCAAAGCAAGGAAAATACAGTGCAATTTTCTCACTGTCTGATGCCCAGCATGCTCCTGAGCACCGATTACCCTCCCCCAGCCAGCTCCCCCACTTCAATACCAAGCATGGTGTCACATGATATTGAATACGCCATTTGTTTGGCCAGTTTGGGTCAGCCCTCTTGGCTGGGTCCCCTCCCAGATTCTTGTGAAACTTCACCCTATCCCAGCCGAACCCAGGACAGTCACATACTACTTTTATGTAACTCTATATATTTACAAATAAAGGACAAAGATCTGTTTTTCTGACCACAGGACAAGTAAAAGAACTCGAAGAATGGAAGAGTGTCATCCCATTGCCTGCGAGACTTCTTTCAGCCAGAGCCCATTCCTTATGCTCACCTTTGGCCTCTCTTACGGATGCACTGTCTGCGTGTCAGGGGTGGAGCACCTCTCCTATAAGGAAAGGCTGAGAGAGTTGGGGTTGTTCAGCCTGGAGAAGAGAAGGCTGCAGGGAGGCCTTCCAGTACCTGGAGGGGCCTACAAGAAAGCTGGAGAGGGACTTTTTACAAGGGCATGTAGCGATGGGACAAGGAGTAATGGTTTTAAACTGAGAGAAGGTAGATTTAGACTAGATACAAGAAAAGAATTCTTTACTATGAGGGTGATGAGGCACTGAAACAGGTTGCCCAGAGAAGCTGAGGATGCCCCCTCCATGGAAGCATTCAAGTCCAGGTTGGATGGCGCTGTGAGCAACCTGGTCTAATGGAAGGTTTTCCTGTCCATGGCAGGGAAGGTGGAATGAGATGATCTGTACGGTCCCTTGCAACCCAAACCATTCTATGATTCTGTGTTCTGCTGTCTTTCTTCATTTCTGCAGTGCTTCTGTAGCTTTTCTTCCTGCCTGGTTCTGGTGGTCTCTCAGAGTGACACTCGGAAGATACGCATCTCTCATAGTTCAAGTCTCTGATCAGACTGGCCTTGCCTTTACTGTGTACAATGACACATGCCTGTACTTAGCTTTGAAGGCTGAGTATGTTCACAGATGAGTTAAGTTGTTCCTTCCCAGCTAGCTCAACTGAAGGGCAGTGGCTACAACCACCAGCTCTGACAACATTTCAGCCATTCAGTCCTAACTGTTTTCTATCAAAATTATTCCCATAACTCCCTGCCATCATAAAAAAGCAAGCCTGAAAAGAAGAGGAATAAACATAAAGTGGTTTAGAACTGTATACTAGGAATAATTAAACTTTTAGTAAGAGGCTTCTGTCATTTGTCTATTTTTACTCACCGTGAGGAGGACAGCATGTTCTCATCTCTGTGGAGTCACATAAATGACTTGATTAAAGTGCATGTTGCAGAGCTGAATCTGGGCATTTGGAACTTCCTTGCTGTTTTCTTAAGGTATTTGTACAATAGATGAGGAAAAAAAAAAGACCTGTGCTTAGTTCATCTTGTTATGTAGATAGATTTTCCACACATTTGCAAATAGAGTAAAGAACAAGAGTTCTTCAGCTATTTACAGTCTTTGAAAGAAGAAAGGCAGTTTAGATTACCAGCATTCTACAATGTGCGTGGCACAAAAATGTCAGTTTTAATGGCAAAGTTCAGGATAAAACTGTGTCAGCTAATTTAATCATTTACCATGAAATACCAGTTATCTTAATCTTACATGCAGTCTTTAAGTCTGCTGCATATTTTTGTGTAATTGAATCCTGACCCTAAAAGGGAGGAAGCAAGGAATTTGCTTTTTAGTGAATAGTTAGGCTCTAAATGTTCCTGTTTATAAATTGTATTTGCGGCATTGTCAGATATTTTAATACTAGGCAGCTAATATTTCTGATGAGTCTATTTTTTTTCTGCTTTGTATTTGTTTTCCATGCTGCAGAAATCATATTAGTATTCAGTTTCTATGGAACTTAACCGAGTTCTCTGGAAAAAGTGCAAATATTGTTCCCAGAACTTAAGGCAAATAAATTAGTATCTAACCCAGATGACACACATGGTATTCATGTGGTTTGCTTTCCATCTAGATACCTGATGTATTACTTCAGCAGCAAATTCAACAAGGCCGAGATGTCTTCATTTTCCTTCAGAGAAAGAGCAAGAGCTGTAAGAGCAGTGTGATATAGTATTGGTCTTCTGTGGCCAGCCGGCGAGAACCCATCAACAGCTGTGATGAGCAGAGCAGACATGGGGAGACAGGAGGCAGCTGAAGCCAAAGAGGACCCATGCCTGGAGCTGTGTGTGTGTGATTGGAGCAGAGAGAGGCCAGGACCCAAGGAAATCCCAGCAGCAAGGGAAAAAAACAGATTGACTCTCAGTGACTCATTTAGCTCCTGGATTGGACAGATCTCTCCCCTGCTGGCAATTTGGCTGAGTATCAATGGACGGATACCAGGATGAATAACTTAAAATAATTAGGGGTTGGGAATCTGCAAAACTGCTAGCCATCCAATTCTTTACTGTGCAATGCGAGGCACAAAAAAGAAATTACATTTAGGTTATTAAATATTAAGTCAGTGGATTTACCTCCATTTGGTCCAGTACAGGAAACTGGCTAAAATTCAATATTTATATCACTGTGTTGATGGCCTGTTTATCACTGAGCAAGTGAGTGCCTTTTGGCAGGTCAAGCTCTTTGACACATGGGGCGAATGTGTGCTTAATTTCTCCCAAACAGAAGAATTAATATAATAATAATTAACACAGATGAGAACAGAACTGAAATCAAGTACAGTCAAGAGTTCATCTGAATGCCAGGCGTCTCACATTCTAGATGTTCTGGGGCCAGATTTTTCCCTGTTGAAGGTAGTAAGGATTTTGCCGTTGGCACTGATAGGAGCCAGAGTGGGCCCTGAATGCAGAGAGACAGGCTTCCCTGTACTTTCTATTTAATGCTCAAAACCAGAAGCAACAGGCTCATTTAGTATCAGTAAAGGTCAGTTAAAATTATAGAGACATCCTTTGGAGCAAATCCTCTGCCTTGTATTTGCATATTTATGAACTAGAGATTACGACGGGCTATTCCATTTATTAGAGCAGCGTCACTATAGTTAATAGTCTGTCAGTGTTTCCATTATAAACCCCGTTTTTCAGTGGTTTAATATCTCAGCCATTTAAAATCACATCAGGAAGCAAGTTGGTCTTATGTTGTCGGCCAGGTGCAATTTTTTGTTTTGGGTTATTTTCAATAATGAAATACAGTTCGTTATATATGCAAATGAGCCACAGCATTTTTTTGCTGGGGGGAAACAGCAAAGTGCCTAAGCTCATTGTGGCTTTTTTTTTCTTTAGGAAAGAAGGGAAAAAAGGGATTTGACTAATCACATCAAAGGGGGTTTCACGTTGGAAGAACAGTTTCTCAAGCAGCTCCTTTCAGAAGAAACGCTGGTTCTCAACGTGAAATCAGGTTGCTGCATGCTTGCCAGTGGTGACCAAGGTATACAGGTGAGAATGGTTCCCCTGTCCCTCATAAATTTCTTGTCTGCCAGTCATGGGCGAAGCACACCAGGTAAGAAAGCAGTGAACATGAAAGAAGAGCCTTTAGAAGTAACAAAAACCCCGGTTACAAATTCAAAAAGCTGGCCTCTTTTTGTCTTCCAGATGCAGAGAAGTGCAGTACTCTACTGACTTTATTGCTGATATTTGAGGGAGAGAAAATGGGTTGCTGAGGCTTTGGAGAAGTGGCAGTTGTGAATTTACCTTGCACATCTCCCTGAACTGAGCAGTATTGTTTACTTCAGCACTCTCACATCCTGCTCCTTCCAAACAGCTTCAGTTTGCTTTCATAGAGATGTTGGTTCACTAAAAAATAACTGCCTGGCAGGGGGCAAATTTGTAGACTGAAATGCCAATTTTTAACTTACTAGGGCAGCAAAAAGTTGCTCTTCAGTAAAGAAGCTTGTCTTGCACTATAACCTCTTGCCCCACGACAAGAGAAACAGTCCAATGAGAAAATCCTGGGCAATGATGTGTTCTCAAGGCCTTGAAAAATCACTTGCTGCCACAGTAACTGAAAAGTTAAAAATCAAATTCATGAAGAGAAAAAAATTGAAGTTATGTGCAAAATGTTTGTCGCCCTTTACTGTTGCCCAACAAACACATAGTTGGAGGTGGGAGCAGAGTCCATATTTTCCATCTTTTCTATCATAAATGTCTATGTGCACAACTGAGGACTCCAGAGAAACTAACAATGGCAGGCCAGAAACACCACTGAAACACCATATACGATCCACTTGGTGCATAGCAGCTAATAAAACTTTTGCCTGGGCAAGGCACAGGGCTTGGCTTCTGTGCCTTCTTCTGTGAATTTAGACTGAATTAAGATTAACAACAAGTTTAGAAGTTAAGTTACATGAGTTGCAACAAAAAGTCTGTGATCTTAAAGCCCCCAAACCCAAATGGTGAGCCAGACTATGCATCTGTCCTCTCATCTCCGTGATGGGAACCAAGACCCCAGATCAAGACACTGCAATCAAGTTTGCGGAAAATCTGTTCCAAATCCAAGTGACTCAGGCTCATCAGTAGTGCTTTCTTAAAACAACAGTATTTAGAATATTTTTGTAGCTAATTGCTAACTTACAGTGCATTTTCCAGATTTGTTCCAGAATTGCCATTGTAAAGAACAGTATTCCTTCCCCAGGCATGTCACAGTGTTTTTTCAGCCAAAAATTGTCTCTGGTCATGATAAGCGATCATAACTCAGAAGTAGGCAAACTACAGAAATCCTAACTGTATTGAATACAAAATTACTTTAACAGTTTTATAAAGCAGGTGCAACCCAGAGTAACAGTGGGGGAGGGTCTGGCAAACATGTTTAAAATGTATGAAGTATTATGTGCTGTCTGCTGGAACGTAAGTCCATGCTCAGTAAGCTATCTGAACAGCATTGTTCACTACATATATTTGTTATGTTTTGGTTTTGATTTTCAGTGACATAAAATCTTGCATAACTGATTTGAGTGCATCTTTGACTATTAAAAATACTAATTATTATGTAATTAGTCAACAGGATGTGTGTAATTGTGTAATACCAGCATTCCTGGGTGTGGTTAAGTACGTAGGTAGAATGCCAACACTCATCTAGATGCAGTATTATAAAATTACACAACAACATACACCCTGGGTGGGTACTCTAATTATATTTTACATTTACACAATACCTACATTAGCAAAATAGAACTTATTCTTTTTAAAACTATCTTCCTGCAGGCATGGATCATAGTAGATGATGGTGATAATATTGCCCAAATAGAGTATCTTCCATCTCCCAAGAGACCCAGGCTTCTTCATAAACATAAAAATAGGAGACAGAAACCAGGCGTAGAGAGTCCTTTATCCACTTGTGGTATGAAGCCACCCTAGAATGGACGTGTGACAATTGCTGATTCATAGACCAGAATAATTGAATGCAGAAAATGAACAGGAAGAACTTTCTATCTCATCAAGAATCACATGAGATCAACCAGAAATCTGATTAGAACTGTTAAATTTTTATGACTTAACAGACATCTGAACCATCCTTCAACCTTGGTGGAAACAGAACCACACAGTGAGTAAGAGTCGTCTTTGAACTTACCCAGGAAGATCTAGGTTACAGCCATCAAATATCTTGAGCATTTTAGGTAACTGATCTCTGCTAAGACTTACCGAGATATGGTACAAAAGCCTTCTGCATTTCTGGCCAAAACCTCCCTGACTCATCATCAGTCATTCTTCCTGCGGTACATCTGCAGTGACTGATAGACGTACACTTCACCCAGGCCAGCACTAGACAGATGGTAAGATCTGCCATAGAGACGAAAAAGGTGGATGGTTCTTTTACATGGCTCACCACTATTTTCTCTCTTTTGATATGGGTCTAAGGCCAAAAATCCAGGAGAAGAATGGAAAGGTGAAAATTCCAACAACAAAAAAACCCCCAAACCTAAGCTGTGACTCATTATAAATGTAAAATGTTGGAGCCTAAAACTGTTGGGTTTTTTTCATGTGCCTGGGTGGAGAAAGGTGAGGTGCCCTCTGAGGATGATTTTATCTTTTACTTTTGAGTCTAAAGATCTTGGATGTGGTTTTGTAAGTTCATAAAAATATTTGTGATAAAGTTGAACTGCTGTTTGGAAATGTTATGTACAGAAATGTAAGAAAGCTTAAGGAGAAAACTGCAGATGCTGGAAGAAGAGTGCATATGAATGAGGTTAAAAATTGCAGACAATTAGCTACTAGACGACTCCTACTAAATAAATCATCAAAGACTTGACTACTGCTTCCAGGTTTCCACAACAATATTGGCTCACTGGAGCAGCCAAAAAGATGTTAATTTGGCTAAAGTTTTAGGATTTTGCTATTCTTGTTTGAATTAACTGATCAACCAACAAGGCTGATGTACACTCTCTTGCCAAGGCTATAAAACAGGGCCTTCACAGAATCACAGAATGGTAGGGCTTGGAAGGGACCTGTGTGAGTCACCTAGTCCAACCCTCCTGCCGAAGCAGGGTCTCCTACAGCAGGTTGAGCAGGACCTTGTCCAGGCGGGTTTTGAATATCACCAGAGAAAGGGACTCCACAACCTCCCTGGGCAGCCTGTTCCAGTGCTCTGTCACCCTCAGAGGGAAGAATTTCTTCCCCATGTTCAGACGGAACTTCCTATGCTTCAGTTTGTGCCCGTTGTCCCTTGTCCTGTTGCTGGGCACCACTGAAAAGAGCTTGGCCCCATCCTCCTGACATCCACCCTTGAGATATTTATAAGCATTTATTAGGTCCCCTCACAGCCTTCTCTTCTTCAGGCTGAACAAGCCCAGCTCCCTCAGCCTCTCCTCGTAGGGGAG
>Ga0065711_1000881_pt1 | contig 53031 bp, 21 predicted proteins | sample Hoacrofraction12_FD_59098 | JGI IMG/M metagenome (GOLD analysis project Ga0065711, IMG submission 59098) | Hoatzin crop microbial communities from Cojedes, Venezuela - Epithelial fraction 12 v2 (version 2) | ecosystem: Host-associated > Birds > Digestive system > Esophagus > Crop | place... | reverse complement strand
GGAGAGCGGCTGTCTGGGTCGTACGGTTCGTTGTTGTGTTTTCTCCTTATCTGTATCGTTGTTGTTCCTGTTTCCCTCTGTTCGCTGTTCTGTTAAACTGCCCTTATCCCAACCCACCAGTTTCTGCCTCTTTCTTTTCATTCTCCTCCGCACGCCGGCGGGGGGAAGGGGCGGCCGCGTGGCGCTTTTGTTGCAGGCGGCAGCCAAAACCAAAACAGGTTCAAAGATATTGCTGGGAATTATATGCATACATGTAGCCTAATCAGAAGTGATTATGGTAGAAGGGAAATCAGGTGGGAATCTATTAACATAGTCATTGTTTTTCATTGACTTCCCTGAGGACCTGGGTTAAAGATTCTAGTGTTGCTATCTGCACATTAATAAGCTAATTTCTGTATAACTTCATTTACCCAAGTTCTCTATGCTTTATAGACATATGTTTTAAAAAAAGTAAATATATATGTACATATTTACTTGGTGTGTAGGGGATTAGGCTGAAACCAGAATCTGACTATTTCATGTCAGTCACATTTGAAGGACAGGAAGAATCTGTTCCATTCTAATATTGAGATCCATGTGTGTCTTTACATGTACAAAATCAGATTTTAAATGCTTTGCTGTAACTCTTTCCCAATTATTATCCGAATTCTTTGTGAAAAAATAGATACTCCAGCTCTTCCTTCAAGAGCTCTTTTCCATGATAAAGGTTAAATTATTTGGTGAGGAGCTAGAAATATGTTACAAAGTTTATATCTGTGAGATGCACATGTTACTAACAGATCCTGAACAGAACTGAATGGATGGTATTCTCTGTTTATCTGTCTTCCTAACTCAATGAAGATTTTCGGGAATCCTTCCAAAATCTTTCTCAAATCTTTCAGACTGCTGGAGGAAAGTGATCAAAACAACAATCCATTTGTGGAAAAAGTTAGCCAGAATAGTATCAAATGTAAGATATAAGCTATTCACAGTTATGACAAGCTCTTTAGCCACTCTGAGGGAAGATACTATGCAGGCAGAAAAAGAAAGGTCTGTCATGGTCAGAGTATTTCAATGCTGAGGCTGATACATCAGCAACTGATACCTATTTGCCGTGCAGACTGGTAAGTAACTTGGCACTACTGCCCTTTCTCTGACTTTTGCTCTGCGGAAAAGGGAGAGGGAAGAGATATCAATGAATATTTATCTCAGTTGAACAAAGATGTGCTTATCTATTACTATGATGGAATCCATAGACACACCTTGAGCATAGATAAGATTTTATGACTGTGATTTCACACCATCAATATTTGATGTAAAAGGCATTATAAAAGGTAAAAGATATGTTTCACCATAGAACATTTTATTTTTATTGATGTCGGCTTCCAGCATTAACTAATTTAGTATGTATAAACCAAGCTTTAAAAACATCTTGTTCTCCCTTCTGCCTGTTCCATACTTATTGGAACTGTATTCCTACTATGATTTCAGCTTGAGTTTGTGGTCTCTGTATTCAGCAAGCTTTCTTCTTTACTGCTTTTTCTGTGAGAGACAAATTGTTATGCATTTGAAGCCGTTTTATGTGACCATAAGGACGTGGTTGGTGGCTTGTTGAAATGATGGGATTGGTACTTCCTTGAATGTTTCATCAGAATCTTTGAACAGGGACTAGAAGTAAAATAGGTGATAAGAGAATTTTGAACTTCAGGACTGTCTCGCTTAGGTAACTCAGGGTCACACGGCATCTTGCTTTCTTATTTGTAGCATTCATTCAGATTTACTAAATAGTAGCAATAGCTTGCTGCATATAAAAAAAAAAACACTTTACTTGAACATTGGTAATTTATTTGCACTTTGATAATAATTTCAGGTGCTATATATAAATGTAACCAAGGTCCAAGTATTTTCAAGCTTACTCCTTTGAGAAGTCGCTTGCTGTACAGATTCTTTAAAACCAATAAACTCCTTATAAAGGAAGGGTAGCAGTATCCAGGCCTTCATGGTTTGTAATTTTCAAACTGTTGAACACATTTACTTATTTTTCTCTCTTTATTTATCTCTCTATTTTTTTCTTATTTGAAATACGCCTGGACTGTCTGCCTGGCCTTCTTTCAAAATTAAATGTGTGGGTTTATCTTTGATTTTAAAATTGTAGAAGACTTCTGCTTTTGTTTTACCACTTTTGTATTAATAAAAATACTTTTTTGTGCTTTTTTTTGAAAGTGTAGCCTGTACATCTGGAGTGCAAATCTGAATGACGAAATAAAGGCAATTTTCTTCTAGTGCATGCCTTTTCCTCCAAGAAAAAAAAGAAATACAACTCTTTACAAGATACAAGACAAATGACACAAAAGTGAAAGGGCACTGATACAAACTGGATAGGCTTACAACATAATTGAATTAAGTCTTGTGTGCCACATATGATCACAAAGCAGGGCCATGTCTTGAGCACTCTGAATGTAGGGAGGCTGCCAGTCAATAAAAAGACTCTTTAAACTGGTTAAATGCATAGTGAGCGTGTGCAGAACCCTCCTAGCTAACAGGTGGCTGAATAAAACTCAGCTGGTGTTGCACAGGGCTATAGCATTGACCTTCTTTAGGATAATTTCAGCCCTTTTTTTAAAAAAAAAATTGTTACTGTACTTGGTGTAGTGGAAACAATTTAAGGATGAATAATTTCTTTTAGTCCCTTGAGGCACCGGTGGCTCGCTCTCCGCTCTCTCTCTCTTTCTGTGTCTCTCAACTGAATTAACATAAAGGAACAGTGACAACAGCAAGCTGAAAAGCGTAGCTGGTGGGAGGATTAAGTGTATCATTGAAAGGAATTATGTTGTAAATGACTGGGAGGGGTAGGGGCTTCTGTTCCCTGGTCCCATCTGGTCTTTAAAGAATACCTTGTTGTAATTACCCCCAGATGGCTTTGTGCTACACTGGGTCTGGACAGCCAGGTGCCACTGTACCCTGCTGGGTGTGATATTCATTGCTACATGCAGTGACAAAAATGGACTTTATTGCAACCTAATTTCTTCCAGGGTATTACACAAATATGAAATGAACATAGCTTATCAAACAAGAGCTTAGTGTGCCAGGAGCTGAAACTGTCACACCTAAGACAAGACTGCCTTGTTATTTCACTTTGAACAATTGTCTTGAAAGGTGGAAATATCAAAAATTTACAGTGTTTGTCTGCTAATAAATATATATTATATCATGTTAGCTATTTTTCCAGGAGCTGAAATGTTCAAATTAGCTTAAAGCAATTGCTGGAAGTGGTAGAATAACAAAAGCCTGTTACATAGTCAGTTTTACGACAAGATTTGCTGTAGGCGAAGTTGAGGCCCGATTCGGGAAGACGCTGGCACACAGAACTATCCCTCCTCAACCCCAGCCTCAAGCCTTTGCTTCTACCCCAGATGCAAATTTTGCTGCTTATGTTCTCTTTCTATTGATATTGCTGCATTTATTTTATGGAGTTCCTGGTAATTTTACTGCCAAAATGATACCAGTCATATATTTTCATATCCTCTTCCAAACAACAGTTCCTGAAGCTGTTCCAAAAGGATCATTATTACTATTCGGAAATAAGCCTTTTGCCACAAAGGAAGAAATAGGAACTTGAGTAAAAAATAGAAACACGGCGTTCAAACTCCTGACAGGCTCTGAAGCAACTAACTTTACTTCCAAAAGCAGGAGGTCAGCAGTTCTGCCCTCGCTGAAATCACACAGATGTTTAGGGGGAGAAATGCCACTTAGAGTGCACTGCTTCCCACCTCTCCTGGTTCCCTGCCCTGCCATGTGCCTGTGCCTGTCCCGCTCAGGGGCCTGGGGTTTCCTCACAGCAGCTTTGCATGGACATGTGCAGGCAGCCCAGCATTCGCCGCTGTCCTCTGAGCCATTTTCTTCGGGTCTCGCAGCTCTGTGGTGCTGTGCTGGATCAAGTGTGCCTTCTCTCTTGGTATCTTCGAACATTACAATTTATTCTGGTGTTTCTAAGTTAACTATAACTAACCTGGGGATTGCTAGAAGTAGGATCTTGCAAAGAGGAAGCCACCAAGTGTGTACACATCTTTTCCAGCACGTTCTGTACAACTCATACAGCATTCCCTTATTCCCCAGCTATGCTGTCAGAGGCACCAGTGAGCGACCAAGGTGCTGGTCGAAAAACAGAAATGGCTATCCCAGCAATGCCTGGTCACCACAACCCCAGCAACAGCATCTGAGGTCCGAGAGGGAAAGAAATACCGATCCCCATCTTCTTGCAGCTCCATGTAGTCTTAATGCTGTCAAGATTGTCCTTCCCCAGGAAGGATGTTTTGCCTACGTTTCACCATGCTGCATAGTGAAGATGAGGGGAGATGTAATTGTGTGGCAAGTGGTTTTCTACTGTGAGTTACAAACTTGCTCAACAGATGTTAGTAGCTCAAGGAAAAGAAAAAGATGCTCTTTACATCTTCTAATGCAAAAGTGTAAGTAGACTCACATCTGAGTTCCTAGCCTCACTCCTTACTATCACCTTGTTTGTAAGGTACTTCAAAGATAATAGCCTGGTTGGTTTTTGTTCTAAGACTATTTTATTCTGTCCTGACCATGCAAATTTTAAGGCTGTGGTATTTTTTAAGAAGGGAAAGGAGTTATAGCATATAGAATAATCAAACTTCCAGAAGGTAATGACATAGTGATTTCTTTTTTTCTAGTTTTCTGCAATTGAAACATATATCAAAATATGACTTGCCCTACCTTAAATCACTAGCTACATTTTTTAACTTGGGAATTATTACCACGTAATTATAGCCTCCCGTTTTCATAGTTCAGCCTTCTTTCTTTACAGGGAATCCTTGATTTTACTAATTGCTAGTTACTCTGGCTTCAAATCATTCATACTAAAAATAGAACTTCCCTGCAAGGTAAAGCAGATTTTTTCGCCTATTCCCTGTGACTCGAGCAACATAGTTTTATGGGATGTCTCTGGTCAGCTCCTATTCACAAGTTTAAGGAAGTTCAAACTTGCCTATAAAGCCTCAGTGTCATCTTCCATCACCATTACAGATATTCTCAAAGGAAATGTAAGTGTTGTCCCAGAGACTTGGCAGACAACTGCATCAGTCAATTATATCCTTTGCTATGAAAAACGAATGGACAAATTCTGGCATTAAAGACAATGCCAGACTTATGCTGACTTAGAACTGTGTAGTGGCATGTTTCCATATGTTGACCAAGATAGTAAGAGATGTTTTCTCTGTCTCTTTACCTTTCTCTCTTTCCTCCTCCTCTGTTATGTTTTTGTGTATACATCTATATAACTTATGGAGAAAATCTAAGATATTAGATATCTATGATTATAATATGTCCTGTTTAAATTAACACAATTATAGTTTATGTGTTTTTTTCCAAAGCTAAGCTGTACCTGAGATACCTATAAAAGTCAGTTTATTTTTGTATGAGAAAGTGGTACATATTGATGAAAACTTTCTACCTAGGAGTCAGACACGCTTGGGAAAATTAGTTTCAGTCCATGTAAACTTGTCTACATGCACAATTTCCAATACATGAATACAAATTAACTATCTAGAAATGTGGAAAATATCAGTTCTCGATTTCAGTGTGAGTTGTATTATTATAGTAATTGGAGTTACTAATTGGAAAAATGAAGTCCACAAATCCTTCATTCTGATGTTAATAAGACCCAGCCAAGAATAAGAATTATCTGAAGTTTACACATGAAATACAGGGTCCAGTTTGGACTTAATCCTGGACCTTTGCTGTGTCAGTTATGCCAGCTCTGCATTTCATGTGCCTCCCATAAAAACAGTACCTTTGACAAGCCTCCATCAGACTGCAAACCTCTCATTATTCGGCTTCTTCCTCCAAACCTACTTCTGATGATGAAGAAATTTGATGACTAACAGATGCCACATGTGCTGCTGCAGAACCTCTGTGCAATGGAAGAAAAGCATTCCAAATCCATCATTACTTTAACAAGTATATTGCCTCCCTACCTGGTTCATATTTGGTTCTTTTTCAGACTGGAAAGACCTGGTGGAAGAACTGACTTCTGCTCTATATGAAAGATGGCTAGCATTTTGTGGCATTAATAACTAAAGAAATTAAAGAAAGAATAACAATATAATTTTAGCATGTATGTCTTGATGACATCGGTTAATCCAGCTTTTAAGATTCACTTCAGTATTAGTTTTAAGAGATTATACATTTCTACCCAATTTTTACAACCCATGATTACTGAACGTAGAACATTAATACAGTCCCTCGGTAGGTACGTTCATCCAGGAGACTGAATGTTTACAGGCAAAGCAGAATCACAGAGCATAGGAGATGACATATTTATTGATGAATGCACTGTTTTGTCAATACCACTGAAGTGAAGCTGTGTCATATTGAACTATTTTGCCAGGAAGCTATTGTGTGGTGAGCTTGCACAATTAGACCTGTTATCTTTTGTTTTGTGGTGTTTCATATTTGAAAAAATAAAAATTAATCTAAGAACTGTTATACAGGCAGCAGCAACAACTTTTGTTGAACATTTCTCAACCTTCCAGGTGTTCCTATTAACCAGGTTATGATCCTATTAACCAGGTTAAGATGTACCATTACAGGGTGCATATTCAGGGTTAAATTTGGTTTAGTGTTGCATATTACCTTTTACTTTGTGTGGAAGTTCTGCACATACCTGAGTGGCAACTACACAAGACAACACACTTACTGTAATTTGTCACAAACAAGCAAACAAAACATTCTTGTCACTGCATTTTGGGCAAGACTGCAATTCCTGAGAAACCTCCTTGTTTCAGTGCTGGATAGAGAAATTAAAGCTGCTTTGGTGAAAATACATGAGCACAGACATGAAAATGCAGAAGAGAATGCATGAAACACTCAAAATCATACATGGACATATGTATGCATATGCATACACATACACAAGTACATAGCATAGAACTCTGGCACAATTTACCCAGTAAAGGCACATGAGAATGCAATGGGACAAACGTGAGTTGAAAATAATGTCTAGAATCTCAGAATTCACTGACAGAGCATGCAAGAAGTTATCCCACTTTCCTTATCTGGCTTCTGAGAAACTTCTTTCTCTCTCTTGTTTTGAGAGTTTTAGGGTAAATCAATGTATTTATTGGAAATAAATTTTTGTAACAAGGTCTGCTCTTGCTTAGTTCTCAGGTCAGTCATCTTGAGGCATGGCGTAGCATTGCAACGCAGTTTTTAAGGTGGCAGCATAAATGGAAAAGCTCCTTTGACATAACAACATGGCCTTAATGAGAAAAATATGATGCATTTTCAAGCTGGTGAGCTGAGTGTAAATTTTCAGTATTTGCTAAGCTGAAAGCCTTATTGTTTCATAGTTGGAATTTACAGGTAATCAAAAATGACTACTTCCTAGTGTTGGGGATCTTCCACTCAAAATTTCACTCAATAAGCTTTCAAACAGTCTTAAAGTCAAGCCAGGCCTCAAACCATACTCTAAAAAGCCGTGAACCCTCTTCTACACATGGACATATCTTTTTAATTATTATTAATCTGAACCACTTGACCTTACAGAATTTTATAGACCTTTATGAGATGGAGCCTGCAGTGCAATGTGATCACCATGGGCAGAATATGAGTCACAGCAGGGAACATGCTGGTGGTGTAAAACTCTGCTGAGCCCTGCCTTGAAAACAGCAGGATTCTGTGTTTGCCAAAGTTATGGTACTTTAAAGGAGGCAACAGAGATGTGGCATAGGGATGTTCTTACCAATTCTCTATTTGTAGACTAGTCTCAAATTAGTAATAGCTAGTCCTTGGCTGGGGTGGTGAACATGGGAGCTGGGAGGAGTCTGGGGTCTAAGACAGAAGGTAATGACGTGGAGTAGGAGTGGATGGTGGCGTGCAAGATAGGATGTGTGTAAGGATGATTGATCAGCGAGATTCCTGGTAAAGCAGAAGGAGGAAAGTGCTGGCAATTACCTTCAAGAGCCACCTCTACCCAGCCATGTTTAACTGCCTCCAGCCCTTTTCAACCATTTGGCTTATGGCACTGTGCATTTAAGACACAAGCTAACTCTCCCTAAATTCAGGTGAGCCTTCCTACTGATTTCAGTGGGAAGACACCCCCGTATGATAACATTTGGTACTATGTATTTGAATAGTTATCCTCACATTCTCTTCAGATTTTCATTTTCCTTTACTATTGCTGTGCAACCATTTCAATGTCAACTATTTTGGTGGGCAACGACATCATGTATAAAGGTGCTTATTTCTAGAAGGGGCATTTCTTTTGTGCAGGTAAGTGACATACATACTAACAAACCTACCAATAATCCTGGTGCTGAGATCTTCATTCTGGGAATAGTCTCACCAGTGCAAGACTACATGTGACTGTGGTGTTCTATTCAGTTTTATGTAAAAAATGCAAAACAGAATAAAATAACTCATTATTCTAGCACACTAGAACGTGTACATTGCAATTTTGGTTCTTGCTTGGTATGTACATTTTTTGAAGTGTCCTGGAAAAAAGGTCATTGCAGTTAGGGAGTATGTACAATACTGAGAAAGACTTTTGTTTGTATTGATGTATTTGCCAGAGACTAATATAGCAAGATTATTACTTCTAGAGAGTTAAAGAAAACAGGAATGGGCGTGGTGTTCTGTTTTTTTGTGTAGGTTTATGTGTTCTTTTTTTTTAACAACTCCACAATGTGCCATAAGGATTATGTGAATTATATACTCTTTGTAATGATAAAAATGTCATGATGTGCATTGGCCCAATACTGTGATTAATGTGGTACAAACCTTTATATTTTAGTTTAAATATCAACCTCTTTTTTAAAGTTGTGTACTAAAATAACAAATCGCATTTTTCTTTTGAATGTAATGTTTCCCTCCCATCCTCTACTTCTAAAGCGATGTTTTATAAGGATTGTGGTTACTGTAATGCCATCACACAGTGATCACTCCTGCCTCTTAGTGAGTGCAGATCACAAGAGATGAAATTCTTCTGCTGGGTGGGAGATGGACAGGAAATTCAATTCTAAACCATAATGTTCTGGAGTAAATGATAAAAGTATGGAAACTTTCAAAGAAAACCTTCCTCAGGGATTAAATGAAAAATCTCCTTTGTTTGCAGATATGAGTACTTAACATACTTTTAATATGTTTCTGCAGTTAGTGGAATATTTCATAAAACACCTGCAAGGAACAAGAATGCTCTCAATTTTCTACTTCTCTGCTATTTGCAACTACTTAGTGCACAATATACTTTTAAAGCAGCATCTTGAAAATAGAGTACATTACATAGACATTGTGTAGAAAACTACAACCACAGTATCCTGAAAGGAAGCACTCGTAACTGTAAAAGTTTCCTTTGATATGTAAACCAAACAATAAATTTTTATAAGCTAATTTATTCTTAAATTGAAGAGATTACAGTTTGCAAGGGCCAGATAGAGACTGGTCCTGAAAGAAGTGAAAATATACTTATGACCAACAAGAGCAATACCACTATTGTTAACAGAAAGTTTACGTGGAGATCAGTAAAAGCATTTTCTTCTTCATACACAGAAACTTGCATTTAAGAGAGCACTGAAAGATTTGAAAAAAATTAATAACTCAGTATACCTTTTTTTCTAAAAAGGAGAAAGAAAACTCTATATTAGTTAAATTTGGTAAACTACATGATCTGTTGCTCAAGGAAAATTCAGTAGAGCATCTGAATAAACTTTTAGGTGCACACAGGATTTATCTACATCCACATGAGCATTTGCAGGATTCTGCAATTCAGCATAGAAAAGTTCTATCAGATTATCCATTTCCATGTTGAGAAAATGCTGTTCACAAAAAAATTATTCGGGTTGTTTAGTTTTTAGTTCTTTCTGGGTTTAGTCCTGTTTGGATGGAATCAGTGTTCAGCCAGATCAGCGTTTGCCCTAGCTTGCTATGTTCCCCTTAGATGTCCCATGGAGTCAGAGAAGTGAGCCACATCCTGCGTTCCTATCATACTAAAGCAACTACATCAAAACGTTCCTTCTTTCCTATATCATGTCTCCACGTTTTCCCTGTTGTTACCTACATTGTTCTGTATGTTTAATCCTGGAGAAAAGAAAGATAGCTTAAAGAGTAACAGAATGAAAACTCTTTCTTTTTTATTGCATGTTCTGACATCTCACCATCTGCACTCTGATTAGTCCTTTAGAGCATACACCTCTTGGTCTCACAAGATGGTAAACTCCAATATGTGTGGACAAATATTAGGGCTTGCAAGGTAGAGCAGATAAGGTATGGCTAAAACTATGTAAATTAAATTTCGATAATTTACCCTTAAGTACTCCCACTGAGGAGTTTGCATGAACTTATGCAAGTGCAGAGCACAGACATAAACAAGATCTTGTAGATAAACGGCAATTCCAATCTATTTATGATAACCATCAGGACATGTCTTCACTCGAAGCCTCTTCTCATCAGATATGATTGCCACTACAGTACTCTACAATTGTGAAGATAAGAGGATATTATTCTCTGGTATTTCATTCTTCTCTAATTTTTTATTTTATTTCACCTCATACTTCATCCTCCAAATGCAAAACTCTAATAGCTTGTCAATCACATCTTGCAGTGTAGCAAAATTGCAAATTAAACTGAAAGGGATGACAAAGCATGTTGCCCATCTGTTCTGTAATCAAATATCTCCCTAGGTCTAATCAGTAAGAGGACAAGACAGCTGAAATGCTTGTGCACATCTTTACATGATATTCTCACTCTCAGCTGAACCAAGCAAAAGATTGTGTGGAGATTCACTCCTCTGAGGCCTGCTGCAGTATTGATTCTTTATTAAGGTACTCAGTAGCAAAAGGAAATTCTGCATGATTATTCAAACATGCTCCTCAAAACACTATGAAATATCCTTTGCTTGACAATACCTTCTGAGACAAATTGTAATGCACAGTTTAGAAAGAGTCCAGTAATAATTTTGAATCAGACAATTGACTTGAATCAAGAAAGTCATATCCCTGTCAAAAAGCGGTATAAAATTATTGAAAATTTCTTATTCTGCTTCTCCTTGGATATTAATTCATTTCCCTGTAACAGGAAAGAAAGAAAACTGCAATTATAGCAGTGCTGTTCATGCTACTATACTCCCAGGCCTATCAGGTTTTCCAGTATTAACCCCTATTGTTAGAGGTTTCTAAACTCAAGAGTAGTCTGGCACCCACAAGCTCAGCTATTCTTCAATGTCTGAACCCTAAGAAGGATTATATATTTAAAACACTTTGGGCCATATTCAGTTCTTAATTATCCTGCTATAAATCTGGACTCATACTACAGTACCCGAGCACAATCTTTCCATTCTACTTTTTGCCATCTTCTAGGAATAATTTTGTTCAAAAATAATGCATGAAATAATTGACATTTCTAGTCTCCTGGTACAGATTCAGTAATCTGGAGATCTCAGCAAGGAAGAAAGTATTACAATGCCTCTTATTATATTAATGATTGAACTGTGTTTAATCTCAATAGGGTGAACATACTGCACTTGAACAACTTTTTGGTCATTATCATGTCTCTAAGTGCATCAGAGGAGTTTTCATGACTCCTAAATAAATTGCTAGGCATGTTATACTGCATCATCATATAGAAGAGAACCGAATTGTCTAGGTCAGCATTTCTTTATCTGCCAGATTGTTTGTTCAAATGGCAGGGAAGAGCTAGCCCTTTTTGAGAGGCACTAATGATCTATGAAGTGGATGGAGCTTTAGCGACATATGGTATGCTTTCAAAGGGATAGGAGGAGATATATTTGGTTTCATTTTTTTAATTAAGAAATCATCTTTCAAAGTCTAGAAACCTCCATTTTAGATAATATTATAGTTCTAGGTCAACCAGCCTAGAGAAAGTATATTCATTATTAAGGGTGATAAATCTGAACCGACAGTTGAATCTCTTATTCCATTATTTGACATTTTTTCTGACCAATGTGAAAAGAAGTAGAACTTTATGTTAGCCTAGTGCTACCTTAAAAAAGGAGGATGAAGGTACACCTATTTATTTCATTTCACTCTGAATCGGAATCTAAACCTGGAGGATAGCACTTAAACAGGTATTTAATTTGTTCTCATGAATTTGATGGTAAATAACTTCTTCCTAACTATGATTTAATTGCACAAAAAATTAAACTGACTTTAATGAAATTTTAACAGGTTCATCAGTTAGCAGGTTTTAGTCTTTTGAAAGAGCAAACAGTGGCAAGAAAAAAAAAAAAAGAATATTCTGTCATACCATATCATCAGATAATATATTTTAGGTTTTCCTCTCCTGCCTCAGAGAAATGGCTAGAAATAATGAGAGATCAATACTAATAACAGGTTGACTATTTTGAGGCTTTATAAAATGGATTTGTGTACTATTTTTAGATTTTTTTTCTGGAAAATTATTTTGGAAACTTTCTGAGGATCAGCCATGATTACAGAAAAACTAGAGACAGGCCTGAAATAAAGAGCAGATGTAAGAGCCATTAGCTCTGAAAACCTGGGTGCACACTTCAGAAATGGCACCTTGGCTGAAAACAGTCCTACAATACATTATTGCACCACAAACTGAAAAAGAAAGGCAACTCCCAAGTAACTTCCGAAATGTAATGCAGCCAGATGTTTCAGTCTAATTTTGTTGAATTAAGGAAAGAAAAAGCAGACTTTATCACAGTCATTAATAAAATTTATTCCCACAGAAATTAATCACAAGTGAGATTTGAAAGATCACCTATTTGCAAATTAGATGCATATCTTACAAAGCTTTTAAAGTGTATAAAGTGACCTATAAGGACCTATTTTTCCTTCCTTTCTTCTCAGGTACAGCTCTGAAATCAACATCAGAGGACGTGCTGTGAAATGCATTCAGGTAAGAGTGGGTTAACCACAGTTAGTGGGTTAAAGTGTACAGAGAGCGGGTTAAAGTGTACTGAACCAGGTTTATTGAGAGAGACATGACAGTGCCGTGTCTTGCAGAGCACTGTGTTGCAGAGGGTGGTTGCTGTCTCTCTAGGTGATAGAGGAGTTGGTGACAAAATGAGGTAGTGACCCACTCAGAGATGTCTAACATATGCTGGCACAGATGCTACCAGACGTCTCCCACTGGGAGGGAGACGGGGAGTGATTATTGAATATTAGGGAAATTTGTACCAGAGAGGATTAAAGCTTCTTTCTTTTCTTTTCCTGTTTTGGGGGAGGGGAAGAGAAAGGAGAGGGATCATGTCACTGCCCTGCTGTAGCGAAGAACAAAAGATAAGCTACCGAAGTTCAACTTCACGAGCTGCCCTCTCTTGATGTATGTAAAGCCACATGTTCGAGCAACAGTAGATTAATGTGGAGATCTTTCATCTCTGGAGATAAGAGTTTAAATCTAGGTCAGATCCCTACGGTAGCATTTTGAGACGAAATATAAAAATGCCTATGCTATTTCTGCTTCTAGCAGAGAATAGAATACTTCGCTGTCATATTTTGCGTTTCATTTTGTAAATTAGTTTATTTCAATAGGTTTAAAATTCATGTACATGTTAAATGAATATGTTACTAGCAAATCTGTTTGCTGGATATTTTCTTTGCTCTGTTTGCCATATTAATGAGATACATACAGCAAGGTGAACATAGGGATACACGAACGCAGACCACTAAAATCACAAAGGAACAAAGGGCCAAATTTTGACTGAGTGAAATTGCCCATAGGGGGAACGCTGATAGTTCGAACAGAACTAATTATACATAAAAATATTGAATAAAAAAGAGTAAATATGAATTTTGCAGTACATTGTGAATTTCATTTACCAGGTTTCACACAATGAATGCCTGAATTTATTAGAGTGTGACAGAATATGATGCAACTGTATCTGTATCAAAGGTTTACACTGTTCAAATTATTGACATATGTAAACTGTCTGGGTAATAAAAATACTGTTCTGCCTACTCAGGTATAAATTGGACCAACAATAGTAGTAATCTTGGGAGTATTTCTTTTTACTGATGTATCTTTTTTATTATGATAATTCCTAGTAATATATCTGTGCACTTAAATTAAGATATTAGAAATACAATAATAAATTGAGTATTTCATTCAGCCTTCCTTTTTCCCCTATGTAGTTTGTGGCCTTTAAGAGATATGAACATAGTAAGAGGTAAGAGAATCCAGGCCTGAAGTTGTTCTGCCCGATGTACCCAGAAGACAGACACACACTCTGTGGGAAGCAAGAGTGTTCCCGCCTGTGCTTTCCCTGTCCAGTTTTCGAAAATGCCTTTCATAGCAGAGTAAGGGCTGATCAAGTCTCTTCAGGGAGATTTCATTTTCAGAGCCATCGTTTCAAAACTGATTTTGAAGAAAGAGTTTGCCTACAGAAATTGTATCTACAAGTCGTACACCAAGTTTTGGTTTTCTAATCTGTATTCAGAAATCCATTTCCTACATTATAAAAAAAGTTTCGTGATTTTACCAACAACAGCCATGGTACTGAGAACAACTAGGCTGGCAGACAATGTTTTCAGAGAAAATAACTTTAGAAAAAGAAAATTTTACCATAGGACCCAACTGCAGTACCTTGACCATCTCACAAAATCAGCTCCTGCTATGCTTAATCTTTCACACCATGGTTTCTCGTCTGCATCCCTTTCTCAAGTGTTAATTGGAATGAAGATGTAGTTTTCTGAAGAGAAACTTCAGGACGGAGACCAATAGACACATTTATTTCATCCAATCCAAGTCTCTCATCTACATATCTTGTTATGTCTATGTATGGTCTATGAGGTTACCTGGATTTCCTGTTGTTTGTAGTTCCTAAAAATAGATTTTAAAAGTGTTTTTTAAAGGGAAGACAATTGTGCCACTTTTATCCCCCCAAATGTTTGTCTTGGTAGGGAACAAATTCTGGCATCAGTACACAAGCAAAACGTAATCTATAAAAAATAATTCTAGAGCCTACTCATAAGACTATCCTATTTGTGTGTATGTGTGTCTCACAAGCACAGCAGAAATGAAAAAAGTTTTTGGACAAACTAACAGATTTCCTATCTTTTCTTTCTTCTTTAGGAGTGTTACCTTCCATTTCTGCTCTTTCTCAAGTGCCCCAGCAGTAGCAGCCTGCTCCATGTGGCTGCTCTTCTTCTGCATCTCTCTTCAAACTCTTTGATGATGTCTCCACACAGATCTCAGGCACAAAGATATTTTCAAAGCAAATTTTTTCAGAACATAATTCAGACAAACTCCAGCCCTATTATTATTTACATACTTTCTGAAATATTCTGAGGGAAAACAACATGATTTTCTTAGGGTCTGTGCAGAATGAAGTGAATTTAGTTAAGTTTTCAATGCTATATATTAGTTTCTGTGAAGATTATTACCAATTATTATTATTATGCTTCTGGGGGTGTTCACGACACTTCAAAAATTGTTTTGCTCCAAGAAGCTTATAAAATCACGATTAGACTTTCTGCACCTTAGCTTTGCAATCCAGATGGATATATCATCTTTGCATGACTACAGCAAGCAACATTGGCTGCTTAATTTACATCAAAATACAAAATATTTGAATACAAGATATGGTGGTCATAGCTAAAAATCAGAAGTACACATATTCATTTTTAAAAATGAGCTGTTTTGTTCTCTTGGTTTTATTTATGTCATTCCAATTTTAATAACATTTTCTGGAGAAGCAAGGAGCGGAATAATGCAAGACTAATTCAAAGAGATACATTGATGAGGGATTACTAGATGGTCTGGCATGAAGTATAAAAATGGATGTGAGAAAATATCATGCAGCTAAATCAGTGCCAGAAAATGATGCCATCTCTAAGGAGTGAAAGCAACATAGTCAACTACATAACAGTATGACTATGCTATAACCTTACAGGAAGATCTACACCCGCAAGGAGTCAGCACTGAACACAGCCTCACTGCTGGCAGTGAATCCATACAAAGGACTAGCACAGGCCATGACGCCACTGCAGGAAAATATATATTTCAACATTTGACATCTTGCTCTAACAACTGCCAAGTTTGGCTGTAGCTGTTGACCTGATTGCTCAAGGAGAGAGAGGAAGAAGAAAAGAGGCAATATAAGCAAGTGATAGACAGAGATTTAAAGATCAGAAGCATCCATGTAGATACATGAACAGACATGTTGCCCATAGGTGTTAAAGATTCTCTTCTGGGAAATAAAAGCTGTATGACTATACAAACAAATACAACTATGCTTGAAGAGATTTAACATAGTGGAGATGAATGAAAAAAAAATTACGGATTTTGGAAAGTACCTGGCCCTTGGTTATATTCTGCAGGGTTTCAATGCAGGCTTTCACTGTTGCGTACTTAAGAATATTCAGTATCTCAAGTGATTCTGAATGAGAAAAAATTCAAAGGGAAAAGTCTTGCCTGGGTAACTGATGAGAAGATTTGGACCATTGAATTGTCAATGTCTTTTCAGTTTTAATGGCAGGGAAAAGAATGACATGTTTTTAGTTTCCTGTGGGCTTCCCACATCTTTACAGTCAGAATCTCTGACTTAGCACAACCTTCAGCAATACTGGCCCTGTTCACTACTTTCTCTTTCCTTTCTCTTTCACTGTTGTGCCCAGCAGTGAAATCACCATGAAGAGGACTGTCATTTACTCCAGGGCAGATTTATCAGGGAAGCTAATGGGGTTGTCATGCCCCTTAAATACCCATTAACACTTCCCCCTGTGATGCATATTATGTGTCACAACAAGCACGTAACTGAGCAGGTCCACTTTGCCATTGCCAGTCCACTGAGGCAAAATGCAATTTGCTTGTTTATTGGAGCAAGATATAATGAAAATGCTCTTTTTTGCTTGAGACTAAACATACATATTTTGTTCTCTATTTATTTCTAATACCCATTATTGGAATGGGTTACCACCTCTACCCCAAGGTTGTGTTTAAAGGCACAGATGTGAAGAAAACACTCATGTATTTGTTACTTTTGAAAGCAAGGCTGTGTGTCTCCCTAGTAATACATGCTCTAGTGCTCTGTGGTCTGTGGCTGAACTACAGAGCTAAGAAGCCATTACAAATGGAAACTGTGACTGTTTCAGCTAAAAGATAAGGACTAAAGGTATTAATTCTCTGTTCTTTTGATGTCATCTCTGTCCAAATTACTCCTCTATTTGTCTCAATAACAGCATTGAGCAGCTATGATTCTAATATGGAGGAATGCACAAAACTAAGCAAAAAGAATGTTTAGGAAACTATTTTAATATTATACACTTCAAAATGTGCTTTAAAGTGTAGGGTTTTTTCCACAACATTTCCTTGAAAGCCCTTTTAAAAAATACATATTCTGAAAACTCTGTTTTTCTTTTTGCACTTAAGGGGTGAATTTATGCATTTAGTTCTATACTTTAAAGGGTTTTTTATGATTATTTGAACTTGAAAAGTGGTAGGTAGGAATCTATGTTCATACGTCCCAGTATCTGCTACAATTCTTATGAATTCTGTGTGTTCTGGCATACTACTTTATGAAAAGTAATTACTGACTTGCCAGATGAGTCACACTTTGACAGCTACTTTAAAAGTGCGTTCTCTCCAATTTGGGTAAAGCAAACGGACAAACAATGAATAACATGGGAATTGTACAAACAGCTATAGCAATTCAGCATCACAAGTCACTTGTGAAATCTGTAGTATGTGAGGAGATTAGTAAGTGAATATAAGTACAATTCAGTATAAAAGGCAGCCTGAAGTTTTAAAGGTGACCTGCAAGGAATGTGGATTTGTCTATTTTCCCTGAAACAAGCCTTGATGTTACTTATTTATTTATTTAGTTATTTAGTCATTTATATATTTATTTATTTATTTTCTCCCTCTTTTTCTGAGAATGTGAAAACAAATCTTTGATTTACATTTCTTCTGTTACTCTTGAAGATATAACAAATGTGAAGCCTGTGGCATATGTATTTTCTTTTTGTTGGAGGGAAAGGGGCATGCCGAGTTTGCCAGCCACTGAGAGGAAGATACAGTGAAGGGAGAAGGATGTTAAATGTTTAATGAAATAATTCTTTAAAAAATGTCTAATTTGACCAGACAAATGCAAACAAAGAAGTTTGCCTGAAAACTCCCTCCTTGTTTTGCATTCATGTTTGGTTTTGCAGTTTTTTCCCCTAGACTTGTCCACACAAAGAGTTTTCCTTTATGACCCCCTCAAAAGCTATCACTTCTCGTAGTTCAGTGGTGGGAGGTGGGCCGCTGGAATTGCCCCCCGGTGTCCTGCTGGTCTGCAGCTTGGCACAGGGGGAGTAGAGGATGGTGCAAATACAGCCAGCCCAGTGGTATGCTTTTTACTCAATTTAGGGAGAAAAATTTTATGTTGAATTCTGACATTTCCTGGTAGAACGCAAGAGTTTCTCTAGAGAGGACAAGGAAAGTTTTTCTCATTTTATTATAGGATATAGCAATAATGTCAGAAACACAGTCTTACATGCTACTAGTATCCAAACTATGGTCTGATACAGTTGGATAACGGCAAGGAGGTAACTGGAGCACGAGCAGCCAAAAATCCCTGAGAATACTGTGAAGAAATCATCACTGTTGTCTTCCCTTTCCTCACTATATGTCTATACTATTTCTTCTGTTTCATCCTTTCACCCTACTGAAATCTCACAACCAGTGATAAGCAGAAGGGACTAAACATTTCATCTTTTTTTGGATGCTCTGATCCCACGTCTTCCTGCTTTCATCTGGCCAGCCTGAGGCTTTCATCTGCGTTCTCTAGTGAAGCACACTGGGTCCACTGTCACTTATAACACCGAATTCTGCCATCCTTACAGAAGCACACATTATGTGCCACGGTTTAGCACTTCCTCCATGTGCATTGATACCAGCTGAGGAGCTGATTCTAGAGGTACAGCAAGACATAAGTTCTTGAGTGTTTGTTTTTTAAATATTGAATTATGTTTACATGTTCCTATTAATAGAGGCTGACTTTTAGCTGACTACACACTGTGTCAGTTGCTTGAGATTCTTGGATGAGAATAAAATACACATCATGATTCATTTATTGAAGCTGTAGAAAAAAGCCTTGAAAGAAGTGAGATTTAAGCTGGAATGATTTCCTCTTTTGCAGGTAGCATGCTAAAGGTAAACTATGATTTGCTTAGGAGAGGTAGATATAAGTGCAATATAAACATACAGATAGACAACTGTAGTATTAGTATAGAAGATGAGGCAAACAGTAAGTGCAAATAAATAACACTAATTTGAAAATACATATACGGGTGAGTAGCACACCGCGCTACCTTTATCTAGTATATGAAATAAAAAGTTTCACTTTTTCTGGGTTAAATCCTTCTATCCTTTTTTTAATCAGGCTCTCTCTGAGGTCAGTGACTAGTCTAACAGAAGACAAACTCCAAAATAGAGTCTACTGTTTGCTTTGCAGAAGTTAAAAATTGATGTTCTTGTGGTAGGTATTAGTCAATGCATAGTGGGCTGATTCTGATTTCAAGCGAACACAAATCAGAACTGACTGTCCTGAAGAGAGTGGAGCTACTGAGATGTGAAACTCTTGTTAAATCATAGTGAGACTTACGGATGCATTTTTAACCAGGCAGATTTCCTCTTTTTCGTTCTGAAACATGGAAGAATAGACACTGAGAGCCACCTGGGAAGTATTATCTGAAGTGGAATAAACTAGGATCATTTGAGTTTTTGGAGCAGTGGATGATGTCTACATGATTAAACAGTGCCTAGGTATACTCATAGGGACAGGAAATCATCAACACCCATGTAGGCAATGTGTTACAAGAATCTCTCCTATACTTCTGGCCCATGGCAACAAAATATCTCCCAGAAATTCCCTGGGACACAGAAGCAACAGCCAGGCCGGTTTCCCAGAAGACAGCCTGGATGTTACCTCCCTATTCTGGTGAATAGGAGGACTGAACATTGCGAAGGCTCGCTACTCCGTCAGCTGGTGTCAGTTCCAGAAAAAGGTTCTGCAAGTATTTAAGTTACAAGAATTGTTGTATCCTTCTTCACTGCACAGATCTAGCCATTGTATTTTATGCATTTATGAAGAAGTTCAAGACTTTGTTAAAAATGATATAGGCATTAATACTCTTTCCACATACAAGGTTGTTCAGCACAAAGAGAAACTGTTAACATCATCTTTAAAACAATGAGATTTACTGATAGTCAAGATGCTGCTTTTTCCTCCAGAGCCTGGTGTTGTCTCTTTGCATTATTTTGTTCTTTTTCTCCTAAAAGCTCATCAGAAAATGCAAGACTGCTTCTTCCGCTGTACCCAGCCCACCTGATTTGCTGTGGAAGAGCTCGCCCCTCTGCATCTCAGAAGGAGAGAACTGAGTGGGAGTTGCAGGGATTTTTGGCTTAGTCCTCTGGATAGTAGGATATTTGGTCCCACCTTACAGGCAGCAAACATAACACTGTCCTGTCTGAAGGAGAAGGCAGAGTTTGGAGTGATAGAATTTGTCAAAGACAGAGCTAAAGGGATTTTTTGTGGTACAAAATCACAGCTAAAAAAAAGGGTCTAGCCTGTAGGGTTCTGGAGGAGGATGAGTCCAGGAGGATTGACAAGCACAGGGCAAATATTGGGCGATGTCCTGGCAGGTATATAGTTTTAACACTTTGGCAGTGCTAGTGGACATCAACAACACAAAGAGAAATAAAGATGGCTAAAGGAAGAATGTAGAATTGTAAATGTAGAAAACAGGATAGAACCTGTTCCCCTGAGACAATACCCAACTTCAGCAGATTTTGAGGAAGAAGGTTAAGTAGTGGGCAAAGGGAGTGGTGGTAACCAGTCTCTTATCAGCTTTATGTTATAAAATGTGCACTGGCAAGCATAACTGAGAAGAAAAGATGCTAGGGCAACCCCTCGTCCGTTTGCTTTTCTTCCTTCCCTCCTTCCACATCCTGGTAGCCTCCAGTCCTGCAATCGTCATGCTGCGAGTCTCAGAGTTGAGCTGCCCATAAACCCAGGTTTTGCCTGCACTGAAAAAACCAGATGAAATTTTAAAACAAGGACGTAAAAGTAATTAGTCATTTTTACCAGTAGTGGTGTTTCACTTGAGACACATGCATGCGATGTGACATTTGGTATACCCAGCCTGGGGATTGCTGTATTTGTTTTGGTTGATTTGGTTGATTATCTAATGGGCGAAAAGAAGGCACATCAGATTTCCATAAAAGAGGATCCCATTGGCAAGCCACATGCATTGTTGTTCCTGATATTAAGTCATGATACATCTGTTAGCCTAAAGTCTTTTAAAAATCTTGCCATAGACTGTAAGTTTTTCTTCCTAGAAGGGAGAATATTAATATATGTCAGAGCAGTGCTGACTATATTAACAGTATTCTGTCTTAGTGGCTTGGAGTTACAATGCAACCTATCGCTCTGCAAATAGGGACTTCATAAGGATCACGTGAATAAGGATACTGTAAGATTAAGGGTAGTTCTTGCTTTGTACAAATTTGTGTTATATTCATCTCAGGACAGGGTGCTCTATCTCAGTGAAATGATATATTTCCCAATAACATTTTCTCTCCATGTGGATCAGAGTTGGTGTAAATGGTAAAAGTTCTTTTGTGGGCCACTGGTTTCTGGTAGTTGAGTATGGCACCCTGCGCTTTGGGGTCTTTGGGGGAGGGGGTTAAGTCTGGTAATCTTGGGCTAGATAAAACTACTAGAGGAACTGGAACAGCTAGTGTAATTTCGTCTCTGTTCTCAAGTTGAGTCGTCTGAAGTGGCCTGAATTTCTTACACAATACGCTTTGTCCCTTGTGTCTATATAACAGTTCTATTTGAGAGAACAAGGTTTATGTGTTGAAAAATGCCAAAGTGTGGCAGAGGTCAAATGTGCATACTGTACAGCAAATACTAGGTGTAATTTGTGCACCTGTATTTTTGGAAAATGCTTCTTTGTGAGTTACAGTAAAGTGCTTTCTAAAGCTGGGAATGTCTCATTTTTTATTGACTTAAGTTATCTTTCAGCTTAGAAACTTAAAATTCAAAGCCTACGTTTAGAATGTGACTTTGAGCAGGTATTTTTTAGTTTGTTAGTGTGAGAAGAAAAATATAGATTATCTGAGTGCTTGTTTTTCATTTAAGAAGACGGATCATTCTTTAAGAACAACATGAAAGCGTGTAAATTACTAGAATTGGACCTTATTATGACATAATTACACCTTTGAAATGATCGCGAGGCAAAGCTGTAGTGTCTATATGTACCTGGATATAGTAACATGTATGTATCTATTATGAGATAAATAGTTGTCATCTTCATTTTTGTATGTTACCTAAAGACTAAAATGTAAATCTCCGACATAGATTTGGCTAACATAAAACCAATTAAACTGGTAAAAAGCTAAACGTAATTAAAATAACAGTGACTCTGAGCAAATGAATAATTTTACAGAGGTAGAGAAATACATACAAGAATATTGCTTAAAGATGCAAGTCTCTTAATTCTGTAGTTTCTCTATGAATAAGTCATCATTTCGAACAAGTGTAATGTATGCAGATAAACTTTTAGATACAAATGAAGTTGCTCCTTATAGATTTTTTTATATATAGTACGTGCTGAAAAGTATTTTTCTTTGCATAGTATGATCAGTATCAGCACAAATTCAGTTATATTTCACTGCAAATGCACTTAGAAATTAGTAAATGTGACCAGTTTTTGAATTGTAAAATACATGATGCCAGTACAATATCCTTCATACCAAGAAATATGACTAACACATACATTTTTAATACTCTAAGATGAGCTCTTCATCTTCTTAAAAAGGAAGTATAATAACATTCAGAAGTAACACAGCAATCATGACTGGAACAGTCTGTTTAATTCTACTCACTGACATTTGAAGCATGTAGAGATTTCAGCAGTGTGAAGGACAAATAAATTCACACAAGAAAATCTCTGCTCCTCTGATCCAGCTGTATTTTAATTTTATATTGGTATTCTTGCATTTCTGCATGTTTAGATTTTTCTTTCCCTGTGCAAGGATGACTTTTCTAACATTATGTTTTTAAATCTGACAAGGTCATACAAGCTAAAAAAAAGAAGAAGAAGAAGGGTCATCAAAAGGGGAAAAATAACAGAACTACGGTGAAATGGCTCTCTGTTGGCCTTTGTATCGATTCAGAGTGTGTCAAAAGGGTCTTTTGTCGTGCCCCTACCACAGCATACTAATTTGCTAGATCAAGTCTGTCAGAATATCGACTGGAAGTAAAGAACTACAGTGGCAGCTTTTGTGTTTCATACAGCAGGGAGCCTGTGTGTGAAACAGGATTATCAGGGGGTCATGAAGAGAGTCAAGGGATGTCCATCACTTCCCTTCTGGTAATGTAATGGGGCGGGTGCCTGGATGTGATTAAGATGTAGGACACAGGAGGCATAGCAGTGAACAAATCAGACGTACACACATGCAAATCAGGTTGGCTGCTCTTAACCACATATTTTTAATGAAAATCCAGAGACAGACCAAACAAATATCTAAACAGCTGCATTCAGATTAAATATCAAACAGCCTATTCAATGCCTGGTGTGTGTGTCTGTGTCTGCATCCATGTGTGTTTGTGTGGAAAATGTACAACACTTAGAAGAAGGGGTTTAATTATTATTCTTTTATTTTCTAATACAAAGTTCCATTCTACAAGTGTTTCTTCTACTTCTCTTTACTGTTGAAAATAGTGTTGCTGGATGATTGCAGCAAATGTCCAGGGGATGTGCAAACATAAAATAATGCTTTGTGTTACGGCTATACGCGTCTGCCACATTCAGATAGGATGCTCATCACTCTGCTGTGGGCTTAGCCTTGACTTAGATGCCATTGTCATTCTAATACGGCATGAGCAAAATATATTTCTGGAAACTGAGAAAAAAATAGAAGTTTTTTTGTGACTGAACAATGCTTAGCTTGATAAATGCCTCTTTTTAAAATTGTGGCAGGGAAAGTCTGCTTTCTGGAGGTGCAGGTTGCATCTCTGTAGTTTATGTGAGAGCTGTGAGGAGCTTTCCAGCACACACTGACATGATTTACAATCCTTGTCATCTGCACAATCTATTTTTCCTCCGGATTGTTCCTAGTCTTTAGTCATTTATTTCTGAAAATTCAGTGCTAAGTAGCAAAACAACATTTGATACCAAAACAACAATGCATTTTACGTGTGTGGCATCTGAGGGCCTGATCTAAACCCCATGGACTAGGAGAGGAACCTGAACAGAGTCCAAGGGCTTATGCACCAGACTCCAGATTCCTTAGACCAGCAGTAGTTGTTTCAGCCAGCCTATAAAAAGTTCATTTGTTCTGAAATGAAAAATTGAACTTGGAAAAGTCTAAATCTGTTTCTCATTCCTTTTGTAATATTTGCTACCAGGGGTGACTAAGGCAGTGTCAAGAGCCAGTGATAGATTGGCTCCATTGAGGATCCATATTTTTTTCCCCTTTTTCCTTTCCCTTTCCCTTTCCCTTTTGCTTTTATTTTTTTTTTCAAGCAGCAGGAAAAGTTTACAATTGTTTACACAGAAGGTGTTGATGTGGATGGATAGACAGAATTTTGTCTCTTCTGAAGGCAAAAGCAAAGCTTTTGTTGGCTGTAATGCGAATGAAGTAGCACCCTGCTTTACATGTAACCACTGTATCTCCACTAAAAATGGCCTAATTCCCTGAGCACTGTACGACTAGTATCCCGTTCAGAGCCAAAGATCTTTGTCAGAGGTAACCAAAGACTGCTCTGCCTGAAGTTGGGTAGCAAACGATTTCTCACAAACAGATTTTTCATGTGGGCATACTTAGAAATAACGATTTTTGATTTAGTATTCCTAACTGGGGTTAAGCACCAATGGTCTTCTGTTAGGCAGCCACTGTACACAGAGGAAAGGGAATTGCAGAAGTCCATACCAGGTGAGTTTTTAATGTCTTTGTTCAACAGTGTTGGTGCTGTGCAGTGTTCATTGCAATAGGAGCTCGTGACAGGATGAGATGACAGTCATTTATTAGAAAATAGTTTTTCTGTGCATATCTCAGGTTGAAGAAACTGCTGTCATTGTTATCATCTGTGTCGAACTTCGAGGGCGGAACTTGTCACAAAGTGTGAATGTATGAAAGGAAGAGGTGAGCCCTGGAAACTGCTCTAACAGGAAAGCCTGACTCAGCTCTTTCAAGGCATGCCATGCATCCATGCTCTATGTCTGGAAACAACCCTTATTTCTGCCAAGCAACAACTTTTACTCACCTGTATCCTAGGTCTTTTAAGTTCTAGTTCAGAATCAGAGACCAGGCTTGAAGAACACAGAATAGTGAAGAGGCCTATGCTTCTGAAAAATGTAGTTATGCCATATGTTTTTCTCAACTTCAGATCTTCTTATCAGAGAGCAAAACTCGTGATCCTGAAATGCCCAAATGAACAGCAACAAGCAGAGACTGAGTACTGAAAAATACACTAATTATTTTAAGAAAGGAGATTTATAGAACATGTGTAAGATATTTACTTATTTAATGGGTCTCATGAGAAATGGCAGTGTAATTACAATATGAGACATACAAGACAGTTGTGCAGGAGGAGATATTGCACTACACTGTTTGCTTCGAAGTGAGGTGTCCAAAGGTGGAGGTACGTATCACATGAAAAGGAGACCACAGAGTGCAAACCAGTAGGATTTCTGGTCAGAACGACATAATCTGCATGTCATTCTGTGGAAATGGTGGTATATGTGGAAATGGAAAATATTGATACATATACTACAGTGTTTGTCTGGGGAGGCAGAGCAATTCTTAGAAGTCTGACAGCTTTCTTCTTCTGAAGTTAGTGCAGATGTCAGGGTGGGAAAGGACCACAACACATCACTGACTGCCAAGGATGTATAATGTAAAGGTCAGAATGTGACCTGATGCAATTGTATGCTCAGTGTTATTTCCTTCTGTCTCACCCAGTGAAATTTTAAATGTAACCCAAACTATTAGAAAAACAAAACAAGGATGTCTTTTCACAAAATGAGAAAGCACAGTAGACGGTCATACCCAAGAAAATATATTTTCTTCGTGACATCACATTAATACTTAGCATTTGCCATGCAAAATTTGTTCCCTCCATCTTTTCCATCCTCCAAAACTCAAAGTCTCAACTTGCAAATACAATAGTGGTGGATGTGAAATTTTACCATTAGTTTTTGCCTCGAAGGCTCTGTCCACCCCGCTAAAGCCCTGGATCAGAGCCTATCGCTTGTCACCAAAGACAGTTACAAAATAACAAGTAGGAAATAATGCTCTGTCACTAACAATCGGGATTTTATTTCTTTGTTTGTGCACAGTGCAATGAAATGCTGGCAACAAGGGAAAAATAAACCTACACAGAATTCAAAGAGATGGTAAAATATGACCCATCTGCCTGATCCATGGTCACTGGAAGTGGTATGCCTTAGCATCAAACACACATCGTAGCTTTCTTTTTTAACCACACAGACATCTCTACACATGCTTATTTAGGTCTCAGAGCAAAGTAGTTAACTCTAGTTTGCTGGATGAACTCCAAAGCAGATAATTACGTTCTACTTACAAGGCCCCAGCACTTTTACGTATATATGATATGCAATGATTTCCTATTGCTGTGTAGAACTATATGTTGTCACAAAATGGCTTTACTCAGTTCGAGAGGTTGCCCTACTTCTATGTGTGCTCATATATATATATATACACACACATATTTATATTTTAAGAAGCACACATGTGAAGCAACCGTCATTTATCCTTTACCTGTTCTTCAAATGACTTAGGGTTCTGACAAGTGTCTGTGAAGTGCTTTATTATATTTCTTATACATTTTTCAGTTTATTAGAGTACAAGTTTCAAACTGTTTTGGTGGTATCTGATAATTCTTTTTGTACCCTTCTCACTATTCTGGACACCATAATTACTTTCTGCATAGAGGAAAAATAGAAGAACACTAGATGATGTGTTTTGGGTTATTTTTCCCCCTACAATTTCTGAACGATGCATAAGGATTTGGTAAACTGATAGCAGGAAAGTTAAACTGCACATTTTAGAATAATTTCTGAAACAATACAAAGTGAATCCTGTGACAAGGATTCCTTTCTGAGGAGGGAACAAAGAAGTACAGATTAGTCCATTAATCAGAATTTTAAAATGTTAATAACAAATCTATATAGTTTTCTACTGCTGTAGCAGTTTGTTTGCACATTGTTTCAAGAATGATTTATGGAAATATGGAGTGCTCTACTCTTGGCAAGGACTAGAATATTTTTGGACGGTTATTGCTGCCTCAAGAACAGCAACAGAGAGTTTCTGAGGGTGGAGATGTATGGAGACGTTATAATTAAGAGCCCTGTATATACAGTAATTTGAAGTCTCAGAACACTTTAACTTGAAACAGATCTGTACATTCTGATTTGATTGAATTTTACTGCTCTTGTCCTGTGACAAAATGATGAAAAAATTTTCTTATTTTTCCTCTAGTTACAGTCAATGTTTTTTTTAAGTAGATACTTAAAGTAAAGCATCTAAGTGTCTTAATTTAAGTATATTTAAGTACCGTACGTAAAATATCTAAGTATCTAAATAAAAGGGCAGTATTTTCACAGGGCAGTTGGTTCCCTCTAACTGTACTGGAAATTAGTTTCACTTACTCCAGCCTCCAAAACACATGGGAGTGCAGCACCAAGTCATAGAGCAGGGGTCTGGTTGTGGCTTCGGTGGGAAAACATGCCAGCAGGTACTGTGGCTTGGATGGCCCCAGGTAGCACCATAGCTTCTCCTCCAGAGAAGTCCCAAGAACACGGCATCAGAGAACAGGAAATGGCCATATTGCTGTACTTTAAATACATCTGTTTACATCCTGCCTTCCTGGAAGTACAACACAGAAGCCAATTTTTGAGACTTGCACTCAGAGCATTACACGTAACTGAGCTGTGACGATTCAAAGACCAGCATTTGGACATGTAATTACCTCTGCAACTTTCTATTTTGTATCAGCACACAGCAGAGTAAATGTAATACAAGAACCTCGGTTCAGAACATGGACAGACTGGTACACAATTAAATCCAGTACTGTATATGACATTACAGCTGTATATTATGCAGTGCAGAAAGACTCAGTAAAGCAAATATACTAGTAGGTCTGTAATAGGTAATGCAAAATGACTGTTGTTACATAAATTAACTATTCATTACTCTACTGTGTTGTAACTGTACCTTACCTTTGAAACACACATGCTCTGTTCTGTTCCTTGCCTGTTACTTCAGTGTGTGACTTGCTTCTGATAGAGCTGGATTTAGGAAGCTGAAGAAAGGGGTACAAATTTATCACTAGATTCTCAGATCTGTTGTATTTAGTACTAACAGTAGTAGTAGTAGCTGTGTCTGTAGAAATAGTAGTAGTACTATTAGAAGCTGTAATGTTAGTATAACATGTTCTATAGACGAACCAGAACATTGGAATTGTCCAATACAGAACAAAAAGCTACCTCTGGGCCCACTTATACTCTAGGACAGGAGATAGGGAGGCAATAAAACTAATAACCTAGACTACTAGCCTAGCTCTGAGACCAAGCCTGTAATTTGGAGTTGCATACAGAAAGTAGTTTCAGATCCACTGTGCTGGGAGTCCTGATGCTGAACTTCATAAAACCTTTCCTTGCAGCCAAGATGTAGGCTGTACAAGCAGCAGGTGGAGAGATGTTGCGGAGGAATACCAGTCTTAGAGGAGGATCTAAAGGAGTGAATAAAGAGATGTTGCTTAGAAGTATCCAGAAAGGAAACTCTGTGAATGAGACTGCATCTCAAATCCCACTTCTCTCCAGAACTTAGTCCCCCTGACTACGAGATTCAAGTAAACCTCATTACCTATTTCAGCTCCTTGTCACAGGACTGCCATGAACAATCTCAAGGCTGTAGGAAGATGTGTTGATTCCTTCTAGAGATTAAGGCCTACACCTAATTTGAATGAAAAAAAGATAAAAAAAATCAGAAGTCACGCCACTCTTAAAGATTCTGTTTTTTAAGTAACCTACAGCTCAGAAAGTTTTTCTCTTCTGCCTGAAAAAATTTAAATTCACATCATACACTTTCTGGTTTCAGGACATTGGAAGAGTTAGCTAGCCCTTATACAACCCTCTGAAGAAGAAAAATACTCTCCAAGTGATGTGCTGAAGCACTGTTGGTGGCGTGGAACTACCTTGAAATGCTACTTCCGTGTTACCCTTTTCAAACAGCTATCAGTAATCAAGAAGCACTCTTAGTGGCCTTCACAGATGTCAGTCCTTCACTGATGCTGAATTCTTCCTGCCTCACTGTTTCAACTGTTAATAATCAACCCACTTTGTGTACCAGCATCTACATAACACCTACAAGTATACACACTTGCCTACTGAATTACCTTTCAGTTCTATCTAATACATCTACCAATCCATGCAAGCAAGCTCATCAGTGACATCAAGATTGAAGGCAGCCTGGGCTGCAGTGATTACGCATTGGTGGAGTTCACACTCCTGAGGAGTATGGGAAAGGCAAGGAGTATAGTCAGGACCTTAAATTTTAGGAAAGTCGACTTCCTACTCTCCAAGGAGTTAGTCAGAAGGATCCCCGGGGAAACGGTCCTCAGAGGCAGGGGAGAAGAAAAGAGCTGGCAGATCTTTAAAGATGGCTTCCACAGAGGGCAAGAGCTGTCAGTGCCCAGGTGTAAGAAATCAGGGAAGGAAGGGAAGAGACCAGTATGGCTGAGCCGAGACCTGCTGGTCAAACTAAAGGGCAGGAAGGAACTGCACAGGCAGTGGAAGCAGGGACAGATATGCTGGGAAGAGTATAGGGACACTGCCCAGCTGTGTAGGCATGAGGTCAACAGGCCAAGGCACTGCTGGAGCTGAATTTGACAAGAGATGCTAGGAATAACAAGAAGAGCTTCTACAGGTGTGTCAACCAGAAAAGCAGGGTTAAAGAAAACGTACACGTCCTGATGAACAAGAATGGCAACCTAGTATCAATAGCCGAGGAGAAGACTGAGGTACTCAACAACATTTTTGCCTCAGTTTTCACTGGCAACCTCTCTCCTCATGCCTCTCGAGTTAATGGACCACAAGACGGGGACCAAAGGAGTAAAGCCCCTCCCACTGTTAGGGAAGGTCGGGTTCATAACCGTCTGAGGAACCTGAACATGCGTAAATCTATGGGACCTGACGAGATGCATCGCAGAGTCTTGAGGGAATTGGCGGATGTAGTTGCCAAAACACTCTTCATAATATTTGAAAAGTCATGGCAGTTAGGCAAAGTCCCTAGTGACTGGAAGAAGGGGAACACTTCGCCCATTTTTAAAAAGGGTAGAAAACAGGACCCTGGGAATTACTGATCTGTCAGCCTCACCTCTGTGCCTGGGAAGATCATGGAACAGATCCTTCTAGAAGTTATGCTGAAGCACATGGAGGACAGGGAGTTCACGAGTGACTTTCTATGCTGGAGTGACTACATCAGTGGACAACAGAAGAGCAACGGATGTCATCTAGCTGGACTTCTGCAAAGCCTTTGACACTGTCCCCCACAACATCCTTCTCTCTAAGTTGGAGATACAGATTTGATGGGTGGACTGTATGGTGGATATGGAATTGGTTGGAAGGTCGCATCCAGAGAGTAGTGGTCAAAGGCTCAATGTCCATATGGAGATCTGTGACAAGAGGTGTCCATCAGGGGTCCGTATTGGGACCAGTGTTGTTCAATATTTTCCTCAATGACACAGGCAGTGAGCTCGAGTGCACCCTCAGCAAGTTTGCAGATGACACCAAGCTGAGTGGTGCAGCTGACACACCAGAAGGCCTGGATGCCATCCCAAGGGACCCGGGCAAGCTTGAGAATTGGGCCTGTGTGAATCTCGTGAAATTCAACCAAACCAAGTTCAAGCTCCTGCACTTGGGTCGCAGCAACCCCTGGTATCAACACAGGCTGGGGAATGAAGGGATTGAAAGCAGCCTTGCTGAGAAGGACCCAGGGATACTGGTGGGTGAAAAGCTGAACATGAGCCAAGAAAGTGCCCTTGCAGCCCAGAAGGCCAACCGTATCCTAGGCTGCATCAGAAGAAGCGTAGCCAGCAGGTCAAGGGAGGGGATTCTGACCCCCTAATCCTCTCTGGTGAGAGCTCACCTGGAGTCCTGCGTCCAGCTCTGGAGCCCTCAGCTCAGGAAAGACATGGATGTGTTGGAGTGGGGCCAGAGGAGGTCAACAAAAGTGATCCGAGGTCTGGAACATCTCTCCTATGAGAAAAGGCTGAGAGAGTTGGAGTTGTTCAGCCAGGAGAAAAGAAGGCTCTTGGGAGACCTTGCTGCAGCCCTTCAGTACTTAAAGGGATCTTATAAGAAAGATGGGGACTATCTTTTTAACAAGGTCTGTTGTGGCAGGACAATGGGTAATGGTTTTAAACTAAGGGATGGTAGATTTAGACTGGATAGAAGGAACAATTTTTTTACACTGGGACCGGTGAAACACTGGAAAGGGTTGCCCAGAGAGGCAGTCGAGGCCCCATCCCTAGAAACATTCCAGGTCAGATTGGACGGGTCTCTGAGCAACCTGATCTAGTTGAAGATGTCCCTGCTCACTGCACGGGGGTTGGGCTAGGTGACCTCTAAAAGTCCCTTCCAATCCAAACCATTGTGACTCCATGATTCTATGATTCGGTCTGCCGTCCTGCCCATCCATCCATCCATCCATCCATGCATCCATCCATCCATCCATCCATCCATCCATCCATCCATCCATCCATCCATCCATTCACGATTCATTCATGCTTTCATATAGGTGTCATTACTCTAACACTCAAGGACTTTGCAGGCCAGTGGATTTCTTCTGCCAGTATCCAGATCCAGGAAGCAGTCTTACATTTTGCACTGTCACAGAAGTCAAGTAAGTGACTGAAGAAACAGCAAACTGTCTTGTCTGAAGCATAACGGAAATCTGTGTTAGAAAGGAATTTCTTCTGCTAATTCAACATGTCTTTTCTCAAACTGGTGATAAAAGTTTTCTTACAATTCTTTTGTGGTCGTTGTGGTCTTCTGTTTCTTGTTTAAGCTAAGAACCCTTTAGGCCCACCATTGCTATTGCTGTCTGATACCACATGCACACACATCCTGAATCAACACCTCTTCCTTGTCCTGAATCAGAAATGTAGAAAGAATTTCCCTGCAGGGGAATTCTAGTTTGTATTTTTAAATATTCTAGTATTGGCCATTTCAATTTCTGTTTCTGACTGCAAATGTCCCAACTCTTTAAACAATGTTTTTAATTCATGTCAGAGTTCATTCCAACCAGTGGCATCACCTGATGTCAACTTTTATTATTCTGCTCTTCCTTTTAACTCTGCTTTGAAACACTCTCCTTAATTAACATTGTAACCTTTTGCTCTGAGACAATTTGTATCTTCTTGAAACATCAAAATGAATTCTTCCCAAGATTATAGTGTTTTAGGTATCTTGCCATCCATATGATTTTTATGTCAAGTCTACTAGTTAACTGACACAATTTTTACATCTGTCACCTTGAGTTTCCCTGCTCCCAATACTTTCGCTAAAGCTGGAGTGGCTCCACCATTACATCTCAGACCTTCCGCATCTCACCGAAGCTTATAAGAGGAAAAGAGCTGTCAAATTACATTACTCCTATATCCACCTCTCACTTCACCTGCCTGGATGACCATAATAACTGCATCATAGAAGTAATCCTTGCATTTCTGGACTCAAACAACTGGGGAAGGCTTATTCACTTTCTGCTCAGGTGCAATCATTGTCATGTACAAGTAACAACTTAGAGATGAACTACAGCAGAATGAGACAAATGCTGAGAACATCAACCAGACCCTTCTGCTTGTCCAGATACTAGTTTTTCTACTAAAATATTGAAAATATCAAGACATCTCTTATGATAGAGTCTTCATTTATGAATCCAAATTTAGTCTTTACTAGACAGACAAACTCTCATTTTCTCTTTCTCTTAGGGCAGTTTAACCTACAGCCAAACAAACGCCACATTGCATGGAAGGAAATAAATATGAATCCAAGACAAAAAATAGTTACTACTCTCCAGGAGCAGATTTTGTTCTATTGAAAAATGTTTGGATTAATCTCCTTTAAAAAGTTATGGCCTACTTTTATTACTGATCTGACCTGAAATTTCAGATCAAATTAGTTCAGGATTTTGGCACAAGAAGTTTCTGTGTAGTTGCATCTTTCGAATGTGTCTTGGGAATACAACTGGTGGATTTATTAACAGTGTTATAATAACAGATAGAGAAGAGTGAGGAAAATATATGGTTCTAAGACTACAAAAAGAGAAAAGTGTCAGAATAATCTACCGTTATGAGGGAGGTAGGATGCTGATGGAATTTGTTTAAAGTAAGTCAGGATTCAGCAGCAACATTAAGAAATATTTTTCCTTTTTTTTGTATGCACTGTCCACTTCACAAAGTCTGAATCATCCATAACATGAATTTTGAGATCAGAATTAGGCAAGCTGAATTCTTGTTCAGTTTTAGGATTGTCAGATATTCAGTTCAGTTTAATAAGATCAACTGAATTTCAAAATTTCTGTTGAGAAATGTTTGTGCAAGCTGCATAAAAAAAATGCAGAAGTGAAAGGGGTAGTCTTTGCTGAAGACGTAACCAAGCATGCAACAACTGTTACAGATAATAAAAGATATGACCACTTTTTCCAAACTTCTTTATTTTAAGAAGTTTTTAAAAATTGTTTGTGTAGGATAATAAAGGACTACGAAACCTTTGTATGATGCTTGCACAGCTGTAGCATCAAGAAACACACTGAACATTGTGCCCCTTGATAGAGAGCCTTTTAGAAAGAGAAAAACTGTAGTCCAGGAAAATTGGCCATAGCTTGATATTTTGTAGAACTTTGATTTAGAACAACCTGGCACAAATACATCTGGAGTAGCTAACCTAAGACCTGCCAGCACACCCTGTGGCTAGCAGTGGTGTACAACCTCGTGAAACCATACAAGTTTTGCTAGTAAGTACAGGATCTGGTCCAGTTTAAAGTAAAATCAAAGCATTAAATATCATGAATTACAAGAAATAAACCTCTCTAAACTAATAAAGTGCATGTGAATTTGCAAAAGAACAAAACCAAAATTTTGCAAGAGAGTACAGAAGGCTTGTAGATCTTTGCTATAAGGAATATGAGGTTTTATGTGTCTTTATCCATTGAAGTAATAGTAAATTGAAGGATTTACCTGTTTGCATTTATTCACATGATTAAAATGAGTTTGTGATCTGATTCATCATACTATATTCTAAACATTGTCTCAAAAAAATTAAGTTCATAGTGCTTCAAAGTTCAAAGTTTTTGTTTAAAAGTTCTAAAGCTTTTGCAAAAACTAAACCACAGCCACACTTTGCAATTTCTAACCTATGATTTCTTAATGAGAGCACAGCATGCAAACTATACACACACACACACATAGAGTCATATATACTCACAGGCTGGTTTTTTATTTCTTTTCATAAAATGGTAAAAAATACATATTTTAATCCATAAAAATTCAACAATCCTCAAGGGTAAGTGAACATCTGCTTTCATCTAAGAAACATTTTAAACTTCTTGACAGTTACAAGAACTGTAATCCCTAGAGGCTAACACTTTTCTTTTCAGAGAAAATTCATATCATGGAAGGCTTTATGGTAGGAAACTGCAGTATGCTGTATGCAATTGTAAGTGAACACATGGCATAGTCATCTCCATAAACTCACTGAAACTTCAGCATTTGACTCAGTAGAAAAAATTTGTTGGAAAAGAGAATGAAAAATGCTACTAATGTTTCTATGAAGTCTCTAGGCAGATTATTACCAGTTTTTCCAAAAATCTCCAAGGGTAAAGTCAACTCAGTTCTTTATTTTTATGGATTTTCAATTATAGCCCTTGTTTAATAGTGTTTTTAGTCAGCTTTCACAGTTACTAGAGGGAAAATAAGATCAATTTCTTAATGCAACTTACAAAATATAGGAAAATGTAAATGATTCTATCTAGCTTTTTAGCCATTCTACAACAGTATGTTTAATTACCTATCTATAGGTTTGATTCTGCTGTCACCTAGTTTATCACCTGAGCTACTTTTTGTACTGTATTTTGAACTGAAACAGGCTATAAGGTGTGGGTTCAGCCTTCTTCAGTGTCCATGACCATAACCATTTGACCCTCCCAAGAACTAACCAAGTATTCAGCACACTCCTAGGAGTCAGGAGCTCCCTCTACCTCTGCCAGCATGCTCTAACTCATCTTTAACATTGCCTTCAAATTATACTTTTTCTTTGTCCTATAATATATGAGTTTAAACTTCAGTGGAGGTCTACTGCAACATTACAAACTAAAAACACTTTAATAGTCATTCACGTGCTGTGAGACAGAACTTAAAGACAGCAGCACTGAGTTAAAGGAATAATGTTGCTTTATTGGTCTAAATGTTAGCTAGCCAAAGATGGATTTAGACAATAACATAATGGTGTTTGTTTTTATAAATTCCCATGAGACAAGATCCTTAGTGACTGAGTCGCTGTGCTCCTTTTTAAAGGTGTTTGGTACCTCCACTTCTCATTAAATTTAATGACAAGAGAGCTTGTTCAAATTCTACCAGTGTCTTAAGTATCTTATGAATAGTGCCAGTATAAGTAAAAAATAATGAATGCAATTAAGTTTGCTTCTTTAAAACAAGTAGTAAATCGGGGCAGCTATCTCCAGCACCAAGGAAATAAAAAATCTCTGTGACAAGTATATTGAAAATGTTATGTGTGAAACTTGTCCATGTCTAAATGCATCTTATTATCCTTAATAGTGATGATTATCCTTGATAACAATGATTATCCTTGAAGTATATCTCTGTATAAGTGTATTGGCACGTGACCAAATCCAAATGAAATATGACAATCACACAAGGTACTACCCATCAGCTCAGCTGCTGTGGTTTGGCTGACATAAAGATCCTTGAGAATGATGTTAGGACTTTGACATTTAAACTCTTAACAAACAGCTCTGGCACTTTAGGATTCTGCTTCCTCCGGATTATTTGTCATCAGTCTTCTCCAAGAATTACTCTACAGAGCTGCCAAATTGCAACCTGAGCTCTTTCATGTAATGTCTACCAGTTTGGTCCCAACAGTCAAAAGAAAAATTAAACAGGGATACTGGGCTTTTCGTTGAAGTGCCAAAGAACTGTCCACAAACCATTTTACTAAATGATTCCCACTTGTGAAGTACAACTTGTTAGCTGCTGGGTCCTTTGTTTATCTGAATTTTAAGCTAATATATTTCATCTCACAGACAGAATGAGTAGGAAAGTACGTAGAGAGAATTCTGCAGCTGAGCTCAGCTTAAAAGCTGCCTGCTAAGTCATTTGATTATGTACGATGCTGTTCTCATAGCTTGAGACAATCACAATTTTTTGCCTTGACTAAAATATAGAGATATATTTTACAAGTTAGCAACTTAAGTTAATGATTTTGCAGAAGCAGGGTGATGGATTTTCCAAGTCTGTCATTCTTTCATTTTATTCCTGCCTTCTTAGGTGTTAACAATTATGTCATTTCAAACAATCCCCCTGGTGACATAGAGAATTATTCTGGTGGGTTTTCTGTCTTTCCACTACCATATGTTCATAACAAATTGTTTTACATGGGCAATTGCATCTTACAAAGCAAGAAAATGTAAATGTACGAGAACAATTCTAAAGAAAAATCAGATTATTTCTTGGAATTCCTCATACTTCTTCCAACCCCTATTTTTTTTTCTGTTTTCATACGAATAAAAAACTCGGATATTATTCTTCAAATGCCTTAATCCACTTCAAGTTTTTCATGATAGCCTTAGAGTCTATAATTTATTTTTAAAATTAAATTTCTGTTAATCTCCATAATTTTTTTCCCTTCAGTATACACACAGAAAACTCTTATTAAGAGAAAACTGCAAAAGTCAGAATGAGAGGAATGTGTCTCTCCTCATATGTTTTCTCTGACACCAAGTGCAGGAAATACAGTTTATCCAGTTTTGCAGAGGCACAAGGCTATATACTGGAAGTAGCTATTAATGAAAGACAGCTACAGTGCAGACTGAATGACTGAAACCAAGATAAGCATAAGCATAGATAACAGAGAAATGCAAGTAGACATTCTTTGCAACTTGTTAGTCTTGACTATCAGGAGTTAGTTCTGTAAAAAAAAATTAGCCTAATTACCTCTCTTTGTCTTCGAAAAACATGTGCAAAATTTCCCAATTTTCTTCTGTCTAAGTGTGATGGTTCAGCTGGTCTCTGTCTGAATTGCAGCTTCCTTCTCCACTGTCTTGCTGAGTCTCCCCACAGATCAAGCAGCATCACTAAGGTGGAAGATAAGGAAAGATGTGCCTGCTGATCTCCACATGAATACTTGTCTGCATCCTCAGCAGATAGAAAGCAGGAGTAATTACAGCAAATAAAAAATAGTCTTAGAACAAGCCATCAAGTTTAGCTGAATTGGCCAAGTGAGCAGCATGTTCTGCATAGCTGTAGAATAACCTTGTACATCTATGATTTCTTCTGAAGAAGAGTATTCATCCTCCACACACAATTTCAAACGGTGATAAACCCACACTCACCGTAGCCAGGTTTCTGCCAAATACTCCCCTTTCTTTCACTCTTGCCCTTAGTTCAGCATTTTATTTACACAATCCATCATAGGAATAAAGTTTTTTGAAAGTAATGTTTACCATATTACAAGGTCATTTTTTCTTTCATTTCTAGAGTGGATTTTTTAAAGACAGTAGATGTGTTTGCTGTCACCAGAAATCATATGAAATCTTTAGACATTATCTTCCATTCATGGCTCTCTTCCCATCTCCCTGGATTACACCATAATATAGCAACTATTGTAGAACAAAAAAACCTGTCCTGATCACTTAACAAGTTTAATATGAGATTATCCTCTCTTTTTTTTTTTTACTCAGTCAAGATCATTTCTGTATGTGGTGCTAATGATATCTTTGGAGGTGGCTGAAATAAAATTGTATTTGATTATTTTCACTTGAACTGAAATGGCATGTTCAATAAAGCAGAAATTTCATGATCTATGGATAGAAATCTGTATTTAACATCCTGAGCCCACTTTTTGATTAGGTAATGAAAACCACAGATGGATGGCTTTAACAGTATTCTTTAATTCTCCATTTCACTCCATCATCTTTAATTCCACACTATGCTATGCTATGTTATGCTATGCTACTATACTATACTACACAATAAAACTTTTCTATAAAAAATAGAAAGTACTATCCGTCTGTAAAAGTCTTGACTTTCCCTCACTAATTCAACAGACTCACCAAGTTTTTTTGCCAGAACGCTATGCTCTTGTGATTGTCTACACAAACGAGTAGCTATAGTCTCCGCATTTGTGAGACAGGTGTAAGTACTCTATCACACACTAATTTTCCAACTGCAGGGGTGCCTCAGCACAGGCAGACTCAAGCTGCTCCTGCAACCAAGTTCCAGCATGTAGTGTGGCCCAGCTGGTAGCCTTAGGACCTCAAGATGCAAAGTAACTTACCCAGTAATACAGTGATTCACACAGTCCTTACAGACAGATGAGCCATAGTAGTTCTTGTTTTGGTTTTATACATATTTTTTTATCTAGTGCTGCCCTTACACTAGGAAAAGCCATAAGATGCAAAGGTCTTGTAGCATTGCTTATTGCTTACCTACCCTAATGTTACGTATACAGCATCTCATACTCAACAGAAACCAGCTGTGTCAGAGCATAGTGATAACTTGGCCCTCAGTAGTTCCCTGTGGAGCGCTGAGCCATTGATGTACTCTCAATCAATTCCTACACAGTTACAGTTCAGTGAGCTATTTAAAGAAAAAGATGACTGTGTAAAGCAAGAGGGATATTCAAAGAGAAAACCAGACTAGGAAATAAAGGACTAAAAGCAAGGCAAAGCCTGAAGTACTGGACATAGACCTGGTGAAGAGAAGGTGGGGAAGAGAGGGGAGAAAAAATAATGTATGAAAGACACAAAACTTTATGGTGGAAATATTCATATAAATGTGAAAGAAATTCACATCAGCAGCATCATTTGATATTTCTAATGCTTTTAATGTGGAAAAGGACTTAAATTCTTTAGTATAATTTCTAATATCTCTGCCTATGCACATGTGCAAAACTTAACTCGTCAAGATAAGTCACATGGTCATGAAAACCATTGGAAGAATTGTACAAGAAGTTTCAGTGGTTAAATACTGTAGATAATCTTTCCAGTGAGGGCTTCTGGTATTAGCTTAATAACTATATTATAAATGTAGTGTATTTTGGCAATTACTGAGCTTAAATATCTCAGTCAGTCAAAAGACATACAAAATGCAAAAGATATTTAGATAGAATATTATTAAAATTTCTGTTGATTTTTTCTATTAACTTCTTGTCCTTGGAGTGTTTTTTAGTATATTTCTTAAGCATGTATTTTTAAATGTTTCACAGAATCAAAATATGCTTTTCTAAACATGTATTACTAGAATTATTTCCATTCTCTTAATATCATTTCTATGGTTAATGAGAAAAGTAAACCAAGGCCAGTTTTATTGCCAAAATTCAATGCCTGAAAATGAAAATAGAACATATTTTTCAAACAAAAAATGAAGGAATTTTATTTTTTCCTCATGTAGACTGAAACTTATATTCATTTATTAAGAATATTCACGGGTAAATCTTTCACTCTTCTTTCCTTCCCTCCTGATATTACCACTTACAAGTGTTTATAATAATAAGCTACATCATTACATATCCAAGCAGTGTAGCAGTTTCTTCCAACTAAAGTTGTGAACAGCCATTTTCAGAAACTACCCTTACAGATTGCAGTGAAATTCTAACTCCCCAGCACCAAACTGTAATAATACACAACACATATTTTTGTTGCCACAAAGGGATAAAGCATGAAGACCTGAAGATAAAAAGAAAAAAAAATATTGTGGAATTGCAGTTGAAACGAACATGACTTAAATCTTCTTGGGTTTTTGAACTGTTTTTTAAAATGTCCGAATAGTAGCCCCCATAAGTTGCAGCCTTTTCAAAATGTTCGGGTTCCAGTTTGAAGAGGTTCTGACAGCAGTGCTAGGAGAAAGGATGCAAGTTCAAGGCTCTTAATACCGCTGCTTATCGGAAAAAAGCATTCTCTTCCATAAAACTGTAGTTTAACAGAACCCATTCTATATACGCTAAAATAGAGGCAAAGTTCAATTTAAAGTGCTGTTGCACACTTTACCAAAGCTCTTGACTTCAGAATATTTTTCTCAGCTGCGCTTACAAATCCTGTATCTGTTGACCTTCAGAACATGGTACAAGACCATTTATTCTCTCAGCTTTTTGCTTTTGTGTGTGTCTGAACAAGGTGAGGAAAGAGGAAGAAAGAGTCATGTGGGGAAGTCACTGATGTTTAAGACAGACAACATGGATGAAAACCATTCAGCTGAAACTGCTGGAGAAAGACAGATAGGTGGAATGTAATTAGTCAAAAGCTGTTGGCAATAGTGCCATAAAAATGGGCTATTTTTTTTGAATTTACGTATGTTTATAGCAAGCACAGAATACTAATACTGCCTATATTTGGAAGGAAGAAACGAATTTGCATTCCTGATTACACCTGGGATTTAAAGTCTTCAATTTCTGTAACTAGTTTGAATTGCTGCTCATGAAGTAAAATGTTTGTAATACATTTGGAAAAATATTAAGCATTTCAAATTTATTGTCCAGTATCTTGCTAATATAGTTAGACATAACAGCATGACTGAAGCATTCAGTATTGGTATCAATTAAGATTTCTTCACTTAAGTCCTCTGAAACCTCTAGAGAATATTCTTCATCTAATATGTAGGGCTTCTTCATAATCATGATCCTCAATTTTAATAATCTTTAAAATAAGATATTAATAACACAAAATTACTTCAAGAGTACTGGAAGCATACTGTACAAAATGAAGCACAAAATTTATGACTGGCCTTTGCCTTGAATGTGACATTTTAAAGGGCCACAGACTTCCATATTGTGTTCAATTATGTTAAATACCTGTTTAAAAATTTGCTGCTTCTGTATCTGCTGTGAAAATAGACTTAAAAATGAAACACTGATAATTATGCTAAATATATAAAATTTATTTTAGTATATTCTGATGTTTTCAGAGAATATTCTATCTAGTGCAAAGACTGAAGGAGAAATATTCTATTGCCTTGAGAAATATTCTACTGTCTTAAATTACAATACCATTTTCACTTCTTGTTGTTTGACTCCTCTTGTCTCTTGTGGTTTCTTCTGGAGGCTGTGACTCTTGATTCAAAACAAAATCAAGCTTCCTGTAAAGAATGTGTTTCCCATGGTTTTCAGAAGGTAATATGAGTTGTCACACCTAGAATTTCACAGGCTTAAACCATGTTTTGAAAATTTACAGATGTATATTACATGTACTTGGCCTTTTAGGGGGCAGTAGTTGAAACTGAATTGTTCCAAGGCAGCAGCATCTGCTGAGAAAGCTGCGTTCCTTTAAAGCTCGTAAACAATTAAGGCAAAGAGAAGCAATGTGAATTAGTAGCATTGTAGTTCTTTCATTGACATCATAAATGGCTCCTTTGAATGTTTTGATGTTGTTTTGACATAGGAATCTTACTACACATTGACACATTTTTCTATTTGCTGTTGCTTTGTGTAGTATTCTTTGTGTGCCAAATCATGGTAAAAGGTTGACATTATAAAAGCTAAAATTTTTTATCTTCTCTTACTCCTACCTATCCATATCCATTAGGGCCTGATCCTACAGATGCTTACAAATAAGAACAATTCCGTGTTATTCTTTGAGAATGCCTCACATATGTAAATTCAAGTGTCTGGGGATTGAAACCTGAGTTTGTATTAACGAAAAAATTAGCTTCAAATTTTTGAGGCCTGGAATAATCCAAATGCTCTAAATGAATTATGATTCTTTTTTTCATATAAATTTGCTTTGTAACTGAAAACATTTTTAACAAGAAATTCATTCTTTTACATACATGTTGTACATAATAACACCATATTTCTGAATTGCTGAAGAAGGAATGGTGATTTGGAAAAGTCTTGGCATTCAGTTTCCTTGTAACACTAACATTTTGGGCACGGATTTACCAGGGAGCTAACTGGGCTGTAGCCCCCTTGATCATTTTCCCATATTCCCACAAAACCTGACACATTCATGGATGCACATCCCCTGTTTAGAGCAGTACTGCTCTGTTTGTGGTGAAGTGGAGTAGTATCTGTAGCATCATAGATTTCCAAATATTTTCAAAGCAAGTATCATGGAGTCACACAAAACTTGCCTGGTAAGAACCTCTGGAGATACACCCTCCCATTTTGAGCAGGACTACTGTCAGTGGTAGTTCAGGTTAGTCATGATTTTGTCTAGATGAATCTAATAAAAACTTCCAGATAGAGACTCCCCTATCTCCCTAGGTAAACTTCTTAGTGGAAAAGCCACCACTCCTCTTTGTTCTGGCTATTAGACACTAGAGGAAGAGTTTGGTTCTGTCACTGGGAACCTTTTGTGTAGCAGTAAAAAGCTATTAGCTCTCTCGGCCTTCTCTTCACCAGGTTAAGCAAGCCCAGCTGACTAAAACCCACATCTCAGAGGCCCTTAGCAATTTTGGGAGCCCTCCGCTGGATTGCCCTCATTTTGCAGAACACTTCTTGAACTGGGAGCCCCAAAAGTGGACACAGTATTCCAGGTGTAGCCTCGTCAGTGCTGAACAGAGAACACCACCTACCTTCAGTCTGTTAGCTACTCTTCTTCTGATACAGTCCAGTGTATGGTTCTCCTTATCCATGCAATTTGCCAGTGATTATCACACAAATCCGTTTTGTGCTATTGGAGCTGGGGTGGAGGTCCAAAGGAATATTTAACAATTTATCTTGAATCCATATTACAGGCCTGCTTTGAACGTATCAATTGAATAACACCCCCAGGAAAAGCAAGAAAGATAGTGATTGAGGTTTAATTATAATTTGTGTTAAAATAATAGTCTTATAAACTTAAGTCCAAGGGGACTAATACATCATTTGGACTGACCTCCTGTACGTCCAAGGCTAATAATTTTCACTCAGTGATATATTCTTGCCACCATCACAGAAGTCTCCTTGTTAACAGGGTTACTTCCTTGCAACTGCTTGGTGAGGAAGGGTAAAAAAAATCCACAGTTACACCCAGGAAGAGGAGAAAGAAAGAAAAGAAAAAGAAGAAAAGTAGGGCTTGTGACTCAGGGAATGAACAGAGGCCTTGCAAGCAGGCAGTAAAAACTCCTGCTGAGAGGAACTTTGGGACTTCTTGCTCTTCTGGCTCTTCATTTGAGGAAAGAGGATTCAGTCTACCTCAGAAAGAGCATAAGGAGAGACCCACAGGGTCAGAAAGCTGAAAAATAGTAACTGTGAGTCAGAAGTACAGCTGACTGCTGGAGAATGGAAAAGGAGTAATTATCCCTGTTTGCTGTGATACTAGGAATGAGCCTAAAAAATTTTATTCAGTTGAAGCATAAATTCTAATTATGATGAACAATTGCTGATGCCAGTGAAAAAGAATTGTGAGTTACGTCATTAAAAATGCAGCAAGATAACAGGGTCAAAAATCAAGGTGAAATTCTTTTCAGTAAAAGAATACTAAGTAAAAAGAGATATGGAGTATTTCTAGAAACAACAGTGTTTTATTTGTTCTTACTAGAACAGTCTTATTTTGTTTCTAGGAATAGATACCTTTCATCATCGCCATGTGGTAGACTGCCCTTGGGAAAAGGCCAACTGCAGAACTATAGTGTCAGCACTGATAGGGAAGACTCATTTAGACTGGACTCAGGTAAATTTCTAATAAAAGCCTGTACTTCGCTTATAAATACAGCTTTACATTCTTCTAAGCTGAAACACTACTTGGTGCAAAAGACAGAAAGCCACAGAGGATGGACCATCAGAGGTGACAGAGTCAGATGTCTCTGTTTCCAAAGCCAGTTTGTGAAATAAATTTTCATTGTCTTAGATGACTACATTTAATATAAACACTTTATTTTCTCCCTGCTTCATGTATGTGGTACATAGCAACCTTTAGCTGCTTTATGATACATATTACAAATCTCGTAATAACTTGGAACTGCACTGAGTATCTAAGAAGCTCTTACAGTCAGCACATTTCACAAACAATAAACTACACTAAGAGGTCAAATTCATGATCTTTTAACAGATTTCACTTTTGTTAGAATAATTGTGTTTTGTTTTTAAAATATTCCCTCTTTCCATGGTCTAAATATAAATGTATTTGCTAGAGCACGTATCTGTCTCTGTTTATTTACAGATACACACGACTTTAAGTGTGAATTCTTAAAACAACTAGATGCACTTCTTGACTTCTCTTTTTTATGCAGAGACTGATCAGTCTGGCTTTTCTGAGAGACTGGCAGTCCTCACAACCAGTCTTTGTACTGCTTTGAGTTTCACTGGTGCACAGCTGCCTTTAAAAATTGATCTTGATGTAATATGACAGGCATGAAAGCATGAAGCAAAAGGTTTCAATAGTGATTTTCTGAAACTTTAAAGCTTAAGAGAAAGAAAGAGAGACAGAGAGCTCTATGATTCAATACTGAGAGGGGCTGGAATTTGTATCATGTGACTGTACAGCTACACGTGAAAGTGGCTGATGACCAGTGTTGGATTCCTGGTTAAGTGTTGTTCCCTGTTAATGAAATTATATACTGAAAACAACTAAAATCACTTGGACTTTGAAAACTATACTTACAGACATTGAAAGATGTGGTGAGCCTTCCAAATGTTTTGAACTGAAGAAAAACCGTTCAGTGATCAAAAGAATGAATATATGTCATAGAATCCCTTAAAGACTGGACTGGAGGGTAGTGCACTCCAAACTCAGTGACATCATAAATATTTGAATGGTCTTATCACTCAAGGAATAATCAGTAAAGGAACACACGTATTCACTCAGTTCATTTGTGTATAAAGCTGTTGACAATCTGCATATCTGAATGAACTATGAGGCTCAGAGTCTAAAGTTCTCACATTGTATATACAGTTTTACGTCTAAAACCCACTTCTTTTACATAGCTAAGCAGAAAGAAGAGTAGGGAGATAGATGAACCCTTTAGGTTTTGCATAAACAAATGAAATGTGCTTTTCTTCTCTTTTTGCCACCTGTGTCTCAAGATGATAAGCAGGTCATCTGTTTTGGACTATAAGTACATATAAGAACATTTTAATTGATGTTAAGAGTGAATTTAAGGCAACAGACAGAAAGGTTGATCTATTTCTTTGTTTGGTTTGTAAAACACGAGATTTCCAGACTTTCTGGACTGTGGATTTAGATGATGTGCTCTGTCTCTATTTAACTGTACATAACGGCTTGAAAGCTGATAATGACAGAGAGCTGATAATAGCATCAGCAAGTGTGTTCTGGTGGCCACAATCAGCCAGGAAATCTTTCTTGCATGAATCACGAGAACGAGGATAAACTTGAATACTTATGATTTCCGTGTTTAGTAGTGTCAGATTAAAAGAACAAACAATCCCCCAGCCTCCCCAAAACAATTTTTTCTTGTGTATAAATGTATTACTGGTCTGTTTCAGAGTTGTTTTTAAAGCACGGGTTTATAGGTTTTCAAAACTTTGAAAAATTCTTCCTGATAAATGCTAAAATGATATGTCAAATCAAATGTTTAAAAAATATATTAGCATATGCACTAAATGCTAGCTTAGACCTGTTTCAGACAAGAATACATCGACTGTATTATGTATGTCTTGAAGTAATAAAAGACACTTTTATCCATCTCGTCGCTATGGTATCTTACTTCAAGAACTGGGTCTAAAAATCTGCTTGTCCTGAGCAGCTTCAGAAGATTCCTGATTTCTTCAAATCAGCTTGATAAATTAAGAAATCAATGTACATCCCTTTCTCTAGCCATGAAAAGTCCATTTTTATTCCCCAATTAATAAAAAAAATCAAAGAATTGCTAACCTATCTCTTTCACTAATTCACTTGAGACACTAGCTTTTCAGAGACAATCAAAAAGAGCAGTAGCTAGGCATTTTTTCAGGGCTTGTGAGTAACGATATGAAGTGAAATCGTCAAAATTCCTCAAAATTTGATTTGGAAACTTGGACAAATATAATTTATGATCCAAAAAATCTTTCCTAGCCCTGAGAGTAATCAGTCCCCAGCTTTGGCTCAGTCTCAGTGGCAGCAATGCTTTAACACCCCAGATCCTGGAAATGCAGGATTCTTAGTCTGATCTGGACTACCAGCAACATTGCTTGAGAACCATGCTTGAGATATGGAAAAAAATCAGTGAACCCATGACAAGGGCAGAGCATCAGTGGATTTCCTTTATTTAATTAACCATTGCACAAGAAAAGTTCTGATAACCTTTATATTTATATCTCTACAATTAACAGTATTCTTGGCTTCAAGTACATAAACATGTAGGCCTCAAAATCAAACCAGCACACAGCAGTATATTTTATGTATAACAAAGCTATTTTTGGCCAAGCATCTACTTTTAAACCTTTCTCCATTTTTCATTTTTCTCCTTCTCAATCTCTGTACACTTGCATTCATGACAACTAATTCACTCGATGTTACAGATGCAGACAAACAAAAAAAGCCATTTTAAGATTCTAGTATTTCCCCAAAATATTTCTGAGAGCATCACAATAATGTACATCAATACACATACAAAATACATGATTGTATGGGGTGCTAGAAAGGTTTTCCTGGCATGAGTATGTACTGACCTACATAATTCATGAACAGTGAAAAATAGGGCCATTATATGCAGCAAAATGAAGACAGCGTTGAATACTACCAAACTTCATAATGTGTCTGTAGCAAGCTTAGCTTTTCAGAGAATCAAAGAGATTTTATTCAAAGCTTAGAAAGTACAAGGTCAAGCAGATTATTAAAATGAATATACAATAAACAGATAGAGTCATGTCCTGTACTGAAATTCATACAGAACATCATTGGGTTAAGTGGTAGGTCCAGCTGTGTGAAAAATGTCAGCATTTGGCCCCTTGCCACAAGTCATTTTAGAAACATCTATATTATTTTTCCAAAGCCTGCCAGGGCAGCTCACAATACAGTGCCAAATGATGTACCTTTTCCACTTCATGTTGTGCACCAGATGTTGATACTTTTACAGACACTAAGTACTCTTTATTCCGTAGGGATATAGTTTCACAGAAATGTGGCCCTTAGTGATCTTTCCTGTTGCACATCTATTTACTCCACATAATGTGTAAGGAATCAAACTTTCTAATCAACTTCTCAAATAACAAATTGCTGTATTTTGGTGGCTGCAACTGAAGAGTCTGCAGATAGTAAGGCATTAGTGACATTTCGGTAAAAATCCTAAGTAAATTACTGTAGCAGAGTAAAGTAGAATATTTGAAAATAGTTTGGGGATCAAACATACCAATTCAGTTGTCACTCCAAAGTGTTTGTCTGCCAACAGGTATGGTCTCAGTCGGCAGCAAATAATAAACTATACTAAATTACCCTGTTCTGAAGTTTGAATTATGCACACTTTTAACGTACAGGTTACTGTAACAGCTATATATGTACAGTGGCAGCCACATGCTAGACTGAAGAATGTCAAACTGACACCACAGATAGGGGGGAGTTTTACACTTTGTTTAAACAGAGATTTGTTTACTAACTGGTTAAGTACAATGAGGGGGAGGGGGCTCTGGGAAAAGAGACATCTGCATAACTATGGAAAGGAAAAAGCCTTATGATAATTAAAAGCTAGTCTCCCAATATAACAGTGAATTTAGAGGGAAATTCAGAAAGAAAGATTAAACAGGTCTTTGGTCTCCTAGAAAACCTGAAAAAGGAGTTTGGTTGTAAGAGTGTCTTTGGCTAGGACGCTCTTTTAAGACCCTTTGCTAAGACAGGAGTGTCATGAAAAGGTTGTTGCCAGGCTGAAGGAAAAGGGGACTTTCTGATCTAATCTAGGTGTAAGTTAGGTACAATTCCCCTTTACCGTCACTTATGTCGTTTCTAAAAAAATATATGACTGTTATTTTGAATATGACTAATATATAGTTTTATGTGCTCAACTTTTGTTAGCTGGAATTGAAGATAACCGAGTAACAGCTGCCAGCAAATATTCCGTGACTGAAGCGCAGCAAATTCAGGTGCTGGGGTACCTCAGACACCATAACAAGTGTCCTAGCTCCTCCGCCTATCATCCACTCAAAGAGAGTAGGTGCTTCTTCAGGGTGCATGGGCCAACTATAGGGGAAGCAGTACCAGAGTTCGTAGACAAAATGCAGAAACATCTTGAAATGACTTTTGATGAAAGTAAAGCCTCTCTGGCATGCAGTAAGATATTGAGGAACATAGCTGAACTACAAGAGTCACAGGAAGCATGCCGTAGTAAGAGTCTTCGTGATTTTTTCCCCCACTGCTTCTAAGCAAAGCATGTTTTATTTTACTAATAATTTTTCTGAGGTTGATTTAAAAGCTTCAGAAATCAATGCAGGGTTTTCCCTTAACTGTAGTGCATAAAAAATCCATATCATCAAAAGTGGTAAAAAGTATGTAGCAACGTTTGAGATATGTTATCTTCACTGGCAAGACCTGAAGGAGCAGAAATATTATTTAATCTAATATTCTACCATTTGATGATCCAGAGTTAAATTATGTTTGATGGAAGTATACGTAGCAGAAAGCTGTATTTTCTGGATCTGAAAACATCAAATCATAGAGATTTTGCCATGGCAGTTAGTGAAGACAACAATTTCCACCCCAAATTTGTCCAAAATAACATTCACCTACTGTGAAGTTCTCAGAGCGTTCTGAGAAGATCAACTATTTTTCATCAGAAATGGCAAGATCATTTTGAGAAATATGCATTTATTTTAGAAATATGGATCTTAGCTCATAGACACGTGACCAAGGTATGTACTTCAGATCTCTGGAAAAAGGAGTTCCCAGCTTGTAAATATACTACACTTCCTAGCTTAAGCAAAATGACAATTAAGTACAAAATGGGTGCAAATACAAAGTTCCCCACTAATAAATAAAATACCTGGCCCTGCAAGGTAAAGGGTATTATGTATTCATTAATAAAAAGCTCTATTATCATCACTCAGTTGCATATGGATGATTTTTTGTAGTGGTGGGATCAGAAGATCCAACATTCCAGAGGTGATACATCTGTGGAAGCCTATTCTTACTATATCTAACTTGTTTTGTTTATTATCAGAGAAGGCGTTTTATAACAATTAGAGATTCTGGTGCAACCTTATCTCAGAGAGGTAAGCAAATAGAGCAAGTACTCTACCATTTCACAGAGGATGTTTTTTCTCTCTTAGAAGGCCCATCTGGTACCTCAAAAGAAAAGGTAGCTGAATGCTTAATACTTTTCTCTGAACAGAATGACAGAATTAGTGCCACCCCTCTGGAAGTATTAGTGTTATATTAAGTGGTTTTTCTGTACCTTTGTTTCTTTTGTGGGTCTGGAAGAGCACTTTGACATTTCACCATATGCACAGTGTATTATGTATCAAGGAACCAGCGGATATAACTAAAGGGTCTTAGCTGGTTTTGTTTTTCAAAAGAGAAGGTAGTTTAGCTGCTACTGGTTCATTTTGCGCAGACTTACCAATATGTCTGTTTGCCTTGGAACTAAACCTTAATTTCATATCTCAGTGCAAATTAATTATTTGGCGTCAGTAGCCTCGAAAGCCCTCCTGGGCAAGCTATTTACAGCACTGCCATTTTACAAGCATTGCAAGCATAGATATATGACTAGGTAAACTGATAAATGGCTGTAGTTGTAAGAAGATTAAATATTTTTTGCTCTTTACATGGAAATATATGTTTTGCACAAACATTGCCTCATCTTTCTTTGTTTCTAACTTCATCATTGCAGAACTGATATATTAATTGATTGATTGTGCTAATTCGTAACAATCTTTTTATTCACAGTAGACCTCACTGTCTCGCCAGGAGCAGCAAAACAGCACTCTAAAAAGTAGAAATTCAGGCAGGTACTCCACGTGGAATTCCTGGAATACCCCTGGATGTCTGTGGGGTTTCTTTTGGGCCAGGTGCTAGAACTGTAAAATCACCAAAACTTTCTGGCTGGAAGGTAATTTGGGAGGACATCTGGTCCCACCTCCTGCCTAAAGCAGGGTCGATACCGAATTCAGACAAGGTTGTTTAGGGAATTGTCTAGTCTGGTCTTAAAAACTTCAAGGATGGAGGTTCCCCAGCCACTCTGGAGATCTTTCTTTGACATGTAAGATGGTGGGGAATAAAAGTGATCCTCCATCAAGGGGTTGCACTAGAAATACAAATTCATCCATTCGGACACCATCTTTTTTTTTTACTTTCCGTTCAGGGTTTTTTTTTCAATACAGGCAATATTGTAGTTACACAACCTAAACAGATTTTCTTCCTCCCTGCAAGAATATATGGTCTCACAATTTCTCAGTGTGGATCAATTCTTTTCTGTCTTTCTGAAATATGTGTGTGTAGGATGAAAAGGTAAGAATGCCACATACAGAGTCTGAATGGATGTTATCATCTGTGTCTGACTATTCAGATGATATTGGTAACCAGAGTCATTATTTTGTTACAGGCAGAATGCAATACAGCAGGAACCTTGACTGGAGACAAAGTAAAAGGAAGAACTTCAGGATCTGTTTCTCCACTCCTGATTCATTCTACATAACACTTCGAATTAACTGAGCAGTTTGATTGAATAACCTACACATTCTGATCTCTACCTATCGCCAATGGAAAGTATGAACAACACTAGAAAATTATTCAGATTTATGTAGGCTTGAAAACGACCTTTGGAAGGTAAGGGTGATTATTGTTCAAACCTAAGGACCCCTGTTAATTGTGATGAATGAACTCTGCAGTTGAATCATTTTGTCCCTTGTGCCATCAAGGCAAAAGTTGTCTCCTATGATGTACCAGCAGTGATGTGAGCTGATAATGCACCATTATTCAGGACAAAACTGCTTTTTGCAATGGAAGACATAACTCTTCAAGGGACTCAGCCTATAACGTCAGGCTGAAATTTCCTCAATACTATATGCTCACACAAAAAATAAAGCTGGCTGGTTGATTGGAAAAAAATATTTGGCGTCAGTGCAGTAAATAAAAAAGCTAATTTTGTTTGAGCTGATACAAACCAAAATATTTGGTTTGAGTTTGTTCATGGAGAAAATTGTCAAAATTCAGTTTAATCTGCAAGAGAAATTGAACAAAAATGAGCTATTTATTTAGACACCTGATTCAGAAAGCCTGCAGCCTGCTTCTCGGAGCAGTATTCTGTTTTTAGTTCTGTTGTGATCATCATTGTTATAAATTAGACCTGAGGCTCTACCTAGAAAATCTCAGGCTGTGTGCACAGAAAAGCAAGTCTATGCCCAACAGCCGTATAAATTAAAATCTAGCTAAACAAAATATTATAGTGACTAGCCAGTTTACCCCCTGGAGAAAGGTGACAATATTATTAAACTGGTAAATAGAATAAAATGGAGTGGAACAGAATAGTTTATTCTCTTGGTGCCATTGAGGTCGACATTTTTTTAATACTATGGGAAATATCAGGAACATGTTTAAACAATTATAAGACAGAAATTCTCAAAGAAAAAAAATCCATATATGTCCTAATATCTGGTACCTCCCCCTGCAGATAAACCAATAAAATATGATTTTAAGCACGCATTCTATTTTGCAGCATTCCTCTCTGATTTTGTGTCCTTAATGGCCAAAACAATGCAAATGAATTTCTTATGCCTTTCTACAGCTAGAGAAGTGTTAAGTAGTAGTCTTTATTTTTCTCAAAAATATATAAATTTCTCATGTTGAAACAGGCATTTAAAGGAGGAATACTCTGAATTTAACTGGAATAAAAAATAAATCTCTCACCCTTCATAATAAAAAAGAACAAAAATGAAAGGGGTCTTGCATTAGAAGCCTCAACCTAGTAAAATCCCTTTCTCTAACTACGATGCACTGCTGGTTTTCTGTATTGTGATCCTCCTGAAAATAGAAACTTTATGTTTAATTGATTTATTTGTAATGATTCTGACTCAGGGAAGAGACTCTTTGAAGCTGATTGATTACTGCAACAAGCTTAAGATTTCATACCACAACAAACCTTTTTGTACTAATAAACAGTGGGACAATAAAGCTCTGGGGCATGGTGTTTCCCTTCACATTAAAGTGAGGATTTGCAACATAAGTATGTGAGGGACATAGTTTATGTGCTCCCAAGAAGCAGACATAATGAACTATTTCTTTTAATGGCAGATTATCCCTGTTTCTATTTCCTGGAGTGAAGACCTCGCAAATTGATGTATCTGTCCTCTGAGGTTTTCAGAGAGGCATTATGGCATTTTAAAATATTAATATGAGAGTACATTTAGCTGAAAGTAGCTAGTCTGGTAGTCTCTTGTGGCTGCCATACAGGTCACCAGAGACCTCCTGTCTCTCAAGGCAAATGATTTACTCTAAGTGTATCATTAAGATATACTTTTTTGGAATTTATGATAGTGCTTTCTTACAAAGTTATACCTTTTCTATAAAAATTTAAGCATTTTTATGCTATTTTCTCCTTTCACTCACTGTTCCTTAAAAACCTGGTCAGTGTCACGGGCAAATTGAAAGTGCCACCCCCTGCACTGCAGTAGTGGGTCTGTGTTGAACACTGATTAACTAGGACTGGATGTCACATCTAGTTATAACTTTACATAGCTGAAAAATTTCCTAGGAGATTTAAAGAACTGCAACTATTCCTCCAATGGAAAAAGAAGAAAGAAAGAAAGAAGGAGAGAAAGAAGGAGAGAAAGAAGGAGAGAAAGAAAGAAAGAAAGAAGGAGAGAAAGAAAGAAAGAAAGAAAGAAAGAAAGAAAGAAAGAAAGAAAGAAAGAAAGAAAGAAAGAAAGAAAGAAAGAAAGAAAGAAAGAAAGAAAGAAAGAAAGAAAG
>Ga0065711_1027179_pt1 | contig 53039 bp, 20 predicted proteins | sample Hoacrofraction12_FD_59098 | JGI IMG/M metagenome (GOLD analysis project Ga0065711, IMG submission 59098) | Hoatzin crop microbial communities from Cojedes, Venezuela - Epithelial fraction 12 v2 (version 2) | ecosystem: Host-associated > Birds > Digestive system > Esophagus > Crop | place... | reverse complement strand
TAGAGACAGCAGTGACAGGACGAGGGGTAATGGTTTTAAACTAAAACAGGGTAGGTTTAGGCTGGATATAAGGAAGAAATTCTTTACAATGAGGGTTGTGAAACACTGGAAAGGGTTGCCCAGAGAGGTGGTGAAGGCCCCATCCCTGGAAACATTCAAGACCAGGTTGGGCAGGGCTCTGAGCAACCTGATCTAGTTAGTGGTGTCCCTGCTCGCTGCAGGGGGGTTGGACTAGATGACCTCTAGGGGTCCCTTCCAACCCAAAACTTTCTATCATTCTATGATTCTATGATTAACGTCTTTGTTAGCACTGACACTATCTCAAATTTATCTCTGTGTTATTATGATCAGAACTGGATTGCTGGAACTGCACGAAATTTGCCTGCCTTGGTAGCTGTGAGAAGACACTGCTGTAGGTGTAAAATTCACTTAGACTTTTATCGGAGTCTTTGATGAGTAATAACGTACAAAAAGCTGTTGCGTAGGAAGGGAAAAGTGACCACGAAATCACAAATTCCAAAGGCTTCCAGTAATGCAAGGGACTTTCTCCAGAAAACATGTTGAAATCTATACCGGGTGGCAGCAACTACTCAGAAAGGCACTTAGACCTGCAGTGGAGATACATGGCTATTATTACTCTTCATAGTAATGTCACTAACCCAGAAATGAGGGTGATGGCTGTCCTTAGCTTTCAGTACAACAAGATCTAATGAATTCTTTATCATTTAGCACAGCACCTTCTTATTACTATGAGAAACATCCATTTACAAAGTGTTCAGTAACAGTAACACTATTTTTCAACTTAGGAACAAGATAGGTGACATGAACATTTGTGTTTGACGATGACTTTCCTGTTTCAAATGATGTCGCCTTTGTACCAAAGTGATGATGCTTGTTCTCCATTGGCCTCAGGTGCACCACTTCTCCCTTTTAGCCTCAGGCTTGCCTGTTCTTCTTTTGCTCCCTTTCTTTTTTACAACCACGAGACCTGAGTGCCCCTGAGGACTGCAGCTACTGGCCAGCCCAGAACAGAAAGAGCTGCTGCCTGAGCACCCGGACTCCTCAGTGCAAGAAGAAAACTAGCCCAGGGCCTGCAGAAGCAGTGTCACCTCTGACTTCAGGAAAACTCACTCACTAGGCACGGCTGATAAACAGCCCCTGGGCCCCTGGAAGCCCGGGATCACTGATGCTCAGGCACCCTCAGTGATGCTGATGGACCAGCCACCCCAAACCAGGGCGAGACGCCAGCAGGTCTGCAAATTCCACCAGGAAAAAACAGAAGTGCTCCAGCGGGTATTTTCAGCCCCTTAACAAACACTCTCCAGACCTGGAGTATGTACCCTGCTGAGATGACACAAACAACAGGTTCTTCTTTTCATTTAGCTCCTGCTGTCCATCAAGAGAGTATAACTTAAGCATTAGTGTGTTATTTCAGATATAAAATCTGGTGTCACAGCTTCGCCAGCAAACTTTCAGCTGTAATACTTCCACATTGATATTGTTGTTTTTGAAGGACTGTTCCTACAGAAACAAAAAATACTAATGCATTCACACACAGAGCATAGACGTAAATTTTGCACTACAGGACATCAGGCAGAAGCTGAATTCTCCAGGAGCCAGAGTTCCCATAAAGTCATGAGAGAGGAGAGATTCTGGGTTACAAATGCTGCTGCACTGAGAACTGTGGAGTACAGCACAAGTACACTGCCTAATTTCTAGGTAAAGCATCAGATAAACCAACTGCATGCTTTTTTCAGCCTCCAAGTCATACAGCAGTATCAACACCAGTCCCAAATGGCCAGCGTTGCTTAGTCCCCACACCGACATCCTACAGGAATACTTAAAGGACAAAGATGTTAAAAGGTAAAAATTAGCTGGATTTAAATTCATCAGTGTCCTCAAACAATGATGCACAAAAAGGGCCAAATTTGGAGGAACTGGACCCCAACTCTTCTGTAACTCTATTGACCAAAACCGAGTGAAAAAGGGTTTTCTATGAGATTAGCAACATCAGCACAGGTGGGGAACACACCTTGGCAGGGCTAATCTCATCTCAGTTTCTTGACTTGTGCATTGACACGCACAAATACATTCGTTCTAACACTGCTGATGTTGTAGATTTATAAGTGTGTGGTGATGAAGCTGAAAGGGTTATGGAGACATTGCTGGCATCACCACATCTGCACCAAACAGGACAACATATTGCCAACCGCAGTGGCACCGCAGGTCATTATTACACAGGGAGAAGGAAACCCACGTTCCTTCCATCTATTACCCTCTCCTCCATCTATTATCCAGTCATCTGACATTTGCCAAAAAACGTGTCCCAGCAGGTGCTCACAGAGGGAAGAAGCAGAGAAGCTTGTACCCGCGTGTAACCCTCTGGCTTGCAAACATCATGTCGCCTCTGCAGGAGCCTGGCCAAGTCATTCACCAGCTCTGTATTACTGCCGGCGTAACAGGGGAAGCAAGGGGCAGACAAGCAAATCCACTAAAAATGAGTCAGACAGAGTCTTTATCAAATGACTCAGACTAGCGAGTGAATAACAGGGATTATGAAAGTACAGACACTTGCGTGAGGCCATTCATATGACTTGTGTTCCCCAGTGACGCAAGAAGCAAATGAACTGAGGACTATTGACAATGTACGATTCCTATCTTGCTGCCTGCAATGAAATTTAGAGGATGCTTCCAGAGACAGGCTGAGTTAGAGATAAAAAGTGACATGAGACAGCTGGGAAAGAAAGAGAAACAGACTAAGCTGATTTTTTTTTTTTTGCACTTTTCTACCCCAGAGAAATGGAAACAAACTGATTGCTAAAGGCTTATCAAGTGGGGCTCATTCTTCTAGTGGTACTGCTTATACCCTTGCAGAAGCAGAGAAGTTTCCTGCATGACTAAGGCTGCCTGGAAGCACAGCTCCTCAAAGCCACACTTGCTCCTGACACTATGGAGCATCTTTCTCCACCAGGCAGACACGGGCTGGCATGAACCTCAACTGAAAGCCAGGCCAGTACTTTGCACAGACCTCAAGGTAATTACACAAACCTGATTTGCTATTATTCCTCCTAAGAGTCCAGCAGCTAAATGGGATGAAGTCCTAGGCTCCGTCACCAGGATTTAGGGGCTGTTTGACATCCCAGAACATCACCCAGTCTCTGCGCTAGGAGAACACTAATAGCGACAATGCCCAAGGCTTTTGTAGCGCTTTCTGATCTGCAGATCCGGAAGCTTGCTGTGCAAGTGTCCAAATCTTACCTCCATTTTATAGATGGGATAAAAGAGTGTTAAGCACAGAGGAGTGTTTCAGTGGCATTTAAAAATCTCTTGCGCGTGGGGCACACAAGTGAAATGGTCACTCACTGGTCATATCAAAGCAGTAAAGATACCACAGACTCTCAGAATTTCAATACACGTCAGCTCTCGGTCCACTTGCTTTGCATTTCTTATGTCTGACAAACCCAAGTTCTTCAAATTCAAAATCACTCATGGTTGATTGATAAATGCACTGAGTGACATGAGACAGGGAAAAAATGCTAAATAGTTCAGATTAAAAGATGACCCAGATAAGCAAAGGGGCAATGTTATCATCTTCCCACATGGAACAGAACAAGTCCTATGAAGCAGCAGCATCACACGTCACTGGCACATGTAAAACCTGTGGCACCTACTTTGCCTCTGGATAGAAAGCTCTTCAGGAATGGATGGTGCTACTTTCACTGACCTTGATTCTCCATCAGGAGTCAGGAAGGAAGAGAGGCTTTTAAGTGCACGCATTTTCCTAGCTTACTTTGCACGAACTCCTCCATGCGACAGCCCCAGGAAGAACTATGCATTGAATACCAGAATTCCAATGAACTAAGTAAATGAACTGGTAAAATACTGGTAGATTTAGTATCTTCTAGTATGAGACAATACTAAATGAATGACTTAACTTTTCCCCAAAAAGGCTACATTTTGGTAAAGTTCATGAGCGCTTTTAGCCATTGGGGATCTCCTGATCATTGCTTAAAGCCTACTTAACTAACTCCATCACATCTAGCTAAAGACCTCCTATGACTTAGGCATTCTTCATCTCTCCATTGTACTCCAGACAACAGAAAGGAAACTTAAGAGCCGACAGACCAAAATGTTCTTCTCATCCAGCTTCATACATTTTGATAGAGATTCTTTTTCATAAAACATTTGTGATTAATTTGTTATTTCATGAGTCTAAACAGAGGACATATCAGTTTTATAAGCCACTCTTCCCCAAAAGAGACGCTACTTTTCTTTTCATTAAGAAACGATGACAGCCAAAGCAGGGCAAAAGCTACAGCAGCAGTTTGAACGATACTGAAAAGGCAACAAGTATGCCAAGCTCATTCAAAGCAGTATTGTAAGAAAGTTAAAAATAACTCTTTCTCTGACCTAATAACAGAATCACATTCGCTTATAAACTGCAAATCTTTGCGTCCATCCCTGACATGATATTAAAAACAGCAACACTCCTACCTCCCAAAATACACCCAACAGGCTTACAGACTGACTCAGCAGATGGAGTTTCTAGCTCCTGCCCTCTCTTTTCACTGGGGCTAATTAAAACAACAACACTTCTTTCTTCTTACATTAATTACAGAAAAGGTTATGAAATACTGTGATACAGAGGCCACAGAAATACCTGAAACAGAATCTGTATTCATTCCCACTTCTCTTCAAATCTTCTTACTGTCATTTGTAACTAACACAATTAGTACCATGAAAATCTCAGCCTCGGCTTCCTCCCTAAAACCACTTGTTTGCTACAGAATTTGCTTGAGCTCTGTCTTACTGCTACCACAACCTTCCAGTCTGGTTGAGTTACTAAGCTACCGTAACTCCGTGGATCAAGTGGCATCATTAGCTCTGCAGTTTCTGAAGAATGATAAATCTTGGAAACTGTGTAGGAAAACAGCAGAAATACCTCACCAGTTCCCACGCGTGTTTTAAAGTCAATCAGCATGTTACAGGTTTCCCATACTGGATCTGTTCGGGACTTAGAGTCTCCTGAACTCACAAGCGCTACATAGCGGGTCAGGATTTCTTCTGAATTACCCACACACCTTATAACAGCACTGCGAAACACCACAAGGATCTGTTCACGAGCACTTCAAAACTTCACACAACTTGAGTGCATTCGAAGCAAGATTCCTGCTGCAAAAGCGCAGGACTTGCCTTGAGGTCCATTTGTTTCACTTCACGTTTCCTTCACTCCTCATGTTTAATTACTTCTGTGTTTCTTTAGAAAGATTTATTCTCAGGCATATTAAAGGACATTATCCTATGCTTCCACAAAGCAAAGGCACTCGTAAAGTGTTTCACAGAACAAAAATCACTTTTGTCAGTTACCAACTCTTGCTTCTCTGAATTATGCTGTAGAGTTCACTGGCCTTTGCAAGCATCCAGCAAAACTGGAAGCTGTTGCTAAAGCATTTTTTGCAATCAATTCCTCTAGCAAAGTGTTACCAAAAAAACACCCCACCAAAACACCTAAGCCCCAACTTTCTCCTGAGCTATCACCAAGGAAAAGCACTGAAATCACACTACACTAACACAATACTACAGAAAATCACAGAACACCAGCAACACATGTAATATACTATTTCCCTTATCAACACTGGGATATTGGCTCTTCTGAAACTCAAGAAAAAAAGATTGTGAATCCACAAACCGCACCCCAGAGCCTTGCAGAGTAATGCACCAGATCACACTCGCTCATCTTTGTCAGTATGATGAGCTCATATTCCGAGTTGAAATGCCTACAGGCAATAATAATGAGAAAATCTATAGAAAAGTATATACTGACATAGGAAATGTAGAAACAATCTTTCAATAAACTCTGTGTTGGATAAATTTTAATTTTTATTTGAAATTATTATTTCATGCCTAGACTTCTGAAATTGTCATCTTATATTTCAATTCAATTAGGACTTTTTTTAGATAATACTTTTTAGAATGCAAAAAATATTTTTCAGGTATTGAAAAAGAATAATTTTTCATTACTGTCCAGTGCTTTAGGGTTTCTCTATCTCTGCAGTTTTTTTCTCACTGAACCTTTCCTCTTCTACCACTTCTTCTGATGCCCTATTTTTGCCACATTACTCCTATGCTACCAGAAAAATGAGGAAGTGAAGATTTAAAATAAAACTGTTTGTGAAGGGCAAGCGCCTTTCCAATCTCCCTGCATTCTGAAGGTTCTCTTTGTCACCCAGTTTTCTGCAGTTAGGTTTTCGTTTTAAAAGCACAGCTGTGATTTCTTCTTCATAGAAGGTATATGTCATTCAGTTCCTTTCACATACATGTTTTGCAGGTCAGTGAAGTAACATCATCTCCTACTATAGCCTCTCAGGTTTCTTTTAACTTTGCAGTTGAAGATCTGCATTTAACCTTTCCAAACTTTTTTCTTTTTTTTTTCTCTAAACCTTTGAGCAGAAGGTAAGTAAACTATAAGCCACGATCAAATAGCGTCACAACAAATTCCTTGTGATTTTTGAGGGAAACAAAGGCTTTCCGGAAGGCACTGACTGTTCAGACACTTGTAGCATTTGGCTGTCAGATGCTTCCCATCATTTGCTCCAGACTGGCTTCCTAGCAGACTAATGGACATTACTTGCTGTAGCCTTCCCTTTGAAATTCAAAACCTACTTGTAAGCTCTATTTCAGACTTATTATTTTTAATCTCTTTTCAGGGCCCAGCAGAATCACAAACTTTATTCTAGTCTCTGGATTAAGAGTTTGGCAAGTTTGCATTACCCTGCACAGAAGCTAAAAATACAACTTTAGAAGGACTCGAACTCAACTGTTTCACACAATTGCCTTTCTAGAGCAATTTGCTTCCATTAAGAGATCAGAACACTTTTTAAATACCCCAGTAGCCTGCACAAACATGAATAGGATCAGTTTAACTAAGTGACCTTTGTAGGAACTAGATGGAACCCTAATGATGGACAGCAGTAGCAACTCATGGATTAACCATTCAGGAGGCAACTGGAGACCTTCTGTCATCCGCAGGGTAACTCAGCGACAGCCCACACTGAGAAACATGAGTCTTATCGTACAATGTTGTATCTGAGCAGCTCCACTGAAGTGTTGGCCAAAGCAGACTGTATTCTTCAGCGTGACTGATCAGAAATGAACAAATGGGACAGCGTGATGGAGACTGTTCTTTCTGGCTGTAAAGGGAAAGCTGAGACATTGCAAGAAATAATTTTAAATTGCTCATCCAGATCACTAAGCTCTGAATTAAATGTGTCCAAATTACAAAAAAACCCCAAAACCAAACAAAAAACCCAAACAAAAACAACCCCCCAAAAAAGCATCACATTCAATACTCTATGGACAATGGCTAATAGAATTACAAAAAAAGTTAAAGACAGCAAATGGAAATATAAAATTAGTTCTGCGTATAGCTAGCATGCCTTCATTTAAAACACATTGTTCTGCTTTCGCAGTTCTGGAGATCTAGATATGTTTATGTGAATGTAAATAAATGAATAAAATGTCCATATACATGCACACAAATAACACTTTCATACATAGTTGACATAGATGAGAAACATATTTAGAAACTGAAGAGATCTTATCAGGATGTCTAAAGCAATCCAAGTTGCAACAGGCCTATAGAGAGAGGCAGTGAGAAGAGGACAAGCTTTCACCTTGCACTGAGGGATGAGAATTACTAAAAAGGAGAGTTATATGTAGTAAAGAGACAGTAGAAAGGGCAAACTTTATGCCCTGAAAAAGCTACATATAAATCCACTCAGATTATCCGTGAAACAGAGCGGTAAAGAAACACGTGTCAGACTGAAGGTTTTGAATGAAAAACACAATTAGCATGTGGAAGGATTTTCTTTTACACAAAGCATGACCCGCAGCCCGAAGTTCATAAAAAGAGATGCACAGATAATAAGAAGCATGCTTGCATGAGATACTTGGACATCAACAAACCCATAATCTTGAAACTGTAGTGTTTTACAACCTGAAGACCATTAACTGGCAACAGTGCCATAAGTTGAGTTTCTTGATGAGGTGGTGCTTGGTCCTGGTCTCCTGGAGAAATGGGGACCTCGGGAAGCCTGGCCAGGGGCAGCGAGCTCCCCAGGGCAGCACTGAACGCCGTCAAGGAAGGAGGAACATGCCGCGTCAAAAGGCAACAGCCTCTTGCCAAGACGTGGCCTGCTGCCTTTTACCTCTGAAGCACAGCAAGGGAATGGGAGATCTTTAGATTAGGCTAAAAAGCATTACAAAGCTGATCCATTGCAGAGGTTAGTTTGTTCCCAACAGTGTGCGCCAGCCCAAGGGTGGGGTAGGACCTGAGCACCACAGCCAAGAGACACCTGCAGGATTTAATATGCTTTTTAAAAAAGAAAGAAAGAAAGAAAAAAATATTTAAAAAGCCTTTTTTTAGTAGTTTTCTGCAGAGTTGGCACATTGACCAAATCCGAGCACTGTAATAATTTCAGCTATCCACAACTCAAGGGGAAACTTTTAATTTCGTTAAGCTGTAAACAATTAACAAATGACAGACTTCAAGGTTGTTTATTCTTTTCTAAGAGAATAACCATTTATCATTAGAGTATTTAATATTTTGTAGGCCACAGCGGAGGTTGGAGAATTCAATAATTGTAATTAGACACATGTAGCTGCTTTCATTAAAAGGATAAATCTAATAAAATACAGTTAACATTATTTTTTGTTGTCATTAAAAAAATTCATACTAATGTAAAGGCAAAATTTCTGTGCTGAAGAACTGGGGGCTGGGGGAATGACCAGGAAAACATAGGCTGCATTTAAAGTAGGATGAAGCAATAATATTTGACACTTTGGATATTACCAACCAGAACCTCAGCAGGAATAAGCTAGGGTCAATTTAATGAGTTTGATGAAGCTTGTGTCAGGAAAGTAGCCTGAATTACATGCAGGCAGCATCAGGCATGAAAAGGCAGCACTATCTCTAATTCTGAACAATGATTTCTTCCAGTGAAGCCCAACTCACAGTGCAATGCTGGGGAATACTATTACCCACTTTCACAAAAGGGAAAACCAGGACACAGGGGGCTAAAGCGGATGGACGGAAGATTTTACATTCACTAAAATAACAGACTTTGTTTAGCAGCCTGTTATCAGCTCAGTCAAGTTGCTTCCCAATACTTTTCATGTTCTGTTTTAACTGTGATTTTAATCTAGCTGGGTACTTTTAATTAAAAAACTAAAATTGAGCAGCCACAAATCTTTATAACCGGAAAGAGAGAGAATTTTTCCTTGAACAGAACTGCTACTGCTTTACACACGTTTCATGGTCAGAGGATACTGGAAGAATTCAAGACTGATGATAATTAGTACCATATTTTGCCCAGATTTTTTTCTCTGCCTTGGTGATTGAATTAATTTTACATTTTTGTTGTAAGGGTTCCTTATTTTTCTTAATACTTGGATACTGAGGACATGCAATTATATAGTACTTGTTTCCTGCTCAGGAGCCTTCTATAGCAACAAAGGTCTCTGAGCTATGCTTGTGATAAAAATCATTAATTCTTACAGAAGTCATTTTTGCAGTGTCCAAGGGAAATTAGCAGCTCGTTGTTATTTCCTGCTCACCCTGCCTGGAAAAAATGAATAAACAAAATCTAAATCCCTCAATTTACCAAAGGAAAGTTCTTTAGAGGAATCAGAGTGACTAGAAACATAGTGCCTAAAAATACTCAGTCTAGTTATTCTGCCAAAATGAAGGAAATGTCAGCATGGTCATCGAGACTGCAAAATGAAACCCCAGTTTCATGTCATTCTTTTATGTATTTTTATCTTTTCTTGTGCCTATCCACATGTTGCAGCTGGAACATTGCCCTCAACAGGCACTTTATGGTGCAAATGGTAAACACTTGCACTTCTGAATGGGGTGGGAGTTTCACCATGGATGGTAACGGTGCAAAATGAAGCCATTAATAGGAATGTCAGATACAATAGTTCATTTCTGGCTGTCATCAGCCTCATCCTAACAGTAACTAACAAAATGACTGAAATGCTTTTGACTGTGTGTTTCTGATTAACTCTTCCTACATTGTGAAACAGTCTATTTCACTATATCAAGGCACTATTGAAATGGGTTTGTGACTAATCAGTAAGTTTTATCTCACCTAAGCTCTGTGCAGGAGGGACCTTCATGTTCTGTATCATTTATAAACCTAACTGGAGCAATGCAACTAAGCTAATTGTATTCTTGGCATCATTCTTCAGTGAGTGCTGGGAAAGTGCTTATTCTCCATTCCTTCAGATTTATTATCCAGCTCTTATAAGTGAAATTAACAGGTTTTCATCTCGTCAACTGCCGGGAAATGGCTATAATGCTTGAAATAAGATTTCATATCTAGCCAGCCAGATGGGTTGTTCTTCTACATTTTACACCATCAGAATGACTGCTCTTCTGTCTTTTTTTCATTCATTTATATATATATATATGTAAAGAGGTGAAAGTAAGCACGAATTGTATTTTGCTGTATGAACACACAAAATAGTCTACTGTTTGTATGAATGGACAATGAGCATCTTCTAAATTATTCGTGTATTTTTAACTTGTTTGTATATAAGTGAAAAGACTGTTTTATCAGTTGGAGACATACTGGAGAACGTCACTAAAAGTAGCATAGAAAATACGCTTTAAGTTTGCCATCAAATGAACATTTTGTCCTTGACAAGAATTCACCAGTTTACAAAGGTATACAACGGGACATGGCCCTCTACGATTTTACCTGTCAAGGCTTTTGGTTGTTCAGTGCTTTCCTGTATGGGAGCAAAAGAAAAGCCCAAAATGTTTCTGATACATATTTCCAGATAACAGCAATGTATTCAAAGGTCACTTTCAATTCACATGTCTTTTAGAAAGCACCTCTGTGATTTGTTATTTTACCGGTATTCAAAGATTATGTACACCAGGTATATGTATAACTGTCTTTGAAATATAATTCCAGGATGGGGTAACTTTGTGTAAATTTTAAGATTCCCAAGGAGATCTTTTCTCTTTAGTTTCAAATGATTTTTTTCTCAATAGTGTGTAAGCCACAAACCCACCTTTAGTTTTTGTAATTCCCTGATAATATTATAATCATCACTGGGGAACTAATGATAACAAGTAACTCTTGAGAGTAATAGGTTCTGTAATTATAGACTTCACCTTCCTCCAGTAGAAGCCAGGGCAGGAGCAGGGCCAGAAGTCCAGTTCCCCTCCATGGGGAAATGTCAGCACTTGGACCTAAAGACCCTGCATTCTTTCCCTCTCCTCACTGGCCTTCTTCAGAAACTACACCCAGAAGCCTGCTCTGATCTTTACCGCTCCCCAAGAGTGAAGTCTCAGCAAGGAGAGCTTTATATGGGAAACAGAAGCCAGGTCCAACCACTCCTCGGAAGACAGTGGGGAATGGTACAGCAACAGAGACCTGACGGACCTGGCTACCGACCATGGGGCTGTCACACTTCCCGTGCAGCCCAATGTGAAGGACAGGCTCCTAAGTGTCACTCAATGAGAGGGGAAGGCAGCAGTGGGTGGAAAGAAGGGCTCAGCACACATCAGCTGAGCCCCAAAGACAGCTCCTGACAACCTGCACCACCGGGAACTTCCAAGGCATTTCCAGGGTAAATCCACACTCATAACGTACCAGCAATTGAATCTGGCCCCTTTGTTTTCTGTATTGTGCTGCTTTATCTTTGCCTCCTCCCCACAGCACTGTGCAACCCCTGTTGTTCTTTACTGCATCTAACATTCCCCTGACAACTCAAGACACTCAGAAAGTATGTCAATGCATGCAATTAAAATATCTGAAATCTAGTGCATGTGTTACCATGCACCTGCAGAGCTGCTTGTAAAAGTGCAAAAAAGACAACATTTTCAGTTGTACTTGCTGCTACATCCTTATATTTAGTCTCATTTGGAGAGACACTGAATACCCAACCACACATTGTGTGGAGCCATGAAAGTCAGAGCAATAGTCTCATGGGGGTGCTAAGTATTATTTCACTAAGAACTTGGGGAGTAGGGTGAGGCAAGAGTCTCTGGCTGGCAGGTTGTTCCAAACTCCCATATCTTGCCTGCGGCTCCCACGCAGCAACTGAAAATTCACATGGACAAACAAGTGGACCTCACATCCCTTCAAGAAGTCCCTCTGCTGCTAACCTGGGCATACAAAGACACAGATGGTTTCTTGGCCTCTCCCTCAGCCTTCTCCTCTTGCTGTGCACTCTCTAGCAGCTCACATACATTTTTCCATTACAAGGGCCTTCCCTTCTAATTGCAGAAGCATTAGCAAGGATGGAAGAAATTTCTCATTAGTCAGGTCAGAATTGTTTTCTCAAACTGGATATCAAGGGATGAAACTCCACGCAAAACTTTATTATTATAAAAACTGGGATCCCAGAGCTAGGATCTCTTTAATACCAAGATACCTTTGCAGCTACTTTTTCTACTGACAGCCAAAGCTATGCTCTCTGTTGTCTCCAAAATTACAAAGAACTATCGGTTATTCACACAGCCCTGTTTTCTATGAACAGTACGGAGAGAGACTGATGGGCACAGGCAGCAGATCATCTCCATAGCACAGGCAGCAGAGATGGCAACAACTCAGCAGCAACAATGAGCTCAAGGTACAGTCTCTACCGGCATGCCCTGCATCAGTTTTAATTGATTGTACTCGAGAGAGAGATATTACATCCTTTAAAGCTGTGCTTACAGAAAAGCAGGAATATGTTTACTGTTAACAAACAGTTACTTGAATATACCTAACTTCTTTTTTTGCTGTCCATCCTGAAACAAAAATAAATATCCAAGATTTTGAAGCTGCTGTGTCTGGTAAGACAGAATAATCCCCCCATTACCCATGCTTAAGTATATACAGTGTAATAATGTTTCAGCTTCTGCTCACTTCAGAAGTTGTGATTCCCCCTACATTAGTGGGATAACATATCACTGCTCCATCGTCACAACACAGATGCTGTGGTGCATCTGGTAAGACTTCACGCTTACGCTTGTAAACCCCATGTTATGACTGCAGCAGCAGAAAACAGTGTTTAATGTTAATGCTGCTTTCCTGTAACAGAGTTAAAAGGCATTAAGAGAGAACATCTCTAGGAGCACTACAGAATCTTTGTCAAAACACTGTCAAGACATAAAAACATACGCAATGCTGAAGGAAATGTGTCCTACCTCAGTTACAGAGAACGCTATGGATCACCAAAGCAGATCATTAAATCAATCAGTAGTCTACTTTGCACCACTGAGCTCTCAGCATATCTATCTGTCCAAGGGAACCACTGCTGTGGTTGTGTCCACTTCCTCACGCTGCCACACAGCACTGCATTGCTTGGGAATTCAGCAGTGACAGTAAACGTTGAGTTAATATTTGTATTCACTCACAAATTCAAGAAGTAAAACTATTTTATTCATGTAAGCCTCTCTGTTGCCACATTTCTTTTTTTACATCTGCATTTTGGGACTAAGCTGTTTCAAAACATCTTTTAAAGTCATTATAAATGTAAAGATCAATCAAAACATCTTTAGGAAAAACAAGGCTTCCCCTAGCTAATCCATATAAATATTGTGCAGAGATACATTTGTCACAAGTTCAAAAAACTGAAAATTTTCGTCATGTTTGCAGCATCTCAGCGTCCAATATCAAAACGTACTCCCAATCGTATGATTAAATTGCACACTAATGTCATGAACTGAAAGAACTGCATTGCAAAGACAGTGATGCACAACACAAGGAATGAAGCCATCTCATTGTAGTACCACGCACGACAAAGATATGGGTATCATCATTACAAATGATAAAAAATACAGCAATAAGTAGATTTACCTGGAGTAGTTACTGTGTTCTATTCCTGATGTGTTTCATACTCCTTTCAGCATAAACACCCCTAAAGTATATTTCCTGCTTTGTACTAATATTTTATTCACGACATGTGTGTTCTTCATTATTAAGTGAAGAACGGTAAGGTTTTCAGATGGAATGCAGAGGGTGGGGGGAACAGAAATCCCCCCATTCCCAGCTCTCTCAACTGAACTCTTACGATGCAGGTGGACAGAAAGATTCTGCTGAAGGGAAGGCGCAGTGTATGCAGCTCCTCTCAGCAGCGCTTCTCTCCCCAGCAAATGCAGCTTGTTCGTGGTGGAACAGCCTGCAGTAGAATAACACGAGAATTTCTCAAGTGCTAGTGTAAGCGAAGGAGGGGGTGTGAGAGAAAGCAAGGAAAGAAAATGCTCAGGAAGCTGCTTCTCTCTTCAGCTAAGGCATGCTCTATGTCCCTCTTTCGCTGGGGTCTTGCAAGGATAGGCACACCAAAGATTATGAGGCTCTGCGTTACTGTGTGAGATCTAACACAGACAGTTGGCTAAAACAACCAAGGTTAGGGAATGCAAAATATTAAGTTTCCAATAGCAACATCAACACGTCCCTGTTGTAGCTGCTGTAACGTGATGTACATTTTGAGACCAACAGCAATAGTGTGTGAGATAACATCTTTGGCCTGAAATCTAATCCCAAAATCAGTCTTATTCTACTACTCTTTCTCGAGACGCATTTGCTACTTTTAAAATTTTGTTTGAATTTACAGATGCCTTTTTCCCCACTGTATTCTTTAACATTTTCTCTCCTCTGATGGTGAACAAACTAACACGTTAATCCTTCCAGGTGCTTAGACAGCCTGTTCACAGCCCATTGTTGGATGTAAACTTCAGTGATGATCTGATCACAGAAGAAAAATTATTTTGCATGTACAAACTGCCAGCAAAACTACCTGGGACACGTGCTAGAAATAAAGAGAAAAATCAGATTTTTTTCAGATGTGTGATACATACATTATGTAGCCAGAGTGCAAAAGACCTGCTGAGCCTCACACTGTGCACGAGGGCTCTTCCATCTGGCATCCATTCCTGCAGCTCCCTGGCATCTCCAGCGGCTGAGCTGACGGTCAGGGTGCAGCATCGACACTTCCCTATGGCCCTGCGTGCCAATTCCACCTCCCTGGGGCTGGATCCTAGGCATCCTCCATATGTAATCTCACAGTTAGCCCCAGCACAGGACTGTGAACGGCACCTTTTGCGTTAAGCAACAGGAGCTGAAACGTTTGCTCTCATACATACCATACTAATAGATGGTACATTTTTTTAAGGGCACTTGAATCACTACGGCCTCTTGTCCTTGCTGACTTTGATTACCAGCTCTAAGTGATACAAACCCAGGTCTCCCTCACCCACCATTTTAAAACAACAATATTATTTACAATTAGTAGTTTAAAAAAAGCATTGTTTCGTTAATAGTATTCACAATGATATAGTAATGACTACACTTTGTAATCTAGTAATAATAGCTCAGAGAAGTTTCTCTGGGGGAGAATTTTCATCCCCATGTGGTTTATCTATGCTAATTCCTATGCAAATTAAGAACCCACTGACACATCCTATTATAATACTTGCCCATTTTGTACATGCGTTTGGTGAAATCATCGCGCTCATATTATGCTGTGGAAGAAGAACACATCCCAGCCCGTATTGTTGCTACGACAAGAGATGAGATATGGATCCATCATGTGAGTATATTCTCCACTCTGGAAAGTGGGTGTTCACCATCACTAAAATGGCATGGACAGTGGGTGGCAGCAGGTTATCATTTCTTTCCTACGTTACAGAATTAGTACTGTCAATCCTGACCTTTAAAAACTCAAGAGTTTAAGAAATAGAACAAACTGATATATTTTTATTTATTGCTTCAATATTCTAGCCTGTAAGATTCATATTTTCTGTTCTAAAGAGACAAGCATCACAACTATTTTTAAAAGGGAAGCCTGAGCTTTCCATCACTGTGGAAACTGAAGCTCTAAAGGAAATCACGACAAGATCCATAATAAAATCATGCCTGCCAGCAACTTCACATAGCATATGAGGAAGAAACCCCTTAACAACATCATGTTGTCACTAAACACAAACTGCTGACAGCTTATGATGAAGGAACAGCAAGTAGTGCAAGCTAGACCATGAGTGGCATGTTAGTGTACAACAAAGCCCAGCTGGGACATTTCTGGATGAGAACGGGGAAGGGGCTCGTGCTTGTGAGGGGAGGGAGACATAAACGTCAGCCCAACAGGCAGTGCCGTTTGCTTTGCACTGACAACGCCTGCTCCGGTGAGAGCTGTGTGAAAAAGGCAAATGCAATTGCTGAAAAACTTTCAAAAGAAGAGCACACCCTCAAGGCTGAATGCAGAGACCTCTATCAAGTCAGAATTGGCAAAACCATGAGCTCATGGCATTTTCATGCCACTTACCCTTCCAACAGCTAGTTAACGGTGGGTATCCTGGTTTGCTTTTATATGCAAACCCAGCACACGACTCCAACCAGCCCTGAGCCAGGACAATACTGATTATTCTCTCTTACCTCACACAGATCTGGATTTCCAAGAAAGTGCAAGGCCTTTGGCTATCCCAGACTCCAGACGGCAATGCAGACAGACCAGCCAGGGACACAAGGACTCCACCACTCTGAAACCTGCGATGTGGCTGCAGGCCTGAGCACGACCTTATCTGGCAGATACGCAGGGCTGGCTGGGTGGCAGACCACATGCTGGCTGAGCATGTCTCGCTCCTGGCCCACCCACACGAGCACAGGTCATGCCACACTCCTGTGTGTGTGACATCAGGGTCGCAGAGCAGGAACAGCACTTGTACAAGTCCTGATCTAAGCCCTGGAGACGTGATGGGTCTGACAAATCACAAAGAGAAGAGCCTTGTCATTTTAGCTCCCTGTTGTACACTATTAACAGAAGGCCTGGGAACATCCATCCCTTTGTGAAGATTAGGCTACTCAGATCTGTATATTAGAGATAAGTGGTAGAACTGACGTGAATCACTATTGTTACAGGGCTGGAGACCCCAAGGCCTCCAACAAAACCCAGGGAACTGCACAAACAAGAGGCATTCCTCTCCTAGGGGAGCTAATCATCTAAATGAAGAAGACAGGCAGGGAGTTGGAGAGGAAGCAGAAGCCCAGAGAGGTGAAAGCAATTTGCCCAAGGCCACACAGACAGTTGGCAAGCAAGCCTAAAATAGAGGCTGACCCTCTTGACTGTCAGCCCATTGTTCTCTCCACTAGACTGAATCTCACATGGTGGATGTGACATTAAATTGGTATTTCTGTTTTGCTGCTGTCATTTTTAAAAATAAAAGCATGATGGCAATATCTCTGTACTGACCTGCCATAATCAAGGCCACACAAGCACTTTTAGAAACAACACCGTGGAGAACTTTTGCTAAGAGAAGAAAGCAAGGCCCCTGGACACAGGGTCTGGAGAGCACATCCTGATTATCAGCTATTTCCCTGCCATTAAAGACAAGGGTTACTGCTGTTTTGAAGGCTCTCGGCACTAACGCCTTTACCAGACCAAACCTTGGACAAGAAGTGCAGCTGAAGAATGCAGCTAAGTGAAGACACCATCAGGAACTGAGAAAGCATCTGGCCCTGCAGAAGGGTTAATAGCACAAGACGACTTAGGATTCTAAGGGTGTCTGCAGTAGCTCTCAACCTGGCAGGGTAAATTCTCCTATTCAGAACCTGGCACTGCCAAACATGGACTACTGCTGATCACTGATCAAGACCCTGGCTCCTCTGTACACCACTCCAAGCTGCAGGACACTTGTCCTTTTAGAGCACAGGTTTTCATAACCCTTAAATGTCACATGAAAATGCAGTAAAGTTTTCCAAAAGACCTGTATCTCTGTCTATAAAGGCTGCACCAGTGTTACTTCAGGCATCACAAAAGCAAAACAAGACTTCCACCAGTGTGCAGCTGAAGTAGTTTTTCAGAACACCCTAACGAGCGCATGACATCGTGCTCGGAGGCCTCTGCAGGACCAACAGCCACACATGCTGCCCTCAGGGAACAGGAGGAGGAATTCAACTATCTGCATTCCAACACAAGAACAACTTATTCCGTACGCATCGATATTTTATTCCACTCATTTCAGACCAAAATCACAGACTTCTTTCAGTTCTGCTTTTAAACACAGCTCCCTGGCATCATCTACACAGCGTCAGTCCCCCAAACTGGAAGAGAGCAAACGTCGCTCTGGTCTTCAAGAAGAGCAAGAAGGCAGATTCAGAGAACTACAGGCTGGTCAGCCTCACCTCAATGCCCAGGAAGCTGCGGAAGGTGACCCTTCCTCTCTACTCAGCATTGATGCAGATGCATCTGGACTGCTGTGTCCAGTTCTGAGCTGCTCAGTACAAGAAAGATACGGACTTACTGGAGCAAGTCCAGTGCCAGGCCACAAAGATGATTAAGGAACTGGAGCATCTATGACAGATGAGAAGAGGCTGGGAGAGCTGGGACTCTTCATACTGGAGAAAAGAAGACTTGTGGGGGGATCTTACAAACGTGTATAAATATTTGATGGGAGGGAATGAAAAAGAGGGAACCAGGCTCCTCTCAGTACCGCCCATTGACAGGACAAGAGACAACGGACACAAATGAAAACACACAAAATTCTATCTAATCACAGGAAAACACTTTTTTTTTTTCACTCTGAGGTTGGTGAAACAGTAGAACAGGTTGCTCAGAGAGATTATGGAGTCTTCTTCCTCAGAGATATTAAAAACTTGACTGGATATGTTCCTGAAAAACCTGCTCTAACAGACTCTGCTTGAGCAATGGGGCTGGACAAGATGATCCCAACAGGTTGCTTTCAGTCTCAATGATTCTATGATTTGCTGGTGCTTCACTACGCAAACAGCACAGTTTGCTTGCAATGACCAAACTACATTCAGTGCAGCTGTATGCAAATTTCTCACCACGGTTTCTCGGTGTGCTTTCTCTCCTTCTGCTACCAGTAGATCACATCAAATTAAAGAATTTAATGCTAGTCTTAAGACTTAAGTGTGACAAGTAATTAATTACTTAATAAGCCGTACTAATTTACCTTTATATCTTGTGTCCTTTTGACAGCTGCTGTCCATATTCCACTACTTCTAACCTTCTGGCATGTGAAATGCACTCATTCACCTCATTCCCACTAAAAGTCAAAATGCAGAAATTAACTCAAACTGAAGGCAAGTATGTAACTGTGACTTCATTACAGAAAGCAGAGGATACAACCTTAACAGATGTTATCACGTTTAGCACGAAAGTCCGTGAAATTTGTTAAATGAGAGTGAAACAAGGCAATTTATAAAGATATTGCAACCTACTATTAATACAGGAAACATACAGACTCACATTCCGACACGGACATCAGAAAACCATACTTTAAGTGAAGGAAGGAAAATATCTTGCATACTTTGTTCACCAATGTTAAAAGCATTGTAACTTTCTTAAGCAATAAGCTGACAGATTTCAACACATTATTAAATAAAGACATTTAGTACTTGCTCCTTTCTTGGGAGAAAAAGGGCATGAAAACTATTTTTCTAAAGTAGTAAAAAATTCATTATTCTTGGACTGACTTGATCGAGTTCTAGTAATTCTAGATGTCTGTAATACGGATTTCTATCTACTTCTAGGACATCCAAATACAAAACATATTTGAAGGTAGATGGCAGAAGCAGTTTCATAATTCCACATATCCACACTTCCAATACTCTCCGGGAATGAAGTCATTTTCAATAATACAGGAAGACACAGAATAATGTCAGAAGTTCAATTATACAAAACAATTATGTATACCATCGACTATAACTTCTTCAATAAAATGAGCTACAGATAAAGATTTTACAGAATTGTATGCATAGGCTGTTCTTTATTTTGAGGAAGAACTGCATCTTTCCATATATTTGGGTAATATATTAGTTCATGGGTGCTATTAGAAAATAATAATAGAATAAGTATCACTAGTTGCAACTTCTCTCATGAGAATCCTCTTCTCATTCAAATCAGTAAGAGGATTAAAAAAGATTCACTTTATTGGAAAAAGTAAATTTCCTCTGTGTGTAGCTACCCACGGCATACTCAACATGTCTGAACACAAGTTCTGCAGCTACGCTTGACTGTACTTTTAAAAATTAAAGACATTAAAATTCCTAAACATACACAAAGGATTTGATAAGGTTTTAGAGAAATTACTTTTACCAACTTAAAAGCAGTACTTATAAAATTACTTTGAACCCTTGTACTTCTGAAATACCGTTCTGAAAGAGCAGTTTCTGAGGTTTGAGAACTAGGATTGGGAGACTGGAGAAGGGATGTGGGACCAGAGCAACCCAAACAGTTATGAGTTCTCATTTCTTGTTTGGACATTATCTATTTAAGACCAACATCTACAAGGAAATCCCCAGGATTCATATCTGAACTTTGTCTGACAGCAGCAGAAAGAAGATCCCTCCACCTGAAGGCTGGTTCCCCTCTCTCCCCCCTAAAGAACCTGACTATATTTAAAAATAATGCATCTTACAAGCTAAAATACTGACTTCTTTATGATGATGACAGTGGTGGTACAGAACTAGTCTTAAGATTCAACAGTCAGACACTAAAACCTGTGGCTATGGCAACCCTGGCTTCCTGTTATAATCCTCACAGCACAGCAATACTTCAGAACACAACATTGTCAAACTAGGCTTAAAAAAAGCAAACTCGGGAAATCTATGGACTGTAATTCCCTGAAGCAAAAATTTAAATAACTCTAGTGAGGTGGCAAAGTTTAAAAACTGAGGATTTCCAAAACAGCTTCATGCCACAGATCAGTAGTAAAGTAAGAAAACAGAAGTTGTGGTTTCCTTTCTGTATGCTCTAAAGTCCACCACCTACTTAAGTTGCACATGGATTTTAGTTCAGCATAGTTCAAATCCTGAAAATTTGCCACTTTCAGGTCAATGCTGTAGAGGAAAGTAATTAAGAGACTTAACACACAAAACCCAACATGAACCTACATTTTGATTCTCTTATTCTACAACTCTGACTACTGTGGGTAGTTTGTTAGAAGAGTTAGCACAGGAATGGGCACACCTGCTTACACGAAAATATATCTCTTCACAATCTCTGGATATGCAGCACTCTGTTGGAATAGTAGTTTCCAGCAAAACAAAAATGCATTTACTCGAGGCACAAACCCTATTTGCCAGTTAAATAGAAGAAATCAGGACTAAGATTTCACAGTACTAATTCCAACAGGTTTTTAACATAGCTAAGTATACTCCGTTCTACCTGTAGGGGAACTGCTATGCCCAGTATCATAGGAAATTATTAAAAAGATGATCACAACTGTATATTCTTCCACTAGAAGAGAAGACATTCATGAAACTGTAAATTTTCATACTTTCTTCTACACAAAGTCCTATGTAAGAACTATCCATAGCCTTTCTTTTGCACGCTTCCAACAAAATAGAGCGCAACACCCTTGAGGACAGCAGACTGTAAAACTTGTCATAGAAAATAAGAACCACATATAAGAAATTTGCTCATGTTCTTACACAAAATAGCTTGTCCTAAGTAAGATAAAGAACCATCTCGCTTGTAAACTCAGCACAGAAAGGCAACTTTCTAACTTGCCATCAGAATCAGAACAACCAACAGAGAAAGACAGTGAAGGACAGAGACATGGTGGATAAACGTCCATGGCTCACAGATCGTTCAAGAGAAGTTTTTCTTTCCCCCCATAACCTGCAGATTTTAGCAACTGGTATAAATAGGTTAACTTAACTGAGGTTTCTCCTCCAAGTGAAGTTATCAGATGTAAAGGATAGGTAGCAGCGACTTAAAACAGATTTTAACAGATGTTGCGGTACCAAACTGTGTTTGTTCTGGTAGAACAATGCAAGGCACTTAGCGAAAAATCACTTGTTCTTCTAGTTGCAAAATTTCAAGAGGCCTTTGAGAAACTGAATTAAAGTTTTTTCTTTATACATCTCTAAAATGGCAGGCCTCCTTTGAAATTAAATTAGCAAATCTAATTGCTCCAAAATAATCAACAAACATGCCTGCAAGTTGAAGAAGTACAGCTCAGACATCGTGTCTGATCATTATCTAAAATGTTCATGTGTTGTACATATACTGCATCAAAATCACTTCCTCGGGTCTGGAAATAGTATAAATATGCATTTATGCAGGACATGTTTCATTAAGTAATGCTGACATGAAGCTTCCATGTTAGCTCCCATAACTTATGAAAAGGATTTTGGAATGTGTATACAACCATTGTTTTTAAAACTATGTTTCATATGTATATAAATACATGCACAAATATTTATTAATTATTACATAATGGTAGTATAAACATGAAAAAAAAAATCCTGTTAATATATTTTCACATTATGGTAGTATTGATCTTGTGCTCGTTGATTGAACTTCCTTAGAAAAAGATGATTACAACTGATAACCTAGAGAGTAAAATTTAAAGAAAAGTTGGCAGTACTTTTAATTAAAGCTTCAATATGGTCTACTGTTTGCAATGTCACCTTTAAAGTCAGAAAAGGCAATCTCTCCCACCACTAAATTTTCCTTTTCATGGGTAACATTTAATTGATCATCAGGAGCAATAAAAGGATCCCGAGTTCATCCTGGCTTGCAATGACACGAGAAGCCAGGCTCATACCGTCAAATAATCCATGCTGGAACAACTCCCAGCTATGTGTTAATTAAGGTTATAACTTGATTTTCAGGCTCTGAATGAAACTTCCACAGGGGGTTGGGAGGTAGGAACCAAGACACCCTCCAGACCTGAAGGAAACTTGCACTAGAATTTGCTGTTGCTTATCACACGGTATTTCTGCAGCAAGTCTGTCCACATTAAGGCCCCACCGTGCCTGACAACAAAAAAACAAGTACGAGGAGATACCCCCGTGCAGACAAGCCTGCAGTCTGGCAACATGGGGAACAATCTACGAGACAAAAATTAAATTTGCTCATCTACCAAAACATTGATGGATGTTCGTAACTGGAGCACATGGATGGCTCCACTGCAGCAACACACTCCAATCTTTCGAGTAGGCTGCAGCCAAACGAGCAGCACCAGGTCTTCCTGCCTCATGGACCAGTGCTATGCATAGCAGATTGTATTTTGTATCTGTATACAAACTCATCTCCAACGTGAAAGAAAACCTTCATACCAGCATTAAAAAAAGTATTTTGATTCATTTCTTTACAGCTGAGAAATATGGATGTTTTCATAGAGTACATATTATGACCCTGCATAAATCCCTGATCCCCACTACGTGAATGGAAATAAGGAAAAAAAGTGCTAGTAACTGAAACAAGGTTCTTGCTTCCTGCTGTTTCTCAGCACCTGCTGGTGTCTTAATGCTTTTTCAACAAATGAAACTGCATTGGGCAGAATTATAATAGAAGGCAATATGTCTTCAAGGCAGTATGACACCCTTATTCGGTGGCTCCCTTGCTGAAACCAGCTACTTAAGTGTAGGGAAAGATAAACATACCCTGTAACGCAATTAGCTTCTAAGCACAAAAGAGGTACAATGCTCAGGAAAAGATTTATTAGCATCACCTATGAAAACACACAATAAGAAATGAAAATATTAGTCAGTGGTAGGAAGTGTGTTCCTATTAAGTTTGCTAATTACATGGTTGTCAAGAGGTGGGCAGGTAAGTTTTGAAGTATACTGTAAACTGGCTTATAAGTACTGTAAACTGGCTTAAAATTTATTGGTACTCTTAAGATTACCTGAGACATCTCCATCTGTTGTTCATTACTTTGAAAAACTTGAATTCCTTTCAATTAAGTGTGTTGTGTTGTGCTGGGGATTTGCCTCACATTAAATACTTTGAAAAAAACATCAAAGTTGTTGCACAATTTCTAAGGATGAATCTAAAGAACAACATGCTTTTCACATATTTGAAAACATTTATCTTGTTATCTTTAAGATGCTTCGCTCCTGAATGCCGTGGAGGACAACTTCTGAAACAGACACAGGAAAGTTTGTGCATCTCCGTGAAAAAACACAAAATTGCAGAATGTTCGGGTTTGGAAGGGACCTCTATGGGTCATCTAGTCCAACCCCCCTGCTGAAGCAGGGTCACCTACAGCAGGCTGCACAGGACCTTGTCCAGGCGGGTCTTGAAAATCTCCAGAGAAGGAGAATCCACAACCTCCCTGGGCAACCTGTTCCAGTGCTCCGTCACCCTCAGAGTGAAGAAGTTCTTCCTCATGTTCAAACACAAGATTTGGCAAAAGTATGTGATTTTGAGAAACCACTGTGAAGTTTACAAAGACTTAGCAGAGTGGTGTGACTTCACCAACACTATATTAAAAAAACCTGCTTGGTAAATGCTCACTGAAGCACACACTCTTGCAAAGGCAAGAACAGAGCGAGTCATCTGCTGTTGCCAGCTCTCGGAGAAACAAACTGACAAAGCATCCCATTTTCCTCTCACGCTGTCTCCCAAAGAGTAACCACCTGCTACTCCTCTTGCCTCAAGTGCCAAAGACCTGCAAGGTTTGCTGAAACATGCTGACCTTGCTAAAGACGCACACAGGTCTCAGTCTAGTAGCACATGGGGAAGACTGGTTTTGGTTTGTTTTCTTCCTTGCACAAGGAATACAGATGCTGTCATTCCTGTGCAGAAATGTAAGCTGTGCCTCCAGGACAATTTTTGGCTTATTGACCACATTACTCTCAGCTTCTGAAACAAATCATGCAAGTGCTTCAGCCTCTAGATAGTCCTTTTTTCGCTCCTGCAGTGGGACCACAATAAGACAGATGTGCTGTGGACAAACCAGTAAGAAATCACAGATTAAAAAATATTTATAATGCACATGTCAGAGTTATCCCTTCACAGTTGTCTTAATCAGTGCAATACATACCTTTCACGTGCTCACCACTGTAGCTTAAATGCTCTTTAAATATCTTTGTGTGTCACTGAGATACTTAGGGCACTAGATAGCCTTTACCCAACCTCAGTGATCTACTTTTTGTAGCCCTCAAGCTTCTACATAATGTTAAAATATTTCTAAGAGACTGAAAAGCAAAAAAGACACCTAGATCACAATTGACACAAAGAATAAATCCACTGTATTAGCTGATAAAACATAACGTCAGTAAAAATAACTAAGACCACTACGATCGACCTGAACTGTATCTTTTCTCATTATTAACCAACTCTTATATTTCAAGGTAAAGCCAGCGAAAGGGAAAACAGAAAAGTGAAATGTTGCCATGGAAATGTTTGACACCAAAGACAAATGGAAGGTCTCTAGGAAAATGGCTCAAGTTTTAAATAGCAGGTATCCAGTGTAAGCACAAAAGCATAAAGAAAGCCATTGCTCTGCAGGGTATCTGTCACATTTTTCTTTGCATAGTTACTTGCCTCCTCATTTGCCTTGAGTTTTCTCAGTACCTGGACTACTATTTGCAAGCTGCAATCCCTAGTACTTTTGCTGGGAAACACACTGCCAAGATCATCTCAGAAATGTAGGATTTTTAACCCCTGTTATAATTTCAACACTCGGTTTTAATTTTTAAGCCTATTTCAATCTAGCGTTGCAGTTGAGAGTCTGTAGCAGTAAAATTATGCAAAAAAACCCCAAAACACAACAACAAAAAAAACCTTGTCAATTTGTGCCAACTATGCCAAACCCAGCAAAGTAAAAGGTCAACTTATATCTCAAACAGATGCAACTACATTAAGGTATGTAACTGTAAAGCAGAATTACTCAAACAATTAAAAGTGGTAACAATCATAGCCTGTATTTGTACAAGGTTTGCAATCCCACGTTACATTTTAAAGATTTTTAAAGACAATTTTTCATTCCCACTCATACTGTACTGTGACAGAGCAAAAGCTGGGGTTCATTTGGGAACGCAACATGAATACGCTGATACTGAACACAGCAGGGATAGTTTAAATTCACTGTCTTCTCCAGAAAGGGCTTACATTTAGCCCTTTTAAGAGATCGGTGAGTAATGAGTATTTTAAAAGAAAACTGTCCCGCTGAATGTAAGAGTACAGGGGAGTCATTTTGAGATAGCAAAGGAACTTTGAGAGTTTGTGACAGTGAAACATTGTATCTTAATTCCCTGCCGAGAAAGAAGCTTGCAATTACAGAGAATGGCAGAAAAACCATGACCTAAGACCAAATTCTCCAAATATACCAAAAGGATTCAATGACTGAGTGAAATGGGAAGTCTGAACAGCTTGCTCTGATCTGTAATTACGCTGTATTATGGAGATAAATTATTTTGAAATTAGATTAAATTCAAATGAATCAAGATACTTACAAAATTTTCAGAATATATACTTCAACCCCCCAAACATATTTATTAATCCTAACAGTAATAGGAAGTATCCCTCTTGTGAAGTATCCCTCTTGTGAAGCTCTTCTTCAAATATTAAATTCATTTTAACTTCAATTATGGAAGCACAAACAGTACTGGCATAATAACATCAAGCAACATTTTACAGATGATGTTAGTGAATATTTATTTATATAAACTAAACCAGGACCACACAATCCCATTAGACCTATGCACGCCGACTCTGAAAGGCAGATTTGGTTTCAAGGTGGTTTTTCCTCCCTCTGCCAGCACCACTGTGGATTTTTACATCTTCCAAATTATCATTTCTAGTGTCCTTCTTGTAAAAAGGCCAAACAGGTTGTAAATACACAGAAAAGCCACTTAGACATGGTGCTTTTACACACAACTAAATTCTTGGCATCCAGTGAAACACAGCACCTGAAATGACTTCTTGCAGAGGCTTTGTCTAAACCAGTTAAAAGGATGTAAGTATTCTGTGATCTTTCAATGTAAACTTATGAGAACTGGATTAAGTGGAGGAAGATAACAAAAAATTATGATAATGTTGTAATCTTAGAAAGGTAGGCAACTCTACCTCATGAGAGGTATCTCTTGGGAAAAATAAAATTCCTATTATTTTCTATTGCAAAATCACACAGACTAACTCAGCAATTTGTTTGTTTTTTTTAAAAAAGGGAAAAAAAAAAGCAGGATTGTACAGCTCCCTGTCACAGAAAAAACCAAAGCTCATTCAAATCTTGATGTCAGCTTGAATTAATTTATTTTAGACCCATGGCAATATCCCATGACACTGCAGGTTTCTTAATTTAAATTATTAGGCATAAAAGCAGCAGTCTTAATAAATCCCAACAGTAAGGACAATGGCAGAAACATTTTACTTTCTGCAGACTCTCAGAGGCAGTAACTGCTACATTTATTCTGAGGGCAGTGTTCAGATTGGAGATGAATCTGCAGAAGCATCTGGAGACAATTATTCAGCAAGAATTAAAAGCAGAACAGACCTGTGAGATTTGCATCTGAAAGGAGGAAGACTTTCTGCACTCGAGACAGCACTCTGCCAGTGCAGAGGCTCTGAAGATTTGGCACATGGATTTTGGCACCACAGAACATTTGAATTCATCTAGGAAGACGGTGGTGCACTAGTGAAAGCTAGTCATCTAAAATGAGGAAAGGAGAGGATTTTCTGCTTGTCTTATATCTATGTCAAATAGGGAAAAAAGCCAAGCAACCAATATGTTGCTGTTCTGATGGGATTAGGAAAAGTCACACCACAGAGAAGGAATAAAGCTATTTAGCACATGGTTCTCCATCCCAACTCTCTTTAGATTTGCCAGAATCTTTGCTACCACAGGGAAAAGACATTTTTAGTTAGAAGAAACCTTTACAAAAGCATGGTAGGGCAGTTAGGCTTTCCAGCTTTGCTTAACAGAAACTTCCCACTACTGAGGTAATTCTAACTAACTACTGGAGTCCCAGTTAAAAGCACACTCTTAAGAGGTTAATTCTTTTCTACCAGATACTGGGGTTTTTTTCTTGCAAAACATAAATAACAGAACCTCAGAAGTTCCATCTATACTGCTTAAATAACAATTTCCCCAGCATGCAGAGCACCTCTGCTGAATGATCCAGATCTTGCAAATAAAGGGCATCACTCAGTTTGCTACATGCTGATTTTATTTTCCACAGGTTATAACAACAGAAGTTGCAACATGCAGGAGAAAACACTTTGGATGTAGGTTAACTCACTATGTTTATACAACCCCTGCTAAAAGGAAGCAACTTACAGAATCCCAATTCTCACTTCTATCAAGCTCTTATTCCTGCCCCTGGTCCCCCAGATCCACCTTCTTTGTAAACTCCATCTGCTGGTCCCCAGAGAAAAGACAAGAGGTGCTGCTGTTTGTGTTAGTACACCCATAGTCGACTCCATGAACAGGATTTGCGATGTTTCAAGAAATCCCATCACAATGAGCCAGGTTACTTGTGAAAAATCTCATTACAAGAAAATTTTTAGACTTTATTATACCAGCTGTCCAATTTCAACCAAATCAGCTAGCCTCAGACACAAATCTTAACCAGCCTGTTAACAGGATGTACAATAATCTCAATCTATGTGATAACTAGGAGAAGCACCATTTTAGGATTTTTGTCTCACTATTAAAAAAATTATTAAAGCCTCATGGCTTTATCTAGTATCTAAAGACAGCTACTACGGAGGAGGTGTTTCCCTTCACTAAATGCAAGGCTTTATTTTTGTGACTTTTTTTTTCTTTTCTGATCAAGATTTCCCATCTGCTATGTTATCAACTAACAGAATTTGCCAGAGAGCTCTCCTCAGATTTCACTTGACAAATCATTTTGACAGGAAAGGCTGCTTTTCCCACAGCTGTATCTCTCAGGTTCAAGTGCACTGCCTTGACCATAATAAAAACACATCACTGCAGTAACAGCAGTAACGACCAACTTTTAAATGTCTACTTTTTTTTTTTTAATCTGATGGCAGAAATCCCAGCCATCGCACCAGTTCCCCATGTTATAGTGCACAGGGAAGCAAATTCTGAGCTATCTTGATGTTTTTCTGACTGTGGACCTACCTGTGAGGTTAGGACTTCCAGCAAAACAGAGTAACTTACGCTCTTTTGCCTTGGAAAGCCCTGCTTCAAACTCATACTCTGGCCAAGAACAGGCAGGCTGCAGAGCACACACGGACACACAGCAAGGCTAGCAGAGGAAAGTGGAGTTGGACTAGATGACCTTTTAAAGGTCCCTACCAATCCCAACTATTCTATGATTCTATGAAAAGTAGACTGGTGATACCCTACTTCCGATAGCTGTGACCAGACTCTGGACTGATTCTTATAGAGGATTCAGAAAGAGAAAAGCTTTAAAATGTCTCACCTAGTTAACTGGATGGCTTATCTCTTGTTCCTTATCAAGACATGGTAAGATTATCAGAGCCTGGAGCCTTCCAAAACCCTCATTTCCCATATGGAGTCTGTCCCATCCATGTTTTTTATTCAGACAGTCCAGGTCTGTATGACCTCAAGTGAAAAAAAAAAAAAAAATACAAAATTCACAGGAATACGCTTTATCAAGGTAGGGATTATGTCTCTCTCATATTGGAGCAAAAAAGGGAAAGGCAGGGTGACCTTCTCAACACCAGATGGGTGAGCAAATTATGAGTAGGAAGCAGAATACAGGTTCACCACCTATTTCCTCACTTGATGAATTCTATCACCTACAGAGTAACAAAAAAAAAAATACTCCCTCCATGTACTATAAAAAAATAACTACCTACCAGCCCTTATACATATCTGTTATATGAGGCAGAGAGAGACATGAAGGAAACACTCCTTTCCTCTGTAGCAGGATCCGTGTATTAATTTTCTATCTTTAAATATACACTAAAGCATAAAAACATTTTGATTTCAAGTTGTTCTACCCTTCATAAAACATCCAAAGACATTTGAAATGCACAGAATCAGCATCAGCAATCATCCAGGAAAATGGAAGTGTCCAAATAATTTTGGAAGTCACGATGATGCCTCTATAACTCAAATGAAAAGTGTGCAAATATGAAGCAGCTTGTGAGATTCAGCACAATTCAGAAGCCGTTGCCTGACTTTGCCAATGAGATTGCATACATTCACTTTCTATTTTATAAAGTAATTACGACAACTAACACTTTTCAGCTTAAGTAATGCCAGCATTGCAACTTTTTATGTGCCTTTTCAAAACAGGAGCAGTACATTTGAACTGAGAGAAGCAGAATCTTTGTTTGACAAGAGTTAACAAAGCCCATGTAAAGGCTAAACCACATACTGGAGGCACCCACTTATACGGAGTGAGAGAGTTCAGAAGTGGTGCTAATCTGTATTTGCATTCTGGTAGCACCCATCAGCTGTACGGAGATTTGAGCAGAATTTAGAGGTGGTCCTTCCCTGAGAAGCTCTACACTCAAACATAAAGGAATTGCCATCATCGTCTACTATAGTTCACCAGAAAGGAACTGGGGCATCCAAAGTTTAACACAGCTGCCCTTAGACAGAGATGATCTGAAGGAAAGCTGGGAGCTAAGTCAGAATTTCGAGGCAGTAATATAATACCCTCAGAATTTCGAGGCAGTAATATCCTCACATGACTCTCTAATATCAGTAACTGGTGCATCTGAGCAACTGCACCTGGGGGATGGACACTGCCAAACTCAGCGCAAGCCTGCAAGAGTTGACATATATGCTCATTTAACACAATGCTCAGCATCCCTTTGCAAGTCAGCAGATTTAAATAAAGCACTCAAAAGAGCCCGCAGGGCTGGAGTCTGGGCTATCTCAGATCAAAGAGGATTTCTGTCCTGAAATTCCTTCCTTAGCTTTTTTCACATCCAGAGTACTTAAGATGCTCTAATTGTAGTTAGTCCACGCTGATCACCTGACGTTTATTTAGCATCCATTAATCCTACTACCAAAAGTGAGCTGCCGCTAAAAACAAGTATCACAGAAGTTGTATCATTACAGAGAGCTCACCAAAGTGCACAGTTTTTAATTCACCCCTGTATTTTTCTCAGGCTCTTATCTGCAAAGAAAGAACATGAAAAAATCTTGAGTATTTAACTTTTAGGTATCTGCAGTCACCTAAATTGCCCTGAGTATACGGCCAAGGGAAGGCTCTGGGGGTCATACCACTGCCCACAGACACCTCATGGGAGGATTTAGGGAAGGAAGCACCAGACTCTCCTCAGAGGTGCCCAGAGAGCGACAGAGGCTGTGGATGCAAACGAGGACATGGGAAATCCTGACTAGATACACGGAAACACTTTTTCACCGTGAAGGTGGTGAAACACTGGGACAGAGGCCCTGAAAGGCTGCAGGATTTGCATCCTTGAAGACCATCAAAACCTGACTGGAAAAGTCCCTGAATTACCTGCTCCTCCTGGGCCTGCATGGAGAAGGAGACCGGGCTGGAGACCTCCAGGGGTCATTTCCAGCCTGAATTCTTCTGTGACCTTGCTGCCAGAGACCATGCTAAGCAGCACGCATACATGCAAGCGTAGCTGCGTCCCACACCTATCAGCCGCCTTCAAAAGCTGGTTCAGCTTCCAGCAGTGCTGCCTCTGCAAGCCCTGCAGAACCTGCTGTGAACCACTTGCTCTGGTTCTCCTTGAAGGGTGTCCGCTGCCCAGGGCAGCCCCAGCCGCTGCAGCCCCTGGGAGCAAGTGGCTCGTACAGCACCCTGACTCATGAGGAGGAATAAATCGTGTAAGTTTTCTGGCTGTCCTTGTTGTTTGTTTCTTTTTAAAAAAAAAAAAATAAAAAAATCTATTCATGCAACAGGCATATTGCAAAGTTGTAGTCATCTAGCAACAGAGCTGGAGATCTGGTTTGCCAAGGCTCATTCTGTTAAGCACTGGAACACAGTAGTGTGCGGTGCATGCGAGGCAGGTATCTGTCAAACAATTTGCACAATATACTGGAAGTGTTGTTCAAGGTTCTGAACGCTACCCTCTAGCGTTACTAATCCTATATGGAGATATGTGCTGTTTAATTGCCAGTTGGGAATTATGATGATATGTTACATGACTAATTTTTCAAACTACAAACGTGCTATTCCCCCCACCCTCCTCCTTCTACTTTTCCTGTCAAACTCCTTTCGCTTTGTTTTGTTGCTGTTTCTCTTGGCAGAACCATCTTCTTTGGTAGCAAGTGGGAAACTTTTAAATACCGTATTTTCCACTTCCAATGTAATGCACAGAATGGACTTGGAGAACTCCACTTCCGTGGGTCTCAAAACCAACCCTCTCTACCCAAACTCTATGTAAGACTGCTTCGAAAGCCAGTGTTTCTCAAGTATATTCAATCTCTAATTATAATTTCCCTGATGAGAAAAATAACCACTATTGCCACTCTGTATTTAGGAAAAACAGAGACACTTATGAAGTATGTTTTCTGTGTGAGTGGTCTAGTTTCTATACTCAGAGAAACAGTTTCAGGGAGCAACGCTGATATAGACATGTTCTAAAATATTAACCTCAAATTCCCTTACATCCAACAGCTCTTTGATCCTAAAAGCAAAACACAAGAAGACATTTTGACACAGGTCACGGAGCCTAAGGCTGAAAGGCACCAGTTGCAATGTTGTTTGTTTTTTTTTTTAGCCATGTAACAGAATTACTTCCCCCCAGAAACGAATGGCTCAGGATTTCCAAAGCAAAGGAGACAGAGGCATTCAAAATGTAGTTCACAATGGGTGCTTCTTCACAGTACAACACTCTACAGTCCCCCGCCCCAGGACAATTTCCAAAAGCATTTTTGATCAGAAGTATGCATTGCCATCACAGACAGAGGTTTGGCTACTGATGAGTTTTCAGGATTGGGACAAGTCATCATAGATTTCTTCCTTGCCTCTTACAGGTATTAATTCACTTCTCGTCTTGCCAGAGATTGAAAGTGCTTTTGACATCTGCAACTGCCTGAGATACAGAGAACCCAAGAAGTCCCCTAGAAGTCCTAGGAGTCCCCCTGCAAACACATCAGGGAGGCAAAATGACAACTACCGTCCTTTACATGGATTTCCTCTATCGCACAAACATTCATTCAAGTTTCCATACTCCAGGCACTATTCTACAAGCCACTACATTGACCAGATAGGAAAAAACATGACTACAAAGCAAATCTGTCACCACCAAATTGAAGACAATGCAAACCATGATGTCTCCATTACCCTACTAACCTCACATATACCCTCAGAGTGTGGCAGATGATTGAAAATAATATTTCTTAATTAAACAAACTCCTTCTTTCACTACTAATTACCTCTTGGGACCTCCATGAAAAGGGAAGGAAGGCGCTCTCAAGCTGAGGCTCGGAGAAGCACCCCTCAGTCTTCATACCAATGGACAGAAACAGAAATCAAACCTAAAAGAACTAGTGTGGACATCTGACTCCCACATATTGCCAAGAGACATCCTGCACCAAACTACAACAAGCTTTACAGCACACTAAATTTCAAACCAAAACGATCAGGGCAGGCAACGGCCACCTCATTACCTTACAAAGATTGCTTCCCCACAGTGAAAGTGTTCAGCTGAGGAAGCAAGACCACTTGGTCACAGAACACCCCCTGAACAACGGGAGTAACAAAACCACTTCAGAAAAGCATTAGCAACTCCCTATTGGCATCCAACAACTGAGAGACAAAAGTCAAACCATAAAACCACACCTTGCTCATTCCCAGAAGCAAACGGGAGTTTTAAACATTTGGGGGGGCTATGGGGAGAATAACTGACACATTTGGTATGATTCTGAGGAAAGGTTTCAACTTCAGCTCCCATGTTTCAGGCACCTGAACCGTGATATCTCACAGTCTCCTTTTCATAATTGCCATGTTGGGCCTCATCGTTTTCCAGTCAAAGAAGTATGTGCTTGTAAAAAACTTCCATTTTTAACAGAGTAGCTTTCTGATGAAAACATTTTATTAGCGTAATTCCCAAGTACACTACAAATCCAGTACTAATCTGAAAATGGACGGGAAGCTTTCTTTTGCTATGATCAAACCACACTTCCAAATAGTTCACAACTTCTGCAATCAAAGGTGTTCTGTTTTTAGGCTGCTTTTATTTAGGCACTATGGCAAACTTCAATCTTCATTTCTGAAGCTGTTTCTGCAAAAAAAAATACAACCACCTGAAACGGATGAAGACACAAACTCAAAAGACAGCTCTAGGTCACAGACGGTTTTCCCCCTACATTAACACGATTTTATTTGTGGATACAAAATAAATACAAGACTTGCCTATTAGCTCCTGAGCTAAAATGAACAAGATGTTTGCCAAGACAGCTACAGCAAAAGATACAGGTGTGATGTAGGACAGGAAAGCGCATGAAATATTCCAGTACAGGTAACTCTGGCAAGCCTTACCACTTATTTCATGATCCACAAGTACAAGGTCGCATTTTGAAAGCTGAAGGAGTGGAAGATGCAAGAAGAGTAATTAATTCTCCAGCCAGACTTCAGCAGCGCTTATCTGGAGTAAGACCACAAAAACCTAGGTGCAGAAAACACATGCTACTACAAAACAGCACAAGAAACACTTCATTCCACACACCAATTTAGAAAACCTTGTCTTTGGCAGAAAGACAGGGCAATTGCTTTTCTCATGTTCCTTTTCCCCCAGGCCACAGAAGCAGGATGAGTTACTGCCTGATAAAATATGTAAATGTATGATCTCATAGATTCTTACTGAAGGTACTAAGCAGAAAGTCCTTCACTATCTATTTCATGTGAGAAGTGGGTCTGACGAATAAGAGCATAGAGGGATTTATTTATTTATGCGGTTAAGCTTTTTAAAAATGACAGATTAAATTCTCACTTCAACTTCTTTGGTAACACAAGGACCTTTTAAGAGGGTACTATTCCTGATTGCAAAGTGCATTAGCTAGAGGAAAGACATTTCTTATTGCTGTTCACCGCCAGTGGCTACAAGTCCAGAGGATTTCCAATTTTATCACCAAGAAAAAAACCCTGTGATAACCACAGCATTTATAATGCTTCTAAGGGTACCCACACATAATTGGGCAGCTGTTCACAGCTAACAGGATAAATCTTTTGGAGGAAAAAAGCACTGAGGAGGCACAGAGGGTTTTTGATCCCTAGGAAGTAGGAGAAAAATAACACAATTTGCCACAAAAATATGAATTACTTGTGGACTGTGGAAATAGTCTTTATATACAGCTTACGGTGACAGACGGAGGGGCAGACAATACAGGCATAAATAGTCTTCCCTCCTTGTGAGGAGTGTATGGGAGCTAAAGATGTGTGGTGCTTAGGCGGGAGAAGATTCTTCCTTCACCGCACAGACCTCCCCTCTTGACGCCCAGCTCCTCAAATTCACAGCGGGCCCCACCAAACATTATGAACGCAGCACCTTCAAGGTCAGACTTCCCAATTAGAAAAAGCAAAGAGCACACACACGGTCTGTCCCTTTGGGGCTGGCAGAGTACAGGCCAGAAGCTGACTTCACTTTTGGAGGTGGCAATGTCAGCATAGACTGGAGCAAGTGACTGATCTCTGTACTTCGTCAAGGCTTGATGCTTGCACAATTACAGCAGAGGAAAACCTGAAGACTCAGCAAATGCTGAAACCAACACGTATCAAGCCAATTAGCAGTCTTTCATTACTGATAATTAAAAAAATGTTCAATGGTACGTCTACGTGAAAGTGCACTCTGCTCTGTTTAAAGACTACCTTAAGAGTGTTAACCACAGCATGACTTTTTGCTTTATTACATTTTATGATGGGAAAAAAGTAATAGGGCACAATAAGACTTAACAATTGAAACGTGATTTTCCCTCTTAAAAAACAATTCAGCATAGTTGCCATTTAAGAGACCAGAGAAAGAAATTCTAATGCAATGATATACAAAGATACTCTGACTTGACCCAAAAATTGAATATCTGATCTAGTTGAGAAGTTGTGAAAAACGCTGCTTACATAAGTTCTTTCTATTCAAAATAAAAATCAGATTTAGTTTTAAAATTTTACTTTTTTCCAAGGGGACTTTCATGGGTATTAATTAAGTGTTGTTTAAAATAAAAAAGTTTAAGAGCTTTTTCAGATTAACATGTTTTTAAAAATCTTCCCAAACAACATTATGCTAAGAGGATTTTAGAAACCCAACCTAGAGGCGAAAAACATAAATTGGAAATCGGCTTCTGCTGGGCAAGTAAACATACAGTGGTCCTGAATATGAGGAGGAAAGGCTGATGCTCGCCAGAGCCGGGCGATGTCCCAGCACGTTCCAAGGCCAGCACATAGTTCAATGCTACCGCATGAGCCTGGGTGGGATACAGTGGGGGCTGAAATGCCTGGGCAACAAACGTCTCCTTCTGAATGTTGCAGTTCAGACCGACTGAAAAGCTCCTGCTCTGCAGCACAGGGTCTTGCATTTCAGCTAATGTTAACACAGAACAGAGTTAAAATGCTTCCTTCCCTTCTCAGAAAACCAAAAAGAGCTAGCTTGTGACCTTCTGCAGGGGTTCAGAGAAACACCCCAAGGATCACCCAAAAGCAGGCAGTAGCACCAGCTGGAGATAAAAAGCGGATCAAGTATGGGGTAATCAGAGGGGGTTTATTAAATTCCAAAACTGCCTGGACATGTTGTTATGATCATCAATCCTAACAGTTGCCTCAGTTACTCATAAGTCTTCTGTCAGAGAGGTGTTGTCAGCAAGGCAAACCTCACCCCTCCCCATCAACCAGGAAAACTCCATCACAACACACAGGAATGATCACCCCGCTTACACTGTACAGGTCCAGGAACAACTTTCTGAACCTGCAAGCATGTAAAAACGTCAAATCACTGGCAAGGCAATATGAAAAGAAAGAATCACTTCCTTCTCCAGGAAAAAAGAGAGCAGATTAAACATCTGACATATTTTAAAAACAAGGACAGTAATATTACTGATATCAGGAATCAGTTGGAGTGGACTTACTTTAGGCAGAATTGCTGTATTAATAAAGGCATGCATAAATTTGACATTTTACTGAAAAATGAAGAGAGGTACAAGCACCATCAACTCAAACACCCATGAGTCAGAGTGACAGGCTAGTTTTTGACACAACATAACTTTTTTTTTCCTCATTCTTGGAGGAAAATCTCAGCTTGCAATACTTTACTACTTCACATATTTGTAAACTTGAGCGCTCTAATTAGATATTGCCATCTCTTGTTCTCCCTTGTTCAACCCCAACGAACCCTACATCGTCCCTGACTGTCACCAACCCCACGTAGTGGCTGTGATGGCCTGCAGCCCTCCAAGTCTGCTCCTGCAACAGTAGTCAGTCACAGGGTACAGAGCACGTAAGGTCCCAGTTACAGAACTGATGCAAGGGAAATTCTTCCCTAAACTCTGCTCGATCCTTAAGATTTCCTGTCTCAGATAGTGTAAGGGGTGGTGTTCTCACTTGCCACTTAAGTGCCCACACTTGAAGAATCCTGTGCATTTTTTATGAGCTTTCAATTTGTCACCTTCACTGCAAGTGCCTCAGCTTTCTTCAAAACTGAAAGACTAAATAAGTTCTATCTATAATTTCTACACTGATTATTATGTGGAAAAACTGTGTTATATCCTTTCATATTCCTCTCCTCCCAGTTCAGCAGCCCCAATAGTATTTTTGCGCACTATTTACATAATATTTATTCCTACTAGGGAAAATGTTTGATAACTTCTCTTACCATGACTTGCCAAAGGTAGGTGGGGCCAAACACAGGCAAGTATTTACATATTGACATTGAAAATAAAGCTCTGATATTCTGTCCTCATTCATTCCCTACAAGAATCCAAGTCCTTACTCTTTCATGCTACTGCAACACACGAAGCAAAGGTTTTAACCATGCTGACTGCAGCAAAACTTCTATAATAACAGTACATTAATAACAGATAGCACTTTTCAGCCATAGCAGTCGACTTTTCAACCACTGACCTCCAAGAGCTCAGCATCATTAAATCTATTCTGCACATGGGGAAACACGAGAGATGGAAACTTCCCCAAGGTCACCAGACAATCAGGTGAACAGCTAAAACTGGAATCCATCGCTCCTAAAACACTGATTACTCCTTCAGGCACTCAGCCACATGCTCACTTCCGATGCTACTTAAATCTAGAAAAGATCGCATAATTAGCACTTGTATTTAGCCATTTTAATAGACCTCTCTTTCCTACTCTCCTCTTCAATTCCATTTTTAGATACTTTTCTTACAGCTGAGCACAGCATTGCAGTCTGTCTAGCAGAATTGAAATTCTTCACTGTGCACACTTCAGAAACAATTAAGACAGATCAGAATAGCAAAAAACCCAGCAGAGATCAACCTGCCAAAGCAACCAGTTAGCACATTTCTCTCTCTCCTCCAGCTAGGGAACAACTGAATAAACCAAAGACTGTTCCTGGCTCTTGTGCAAAATCCGAGCTATTGCCCTTGCTCTTCCTGGGTATTGTAAGCAAAAGGATATGGTGTCTGTGATCCACTGTGAAGCTAAAGCATGGTAAGGAGAAGCAGATCAAGAGACAGGGTACAAAAACAGAGAGGTAGGGGTGGGAGGAGGAAGAAAATTGGAATAGAGCAGAAGGCATTTTTGGAAGGAATTGCATCAATTTCTATGAGCACTTACAGCTAAGAAAAATAATTTTCACTGCTATTTACCGAAAATTAGTAAATCCTTTAAGTACAATATGAATGGGATCATTCAGAGGACTTATAAAAAAGCAGAACAAGACACATATGGGTCCAGTGAAGACAACACACACATAGCAGAGCAAAAACCTTTATCTTTTCTGCTATGCCACACAGCAAGTGAATGTTCCTATACAATTCTATCTTGGAAGGAAAAACACATTTCCTGGCATTTACATGACAAAGTCACAGCTTCCAAGTTCTGTAGAAGTTCTCTCTAATGTCAGACAAGGATCTCAGATAGCAGAAATACGCAGCTCTCACAAAAGTGTACACCAAGCTCCAAGCTGAGGCTGAGGCAGACTACCTAAAAGATATTTCAGTTTACCAGATGTTTAGCCTGCTTGAAAGCAAACCAAGATTGCTAAGCAGCATTGTATCTTCATTAGCTTTCCACAACAAAGTCCTGAAACCAACCGTTTTGTTACAGCCAAATGCATCAACAAACAAACACAAGGTTCAGTTACTAACCAGGAGTACTTCTTCTCAAGCACCAATCCAAGCTTTTACCAAATTCTGGTGGGGTTTTTTTCCCCCTCTAGAGACTGTAAAGAGTTTTACACTAAAACTTGCATCAGCTCAGCACAAGATATCTATCCTTTGGCAGGCTAAAATCACATCTACCATCAACTTTACCATGTTTTGCACAAAAATAGGCTCTGTTCTGCTAACATGAAAGTATGAGCACGGGCCCTCCAAATAAAACCATCTGAAATATAAAGGTTTTATTTAGGACTGTTCCTGGGGCTGACAAAACTCCAGTCTATTTGAAGGGTGTTCTGTCTGCCCATTGAGCCTAGATTTTTGTTTTCTGTTGCAATTTTCATGTTGTCAGAAGCATTGCTCTGTTTTTACATTAGCGTTAATCCCAATACATGCTAGTCAGAGATGAATGTACTGGGCACTGAAGGTAGACTAGACCTCAACAAATTTTCCTCAAGTCTCACTGTAATGTACATTAAAAAAAAATCTAATGCATATCTGATTAATCTAATTCTAATTAATTTTCAAGTTCCAGTAAGACAATTACTTTTGCTACCGATGTGAATTGTTAGGGTCTAGTTAGAACCCTATTTTTCAACTGGGCACCACAATAAACTCAAAAGAAAATGTAAAGAACATTAAAAAATGACTCTGTATTGAGTGTCTGTGAAGATAAATTACATCCTTCTTTTTAAAGCCACAGTCAAATTGAGAGTATGAAAAAAAAACCCAAAGAAGTAAAAAAGAGCAGTTCTCTTAAACACTGAAATAGATCTGTGCTGCAGACCACCAGTGCGACAATTTTTGGGACACATTTTGAGCCACTCAGAAGACTACTTTGCACAAAGTCAGAGTGTAGGCAGCATGGCTGTGTTTTTCACTAGTTAACATCATTAAGGAGAAAAGGAGCAGTGCCTGGGTCTCTGCCTGTTAATAACTGACATTAGCAAAAGACCATCAACAACAAAGCAGCTCTTACGAAGCAGAACAAAGAGTTCCTGCAGACCAGGTGATGCCCCCTTATTCACAGCCTGGCTCAAAGGAGCTAAGCGAGAGGCCACTAGGTGATGAACTCTCACCACCTGAGCGAGGGTTTTGAGAATAAGTGAGAGAATCACACAGCAGATGGATGTGAAGGCATGAAAGGATTAGGTGTCCACGCTCCCACTCACAACAGAGACAGATACCTTTTGATCTGCAGATGGTGAGACCAGAAGAAGGGAACCAGGAATGCAGGGGGACAGTCATGAAAAGCTGAGATAGACAGCCAGATGTTTGTGTGTGTTATTTCGGATGGGACTCTATCTACTCTTCCTACAGTCCAGAAGCAAAATATACGATTGGTTCAGAAAACCTGCAAAAATATGCAATTTAATGGCTTGCACTAATTTTTTTTTTTAGTACAAGTGTTAAACTGGAAAGCAGAGTATCACTAGCAGGGTGTTCTGGGAGATGGCTCCTTGGGGACTGGAAAGGTGGTCTCAGACAAATGGAAAGCATGCCCTATTTCTAATAAACGAGCCAATAAGCCCACTGCCCGGCACCAAAAGTGTTAATCCAGAGGGCAAAGAAACTGTGCCTGGAATCTGCTTGGTCAAGAGGACTTAAGAGGTACAGACCTCAGCAAGTTGCCTAAACACACTGTCTGATGGGTGTCTAACAAGGAGACATTGTAGCAAGCTTTGGAAGAACCAGAAATGCCCTACACACAAATTGAAAACTTGAAATTGGTAACACACAACTTTATTATAACATACTTAAAAATTAAGAAGATACATACGTGAGAGGAAAAAACCCCTAGAACATTAATAATGTCATCCAGAGACAAACCTAAAACAAAATGTATTAGGAGAATGTGTGCTAAATGTGGAAAAATAGGAAACTGAAGGTAGGTTCTCTAGTTTCTCACAAGACCTATATAGACATTGATGTGAAGACATTTCTGAGCACTGAGATTCTATACTGAGCTGAAATTTTAAAAGATGCATTGTAACAGGAGATGTGCTTTAAAGGAGTCTAAACACCAAATTTTTCACTGGCTTATTGATGAGTTTCCTGCTTTTCGAAGAAGCAGAGACTCACTTTCTGGCCCAATTTTCTAAAAATGTTCTATGTTTCAATGCTGACCTGCATATTTACTCTCTGCTAAATATTAATGTATATATCTGCCCTGGAAGATGAAAATCAACTTCCACAGAACAGGTATCGGCAACTAGGGTCACATCTTGAGAGACTAACTCCACAGGTTAGATTTTCTTCAGTGCCAAGATCACCTCGGTGCAGGAACCTACCAGGAGACCATTCACAACCCGCAAAAGTTGACGTCAATCTTTTGGAGGAAGATAATCGGAAATAAGACAGTCTAAAGAAAAGGGTACAACTCCCAGAAGGGTTTTAAATCTGAACTCAAGGGATGTTTACACATTTTACTGCTTTCTAAAAATCTTTTAACCATCCCCAAGACATTGGTTCTGATTCCCACATCATACAGGAACTTTTCAGAATTTTCACGTGGAGATGAACAAAATGTATCTTCCAAGTAATTCACCTAAAGTCTCAAGCTCTAATGTATAAGGTGAACCATCTTTACAAAAACAAATTATGCTAAGAATGCTTTATAGCCTTTTGTACAGCAAGAAATTGCTTCTGATGTCAGAGAACTGGTTGACATATTCTAAATGCATACTAGAAATAAAACTCAGGACTATTCGAGCACTGCTCTAGAGCAGAGCTGAGAGAGCACAATCATCACAGGAAGTCTGAACTATATATATTTGTACTTTTCCAGTTTGTATAAGCTCTTTCTGCACAGAAGACAATTACAACGTTAACTCTTGTAGAATTAAGCAAAAACATACAGGGAAGGGGAGGAAAAAAAAGGAGAACAACCTGAAAATGCAGTCCTCTGAAATATTTCTAGCTCACTATGCATCGTGCAGTAAGATCTGAAGACAAGTAGCAGATGAACTGAGAACCACCTCTAGTACTTGTGATATTTTCTTAAAGGAAAAAATAAGACACAGGAAGAGAAGCCGGGGAGGGGCAGGAGAGCACAGTCCATGCTCCACCTGAGCAAGTCACTGAGAAAGCAACAGGAACTCACAGACTGTGGTGTTTCCCCCTGTCTTTTTCCCCTGGAAAAAATACTGACTGATAGTTAAAAAAACACACCATCACCCAAAACAAAAAAACAGTTCCACCAAACCAAAACACCACAGCAGCCCCTGAGAAATGCCAGCCCCTGCTTCCCCTACACCGATTTTTAAGTTGCATAGTGCAATCAATAAACCAGATCATAACATGATGAGCAGCAGTGTTAGTTAATTTCTTCACTGAAAAATATCTCAAGCTATGTCTCAGGTCTCATAAATAAAGAAAATGTCTATAACTGAATTACAGGTGGGTGACTCTGAGGGCTGCACAGGATTGTGGGAAAAGCACTGATTTCAAAGGTCAGAAATAGCATATCTTATAATATAGTCACAGATTTTTCTTCTGAAATTAAATTCTTCTGAGACTTCTTTTGTGGAGTCAGCAAAAACTATTTTAAGTGCAGTTCATCAGCATCCACAAACCTGGCTGCCGGTTCTGCTGCCGGTGTGGGTGAACTCAGGAGAAGTGGAAGAAAGAGGCCTAATATGAAACGGTTGAATGGCTAAAGTAGAAACAAGCACTGGCTCCGCTGCAATCTGTATTGCTGGAAAAGATACTCCTGTCACTATTCTGCCTTCTCACTGAGGGAAATGGTGCGTGTGTAGGTTTTCCATGGCAAAAGGCAGAGAAGGAGCAGGTACCTTGGAGAATACAACCTCCTTCAGGTTCAAAGGCTGGCATTTGGAAACATGGCATTATTTATCTAGGTTCCCTATGATTTTAAGGCCCTATGTCAAAGGGCACACACTTCATTCACAGACACTATGTCAATACTTAAATTTCAAGTCGGTGTTGATGGGAACCAAAAGGGAGTCTTTGTTGAGCACAGGAATATCACAGAGCACTGGAAAAGGACTTGACTCTCATCTTCATCCTGTGCTGTCCACTACAGGGAAAGATGAAGCATAAACAGCCATCTTTGTCACATTTGCTCAGCTGCTTTAGTCACCAGTGTTCCAAATTAAACTATGAGGAACTGAGTTATTTCATTCACCTTTCTTGTCTGAGTAAAAAGGCTTTAATCAGCGCTACACCACCACAGCTAAGGCTGCTTTTGGAACCTGGCCTGCAATGCAGACAAGAAGGACTATCACAGACACCATCCAGGGAATGACCCCTTTGCTCCTGTTACGTGTTTGCTTGAATTTGCTTTGTTTTTCTGGTGCTATCTTTAAATGTTGTGGTCTGTTAGCCTTAAAATGATGAGATAGTAAATCTCTAATACCGTCTGCAAATAGAAGCCTGGCAGCATATTCTTAACAGGTGTTAAGAATTCTAACAGGTTGCACTGATATTTTCTCTGGTTATTTGCCAACATAAGCCCAAAGCATCCCTTCCAATAAGATGGCATTTAGAAAAGCACTCCAAAACACAGTCACAGCTGGATGATCTATTCACCAATATTCTTCCTTCCACTCCCCACTCATCAGTGGGATTTGCTGCAAAATGATTAACTGCCTTACCACCATCTGCGCTCAGGTTCCATTAGCAACCCAGGCATTTCAGGAGATCCCAGCCCTGCTCAAGCTAAGTCCAATTACTGCTTGCTGAGTCCAGCTAAGCAAGCCTGGAAAATGGAACGGGTAACCAAACACGCTCGGAACAAAATAACCTCTACAAAAAACAGACACGTCACACCTCAGAAACCAATCAAGCCCTATATAAACAGGTACTTCATGTCCCTATGCTGCCAATGTTAACTACTGACAAATACAAGGAAAAGCTCAGGTCAGGCCACAGCTGCCTTACACAGGTTGCCAAACAATAGGCCTTTACCTTGCTTGCTGGCAGACGCTGCAAATCCAAGCCTTCTCCTTCTTCTGGTAAGAACTGCAGCTCTTGCAGATGTTGTACTTGCAGTCTTGGCATTGTCGCCTGCTGTTAATAAGAAATGTGAAAGGGGAACAGCAGCGAATACAGCAGTGCTCGTTGAACTTCTGCTGCTTGGAAAGGATGCTGCACTTGTTACCCTCTTCATCCAACTTCTGCTTCATTTCACTGGAACAAAACACAACAGAACAAAAATATAGACAAAACTGCAATGGGAAATCACCCCTTTGCCTTTCTCCTCTTTCCACATCTTTGTGTTATACTCTTCAAGTAACTTTTGCAGGTGTGAAATCAATGTCAGAAATGCATATTCTACATCCAGAATTAGGAAGCAAAAAGTCCTATATTCCCTGGAGTCACCCATGGCTGATCCATTTAAACTCTGAGTCATGAGCGAGGGCAACCAACCTGCCTTCACTCAGCTTCAGCGAGACAACCCTCAGGAGGACCAGGCTGCTGCTCCAGGTACTCCAACTGTGTGAAGCCATAGCATCATTTGAGAATTCAGGGCTGCTTTCAGAACAGGCTACAAATCAGAACTCAGGTCTATGAAAGTCAGAAGGCTTGGTGCACAGTAATAAAAAAATCCTACTGACCAACAGTTCTGAAAACAAAAGTGCTAAGTTTGCTTTGTTCTGAGCCATTGGGTCATATTATCCATAATATGTCCAATTTGTCAAGGAAGGTTAATCACATTCTTAACTCCAAAGAGATTTGGGTGTTTTGCTAATTAGGACCAATACTAAGGCAACTGCCAACTGTTTGTGAAAGTGTTTGCAGACTCCCTAAAATTTTCCATACTCCAGCAGAAAAGCTCATTTATTTAAAAAAAAAAAAAATTGTATGTGTGTGGTATTCAGTAATTTGTTATCTCCCATTTTACAGTGCTTTCGATATTTTACAAAATAGGCAATATATTCCACAATAAGAGTAATAAAAAACATCCAGTAGGAACAATTGTGTAAGTAGACAAGTCTGCAAACTCATCACACAGTTTCTGGCATGTACAACTAGAATATAAATGAATAGGAAAAAAAAAAAAAAGATTTTTGACAAACATGCTAAATAAAAGCTTATAGAACAGTGTGCACGTACATATATTCATTCTTTCTATTTCGCAGAATTAGTGGTGGCTACCTTACTATTTCCAACTGCTGATAAGAACCACTTACAAGACCAGAGTTACACAAAAGTCTAAACAAAATTTAAAGGTACCACAAGAGACAGCTGCAAGAAGAGAGAGTTGTGACATGCTGACCTGCACTAAAATTAATGCTTAAATATCTTGCGACAGGAAAAAAAGATTACACTTATTTCATATTTATTCAGGAACTCAACGAAGATCATCCACAAGCATTATTTTGAGCCAAACCTGGAATGTTAAAGACTCGCTTTACTGGGCTATACATCATCTTATTTGCCATTTCTGCCTCAGATTCATAAGTCAAAATAAAAACAGCCTATTTGATGAAAGTCTGACAGGTCAATTCTAAACCTCAATTCTAAAAGGCAATTAAGGCAGTGATTGAAAGCATATAATTTTTGAACTTGCACATGCATCATATTTAACCATACTCCTGATATACCCCTTTCATAAGTTTAAAACTTCAGAACAATGTATGTTTCCGCTGTTTGTTCTCTGTACAAAGGTTTGGCTATCTTAGACCAGCTGCTCAAAGGCAAGTAAACACTCCTTGGAGTTTCAAGTAAATAATCCTTCTTTATGATTCTTGTCCAGATGGGAAAACTTACTTGTTTTTTCACATTTTTACAGAACGTTAAAAGTGAAACAGGTAAGAGAATATCATGTAAGAGAGGAAACGTCTGAATTATGCAAGTAAACTGGCTTCCTCATGTAAACTGACAGAACTATCCCACAGATTAAATGGTATGGTTAGACTAGTTTGTCTTATCTCCATTACTTTCTCCTACCATGGTACTACACGGACAATCTTTCTAAGGGATCAGGAGAGGAAGCAAACTATTCCCCATGTCACTCCTCCATCCACAGCACGCAACCTGCTCTGCAGCAACGGAGCCAGAGCAATGCTGCTGCACAGAAAGGCAGGCCGGACCCTCAGGTCACAGGAGAGAAGCCAGTGAAGGTGAGGACTACACAATACAAGGAGGATTTCGGGCACAGAGAAGTGTCAGCAGCCCAAGATGCTGCAATCCTCGCTTCAGGCTGGAGACAGAGCAGATGCTGGCCTCCCCGTAAGATGAGAAGAGCTAAGGAGACGAGGTCAGGAGGAGCAGTGAAAGAAGAGATTTTTGTCCTCATGCAGCTCTATTATCTCCCTAAATTAGCAACATTGATATTTGGTAGTATCAGCCTGCACACTCAACACTGGCATGCTCAACGGCATTTTGAACCCTCATTAGGGCTCCCATGCATGATACCAAGATAAACCACAGAAACAAAGCCACCTATTAAAGCCCTACAATAATGCTCGCGCAATATAAAAATAGGCAGCTTCATTCACAACAGAGATAATAAAGCCTGACAGCTAGAAAAATCTGAGCACACAATGAAGTCTTTTCATCAGTACAGGCATTAATTACATCTCTCTCCCCTATCTGGCTGCCGACATTCATCACAGTGCTAGAACCTTAATATCATTAAGGCATCTGCCTCACTTTTAAATAGGACTAAAAATGGCCAACGGATTCAAAAAGTCAATAGGATAGGGCTGGGCAGGCTGGCAGAGAGAGAGCATGACCGAAAAAGCCTCAATTCCACAGGAAACCAGGCAGAACAGAAAAGAAAGCAATAAACATCCTTCTGACGGCTGTAACAAATTAAGGCACTGATGTCCTACCTGCTAAAGGCTACTCTAGTTTCTGCCAGGAGTCAAATGGCAAAAGGGACTGGCAACAGGACTTGTCAGTTGAAGCCAAAAGGCTGCTCTTCACACTTTTTCCTTGGAAGAAAAACCTGGCTTTCATTATGAAGGTGAAGTGCTGCACAACACCAGTAGGCAACTCAGTCTGCCTGGTCTGAGGGAAATCATAGTCAAAGAGAAAAGTAGGCTCTGGTTTACTCCCAGCAATACTGAGATAACCTCATTTGCACATGACTTTAGCTGGATTATTATTGTGAGCAGGATGACTAATGTGAGCTCCAATTTTAATACACTGAGAAAGTTCATAGTGCTGGAATCCAGAAGGTGCAAGCTGAAGTTCAAGGCATCCCAAGTTTGAAAGTCTCAGACTTCACCTTTAGCATGTTCAAATGGCTTTGTGCGAGAAGATTATAACAGTGGTCTAAGCAAAGGGGAGCAGTCAACAACACGTATCTTCTCATGCAGTGAACCTCGATTCCAAAAGGATGGCAGCCACCTGTGCAAAAGCTGACTTTTTCTAGGAGGCAGGTCAAACCACACAGCCATCACAAGCATTCCCCCTTCCTCCCCATGCACCACCATTTCCTTCAACAAGACACAGATGAGGGGGATGGGACACAGAAAAGACAGAGAATGTGTGTGCACTCATGTGCGCTTACTTCCCCCAGCATCATTTCGCCAAGAAGGGAACATAATGTGTTTATAGGTGTGTGTATATGTGTGCAAATAAAACAAGTGACAAAAAAAGACTGCACAAAAAAATTCCCTTTTAGGGAAAGGACACAAGAGTGGGAACCACAAATGGCAGAATTTATTCACATCACTTCAGTGACAACTGACGGTGCTCAGCTATTACGGCTATGTGTAACATAGTAATAAGGATCTGTGGAGAACTCCTGCTGTTTGAATGAATCTAAGATTGGATTTCATTTTCTTTTTCCAGTGGCTGCATTTCACCAATTGCCTATAAATACAAAAGAAGCAAAGGCTCCTCAACAGATAGGCAAAGTATCTGTCACCGCGACTAATTCTGTCAAAGAACATTTTATTGAACTATAAGTTCCAAAATATACAGATGCATACTTAGATTTTTTCAGAGGATTGTATTAATCAAACTGCAACAGTTTGCATCATAAATACGTGCCACGTGGAACACATGAAAATAAATCTGGGTTATAACACACTTTTTTCCCCTCACTCTTCTTTCTCATCTGCCCTCTTATCTCCGTTAGAGACCACTCTGCAGCGAGGTAGGGTGTTCTGAGGTAAAATACTTCACCAGTATTGGGGACAAGCACTTCTGATGCAGGTGCAGGACCTTCTGGTTAAATCCTGTGTTTCACTGATCCATTGAGAAGGGCCAAAAGGTGTGCTTCCATGTTGTGCATTCCCATCAACCACAAGTGATGATAAGCTAAAAAGTTTTCCCCCTTTTTCACTATTATATCCATACTGAACCACTGACCATTACTATCTGAGCCTACACGACCAGTCAGTTTTCATTCACTTTATAGTTTCACCTATATATGCCACAGCCCTGCAATGTGACTACAAAATGGTAAACTTCAATTATTTACATTAGCATTTTGTGACACCTTCCTCTTAGATTACAAACATGCGATACTTTATGTTGTACTACCCTATCAAACATCCTAACCACCTAGCAGAACATCGTTATAGTTTTACCACCTTCTTACATGCCTTCCCTGATTTTTTTCCTTCCCACATTTGATAGTGATTTATAGTTATATAAACATTTGTTACATTCCCCTCAATAAATGTCATTTTGCTCTCCCTGAAGCATACTTCTCACTGCCTGTCTGGTATCTTTCTATAGCTACTATGTCAATGTTTCTTGCCTCTTTTTTAGCAAATTATAGTAGAATTTTACTTTATTTTTCTATATCCTTCCCAAATAATTTGCAGAAATATCAAGAAGTCTATAGATTGCACTGAATCAACAGCATTGATAACTACTTACCAGAAATACTTTATTTGACCTGATAAAGTTCACAGCCTAACAGCTTTCTATTCCCTGCCACCTATTAAGGGCTATCCTACATATCAGCAGCCAAAGTATGGTTCTGCAAGTCTTTCTACTGTGTTATTTCTGTATCAGTCAGTCTCTATTTATGACTTTGCAGCTCAGAATAGTGCATTTTGTCACTTCTTTAATCCCATCTTTTTTTCTCCTTGTTGAACCAAGTGAAAAAAAAATAGTTTAAGAGAAATAATTCTCAGGTGCATCTATTCTTGAAGGGATGAAAACTAAATTCCTGGTCATACTGACCAACTTCCTCTAAGTATTTCATTGTGTGTTCATGACCAGTAAAGGAAAGCAAACTATTCATCAAATGCTGGTACACGTGTAGCATTTACCTGCACTCCCCCCTCCCATTCACACTCTGTTCCCCTCCCCACGCATCTCTCATTGGAGAATTTCACATTTCTCCTATCAGGTCCTGACTTTCAGTACAAGGTCATCAGAAGTTAATGACCTTTTTTATCCCTTTTGGTCACACCTGAAGAATGACAAATACAGACAAGCATTTGTAAGAATAAGTATTAGTCAATTCAAACAGACCAAAAATATTTAGTGAAAATATTTTCCATCATACTTCAGTGCAATACATTCTTTGCATCACTGGTGGCATCTGTGAGTCTACCTTTCTTAGAATCCAATTTTATGCCGTATCAGTTTGAAAGAAACTCCTTTCAGCATAGAAACACTCCTGCTACATTAAACAGTTCTTCTCCAGCACTCCTTTCACAGTGCCATCTGGCTTGACCTTATAAAACACAATTCATAGCCTGGCTAATGTACAGCAGGAGAGTAACTCAGACATCTGAGTTGCTCTCTCTGAAAATCTCGGAAGTATTCACTATTAGTCATTTTTCACTGTTCCTGGCTGGACTTCCAGCAGCACAGACCTACAAAGGTTTGCACTAGAATCAGTGTTGTTACTTGACCCTTCCCCACAGAACATGGAGCAGAATAAACAAGAGCAGGAGGCAGAATAAACAGCAGAGCTTGCTAAGGAAGCAGGTTTCACAGCCTGACAAGTCATAGCATCAGAGGACTGTGTGAGCGTTGTTGGAAAACCAGCACAAAGATGTTCATCTCACTTTGCATGAGGACGAGATGAGCAATGCTGCATACACAAGGGCCTTCTGCCTGATGTACCTGGCTTTGAAACTTGCCTGTCCTGACCGTTGCCTTCCCAGAAGAGTTGCTGCTGCTCCAGAACCCAGGTGGGACAGGAACACTGGGAAAGCCACATCCTCCACAAGCATCGGAGATGCAACACAGACAAATCTGCACCATGTTCTCCCAAACCAACGCCCACCGAGGATTTTGCCACTGCCTGCGACAACCGCGGGAGAGTTCATGTGCCACAAGAAGAAAGCAAAAGGCATTACCAAATGCTCTAGGCCATCTTGGTAACAGGGGGTTGTTCCAGGTGAAAATCCTACACAATCCTAGGAAGCACATCAGGCTTATACTGTCTAAGGTGACAAAAAAGAAAAGGGAAAGCCTCAAAGCAAGAGGTTCCCATTAACTTGGTCTCAGAGTGAATTCCTTGCCAACTGCCCCACTTAAGTGTGTATTTTCAACAGGTCTGCATGTCCATAGCTCCTGAAGCCCATTTGCTTAGTCCAGCTCCTCTTCACGCTGCCCATGCTCCTAACACATAGTAAATACTGTTCTTGGACATTCCACATAGACTTTGAAATTCAAGTAGTTTAAAAATTGTAAGCCCTGCAATTCCAAACAATCAACATAATGTGTCAAGAAATAGAAGCTTGATATTTTTAGTAAATTTAAGCCTATAAACAATGATTTCCTTAAGTATAGAAATGGTCTGCAATATCCATGCAGGTTTTGTTTGCTTGTTTTAAAGACAAAGACTTATAAGCTTAAAATTACCACATATCTCTATTGCACACAAGAAAGTATTTTGGCAGACAAAAGAATCTGTTTTCACAGAATGTGTTTTATATTTAAAATTATGTGTTACCCTGGCATATTTCATATCAACAATATTAACACGTTCTGGAAGCAGTACCATAGCCCTTACTACAAACCAGACAAATCTCTGCAAAGGGGCAGGAAAATATCAACAGCACCTCCACCTCCCCAGTCAAACACGCATACTCTGAGGTAGTCCTTTAAAAGGTATTGACACATGCTATTGCTATAGTAACACCAGTATTTAACAAAGACACAATCTTTATTTAATAGTGTTACAATACTTCCAATGTCTCACAGCTAACGTTCTTAACTTAATCCAGAAGCTTTTTATTATGGGAATGTTTCTTCAAATTTAATAGCATACTGATATTTTAACATACAAAGGAATACACAGTAATGGAATGAAAGGAAATCAGTAAGCAACCACAAAAACATACAAAAAGTTAATAATTTGGAATTTATTTAGAAAATAATGGTCTTTATTTTGTAGCTGTGACTATGAGTGCAGCTATTTAGCTTCACTCTGCGTATGTGTGTGAGCATGCATGTGTACACATATAGACAGACCGTATTATTCAATATCCTTGCAAGTGAAGGCTGGGAATCTCACCCATCTATACCCCCATACCCCACCCCCATGGAAACACAGTACTAAGGACTGTCCTTGAAAAGGCAATTCAGGTACATTAGAGCAAACACAGCCAAGTTACCAGACTAGTGGGTTATTAAAGAACTAATGATAAATTAAACTCTTGTGCAGATGCTCTTACAGCTCTATGTACCCTAGCAATTCTTTCTCAGTGCTTGACAGTATGCCTCATGTGAACACAGAAGGCTATACACAGTGAAGTTTCCCACAGTGGAGAAAGGATGCAGGGAAACATCAGAAACCTGCCTTTTTCATTCCTCCTCTTGGCCCATGTGTGCTCTTTGCTTCTTCCCAACTAGGTATCTAACTATCTGAAGTACAGCGAATGTACTTCAGTAGGATGGTTTTGGTAAATGGTAAACCATTTTAAATAACACAGAAGCTTTTGAAAAATGGAAGTTCACCTAATTCAACAACTAGAATTCAAAAGATGACTAGGTGGTGAACATTTGGAAAAGACAGAACGGTTCTTTAATGTTCTTCACCATTTTTAAAATGATGCGTTTTGAATTTATAAAGTGTCAAGTTTTGTTCTGGCTTTTTCCTAATAAAAGAGTTGCAAATACTATTATTCAGTGTCATTCAGATATCTGATGCCTTTTTTCTCTTCTCTCCCTCGTGCATTTGCTCTCTTCAAAAGCAGCAGATGGAAGAGATCTTCCTTGTGAGGAGCTTATGGCACAGTCAGGCCCCAGACTTGGTTTGTGTACTTTGCACAGACCCTCTGGCTATGTCTGAATTCGCAGATAATTCAGCACACTGAGAGCAGAGTAGTAGACTGAACTAGACAGTGCTGAAGGCCTGCACCTACACAGTACGTGGTTCAGCAGCTTTGCTTCAGGGAAGACAGTCCAATTCCCTGGACCAAGTATTCCCACACTGCATACAGTTTGAACCTGTCTCAAGGTGTGATTCACTGGTTCGGAGACATTGGCTTAGTTTCTTCCAGAAAGGATCTAGCTTGTGCACACCAAAACCAAGCTGTGACATAAACCATAGTGTGGTAAACAAGGATGACTAGGTTTGCTCCAAAACTGTACTACTGCTCTGAACTGAAATGCTAACATAAATGCAGTCACAGACAACTAGAGGCATCTCTCTCAACACAGGTACCTGGAGCAGGTAATTTTTCATTAACAGGTGTGTAACAGCCTTGTCTACTGAGTTTGAAACACCATTCCGATACCCGCAACATACACAGCCATGCCTCACATGCAGTGAAGTTTAATACGTTTCCACATTTATCTTGCTGACAGTTAACAGAGATGTACAATGCTAATTTATAAAGATGTATAAGAAGCAAGAAGTAGTTTCTGATTAGGAATTCCTATTCTTTTAAAATAATTCAGTGGGGCACAATACTTGTGCATGGTCTTTTGAAAATTTTCTTTGAAATAGCTCTACAAGTTCAATGTACCACACACCCACTTCATTTCAAGATATACTCTGTATTGGTATGCCTAAAATTTAGCCTTATAAAACACTATCAATAGATAAATAAGATATATAAGAAGAAAAGTAGTTTCTGATTAGGAATTCCTATTCTTTTAAAATAATTCAGTGGGGCACAATACTTGTGCATGGTCTTTTGAAAATTTTCTTTGAAATAGCTCTACAAGTTCAATGTAC
>Ga0065711_1000880_pt1 | contig 53040 bp, 42 predicted proteins | sample Hoacrofraction12_FD_59098 | JGI IMG/M metagenome (GOLD analysis project Ga0065711, IMG submission 59098) | Hoatzin crop microbial communities from Cojedes, Venezuela - Epithelial fraction 12 v2 (version 2) | ecosystem: Host-associated > Birds > Digestive system > Esophagus > Crop | place... | reverse complement strand
CTCTGGAGATATTCAAGACCCGCCTGGACAAGGTCCTGTGCAGCCTGCTGTGGGTGACCCTGCTTGGGCAGGGGGTTGGGCTGGGTGACCCACAGAGGTCCCTTCCAACCCCGACCATTCTGTGATTCCACTGGTCATTTATCTGAATGCTTCTTGAGAGCGATATGAATAAAACACTTCCAAGCTTAAGCCCTGATGTAAATTTGAAGCAAATACTGGGTTGATGTTGCTCCTCTGTGCATGTTGACTGGTGCCTTACTCCGTAACGAACCTCATTGGAACAGATGGGTAATCATAAAATAAATATTTTCAAGCACAGTAAGGGTATTTGAATGTAGTTACTTTTTTTTTATTCCACAAGTCTTTGTGGGGCACTTGCCAAATTTTTTAATGCAACTGATCCTGAAATATAGAAAACCATGACTTGGGTTTGGGGGCAGAAGGTTGGGGGTGCTGGGGTTGGGTTTTGGAGGTATTTTTGGCTGGTTATTTATTTGGACGGTTTTGTGGAGTTTATTGATTTGTAATTTTTTTTTTTAATTCAGGTAATAATAGCTGAAGCAGATAAAATCATGGTATTAGTTTGCAATTGGTTAGCCAATTTCTGAACTCTATTATCTGGATGTTTTCCAGTTAAGGATCCTGTTGGACAGTGTCTCATTTTGTGACGCACTTTTAGAAGTACTAACAGGGATGTTAACATTTAACTGATAGTTCTGCAATATCGTAAAAAGCAAAATGCAGGAAGCGCAGAGGTAGAAATTGGGTTTTCCTTTGATTCCCTTGTTTTAGCATCATTTATAGGGAGGGTGGAGAGGCGCATGAGAAAAGAAGGTTAAATTTGATCCTGCTAAGGGCTCAGGCTGCAATACTAGCGAGGGTTTAACCAGCAGGTTTCGCCAGCGGCCCCTCCAGCGCCGGGAGAGCTTTGGGCAGCGCACGCCGCGACGCTGAACCGCGATGCTGGCTTGGGCAGGAGGGCAAGCAGGTGCGTGGGAAGAGCCGGCGGGTAATTACGTGGGTGTGATAACGAGGTACTGTTTTTTTTTTCTGACAGCAAACTGTTGAGATTCACATTACATCGATGGACAAAGATTGTATAGCCAAAAAGCACAGGCACGACCAAGTCTGCAGTAACTTGGTTATGGTTTGCTGCTGAGTTTTTGATGAGCGGTTTTTGCTCTTCATGTAACTTCAAACAGCATACGAGTTGCAACACCTTCATAGGAAACATCCAAGGGTTATTTTTCTCTTTTCCTATCCAACCTGTGTAATTTATACCACAGCTTTGCATTTCCTTTCTCTGATTACAGCCGAGTACGTAGGGTTTTACTAAGCTCTTTATAGGGATTTATAAACTGTCTTCTCTTTTTCCTTGTTGCAGGTTCCCAAGCCACATGTCTGGCTTTAGTTTGGGGGTTATGATTGACCCCAAAGATCAAAGCCAAAGACATCCTGTTCACCACGATCATTATGACTTGTAGCCAATGTTTTAGAAGTTGGGAATTGCCATGGATAAAGCAGGGATGTAGCTTCCTAAATCTCATTGACATTCAGAGGGTTTTGGACACACTTTAAGCTTCTTTCACAACCCTATCCTGAAATGGCCCAGCTCTGCTTTCCTTTTTAATATTTATTTCTTAGTTTATTTTTTTTGGTTTACTTATTGATGAATTTTCTATATTTAAGGCTTGTACCTTCCTGAGACACATTGATCTTGCTTCTTGCTGACTCTGAGTGGTGTTAACAGCCCAGTATGATTATACGTGACAACAAATGACTAATTATGTCAACAAAAGTTAACAAGCAGATAATTTTCAGATGGCTCCTACTCCTTCCATAAATACAGACAAAAAGGTGGACATTGGAAGCACGACCAGAAAACTTGAGGCTTCTGAAAACTTTATCAACTTTTTGGGGGGTGTCATGATGTAGAAGGCATGTAGCTAATTAATGTTCTACACCAAAGACAGAAGTTTCTGCTTTCCTGAGAAACTTCCATCTAGAAGAATATACTGAAACATTTTACAAGAGGTTACGGAATTGTCAGCATCTTCAACTGAAGCGTAAAAAGAAAAATGGTTTATAACCATAGCAACTTAGAAATATTTAACTGACAGTATTGTTAGATCCAGTCCTTCTTCCGTGTTTTTGGGAATAGAAGAATAATGAATATCTATAATAATTACCAATGTTTGCTAATTAACTGGTAGTTACTAACTTCCCTGACTCTTCAGTGTAGCCTTGGCTTAGTAGATCCTGATTGCAGTAACCTACAGTAACAAGAGTCAAACGTACCTTAGAAATTCCTACTAATCTGTGAACAAAATCAGTAATTATATCCCTTGTTTAAATAATTTGTGAATTGTAGGTAGGGGTAGGTTAATTTAGTACGATCATTAACTGTTTCATGGTTTTGCTGAACAAGAAGTGTCTGCCAAATACCTGGACAAATGTCTGTTGGTAGACACAAAATGGAGAAAAGCGAAAATATTGAACCGAAAGGTGTTTCCTGTGTCCTGGACATATTCAGGAACAGCTCACACTAAATTTTATGCCGTGCCCATAATGTCTAGTACCTTTTCAAATATCCTTTTTGTCTATCTGAAAGACAGTGGTTTGTTCCTACTTAATGATGTTCGTGGAGAGTAATCATGGCCACTAGTAAAATTAATTTTTTCTACGCTAAACAAACCAATCATTCTAATGGCCTGCCCTGGCTTCCCCAGTTCCCATTAAACCTGCTCTTCTCCTGATTTAGGTTGAACTGATCTTTCAGAACAGGGGAGTGGATACAAAAATGGCGCAAGAGTTCAGTGATCTATGGGGAATAAACCTAGGAAGAACTTCAGTCATGCAAGTGCTCTTTCGCTTTAGTTCTTATGTGCCACTTGGGTCAGTTGATGCCTATGGATATTCAGAACGTTTACTGCAAGGTTCTTGGAGTTTTGCGGGCCACAAAAGCTGAACTACTGAGAACACAAATGCCTGGTTCGGTGGTTGTGTCCGCCCTGATTATCTGCCAGTGGCCACCAATAAACTCATGAACCCACATTTTGTAAGATGGCAGACCAGGACAGGAATATCTCGAGCAGCAGCAGCTGAAATCCACAAGTCCTGCAGTGGGCCACGTGTTTTTGTGAAGTGCCTGTGCAGGGTAATACCTGGGTAGTAAACACCAAGTATCTTTGTGACACGGTGGGAGAAGAACTCAAGGAGACGATGTCTGGTTTCAGATGTCGAGTTTTCATTTTGAGCAGGGGCAGTCAGGGTTATGGTTTCATTGTTAGCAAAGTAGGAACAGAGAGAACCAAAGTGCACGTGTCAAGAATAGTAAAATAGCTTGAACTTCTCAGAAGCCTTTTGTTTTTAAGTAAAGGAACTTCAACAGTGCTATTAAAATCTTGAACTTAGATATGGTTAAGACTGGAAATTGCAGTTGGCCCTGCTGTAGCCTTTGGTATTCTCCCCAATATTCTTTGTCAAACGTACTCAATTTTATGAGCTCCTTATTTTTCCTGTACTAATACATTTTTCTTATCTTCTAATTAACCACTGCTCCTAGCATACTTATGATGGCATGCTCACATCTACTCTGGCTTCTCTCCCTTATTTCAATGCAGGTTGTCTGCTGCAGTTGACACCGTTGACGCTTTGAGACTACTCAAGCTGATTTCTGGTGCCTTTTGCTATCTCCCACAAGTCTACCTGGTTCCAGCTCAGCAGAGGTGGGAATCCAAATGGACAGCTGCTAGCAAATCCTCTTAATTAAAGCTGAGAGGGGCTTGAACAGGTAAATAATACCAAAGTTCCTTCATTTCCTTCAGTTTTCATAACTTGCATTATAACTCTTCCCTGAGATTTCAGTTCTGCATAAAGCACAAGAGCACTTTTTCTAGCTTTTCAAGTTCAGGCAACATTTCACATGTCTTCTCTCAAAATCTACTGACTTCCATTTCTCCTGTGGTCTCTGCCATGTTGAACTAATCTTCGGAGGCTTCAGCCAACAGTAGCAAAAGCAGTGCAAAAAAAAAAAGGGGCAAAATATTCTTAGTCAGTGTCATAAACTTTAGTCTTAATTTTGTCTCCTCGCACTGATAAATGTTATTGTTTGGTTTTGTATCTCTACCAGGTATTTCATGCTTACTAACAAGACTATTTATCTTGATGCTTTTGCACAGCCCTCCATTCTTTTGTAAAGCTGTTTTGTTAACAGATTTCATATTGCCTTTTTTAATATCATATCCTGTGCAGGTTTTTTTTCTCTGTGAGCCTATGTGCAAAACTGAAGCTGATGCTACAGAAAAGCTCTTGAGAAATGAAGTGACAAAGTATACAATGAAAAAGCAGCCGGTGACTAATGTCTCAGGTGTCTTTCTGCATGACTCATCAGCTGTGTCTGAAATCAAGGCTTTTCCTGGGTTTGCAGCTTTGCATTTTTGTTTGAGGCTTTTTAATCTGAAAGGCTGTAGGCAGAGGCTTGTCGAATTTTCTGCAGATAGATGCTTTGGACGGAAGTGCATTGTACCTTGAGCTTAGAATGAGCCCTTTGCTGGCCAAGAGGGTGATGCCTGTGGGGTTTGGAGTCTGGGGGTTTGTGGGCTGTTACGAGTCTGTGATCGTTGCTGAGGTCACTGCGTAAGAGCGTGTTGCCAAGCACCACGGACTTCCCAGGGCAAGACACAGTGGAACTATGCTAGCAATGCACTCTTTATGTTAGAGTCCTGTAGCTGTTTTCCTACTAGAAAGCTGAAAGTATAAGGAAGAAAACGCTAATGAAAATGATGGTCTTGGGTGCCTTTCATCATACAGCGTGCGAGATGCTGCAGCCTTTCAGACATGCAGGCATTGCAGAGAGTTGAAAATGGATTTTTAGTGTTATTCATATTAACAGTTACTTAAATATAGGAATAAAACTAAATTATGTTTTTAATATCATATTGCTCAGTATTCATTAAAGGTTACGATCATTAAGACCACTTTATACATTGTGTGTTTAGTAATTACTCAACTGCCGTGCTGATTTTCTCATCTCCCATCCTCACCAGTGAGTAACTAACAGCAAAGAGTATGTGCAGCTTTTCACTCATGTCTAGAAAATTTGCTAGTGAGGAGTTATTAATTTCTCAAATTGCTGACTGGAAAGCATATGTAGCTTGAGGCTTTAATGTGCTGACAATGTTTTCCCAGTTTTAAAGCTAGTCCAGCTCTCAGGAGTTACAGTACAAGAAACCAGCCTGTCAAGTTTAATGAAAGTTTCAAGAGTGAGAAGAGAAGTTGAAGTCCTTTGAAGAGCTCATTAATTAGACATAGGCTTAAAAGGGAAAGGAAAACCTCTTGCTCTTCTCTGGTCAAATGATATTATGCAGATGTGGTGGGCATTGTTAGGCTTCTGGAACTGGATGGTTTCTTTCCATGTCACAGAGAACATTATCAGAGGGCAGGAGGAGGATTTTTAAATTCACTGTGCTGTCTCCCATAGATTTCCTTTTCTTGTCCCCTCCTGTGCAGTCTGTGTGGCTTCATCGCTTTGCCCTCTACCGCATCCCTGCTGTATCCTACCCGTTATTTATCTCGGGTAAATACTCCCTGCAATGCCTCTGTTTTGCCTGGCTGATGATTAATGTCCCCTCCCTCCTCTCCACTGGTGTGCTCAACAATCACCAGGTAAGTGGACCAAGGTGACAGGAGTAAAGTTGGCTTGAAAAAGCAGCAGTGGTGGGGCAGATGGTGTGGTTAGCAACAGCTGGTCTTGAACGAGGACCATCCTGAAAGATCTGGCCAATACTTTTGACATTTCCTTCTGTTGTTTTCCCTATGAAATGACAAACCCTGTCACTGAGCTCAATAACTTCCAAAGAGGCCACAGAAATACGGAGGTGGGTGCACCTTAATACCATTCACCTCGCATTCCTACTCTGCTCCTTCCCACATCCTGAAGTTTTTCACCCGTGGAGCTAGACAATTTGCGAGGTACTGGAACACAGGTCCTCTTGCTGGGCCGTGCAATGGCATGCAAACTTCTTTCCTTTTTAGCTAGGACCCACGTGGAAAATCCTTTGAACCCCAAGGTGTCAACAGTGCTGCTTTTCCTGTTGGCACCTCTCCGACTTTAAGGTGGACATCTGCTCAGGGACAGACCAGATATCTGTGATGGAGGAGGGCCAGCAGCAGCAGGCTGCTCGTGAGGGTTGTGCTTCCTTGTGGGATTCTCCCCGGGCTTTAGATTTGTGGCACAGGACCACATGTTACATGGGGAAAAGGCCGTGGGTCTGCCCTTTGTGTGTGTGAATCATAGAACCACAAAGGTTGGAAAAGACCTCTAAGATCATCAAGTCCAACTGTCGAGGTGGAGGCCTGCAGCGGGACACGTGCTTGTCCTGGGCTTGTCTGGGAGAGGGTTAATTTTCACAAGCAGCTGGTTGGGCTGGCCCAAGCTAGCCAATCAAATGGGATATTCACCACCAAGTGGATGGCATGCATGGAATTTAAGTGGAGAGCCGGCTGGAGCAGGTGATTTGAAACGAGCTGAGAGCTGAACATTGGGTGATGAGAAAATCGCACGCTGTATGTTCCTTTAATCAGTATTCTTGTTGGTATTTTCTTCTCCCTTTGCTGTGTGTAAAACTGTTTTTATCCCCACCTGAGAGTTTTTGCTTTTTCCTGCTGATTCTCCTCCCCATCCCGTGGGGGAGAATGGCTTCTCGAGCGCCTTCGGAAGAGCCTGACCTAACACGCTGTCCTTCCTCTTAACATTGCTAACTGCTGATGTATATGCTCATTGCTTTCAAATGTCCTGTTCTCGTAATGAGATGAGCGGGAGGGGTGGGGTCTGCAAGCAGTCTTTGGCTAGAAATTCCATTTGTCCTTATTTTCTCATCATTAGGGTTGTTCACACCTTTAGGAGAAAAGAGGCACAACTTCCTCAGGATGTTTGTTTTCTCTCTGGAAGGCTGCAGGCAGGACAGAGCAATGCTTTCAGTGGTGGTGACCTCTTGTCACACCAGAGATGAGAGTGTGATGTTTCTTCATTCACTGATGTGATGCTTTAGGCAAATGAGATGGGTGGAGAGGCAAGAGATCTATTCAGTAATGTCATCCCCTGTGAAAAATATTATAAGGAAAAGCTCTATTTTCCTTGCCTACTGGTTTTCAAAATACCAACAATATGTTAAATGCTTTCAGGAGACCTGCAAGAAACAGCTCTTTCCTCAAATAATTCACAGTCATGGCAGGCTGTCATCTGCTGGTGTGCGTGTGTGTTTTCCATTTTTTATTGCCCTTTTTCAGAGGGGCAAAACAGAAAAGCATCAGAACATTCTCTGTTGTCAAATGAAGAGAAAATAAACGGGAGAGGAGGACTGCAACAAGAGTAGGGAGTCGTCATTTATTTGATTTGTTGAGGGGAAAGTTCAAATAATTGTCTAGGATGTTGCTAAGCTTTGCCTGTCAGCCTTGATACATAATGAGAATTTGTTGGTAGACATCCAGAGGGGAAAATGGCTTTGAATTCTTGCATTGAATTTTACAGTGAGCTCTTTGTGTCTGAATGAATGCGTAGTGGTTCGATGTGTGCGTACACGTTGAGCTGTAACCAAAATTTGCCCGCCCTGGGCAACAAGACAGTGCCTCTCCCCTGCCCCTGTGCCTGCCCGGAGAGCTGGCCACCACAGCCATGCCAAGGCACCGCTCTGTCTTTTTGGTGATCGCTCTGAAACAAAGGTAGTCCTCCCAACACACCTTGACTGATCCTTCCGTCAGGCTTAAATATTGCAGTACTGTCTTCCTGTTGCATATCTTGGAAAAAACAGCTCAGACTTCTTAAATAATCTAATTTTGTCCATTTGTTTACTTCTGCCAGACTTAAATGTCTTTGTCGCAGACTTTGAGCTCGCTGTGTTCCAAAGCTTTACAGCTCTCTGTTACAAATTACAGTAAACGGCTGCATTTCTTCCTGAAGTTTGATAGTATATTAACACCGTGTTCTGAAAAGAAGTGGGAGAACTTCAGCTTGACTCTTAATTGAAGCTTGGCTGATCATGTATCAGGATTTAGTTCACCAAAAATATAAGTCGGTTCTCACTGGGTAAATGTCAGCAGTTTCTAAACTTTCCTTCTAATTTCTGTATTGATTTTAATTAATTGTTATTCCAGGGGTTGCAAGCTCTTCCCTATGACTGTCTAATGACTTTTACCAATGTTCCATTACACTTGCTTTGAATTTTAACGATTCGGGAGACGGGGAGTTTCAACAGTCATTACTGCCTGGAACGGAAATTGGTTTTCATTGGTTGAAAGTTATTGAACATGCTGTTCTTTCTAAACCTCAAAGATCTCGGTTTTCTGGTGGTGGTTTGTTTTTTAAGCTTACATTTTCAGTGTCTCGACAAAGTCACATTTTGACCTGAGCAGTATACCAAAGGGTCCAAGAGGTCCTGGGTGGAATCAAGAACTGACATTGGCTGGCTGACACCCTGCATGGTTTCTGGGTGACTGTGCGTACATATCTGTATCCCCTTCTGCCATAGAATCCAGTTTCTGATTGTCAGGCGAGGGGTTGTGAGGAGTGGATGGCAAGTTTTCCTCTTTTCCTACCTGGTAGAACGCCCTTCCCACTTGTGCTCTGTCGCCTGTGTAACTTCAAGTCTCCCAGAGAGAAGAGCTGTAGTGTTCTGTGCGGACATGCCCTGCTGTGATAAGGTCATTGTTTCCTGAGGTCTGTAATGTAATAGAAATATAGCAATGTAATGGAAATATAGCCTTCTGACAGTGTAGAGTCCTGTGGCGCAGCCAGCCTTCCTGGAGGCGAGGTTTTGTTCCACTGGTAGATGAAATAGTGAATTGCCCATGCAGAAGTAAATGGCATGTGCCTGGAAGTAGTGAATTCAGCCACTGAGCTGCTCGTGCAGATTATGCCTCCGTTTCGGTCCTCTGACACGCTGAATGTTCTGAGAAATAATAACAAAATGTTGCAAGATCCTTTGACTAGTAGTGATGAGTTTAACTAAACATAGTCAGTTCACCATACTGGCACTTTTAGAGAGCCTGTAACTGAGGTCTTAAGTTTTGTTTTGCTTTATTTAATTTTTCCTGAGCAGTACGTTGGTTTTTTTATGAGGACTAAAGAGTCACGTTCTGCTTGATCACGTAAAAATATAGGCTAACTAACACCCTGTGTTGCTTTCTCCTAGTGAAGTAGATGAACAGAAGAGGAAGAGGCAGGAAGAATGGAGAAAGCAGTGTAGGAGGGGAGATGCTGTTAGACCTGGCACTAACGGGTGGGAGGCCAGTTTGGGAGACGGGGCTGGGTTTCTTCCAAGGCAGATTTAGGACTGCTGTTAAGCGCTGTGTTATGTTTCACCAAAATTCAGAATTTCAGCTAATCAGCTTTGAATGTTTATTACACATGGAGTTTATCCTGTAGCTCCAGGAATAATGCGAATAGAGCTTTGGGAAGTAAGAGGAGCTCTTGTCCCTCTGCTGGTTCTGGGGTTTGCACAATCTGTTATTCACAGCAGAATGAAAAGTGCCTACGTGGTTATGTTTGTGCAGAAAAAATCCACGATGTCCTGACATAATTTTCAAAACTGGTGAATCCAGTGATGAGCTATTCTTCATAGCAAGTTACAGATGCCTCCTGGGTGACTCAGATGATAATCTAGGTAAATTATAAAGTCGTTGTAATTCAAATGTTCAGTTCCTATGAGTATCAGAGAACAGCTGTTGTATGCACGGTTAAAGTAGGTACGGGTAGTTTTTCAGGTGTATCTGCTTCCATTTAGTGACTTTCAGTGGTGTTTTCATGCAGGCTTTTGATGAAGCTAGTGTAATACTCTGGTTTTAGGACCAGTGGTAAGATGATTTACGTGCCAGCATCTCCCAGTGCTGCGCTGCCAGTGTGTTTGCTTTTGAGACGGGTGACTGATGGTTTAAAAGGACTGAAAAGGTTTCTTCCATTTCTGTGTGACAGTTCATTAACAGATTATACACGGAAACATCCTTAGTTACATACAAATCAGATTCATTGGCAAATGTGTGAAACATGCGTTTAATCCCCTTTACTTGATGTACAGAAATAATCCATACAGGTGATTTATTATTCCCGCTTGCCTTATCTTACATGATCAAACTCTAATCAATAAGAGCTATTATGCTTTCCAGTAAGAGAATTATAGACCTCGGTCATGGTGTAATAGTCAATATGTGCATAAAAGTCGATTTGAAAAGCCTTTACTTTTACATTCAAGTGTCCTTGAGACGTAGCTAATGAATTGGATTCCATGTCATGAAATAAAGTCAATTAAAATCCTGAATCAAAGAAACTGGAGGAAAAAACGTGGCACAATCTAGCAACAGACTTCTTGTTGCACTCCATTATGCTGGAAACAAGGCCAGTCTGCGTTTTCATAACTATGTAAGCAAAATCTGAGTCTCAGCACTGTGGGACCCCTCGTCCCGTTGTGGCTTAGCTCTTGCTTTGTAGCAGGTTGAGAGCAAAAAGGGGGCTTGAAGGCAGTCTGCTCGGAGCAGGCTGCTTCTGCAACCTCGCACTTTGTGTTCATCCTCTGTTGCAGTGGTTTTTACGTGTTACGATACCAACTTGCCGTTTGCCATCCGTGTAGTAACTTATAAGTTGTTATAATTTCTGTTTCTTTAAATTTTGTCTCACCTCAGTTTAAATAACAGTGAAAATCTTAAACTTCTAAAAGTTGCCCGATTTCATAGTCAAATACATAATGAAAAAACCCTAAATATTTGTCTTGGGGCTGTTTTTTCAGCCTGTGTGCAGACTCAAGGCAATACTGTTGTATCCATTTCGACTGTATTTATTTGTTAGCTGTTTATATTATCGTAGAGAAATCTCCTGTCTGGATTCCCAGCTGATCCCTAACCTTTAATACCTGCAGTTGAGGAGAAACTCCGCAATAGTAACTGTTAAAAACAGATTCCCGCCTTCTGTACTCCGGCTGCAAAAACATCACCTGCAGCTTAGCTTTGGGTTGAAGGCTTGAAATGTAGGTGAGGGAGGTGGACAGATCTGCAAGTTCTCCAAAACCAGAGATGCACGAGCCACCTGGGAGAAGAGCAATTCCTGTGCCCTTATATATGTTCTTAGCCTAGCTTTGTGCCTTGTAATAAAACAAGGTAAATTAGGGTTCCTACGCTGTGCCTGGAGTCTCGGCTGTTCTCGATGCGGTGTTCGACAGGTCTGATGAGGATATGGCAGATTCTGCTGAAGTTCCCTTCCGACTCCTGGGGTGGGAGGCGAGTAGGCTGTGGGCGAGTAGTTCCAGTCTTTCCCTGCTTTTTGACACCCTGCAGCAGGCTGTTGGCAAAGGGCTGTTACGTTAATCCTTCCACTGCAGCCTGGAATTGTGTCTTACACAGCAGCAAAACGATTGCGTTCGATCTCTACCCGATGGCAGAGGCGTTGCGTTGTGGGAGTACGTGTAAAGGCCATTAAAATGTCCTAGTTTTTGTGGACTTTTATTTATACATTATTTGCTAACGTCATATACTTGGATCTATTTAAAGCTATGATTTGTCTCATTGTTATAACATTAAAATGGAAATTTCCCTTTGAAATGACAGCTACGAACTTTTTTGAGGTAAGAAAGTTGAAGTTTTCTGCAGATAAGAGGCTTAACATATAGCTCTGTGTCTGACCTTCCACTGTTTTCAAGGCTTGAAATTATGCAGCTATGATCAACAGCTGATCCTAGGTTATTAACAAATGAGCGGTTATGTTATATGAAGTTGCTGATCAGGCAAATCATGTGTTTTGTTTTCTTTTCAGAATGTTGTTATAATTACCTATAATAGCATCTACTGAATGTTTCATCTCATTCGAATTGATGGCCATTTTTTCCTCTTTACATGTATGAACTAATTTTAAATTCTGCTTTATTCTAATTTGTAAATACTTCATATTTTGCTGTCTGTTGCTTCGTCAAAGTGTGGTTACTCAATCTTTTATTTTTCCATTGATTATGTGTCCATTAGTATAGCAAGTGTATATTCCAACTACTAGGGACGCACTGAGCTGAGTTTTAACACGTAGAGGGGAAAGAAAGGTTTGAGATCCCTCCCCCTCCTGCTTCCCACCTCCCGTTGGTGTCAGTGCCACGGGGAGCTGCTCTCAGTTGTTCAGGCTGCTCTCTAGAAATACATCTGTTTAGTTTGACCCTTGGTAAGGATGTAGAGGATCACATCCAAGATACCATCCCTGAATTTCAGAATCTGAGTAGAGATAAACTTGCCCCTTCCAGGATTAGGACATGGGGAATTGACGGTTTGATGGTAGCGCCTTGCCAGACCGGCTTAATGCCGAGGTGACACGACCAGCTTGATGCCGAGGTGGCACGGCTCTCCAACGGGTGAGCAGCCTGTGTCTGCCGTCACACGCGAGAGCCTCGCTGCTCTGTCACTGCCTCTCCTCTGGAGAGAGACAAACGTCTAATTTTCAGGGTTCCAGAGCATTTGCTAAAATTCCACCAGAACAGACGACTGGGCCAACATTTTGTTTGGGAGCAGGTCAACAGCCATTTGGTTAAACAGCTGAAGGCAAGCGTAAAGGTTTGTATTCTGTGCTAATTTCTAGGTGAAATGGAGTGCTGGAGGCGGTGAGAAGCTGAGTGTCTGCAGCGATGGCTTCCGGCCAGGTGGGCTGTCGGCAGGCTGGAGGGCTGCCAGCCGAGGTTTAGGACGTGCGATCTGAAGAAGACAGGAAGGTGGAAAGCAAGGGGCAAACTGCGAAGCCGAGCCAAAATGGGAAGCAACAGAGCGGTGAAAATAGGAACCTTCTTACTGTTTTCCCACCATATAACAACGCTGATTCCTAAATCGCTTTCGCGGAGCGGGGGGATGCTTGTTCTGCGGCAGACGAGCGAGCTATGAAGGGAACTATTTTCACTGGAGGGCCAGAGCTGTCCGGCTACGGAGGGCAGCACGGTTTAAGTGTGATAGGTTCCCAGCTAAGGCACAACGGTGCTGCAGAAGGCAGCCAAAGTCCACGTCTGGAGCAACAGCTGTGTTACACAAACTGCTTTCTGCGAGGGTAATACAAATTTCACGTTATTAGTGTTTCATATCCCAGTGACACGATGTGTGTGCCTGAAGGGGCTTGCATCTAGTGCGCAGCTCTAGTTCTTTCTTTGTTTTTATTAATTCTTTTGACAATATATGTTATAACGGGTTCTGTCATCTACTGTACTGAATCCTTTGGAGCCCGGTGAAAAAGGGGGAATGTGTTTGTCACAAGGTTTCCTGAATACAGCTGATTTCTTCAGATTCTCCGGGGAGTCGAGGGAGACAAGATTTGGCTCTCAGCATCTGTGTGTTATTGCTGGCATCTGGCAGAGCACGTGCCCGTTGCTGGTAATAAGCAAGCTGCAAACACACTGCTTCATTTGTAGACTACTCTCCCTCGTTAGCTTCAAGCTTGCTCCTCCACCAGCTGTCGCCGAGTTTCATAGTAATGAGTTGGCCTAAACGGACTGGTGATTGCTACCTGCCAGAGAAGCAGCTGGAAGAAATGCAAATATTTCCTTTTTATTTTAGTGCATGTTCGCCTTTCACCAACATCTTTTCCGGGGTCAGAGGTGTGGCTGACTCATTACAGGGCTGCGTGGTCACAACTGGGGACTTGGCCAGTCCTCAGGTCCTGTTTGCTGGAGCTGTAGCAGGTCAGGAGTATCAGATACGGTTTGTTCCACTGCCTGCTGCTCGCTTCAGGTGCAAGCACTCATTAGCAGTGGTCTCATGAGTATTTCTCTAAAACACTTATTTAAAATCAAGTTAATTTTATTTTTCATGCTGTTTTCCTCTGTTTCCTCAGGAAAGAAGGGCTTCTCTATCCTTGAGATAGAGAGCAGTCTCGCGTGGTGTATCTAGACGCGGTTAGCAGTCGCGCTTAGTCATGGCCTTCGGACTGGCCAGCAAAGCCAGTCAATCCAGCCGGGCTCCTTAGACCCCGTCTTCTTACTAAATCAATTACTATTCATTATTTCCAAACAGGTCTTGCACCCATTGTATAGTGAGTTTTGCCAGCACTCAATGTTTAAAAAACCTGAAGATTTTCTAATGTATGTGGGGCTCAGTTTGTTTATAAAATTAGATCCAAACACAGAAGAATCGGAGTATGATGGGTCCCAACTCGCTTAGATGCATGGGGTGGAAAGTCCTTCCCGTGTGATCCAACGTGCTCTGCGGGGTTTGTCCACAGCGAAGGCCGATGCTTCGGAGGGTTGGTCCCGGGATCCCCGGGGCAGGTTGCCTCGCGGCGGTACCCTCTGTGTCTGCTTTGGTGGGAGTCCAGACCGGTGGCGCGGGTGATGCCGCCTGCCTTCCAACATCTGCCACCCACTGCCGGCGTGAGACCGGACAGCCATGCATGCTGTGGTGCTTCCTCATGTCATTACACTTTGATCACAGGTAAATTCGTTTGCAGTTTAGTCCTGTCCTGCAAGTTTGCGGCTCTACTGATGCTGTGGAACAGTGTCACCAGGTTGTTCAGGACAGAGGTTTCTAATGTCTGATATGAATAAATTCAACAGACTAGGTCTTGGTGTTACGCCTTGCTTCTGTCTTGACTTGTTAGCACCTTACCTTTACAGCATGAAAAGAGAGTTCTGTCTGCTACTACCACGCAAACATCGCGTAATAACTGAGCATTCTGAGAAATTCAATCAACCAGGACTGCGCCACTAGGGAATATAGAGATTATAACTCTGCAGGGGTGTATGTGTAGCTGAGAGAGGAAGGGGGTGTGCGGAGAGAGAGAAGGCAGGGAGGACAGCCTTTTTCTCTGTGTGAGAAGTGACCGTTTGTTTCCACACGAAGCTCTGTGTTGTGTTGTGCTGATTTTCCATCAGGAGATATATTAAACCTGTGCGCAGTTGTTTTCCCAGCTGCTAAGTAGCTGCATAAGGACCTTCAGTAACAGAGGCTTTTATCATATCTGCATATTTTTCAGTGATGCGTGGGGGATATGTTTTTGTATGCTGCTTGTCAATGCCATTGACCTCTCAGTATGGGATGCTCTCCTTGGTCGTGCTTGGTGCAAAAGCATGGATGTGGCAATTCTCCCTTGTGGTACTAGTGATATTTCTTTGCTTCAGCAGTTTCATGGAGACTGTGGAGTGTGAAAAATTGTATAAGAATCTTATCCATTTTCTGCATTACAGTTGCAGGTACAGGGCTGTGTTTAACAAGGGGATGTGCTTGTAAGTGGCGTCTTTATAAAAGCAAACGTACACCTCAGAGCAACTTTAAGAAAAGGGAGAAAAGAGACTGTGATGGATTTAATGGAGGGTATCCAACATTTTCAACTACTCCTGAACATAAGCTAAAGAGCTTACTGTGAAACATATGAGTGTTTTGAGCTTACCATTTTCCATAATACTAGGAGAAAACCCTTTAAAATATTATAGTTTTTCTTGTGCCGTCTTACAAAATTTTGGCAGCTGCTCCTGCTTGTATTTGTGGTCCAGCAAAATTTCTGCAATGTGGCTAAATGCTGCATCACTGGTGACCTATTTGTGAAGACTGGTGGTGTAGAATTGAGAAGGAAAAGAGACTGGTGACAGGAAACGGGCTTTGAGGGCGCAGAGGAAGGCCAAGGGATGAGCTGTGTGACACCTGGTTGTAAGCAGTACGTTGGCTTGGAAAAGAGCACGTGAGCAACTCACTAAATACGTGTTTACTATGCAGTGGATTCTATACTGAATTGTAATAGTTCCACGTGCAGTTATAGAAAGAGAATAATTATAAGCACTAACATAAAGATGATCTGTTCAAAGCATTGCATGAAGGAAATGTGTGCTTTTTCCATTCAAAGATACAGTTTTCCAGAAAAACTGAATTTGTAGTCATTAGAGTAGCCCACTGATTGCTTGTAGCCATTAAACCAAGACAGAAAGTCTCCTTTCACCTCAAATTATCAGCTTGATGAAGGAATTACGTTTTATGTTTCGTTCAGGATTTTAGCGTAAAAATTCTTCAGGCTCTGTATGTAGCAGTGTATGAAAGAACTAAAGGAGCTAATTTTCTGTTGGAGATGTGTGAAAGAGGGTGGCAGAACTAGAAAAGATTGGCTTTGTGAAGGACCACAAGAACAGTCTTTCGACAAAGTAGATTTGATTTCTGTCAGTACTCCAAAAGTTGTGGGATGTGGGCAAATGATTCAATTCCTATCTCTGTTTCTATAATAAAGTTAACAGCTACCTATTTCTACGGTGATTTCTTTCAGAAATGATCTGCTTTATGATGCATAGCACAGTAGGAGTTTTATATTAGTTAGGGCCTTCAAGTAGGATTTTTAGTAATGATCTGTATGCTCATGTGTTACTGAACTAAAGTAATACTGTAGCCTAAAAATTGGGATGAAGAGCTGTACAGCAAGCTGTGAAATTAAACTTAGGCGGAAACTTCATTGGAGAATTTAGAACAGGGACTTTGAACGGCTTCGGAAGAGTTTGTGATGTCGTATTTCAACCTCGAACTTTTTTCAGAGATGTTTCTGTTGGCTTTGCATGATGTCTGGAGAGCCACCATCCCCTGCTCCGTTCGTAACTCGCAGCAGGGACCCCTGGCACGGCTGCAGTCCTTAACCGAGGGCAGTTGACCCGGGAAGCACAGCGGCTGCTTGGCAGCCCAGCCTTCCCGTGCCCTTGTTCACCACAGTAATGCATGTGCACTGTCTGGGGTTTGCCGTAACAGAAGGTGGAGCTTCAACTTTTATTTTTAAACGTATTATAATGAAGGGGATATTTCAGCCCTAGGCTGGACATCTGTGCTTAGTCCTTCATCTCAGCCCCAGGGTGGACATCTGCACGTTGTTTCTTCATCTTCACCAAAGGCACTTACTTCACCCTTACGGAGGTGGGATTTAGAACAGAATGCAGACAGAGGACCTCTTCCACCTTTTCCAGTGAGATGCTGTCTTCTCATCTTATTAGCCTTGTTCCCCATCTGTCCATTTACAACAGCTAGGAAGTGTCTTGCACTGGCGGTCCTGGTTTGACTCGCTTTGTAGTTTAACACAAAAGTTGCAACAAACCTGTCAATGGCACGGAGACCTCTTATTGATTTGTATTTTCCCTCTTGTTCAGCTGCTGGATGCAAAGTAAAGGGGATTAACTCCTTGGATTTGAGGGGATTCTGCATGCAAATTTACTGGAGGAAAAGAGGAAGAATTCTTATGCAACAGTTAAATTAAGGACGCCTCAGCTTAGCCTGTTTTTTACTTTTCCTGTGGCAAGGTTTTCCTTGGTCAGGTGATATGGCCTGATGTATTCTCCTTGTATCCAGTTGCCATTCGTCTTCAACGGGAAGCAAAGTGGTTGTGACTGCAAGGAAGAATTGGTCTCATGCTTCCAGTTCACTTTCATTCCTGTTCTTTCCTTCCACCATTTCACTCTCGGATGTATTCATACTGTTTTTCCAAGGATACTTGGGGAGCTTCACATGGGGTGGAAAGGAGTTGATATCGTCTCCCAATGCAGGGAAACAAAGTGCTTAAAACACAATTTTTGACACATTGGCTGTGTTAGATTATTACTTCCATGTAGATAGCAGCAGATACATGGCTAATTTCTTGCGAAGCCATGAAGATGCCCAGAGAGAGGAGTGAGTTAAGTGTTTGGTAGTTTTGGGAACAATTTTCAGCATCTTTACGTGTGCTTTTAGGCTCAGTATTCACAGAGAATCGGGATGCTCTCTGAGACGGCAGAAAAGATGTACAACTGAACAAGAGATGGCAGATGTTCTGGTTACAAATCATAAAAGAGTCCTTACGGAGACTTTAAATAGTCATGAAGGTTGGCTGCATGCAGGCTTATTAAAAAATCTAACTGCTTTGTATTACAGTGATGCTGGTGGAACCTGGAGGCACAGATTAAGGGTAGTAGCTGTCCCTTAGGGCAGAATTCTCAACCTGAACTCTTCTCTGCAGAACAAATCCCAAGCATGGCATACGCTTGTTCTGTGCATAGGGCTTGCATTAATCTCAGAGTCCCTTTTGTGTCTGGTTGGTTGGTTTGGGGGGGCGTTAAGAAAAGCCTCACTCCCTGAACCAGTGAAGAGGTGTACTAGTTTGTGCTGAAGGCTAGAATCCGCAACACCAGATGCTGAGTTCTGACATCCGTGCTAGGGGAAAGGTGCAGGAAACGCTAAATCTTTGAAATCTGTAAAGTGACTCCAGGGTAATTTGCTGTCACCCAGAGCAGGATCTCTCTCAACATGTCAGAGAGAAATACACGATGAAACATTCATCTTTTGCCAGCGTGACTGCAGGGGCAACATTGCAGGAACAGTGTGGCTCCTGCTAAGCCAAGATTTCTTGCTATTTCTTTTGAAGATGCAGCAATAAACTTCACAGTGCACTGTACACAGCTTAATTTATGGATTTGGAGAAAAGTCATTGCAAAAGTTCCGCTTCACAGACTTCTGCTTAAGCTGAAAGCTGCAGCTAGCCAAGGGAGGACACAAGAGTGGATACAGAGGATAAAGACTAGCTAAAAAAACTGGGGAACAAGCAATTGCTTGTCAGAAAAGCTCTTCTAAATTGGAGAGCAGTATTAAGCAGGGTTCCCGAAGGGGCCGTTCTTGAACATAGACGGTGTCTAACCTATATACATGACTGACAGGGAGACTGAACTAGTTAGCTGCTGATGAAACGAAATTTGGAGCAGCAGAGGCTGTGGAGCAAACAATAAGGGAGACTTGAAAGGATTCCAGACTGAAGTATGAGCCCTGGTGTATTGAGTGGGCTTTAGTACAAACAGATGTATACCACGAGAGAGCAAAGAGAAAAAGTGCTCAAAACAGGAAAAGTTCCTTTAAACTGTAAAGGAATAAAACTCAAGGGCTGTAACTTCTACAGCCTACACAGAACGATGCAAAGAGTAAGCATGTCTTGTATTGGTTCCCAGTCAACTAATCGATTCACTTCAGTAGCACCAGATTTTTTCCATATGTACATACCTGGTTATGTGGCACACAGAGGGCTTATTCCCAGTCCTTTTTCCAAAACTGTTTCAAAGTATTGGAGACTTGGCTTGTGAGGCAATTCTAACCACAGGTTTTCAAAGCAGTAAAAACAGCTGTGGAGATTCTGTGGTAAAAACTGTCTCATAGTCCATTTCTCCATCTGTAGGAGTCCAGTTACATGGAGAAAAGGGAAACTTTGGACTATCAGATTCAAAGTAAAAGGACAAAATTTTTTCCAGGTACATGTGTTTTTTAGCAAAGCTAATGGTCTATCTGTGCTTTCTGACGTCGTGCTGACACACATGGTGCTCTGGAGAAAGCATGTGTTGTGCTGCTGGCAGGAGGCTCCCCCGTTGTGCATCTCGGTACCTTCAGACCGCATCTGCAGAGGCAGTGCAGGGTCTCTCAGACTCCAGTGCATGGCATCTCCATTTCTCCTGTCTGTGGATTCACGTAAATGTATCGCCAGATGCTGCCCATCCAGCCGCAGACCCTGTGTCCAGGCAGCTCCAGGATGGACTAGATGAACAGGCCCGTTGTACCAGAGCTGCTGGAAGCATAGCAGATGTAGGAGCCTCCACTGCCGTACCAGAGGCAGGTGGACCCTCTTCACGGGCTGCGGCACGTTTCCCAGCTCTGTCCTCGGCCATGTGTACGGCCGTGGCTTGCCTGCAGCCCCATCCCTTCATCTCCTGTGGCTGCATGGGCAGTGCTCAGGTGGTTCTTGGGGACAGCAGAAAAGGAGCAGATGTTGGGGCAGTGCGTGTCGCTGGAACAGCTCTTCCCCATCTCCTCTGATGAGAAGACAGCAGGGCAAACGCGAGACTCCTGCTGCCCAAATCTGAGCAACAGGACGTAACGGGGCCTCACAGAATCACACAGAATGGTCGGGGTTGGAAGGGACCTCTGTGGGTCATCTAGTCCCAACCCCCTGCCCAAGCAGGGTCATCTACAGTAGGCTGTAGAGGACCTTGTCCAGGTGGGTTTTGAATATCTCCAGAGTAGGAGACTCCACAGTCTCCTCGCAGTCCTCCACTGCTGAGAAGAGAGACTCTCTACCTCCAAGGTCCGCATCCCTTCCCTTGCAGCTGACCTCTGGGAGACGTGCCTCATGTTGCAGCATTGCGTTCTTGTGGAGCAACCCATGGGAGGATGGCAGAGTCTTGTAGGAACGTAGCCCCTTTTTCCTGTGGTCTCCTTGCGATCTCGCATAGAGCTGCGGTGCTGCTGGCCAGGGGAGACTCCAACCAAGCCGCGCGGTGAAGCAGGGCGTTTTATTGCTGTTGGTGGTGCAGTGATGTTTTATTGTCCTGCCTGTCTCAGCTGTCACCTTGGACAGCTTTTCTGGCTCTGCCTGATGCGGGTTAAGCATGGTTACTGGGGCAGGCACAGGGTTGTCTATAAATTAATGTAGTCAGCTGGCAGGAGGAAAAAATCCAGAGTAACTTCAGATAATTTTATTTTTGGTTTTGAAATGGACTGGCAAGAGGTTTTGGTAACGATGTAAATTGCATCTTGGAACTGCTTTTAATTATGATTAAGATGACTGCTAAATTTAACATGATACAATTAAATACCGGTTTATTAAGTTTGGATTTGTTGCTGATTAGTGGTTACGCATGATGTGCATTTTCAATATTCCTTAATCCTGAATTAATTTTTTCAGTAATCAATCTGTATTTAATGTATTAATATTTTTTATCTCAAAATGCAAATAGAGGCATGCAGCTCTGAGCCATGCTCTATCTGCCCCATCTATTACAGACCTGAGCCGTAGCATTGTGCCATTTAAAGCAGCTCTGCGACACCTGTAGAGTGAAACTTCTGAAATTCCTTGGCGTGGAAAGGCTGCTGTGTGTCTTGGCCGTGCCTGTGTTTCAGAGAGCAGTGGCTGCTCAGAGAAAAGGTGCCGTTAGCCTCCATCCTGCCTTGGGCTCTGTGCGGAACACAGTTCAGCTTAGCCCGAGGTCTGGTACCTACGCTGCTGCCATTTAATACCACATTTAAAAACATTTGTCATCAAAATTGCTGTCCTAAGAACGCGTATGATGCCTTCTGGAAAGCCTGTTTTAATTTGGTAGCCAGAAGACTTACTAAACGTCTGTTTAGTTTTCCGTACTCTTGGAATTCAGGGGTTTTTTTAATGTTTTGGAATACTATCGCTTGGAGCACACAAGCTTATGTTTTCAATAATTAGTGTTTAACATACCGCTGCTGCACAAGCTGTTGTACTTTCGTAGTGGTTCGGAGCTTTTTGTCCACGCACAGAGTTTTTGGGGACCATTTGCTGCAATAAGGCACAGATTCTGAATACTGGTGCAAGTTAATCTTTTGGTTTGTTTTACAGACAAAAACCTTACTCTGAAGTCCCAGTGCCTGTAAAGCTCTTGTTTGGGTTAACTGAGTGTTTCAGTTGATGGAAGAGTGATGTCGTGCCTTGTGCCCGTAGCACAGTGTGGACAGCACTACGCGTTGCTGTGAAGAGGGGCATTTGCAGAGCAGCGCAGACACAGGCAGCTGCATCCACCGAAACATCCCGCGTGCCTGGCTTTGCAGGAGCTTCCTCTGCTCTCTTCCTTGCCGTGCAAAGCATCCAGTCCCTGCAGCCCCTGTAGCTGAACTATCGCGGTAATTGGAAAAAACCCCCTTGAGCTCTGCTCACAGGAGTCTGTTGAACGGCCGGACCTTGAGCATCAAACTGCTGTGCTGCTTGTCTGCCCTTTAGGAGCTCTGACTACCAGACGCTGTGACGCCTTGGATGGATGTTCTCCAGGTGTTAGCTTTTGGCTGAAATGCAGAGCAGGAGCGGAGGGAGACCCTAGAGCCCTCTCCAAGATCTGGTGCCATCATGATCAATAGTGCCCTGTGGCTCTGGCCATCTTCCCAGGATTTCTTCCTTATTAGTTTTAACTTCTCAATGTTAAAGTCTCCTAGAAACTGTTTTTTATCTGTCAAGGAGAGCTAAGATACGAAAGTATTCAAGCATCCAGGTTCAACCCCCTGAGTAATAAAATAGTAAAACCAAGAATGCATAAGAAAAGAGAAAAAGAAGCTAACAAATATATTATCTTGTTTTGATCATCAGAAATAAGATGATCATCTTGCGTTCGTGACTAACTCTGCCCTAAGTAGCAAAGGGGACTCACTTCAGTTAACAAGTGCCCGAAAGCTTATCATCAGTTGGCCTAAGCAAAGGTGTACAGCTCCCTATAAACACGGCCTGATTTACATTCTTGAGCTGCTAAAGCTACGTGAGTACTGGAAATGTAGCTTGATTGCAAGTACGAGAGTTTTTAGGGAAGTGTGTGTCTTAGGAGTGATGTAGCCTTGATCAGTGGAATATCAGAATTTGTTGCTTATTTTTTGGTTTGTGGATTTTTGGATTTTAAAATCTTCTGCTCATTTAAATCAAAACCAAACCAAACCCCAAAACAACCCAAAACACACACACACACACCCCAACCCAAGAAAACCTCCCTAAGATTTAAGCCTTGGTTTTGAATGGAATGGAACAACTTAAATCTTTGGTCCTTGCTTTGTCTTGCTTGGGTATTTTCACAGAACTTTTTTTAAATCCGTGGTATGTAATATTATTGATGTCTGCCTTGGTGAGAAGCTTAATATGGTACTTTTTTGGCATGTCATAGTTAGAAGGAAAGACCCAAGACGAGTGATTATGTTAGAAACTGAGGGCCGTGGCTCCCAGAGATGAAGCCGGCGTGCGCGCTGGTGAGCGCCCGTCAGTGCGTGCTGTGGTGCTGCCCTTGACCTGCCGTGAGAAGGAGCCAAGAAGCAGCCTTGGAGGCAAAACTCCAACGCTCGTTTAGCAGTAAGGCTACGTAGGTGTCTTGTAATGCAGTCTCTGTTTGGAGAAAATCTTTTGCTGTTCCTTGGGCAGACTGCACAGAGTAGAGATCTCTAGAAAAGAACGGCAGGTGGTATTTGGGGGATTTTCTTTTTCTTTTCCAGTTGATCTTCTGTGTGCAATGTGGCCTTCTTCTGCAGGTACAACTAATTCAAAATTCTTGTATACTAATACCCTTTCTTTGAATCTTTATAAGCTCTTCAGGAACTGGCATTGTCAATTTGTTTGTATTTCAAATTTCAGAATGTTTGGTCCTTTCTTTTAAGCAAATTGAGTAACTAAATAATATTTTGAGGGGACCTTCAGTTCACAGAATTAAGCTCTACAGTCTTCATTGTAGAGAGATGACCTAAACGAATTCAGGCTTTGGGGCTTCACGGGTTTCACTTCAGTTTCAGGGAATCCTGAAAGTGGGAGAATTACTGTAACTCTTGAGAGTTATGGAACGTATTAGGAAAGCTTGTGTGATGTTTAGATGCCTGTTTCTGATATGGTGACACGGACGCAGGCTTCAAAGATAGAAAAAATAACTTTCGTGCAGGATGTAGATTTCTTTGTGTATGCATTTTGCTGTTACCCTTCACCGTTGTCAAAGCAACATCTTCCTGTTCAGATGAAGTAAGACTTTGAGCTTGCTGCCCTGATAGCACTAAAGCTTACGTCCCCCTCAAAGCTCTGCCTAACCAAAAAGGGCAGCATCAAGGCCCGAGAAGGTCTGTGGTCCCTTTGCAACAGCTAAAGGTAACACCTCCTTGAATGTTTTTTGCCCCCTCTTTGTACCCTTTTCCCATACTTTATACAAAAAGAGTGTATTGGAGGAAGAGGATGGCACCCAGCATCAGGAGCCCACTGCTTTCAGTGTAACCAAGCGCTGCTTGTTGCCATGCAAGCTTGCTGAAGTTTACATACCTGAATTATTTTCAGGCTCGTTTAGCTCAAGCGAGCCCTGTCTCAGTGTTGTGTTCTGGTTTCACGGCGCGGTTGCAGTAGTCGTCATGAGGAGCTGTCCTCTGGACCGATGCAGATGGACTGCGTTCCTGCCTGCGTCGCTGGCTGTAGTTTTGCCCACACTTCGTTTTGGATCCCTGTCCGTTGCCAGCCCAGCCAGCTCAACTGTAAACCACCAGTTAGTGAAACGTAGAGATTTTAATGGAGAGACAGGAGCCTGGGGAAGGCAGACTTTGGTAGGTCCTACGTAAACCAAACAATGGCAACAAGTGTACAGACTAGGCACTCTGAGGTCAGTCTGCAAGACCAGGGCTCCAGAACGCGTGATCTGTTTTTCCTTCTGCCATTGATATGCCAGATCATTTAGGAGCATCCTTTAACTTTGTCAGTCCTTTCTTTCTGCCTGCCTTCATCACTTTCTTTGTCTTTTGTAGGACAAGAATTATCCCTTCTCATACAGGGAGTCTGGACCTTACTGAGACCTCGGGGCACTGCAGCATCAGGAATAAATAAGAAATAGTCAGATGAGAGAGAGTTGCGCCTCTATCACTAGTAAAAACGTCTTCTCAGCTTTATTTATCTCCTTTATACAGGGACTATTTCAGTCTATGAACTTGGTGACTTCTTTGCATTTCCAAGGCCAAGTTGCTCTGAACACTTAGTGTTCATCTGCCATGTTTTGAATCTCAAATATAATTTATAAATAAAATTTAAGCTGTCTTTTCTGTTTCTTTCTCTTCCTGTTGCGTTTCTTTGATAGTTGTATTTAGGGTAAATGAATCAAAATCCGAACCATCGCAGAGTTGTTGGAAGGAGAGGTGACGGGTGAATTTGGCTGGGACAGGTAGGAAACATCTGTGGTTTGTTTCAGAACTGCAGTTGCAGTGCATCTCCTGCTGTGTTTTCCTCTTTAACCACACTGCCTAAAGCGTTTCCACCAGATAATTAGATTAACATCCAAGCGTTTCTGTCCCCATGGCTTTGAAATGGCAGCAGCACAACGTCCCACCAGAGAGACTGGATTTGATTACTCTTCTTAGGTTAGAAAGCAGCAAACCGTGAGACGAGAAAACCGGGAAGATTGTTGTGGAATTGAAATCGGTGCTCCTGCCCTCTTTCTGAAATTCCTTCACCTGGAGCTGATTTTCCTCTGGGAAGGTAACTCTGATGTCAGAATCATGCAAATGATCACTGATGTCACCTAGTCACAAGACGATGTTTGCTGGTACATTAAATCTTTCATGCGTATGTGGTTTCAGCGAAGCTTATGAAGAGGAAAATGGCTGCAGCTGAAGGAAAGGGGCTTTTTGGGTGGGTTTGGTTTGGATGCTCTTTGAGTAATGAGGTTCTCTCTGAATATAACGAGAAGCAAAAGCAGTTACTGAACTTCAGAACATTCAGAGCATTTCAGAAATCTGTTTGCCGACAAGACTGGTGTGTGTTTCCCGAAGAGAGCGTGAGGGGCTTGCGCGTCAATGCTCCCTGTACAGCACAGGCTACAGAGCGCTTGGCTGTGAGGGACAGAACCAGACCAGTGGATTTTATTTATCAAATATAATCCATTTGCCTGTTCATTACTGTATGTAAGGGTTGCTCATGTAGAGAGAGATGTCTCTAAAATTTCAAGAATCTTTTGAACATTCAACAAGAAATTGGTTTGAATAAAAGGGAGCTTGGCAGCAAGGGCAGATGAAGCAGCTGGGGAGGCAGGAGTGGAACTGATCTCCATACTTCTGTCTGGCTCTTATTTGAAAGAAAGACAAAGAGAAAACAGTTGTTGCTTCTGTTAGGCTGGCAAAATAAGAGAAATTGCTCTTTAGTTCACGCATTTTCTGTTGTGTAGGGAGACAGGCTCAACCTTAAGTCTCTGAAAGAGGTTTGAAAAGACAGCCTTGGTAAAAATCTAAGCTTTCTGCATACTATAAAACTGTATTATCATCTCTCCTTCAACTTTCTCCTAGCATCATTTCTCCCAGGAATAGACCTAAAAACATTTCTTCTTTGCAGTTGTGTGTTAGGTGCAAATACTGCTTTTCTTTACTAAAACAGAGCCAGCTGCTCAAGACTGTAGTGAAATCTAAGCTTAAATTCATGGTGTCTGGGGGAAGCTTGTTGTCCTCGGATGCCTCAATACCTCTAACACAGAGGAGGGAAGAACTTGGTAAAGGACTGTTAAATTTATGTTTCTTTTGCTTCTTACTTTGAAGCACTGAAACTGTATCTTAGAATGTTTTTTGAGGGACGATAATACAGCCTTATGGTTTTACTGAATGTTGTGGTCTTACCACAATACGGATTTTTTTGTCCTAATCTTCTACTCAATGATCAAATCCAGGTTATCTATATTTTGTTTCTTGCAGAAAAGTGTCTTGCTGATTTTTCCATTATTTTAGATGGATTATTCACTAACATTCAAATCTTTAGTCTTACTTAGCCAAAGCAAACAGTCGTTTCTTCCTTTTTAACCCAAAAAAAAGGTTTTTCCTCTCTCAGAAGATTCCATTTAATCATTGTTTCAATCACATGACTAAATAAAATCTAACATTGCCATCTAGTGTCCAAAGACTGGGTTATGTACACTCCTCTTAGTTCGGGCGGGTATCCGAGAGCCTTTCTGAACAGCATTTGTAACTGTGGGGTGATTAATTGATAGCAATGTTTTTGTTTCCAATACTTCCATTTAGTCATCTTTTCAGAGGAATAACTTTGTGCCTAACATCATAACAGCATTCCGTTTTTTGTGATGATGTTGAGAATCTCAGCTTTTGTGGAGTTTCAAGGGGACTGTGGTCAGTGTTTTGAAGAGTCAGCTGGGATAGGAAGGGCAGAGAATAAGCTCTACTGTCCATGTTCTTCCTCCCACTGTTCTGCCAGCAGCTGTTTGAGGAGTTGACACCAATGAGTGTCTTGCTGCATGCTCCGATTCAACAGGGGGGAAAAAAATTCACTTGGGGAAGGTATCCCAGCAGCTGTGTGTTAGGGATGGCCAAAATTACCTCAATGAAACAGGGAGAAAGGAAAAACATTCAAGAAAATACTTTATTACTGTCTCTTTTTTTTTTTTTTAGAAATAATGTATTCAGGTTACTGAGAGGAATAAACTTCTCCCTACACACGCAACTTCGGTTAGAAGGCTGCGGTTTCATTCCCCTGATGACGCAGGTGCATTGAGATGCAAGTCACAGCTTTGCAAGGGAAAACGTGAAAATTATCTTGCAGCTCCAGCTACCCGCAGGCTGGATTATGAATTCTGTTCTGAATGCAGAGAAGCATCGCATCTTAGTAGGGAAGGTCCGATTCTCCAGACAGCTTGCAGAAGAACTCGTTGTCCACGACTCTGAGCATCCTGGGTGGTGGAACAAGCAGCCTAAGCGTGCTAGCGTTCCTAGTTAAGTGCTTGTGGCATAACTTCAGCGTGTGTGGTGAATGGTAGACAAATGTCTTGGAGAGATGCATTGATTTTTAGGACTATTCACTTCTTAAGTAAAATGAACTGCTCCACTGAAGACTCCTTTCCGAACTGCAGCCTGGTAGCCCCCAGCAGCCTGTCAGACTGCCTGTTTACTGCTCCGCTGCACGCCCACCATTTGTTCTCTTTGATGCATTCCCACCGCCAATTTTTCTTTTCTGTCTTCAAGCACAAATATGAAGAATTCCCTTGCGAGCTGAGGTGCCTTAACCACCTTGGGAAGAGCCCTCTCGCTAGGGTCTACCTTCCCAGCCCTGGCCAGCTGGCCGGGAGCCTTCGGCTCAGCCTTCCCCCTGCTGCGCGTGCCTGCAGGGTGACTTCGTGGTGCTGAGCGTGGAGGTCAGACCCCAGCTCTTACGGCGTGCCGGAGGAGCTGCAGAATGCCTCGCAGTCGAAGTCTGCGATGGGATCATGGGTGATTGTTGTAGCTTTTTTAATTCCTTGAGCTGACCTATAGGGAAAGACGTTTTGCCTGGTTTTAGCAGGTTTCTTCTTACAGCTGTTTTCCCTTCACAAACGTAGCAGGTCAATCGATGCAAAAAAAACTTCCAGGAGCCCCCTTAAGGAGAAGGTCAGCAGGTGGCTGCTGTTTGTGTTTAATGCTCTCCAAATCTTTGAAATTTAGTGTAAAAATTGAAAACTGTTTGGCTGGAAGATGGGGAAATCAATCAGGCAGGGTTGGCTAATGTGCCTTCAGGCCTGTGCATTTCTTCGGTTAGGAGAAACTTCACTTCTCGATGGTTTTGTGAACACTTACAGATTGCTCCAAGGAATGTGTTGTTTACTGTCTTGTTTATATAGTGCTCATGTGGGTTTTGTTTCTAGTTTACACTCCAGCCTAGTGAGATATAATAGAGGACCTGCAAAGATACTCAAATTTGCTAAATCATTTTGCAAGCTTTGCTCACATGCATGATAAAAGCACAGTTTGGTTTTGTTGGGTGGTTGGATTTTAAAGGGAAAAAACCTAAACCCAGTGTGTTTGGTTTTACCTGTTCACTGAAAACTAATGAAATTTTTTAAAGCAAGTATCATTTTGTAGGTTTTCATTGCTACAATATTTAATATCTAGTTGATGAATAAGTGTTGTTTAATTGTAATGTGTAGATATTGCAGGAATATGGACAGATGAGTTTTGCAAATCTTCTAACCAAGGAAAATGATGTTTGTTTAATATAAAAAGTAAATGATGCATCTAACTGAATTGGAAGCAGCTTCTTTTTGTTGATGAGCAATATGTTTTTTATTGGCTTCCTTGTGTACATTAACAGTATGCTTGTGTTCCTCTGGGCTATAACTTACTTCATAGAATCATAGAGTAGTTTGGGTTGGAAGGGACCTTTCGAGGCCATCTAGCCCAAGCCCCTGCAGTGAGCAGGGACATCTCCAGCTGGATCAGGTTGCGCAGAGCCCCATGAACCTGGCCTGGAATGTTCCCAGGGATGGAGCATCAACCACCTCTCTGGGCAACCTGGGCCAGGGCCTCACCACCCTCACAGTAAAGAATTTCTTCCCCATATCCAGTCTAAATCTGCCCTCTTTTAGTTTAAAACTATTACCCCTTGTCTTATTGCAGATATCCGTGCCTTACGGTATGGAAAAGATTTATTCTGTTTTTCTGAATTCAACATCAGGCATCGGCACTAGCGGGGTGAATCTGTTCCTCTGTTAGGGAAGATCTCCCAAACCCATTCTCGGTGTCAGGCAAGCTGGTAAACCACTATAAGCTGTGGGCTTGCACTGGGAGCTCGGATGAAGTTGATCGTCCGTACATGGATGTGACTGTCATAGGCTTTTGCGGGAGAGAAAGGCCCCTGGGATGCACTGGTTCAGATTTTGGGTGGAAAACAGTCATGTGTAAGATGGGTGAAAGCAGCCAGTGAGAAGTTTTGTATCAGCGGTCAGAGAAACACGACAGCAAGGGAGTTCACCTGTGGGAACTGGAGAGCTTCCATGGTTTCTCTTGTTTTCTCTACGTGGAGGAGCCTGGCTCAGAGCTCACGTTGTCCTGCCGTAGCTGCAAGGAAGCTTTCCTTCAGGCAGGTACTGCCCGTCTCGAGAGGAACTAATTTCCATGGAGACCAAGGACAGAGCTGCCCAGCCACGCATGCATTCTGCCAGGCTCTTATTAATACCAAATTACGAAAGTAGTCCTCTAAAGCCAGTGGGATGACTTTGGTGGTGGGTATCCCTCAGTACGAACACCCAGGTGCTATCACAAGGCCCGCTGATAAACGGAAAGCGGCGCTTTCAGCAGCTCCGTTGTGCAATCTGGGTGTAAAGCAGCTGGAGCCAGATTAGTCCTCCGTATTTTGGTGCACTCAAAGTCTCAATAAATAGCATGTGAATTAGCCCTTCACCCCTTGAAATAGCTACAGATTCTCATCCCAAACAAAATGATATTAGAATTGCAAATCACCATGAATACCGTCAAGCAATGGAAACCTAATATAGCAACGTATGCAGAGATAAAACAGATATTGTGTTCTCCAGGTTTAATGAAAAATGTCTGTTGCTTTTGTAGTCATGCTTTCATTTGATCTATTTCTCAGGTTTTTTTGTGATGAAAAGTCTGAGCATGGGTTTCATAAAAAGGGACTGTTATACAGCCATTTTCTTTTGTAAATATCCGTTACAAGCTAGAGCCCATCTCTGCTTAAAATCTATTTCCAGAAGAAAGATATATGCTGGAGTTAGTTTTGTACTGTGCGCCCTACAGAATTTGGACTTGCTTATTAAACAGATGAGAATGTTTCATTTTCTTTTTGCTTGTAATATTTCCTGTGTTTCTCAAAAGAGGTTTCTACATGACAGTGAAATTAAGAGAATATTTTTTCTTTTATTCGGAAACAGAAAAAAAGCACCGTGAGGCGCCATTTTAACACAGGTACAGGCACTTGAAATTAATAAGTCTGTAGGAAGCAAAAGTTAGTGCTGTTTGAGGAATAAGCAGTTGCACACCTGGCTGTCTGTTAAAAAGTCAGTTAAATATTTGTTACTTATTGAGGCTTATTACTGTACACAGTAGCTTTTTTTAGGAACTGTTTTACCTTTTCACAACAGAAAAAATAAAGATAGGTTGACACTATGTTGTTAACACCAAATAGCATTTCAGCAAAGTAAAACGTTAGCAGTTACCTGTTTCTGAAGTGAGGAAAAGGACTGCAACTGTGTGAGACCTCAACCTTTTAACTAAACTCTCAGGCACACTATTTTAATCGGTTAATCTGCCCAATTTCCATACGTCTTTACAAATGATTTTAATTGATCAGGTTCTTACACTAACTTCCAAGCAAGTTTTTCAGATAGTTAAACTTGCATCGCTCAAAGTCACCGTATTTATTTAATAATAACTGTGGTGCGTTTTCACTTAGATTATGAAGACATTTGCAGCTATAATAGTTTAGTTGCAAACATTTCAAAATAGCACATGAAGGGCATTGTTGTGTTAGCATTACTTTTACTAGAAATTACTTTTTACCTAAGAAAATAGTGCTCTACTTGCCCATAAACCACTCTATTTCTATTTCCAAGGTGGTAGAAGTTTTGCCTCCTTGTTTGAATACTTCTGTTTAGAAAAAAGCAGAACACCTAGCTAGGTCTCTCATAAACATTATTGATTTTTGAGTTAGAAATAATGCTACGGCCTTTATATGAACATATCCTCTTAATAGCTGTAACATGCAGTGTGTTCATAGAGCTACCACAGCACTGTGGTACGGTGAGCGTCTGCGAATTCTCAGCAATAGTAAGTGATTGTTTGGGGAATTTCTTTTCTGTTTCGAAATGCTGAGGTTGTGGTATTTTGCTTAAATGCATTTAAAGCTAAGCTTTGTTCATTTTCATCTGTCTTCCATTTGGCAATCCCTTTCTGAGGTCCTTGGTTCGGTCTCTGCGCGGCTGCCCGCTAAGCATTTGTTTTCCTTGGGAAGCTTCAACTCTTCCCTTTTGGAGTGCAGGGCTAAACCACTTGCTTTGCTTAATCAGACCGGTTTAGGTGTTCATTTCTTCAGGTTGCTTCTAATATGTAAGAGAGTCATAGGTCAGAAATTAACAGACAATATGAATATTCTCATATGAGATATTTCCGTTTAACAATGCTTGATCACTTCAGCTTCAAAATGCTCCTGAACTGGCAGGCAATATCTAGTCTGAAGCATTTCTGTAGGGGTGAAACACCTATTAAGGTTGTGTTGGCTGGAAAATTAGCATGCGAGAGGCTTGGCGTGCGCTAGTTTTGGTCTTCGTGTTTGCGGTGCTGTTAGACACCAAGGCCGTAGAGGGTGAGCAGTCCTGGCTCTTCAGGGGTGCAAAGGCTGTGACCAAGGAGCTCAGACTGGAGCGAACGCTGGCCGGGACACCAGCCTGTGAACTGGTCCAACTGGGGCAGGAGCTGCACTCCCCCCTCGCAGCGGCTCGGCCTCGATGAGGAGGCAACACCAAGCAGATGCAAGAGGCAGGGCTTGGATGGCATACGGGGAAAGAGAAGGGAAATACCTACAAAGCATTAACTTTAGCAAGATCAAACTGTAAACTAAGAAAATTAATAAAAAGCAGCAGGGAAACAACTTGGATTAAAATTAAAGTATTTCAATTATGGTTCTTTTCCATCTGTCTCAAGGCATAACTTTTTCTTTTCCCTACATCCGTCCGTCACTGGGTTCCGTCTTCTCAGCCTGTAAGAGCTATTCTTTGATTGTTTTTCCTCAGGCTAGATCGCAGTACACACCATTGTCATTTATTTTTGTCCAAAGTGTTGTTTCCAGCTTTCCTGCTGCCTCGACCCACTGGTGTGATCAGCTAAGCACTGCTTGCTTAGCAGTTGACTGGGCAACAATCACCCAAATGGTGTTTTAAAGAGTATGACTGATTTGAGCGGTTTTCTTGAACGGGAAGCAATGACTGAAAGATACTTAATGCACACATAGCAATGGGAATTGAATATCTGGTTTAGTTACTGTGATCGGTGAAGTCCAAGGTACAACGTTAATAGATTCTGTACCAGCTCTATTCTGCAGCAACACCTGACGTGTAGCTGGGAACTGGTTTGTCTGGTTAGATGGAAACGAGCCCCTTCCAGCAAAAGGGATAACGGCAATCTGTTACTGAGGGTCTGGACTTGTACTCTAGATTTCTCATGAGTCTCTTCTTATAATGTTGGACAAATATTTTTCTCATTGTATTTCTATATTCTTCTTATTCCCTTGTTCTTCTGTTCAGTGAAATTTTGTGTTCCTTCAAGGAGGATCTTTTGCATATTTTGAGAAGTTGCACGTCTTGGCACAAGAAAGACCTGGATGTTGTGAAGTAGCTTCTGGAGGTCTTCCAAAGAAACAACAAGCCTTGTGGTGGCATCACATGTCGCTGTGTCACTGAATCTTGCGTGTGCGTGTTCTCAGTGTTAGACTTCGAAAGCCCGCAGCAGAAGTGTTATCTAATCTGCCAGATGAAAAAACACAAAGTCTTCTAGAAGGAAAGTAGATACAAAAGGTGCATGATCTGACCAATACAACTGGTGTTCAATTTATTAAATGTAAACTCAGTAGGTAAGTTGAGATAAACTTTAATTATAAACTGAAAGGGAAAAGAGAGGGGGCAAAAGAAAAAAAGGAAGGCATTGGCAGGCTTTTATTTTTTTACCAGACCTGTTGTCCACTCTGCTTCAGTCCAGTCAGAACACAGTGACGATGATGTTGCCTGAGCCCAGTGAGTCAGGCTGGTCAAATATCTTTTCTCCCGTAATAGCTAAAGCCACAAGAAATCCTGTAGTAGCTAATTATGAAATTATCTGTCTCTGAGGAAAATTTCTTCTTGACTGCATGAGCTGGCTTATTCCCTGAAGGATGAATGTTTTATATTCCTCATATAATTACACAAGGGAGCTTAGGAAGTGCTGAAAGAAATTTCTTTTTTAAAATAAGTGGATATAAGAAAATTATAAAATCCATTTTCAGCTGAACCGTAGACACAAAATAAGTAATGTGGAAAGCAGGCACAAGGTGGGGGGGGAGGGGGAAATCTTCCAGATTTTTAACTTGTATTTCAAAGAGTGGATGTGGATTGAATATTATCTCTTTCAGAAGCAGTTAATAAGAGCAGATCTCACACTGACTGCTAGGGAGAACAGGGAAGATCAAGATTGGCGTTGCGTAGCCTCTCCCATGCCTAGACCTAGACTTGCAAGGTCTAACCTGCTCTAGGCTTCTACAGGCAGGACAAAAGCCATTTTCAGCTAATCTCAGGCACGAGAGCTTGAAAAAAAAGTCACAGGTTTCGTCTAGCTATAAAAACTCTATGAAGTTTGTAGACAGTAATATAAGTTAATTGAGCATCACTGTTCCACAGAGACCGTATAAAAGCAGAACCAGAGCTGAGTCAAGATGTTGTGTGGTTTTGAGTCTATCAGTTTGCAGAGCGTGGTCCACACCCTGAGGATGGGCTTAAGTTAATAATTGGTCTAATTAATCACCTGCTAAAATTGTGCCATTGTGTCACGGGGAGGTGTCTGCAGAAGAGACACAAGCCAGGGTTGACTGTGATCCTGAGAAGCTGTTGTTAACAATCAAACAGCAAACCCCGCTTCCCTGGTCAGCACTGGTGAATCCCGAGAGAGAGCGAGCGCTGTCTGGCCACAGCAGTGGTGGAGTCACCATCCCCGGAGGGGCTCAAAAAACGTGTGGATATGGCACTTCGGGACATGGTTTAGCAGGCATGATGATGTTGGCTTGATGGTTGGACTTGATGATCTGGGAGGTCTTTTCCACCCTTAATGATTCTATGTTGAAGAGAGCAAAACTTTCTAGCTGCTTTCATGCTTAACTTGACGCTTCTGTCATTTTTCTCCCCAGCCGATTCCTGTGAGATATTCTGGGATGGGGTGAGGAGTGAAGTGCTGCTGCAGGGCCAGCCCTGTGAGTGGGGGCCAGAGCTAGACCCAAGAGCTGATCCCATCTTGAAGCCAAAAAAGCCTGGCTCGCGAGCAGTGCTGCAGGACGTGGGATGCACCAGGTTGTGACGGAGCCCGCTGTAGCTGGGAACACCAGAAGAGCTTCACCACTGCCTGAGCTTCTCCACAGGGGCATTTGATTGCTTTGGCTTTTAGGGGCCCGGTGGTTGCCTATATGGTATTTTAAGAAGGTGATTGAGTGGATCCAACCTTTCACATAGGGTAGGATGTTTCTACAGGCTGGTGGAGGCTCGGGGGGGTGATGGGCTCTGCCAGTCCACCTCAGAATATTCTGTTACCGTCCTGGTATCTTGTGCTACGACCAGACACGAGGAGCAGCGTCAGCACATCCGTTCAGAACCGCCTTGCAGAAGCAGGTCAGAGTTTCCGAGCCTGTGGAAACAGAGTTGGGAAGCAGCAGGTTAGTGACCGCAGCCTGGATGTTTGTGATACAGAGGAGGTGCTTAAAGCAAGGGAGTACATGTAAGAAACTTTGTTTTGGGAAAAAAGCAAGCGCCCGCTTAAATGCCACGTATGCAGCTTAGAGCAGCTTTCACAGTGTTCGAGTTATAACTATGGTGAGAACAGTAGAGCTTATAACGAAAAGGGTAAAAGCCTCTTCACGAGGTTTCAGCAACTACAGGGCTATCAAAATGTTGCTTTGCTTTGCAAAATGTTAAGTTGGCACATATAAATTATTAAAGTAGCTTCTGAAAGCCAAATGTCTGCAAAGGCACCGAGGCTGCATATAAATCGTGGAACGCCGGGGATGCTGCCGGAGACAGGTACGGCGCGGCGGCGCGTGAGGAATGCAGGCTGCATTGCGTGGCATCTGAGCAGCGTTACAGAAATGGATCTCGGCTGCTCGCCAGTGAACCCAAACGTGTTGTACATTATGCAGGCTGCTTAGCAATCTGCATAATTATAAACTCCCCTCGAAACAGTAAACATTACTGCAGAGTTCAGTAATACAAAAAGCAACATTAATATGCATTGCTGATTTGACTTTTTAATTTTTCCAGGGTCTTTAAAAACAGCCAGGTTTTAGAACAGGTGAATAGAGACTTTTTCAGTAACAAGTAATCCATATTGGAAAGAAATGGAGCATAAAAATAGAAACTTTCTGTTTTAATATAGAATAGTTGTCTTATTGGCTTTTGAAGCTGTTTCTGGTAGAGTTTTATTTTACACTTCAGATATATTCTTAAACTCCTCCAGAAAGTAATCCATTAAACCACAGACTGCCAATATGTGGGGGGGTTCAGCAAAGATTGTCTTCGTTGCTGCGGATGGGAGACGACGTGATTACGTGAGGGCACTCTGCTGTGTAGCTGCTGAGCCGAGGAGCCGGATTAGTAGCAGAATGCTAATGTTGATCCACTTCACGGAAGACTGCAGAAGAGCTCTTTCCAGGGGGATTTAGGGAAGAAATATAGAAGTTTAAATATGAGAGTGAAAGAATTCTCAAGGAGACAGGAATAAAGAATTAATCCTTTTGTTAACAAAACAAGAAGAGAATACTGCATTGGGAACTTTAGTGAGCTTTATGCTTGCTTCATATTTAAAGCAAGCCTGGTTTGGGGAGCAGTTAGGGAGGGCAGCGTATGCGCTGGTGTAAACTCTCGGTGTCTTTATCCTCAGGTAAGTTTTGAAATAGCTTCAGGTAGGTTTGGCACATTTCATGGAAAGAAGCTGGAGAGTAAGTGACCCCACCAATGCAACGGCTGCGGGGTAAACTCAGTCCCAGTGTTCGGTGCGAAGAAGTCCACTGGGGCAGCAGCCGCAGGAGAGGCCCCTTCGTGGTGGCGGGGCTCAGAGCAGAACTGCTCAGAGGATGCCTACTGATTCTGGCTCCAGTATGGAAAGATGAATTCAGGAAAAAAATAATGCAAGGATGGACTGCTTAGAGTCTAACCAAGGAGTTCAGAAGGGTGCGTGCTATGTTAGTAGCAATGCTGGTGGGTCAGTCCGCTGCGTGTTGCTTGGCCCTCAGCTGGTCCATTGCAGGGCTATGGTGAGGACCTCGAGCAAAGCAGCAACGTTTGGCGTTTACCTCTGTGAGCGTTTTGAGTCATCCGTCACCATTAGCTGTTCCAGAGGAACAGTCTCCTTAATTCCCATGTTTTGAAAAAGCTTTTAGCAATTAAATAAATAAAGCAAGCATCAAGCAAACAAAACTGAAACTGTAAGCTTCTATGCAAAAGAAATAATTACCCTGGCAGAGAAAACTACCTCTATTTTTTTTTTCTAGCAGGAAAATTGACATAACGATAAGTAATATGTAATCGTGCTTGCTCTCTGTTCCTAGCAAACAGGAGAGCTGCCAGCTCAGGCAGCGCAGGATCCAGTCCATTCCCAATATCCTCGGGCCAGTTAGAGAAGTTGCAAAACCGATCTGTCAGTCTTGTCTGCGGGTCTGGGTTGTGGGGGGGAATGGTTGTGATGGCTGGTAGAAATTTGTTTCAGAAAGATAAGAAGGTTAATGACATATTTTGTCCATCTGTGCAATAATATTGTCATTAAGGTAAGATTTCCAAAAGGTTCATTTGAAGTACACTTTTTACAAAATTTTGGGAGACTCGCATCTGCTTCTCTTTGTTTTTTCTTCTCTGTTTGCAGTCTTCCTATTAGTGTAACCAGTAATGAGGTTTACCTGCACATGATCACTAACTAAATCCACAGTGACACTTTATTTACACGGTAATTTTAGGAGGATTAGGAGGGTGTGGACTAAGAACACGTACCACTAGTTGAATTCTGCTGTGTTTCTGAGGTGTCGTTAGGACCGCTAGCTCAGCTGCTTGCTCTTCCCACCTTTTGTGGATACAGATCTGTGCAAGCCTTGGATGGATTTCAGCTGCTGAGCACAAGTTAATGCAGATAGCGAAGCTGTGGGGCAGGGGCTATCACGCTTCCTGACCCGAAGAGCCACTGGGGAGATGATTTCATGTTGCTAATAGCCATATCGTTTTGTAAGGCTTTCTGTGTCCCCAGTACGTTACAGACCTAGACCTTATACCCCATTGTCCCTATACCCATTGCTCTTCTAAAACAAAGCTAATTTTGGCAGATAGCTGCTATTATATTTTATAATAGAGACCTTGGGGCTCTACTGAAGAGTGGGGTTTTATTTGCTTGTTAATAAGCATCCATATTTATGATGTCCTGCTATTTTCTGCTGAACAACTTTTTCTTGCCCTTTCAGAGATGCGCCGACGTTTAGATAACGTTGTTCTGGGATTTGCCTGTTCCCATTTCCTTGGCTGCCGCCAACCTCAGGCTCTGCAGCCGGTGCTCGCTCCCCTGCCTTCCCACCCCCCTGCTGACAACCACCCTGCAGTTCTTCTGCTCTTGGGCAGGTTCTTCTCCCCCGGGGCGGTACTGCCGGCAGATCCTCCAAGCAAACGCCCTGGTTTGGGGTTATCTAATTCTGCATGGTCTCACTCGCTCTGGGAACATGCTGTTAGCAGTTTCTCCACCAACTACAAAACTGAAAATAATCCAGCATTTATTTTTATTCCCGATTTCCAAGAGCTGACAAAGGCAGGTGAAATTTTGCTGGTACCACACAGGAGTAAGCGCAGAGTACGGCCCTCGCAGCTGCGGTTTGTTCTTGGGCTGTGCCACTTCGATTCCTGCCTCGAGTTCTGCGCGGCATCGCTCCGAGCAGCCAACCCACACCACGGCTTCTCGCCCGCTCTTGCTTTCAGTAAGGTTTTTAATTATTTAAGGAGACGTCTCGGGTGAGTGGGCCCAGTTGTTCGGAGGTGCAGACCCGGGCTTGGCGCTCTGTGTGCAGGCTGGGCTCTTGTGTCTGTACCGTTCTCAGAAAAATTCTGTGGAAAAGTTGGGAGTCTTTGCCAGGCACCCAGAGTCTCATTTTAAAATAAGCTTTATGTGATGAGTACACCCAAGGAGGTTTTTTTCAGTGGTTTAATAGAGCTTATGTGCCTGGATCAAACAATGTAAGTAAGAAATAATTAAAGAAAACCCGGTGTTTTCTCTCACGTTCTCCAGGGTGCTGTGAACAAACGTATTTTGCTGCCTGTAGTCTGTCTGTTACCAGTTGTTACCTTTTACCACAAGTATTCTTTTATTTCCTGCCCGTTGTTTTAGTTACTTCATGAATAGAGAGAATTTAATTTGCCTCAGTCTAAGAGCTACTGCATTTTGAAGTAATTGCGGCTGATGTGGGACTGTCAGAGCTCAGCGGATTATAATATGTATTAGTTGCTCCAGCCAGCTCTTGTAAACAACCTCTTTCAGTAATATTTCATTTCCATGCAGCCGGAGGTCTGCCTGAGCATGCAGCATACATATTTTAGCCGGTAATAGTTAAAAGCACGTTTGGAAAGCAGAAATTCAGGAAATTCGTACCTGCGTATACTGGGCAGTGCTAATGTTCCTGTCCCACAGAAACAATTTTCCAGCCTCTTATTTAAAACTAATTGGTGGATTTGTGTCTTGCAGGGAGCTTGTAAATAGCCTGTTGTGGACTGGACAGCAAACTGCCAGCGCGTACCGGAGAGGTGTTGGGGGAGCGGGTGGGGACGCAGCCGTTCTCCCAAGGCAGCCTCCCTCTGTGCCACCTCGCTGCCTCCCTCCTGTCCCTCGTGAGCATCCTTCGGAAGGCGACACGCCGCTGTCCCCAGAGCTGGCCTTTCTGTACTCGGTGTGCAGTTTGCTCTCTGTGAAGTGAACCGCGAGTGGGTGGGTGGGTGCTCTTTATTATTACTTCTTACTAACTCAGGTTATTTTTGCCAAAAGGCTGCTCAGGTGATTTTACTAGGAATTGCTTATGAAACCAGCCAGCACAGAGAGTAGAGAGCTAATACAATCATTTTGTACCTTGTCTGGAATTTAATTAGCCAGAGAGGTTTGGGGAGCTCTGAGGCTTTCTGAGCCGTGTGGCCATCAGAGTGGGGGTCTCGTGTGTGCTTTCAGGCCAAACTCCCCTCCGATTTCAGTCCAGTCAGATTTTTTTTTTGTGTGTGGTTATAAAGCAGGGAGTTGGCAGGTTTTGCAAATATTAAGGCCAAATATCCTATTAGGTGCACACACCCCTCCTCCTAATTAGCCTGTTGGCACATGGAGTAAGCTTCTGTCAAAGCATTAGAGGACATGAATCACTGCTTTCAAACACCTGTGGGGAACAGCCACAGTACTCACAGCTGGAGATTTGACCTTAAGCAGGTCTTAAAGTATGTCAATTATACAGATATAGAAGCTGTAGGTGTTCTTATTGTGGCTTTGCAGGATCAGAGATTTTATTATTTGACCATTGTTCGTGTGTTCTCTGTGCTTAGATAGTGTCCTGTCAGACGCTCTCCATCATTTGCAAGTATTAATTAAACTGTTGACCTCTTGTAAGGTAGGTGGACTTAGATTTGTTTTGTAGAAAAACGAACAAAAGCAGGAAGAAAATTCAGCGTGATGTGGTGCCAAATGTAAGCTTATTCATGCTGAAAGGTTCTGGTGCTGTTCATGCTTCAGAATCGCTCCGCGTTGGTGTCTTTTGGAGTTGTGTCTCTTCTCTGTTCCTGTCCTGGACCTGCACAGGACAGACACGGGTACATGAAGCTCTTCCCTGCAGTGGCCTCTTTGCCTTCATTCTCCGTCCGTGTTGCATCTGCCAGGGTTGACTGGCAGCTGGCACGGCCACCGTTTTCCCCAGACCTCAGGAAAAATGTAGGTGTAAGATGTGACAGCGGTGTTACTCACACCGGTGACGTGACAGTGCTAGGAAATTACAGAAGTTGATGTAGACACAGAAAGTGAGAATACAAGAAAAGCAATGATACTGAGTAAGTAGAAAGTGCTGTCAAAGTGAAGGCACTTGGGGAGAGAGGCATGTTTTCTCTCTCTTGTCTCTATGTGTTACGATAACCTCAGGAGACACGGGATCTGCAGGCAGAAATTGCGTGTTTTGACTGCGTTTCTGAGGAAAAGCGGTATTGCAGCAGCACTTGAGTCCTGAGCTTTTGTCAGTGCTGATCGTCTGCATGTTGTTGAGTGACCAGAGCAGCAGCAGGCAAAATGGAAAGTTTAATAAAAGTGTTTAAGCAGTCTTTGGCGGTGTAATCTGACCCTGAGGATTATTGGCGCGATTGGCTTTACCAGAGGAGCACCCTCTACCTCCCGAGCTTGATAGGCTTTCACGAGTTGTGCAGTGGTCTGTGTACCCCCAGGACTAAAATACCCAACAGCTGAAGCTCGTCTACAGTGAGTTCTATTTTCTCTGCTGTTTTGGTGAGCAGCAACTCTTCTGTGCTCCTTCCTGATCGTGGGAGGAATAAACCTGTTTTTTGACTCTGTACTGTCTTCAGGGAATGTAAGTGTTGAAGTTGCTGTGGTTTGTGCACAAGGGCTCCAAACAAGCTGGGCTGAAATGGTGACCGTGTTGCCATTGCTGCTGTTTGACTGTTTCCAACATGGTGAAGTAGTCAACAGGAGGAAAGACAAAAGAAATGCTTGTAAGGACACCTTGTCAGAGGGTGAGAAAAAGTAGTTTTGAAGAATTATTCTATCTAGCGGGTTTTTTTGTCTTAATAAATGAGTTAAGTGTCCGTTGAAAAAGTTGTGGGTTTCAGCATTTCATATGTCCAGTAAAAGTCGTGAAATAAGAATTTCCTGGTAAAAAAAAATGCTTTAAAACTAGCTCCCTAGAGTTAGATTTCTTTTTTTCTTACGTTCTGATTCAGTGTTAGAAGTTCAATAAAATTAGCTCAGTGAAATCAGAATGAGTTTGTTTGTCTAGTTCATACTGTAGTGCGGAGACAGGGAATACAGCTCCCGAGCAAAGAGTGATCCCTTACTACTGCTCTAGGACTTCTTTGTGGCTTTTCACCTTAAACTCCACGACAGTCTCAAAGGAAAGGTTTTGCAGTATGAGAGAGAGTAGGGTTTACCTTCCTTGGTAAGAGATGGAGCTACAATGTTCTTTAGATCAGCTCAACTCTTCTTAAAACCCTTTGTTTAATACAGAAGATACCGTGCTCTCTCGTCCTGCACTGCAGAACCCAAGTCAAACCAGTAAACAAGCAAAAGCAGAAGAAGAGAACACAAAAAGCTGCCCCAGACTCCCGCAGTGTCACTAGTCCTTCACAAGCTGGTGACCATAACCCAATCTGCCACCAGCTCCTGTTTTAACATGGAGCTGCATGCCAATCCTCTCTGCCTCTCTGTAACTGAAGATCTTAGATGATGAAGGCACTCTTATTTGACATCAAAGCAGATTTTTCAGCCCAGGCTGTTCATAACTAGCATCTGCCTTGCTAGCTGTGATGCTCTTCAAGGAGTGGGCAGGTTTCTGAAGGTCCAGTTGCTGAACAAAGTCGGATTCTCAGTGCTGTCCACAGCCACTGAGTAATTTGAACGCAACTTAAATACACAGCTTGCTTATCCCACTGCTGCACGTAGTTTTGTGGTTATTCTTGATAGGTGAGTGAGTCTGGTTACAGCAGTTTCAGCAGCTGCTACCCTCATCTCTGGGTCACCGCGGCGTGGAGGGATCAGCAGGAAGGCTCACAGGCACTGCCCCAGAGCCGGAGCCGAGCCGTGGGCCAGTGCCCTGCGGAGCTGGAGGTATGGGCGTGGGCACGTGTTCCGTGATGAGCCGTGGTGACCTCGGGCAGAGACCTCGGGGACGTGACCTGCTGAACTGCTGCTGCAAGACTTGCCAGGTGTTTGCAATCCGTCCTGAGCCAGGAAACGCGAGCAGAATTATCGACAGTACCTGTGTGGTCTGGGAGTTGGTTTCTCTGTGAAACCAGACGCGCAGGCTCATCGAAGGATGCTGCCTTTGCTGGCAGGCTGCGCTCCACCCACGCAACACGGGTCTGTCCCAGGCAAAGGCTGCACCGCAGCCGCATCGGCCGGCGCCGGGTCCAGGCCATCGCATCTTACCTCTCGATGGGGCTCGTTAGCTTGGGCTCAGCGCTTTTGGCCACAGATACTCAGCTACTGCTCGGGAGCTGATTTGCGTCTAGTGAGCTCAAAATGTGGGCTGAGTGAGCCTACGTCCGGAGTCAGAACAAGGAGCAGGCGGACGGCAGGGTCGCCTTGGCACGTGGGGTGGTGGTCGTTGGTGAGATGCGGTGCGCTGCTGACTCCAGTAAGAAAAAGCATGCATTTGAGGTTATACGACTGTACATTGGAATATTTTGAACTGAAAATAAGCTACCAAAAGAATGGGACAAGTTTCCATAATCACAATTACCTGATAATTCACTGCTGCTACCTGTCCAGCCAAAAGTCAACTCTAAAAGTGAGAGACTCCTTTCAGGGTTTCTCAGGATCTCCTCGTACTGAGAGTACTGAACTCACGCTAGAGAGCTACAGGAGCCTGCTGGTGCTGCTTGGCTTTTTAACCAGAAAACTGCTCCCAAAAATATTGATTGTCTGAGATAACAGAAATAAGATCCCAGCTAGGGAATCTTAGAGATCTAAACTTTTGTAGTGTCTTTTTACAACTTTTAAATCCCTTCTCCAGCAATACTGGAGGGGGTGGAATGCTGCTTAGAGCCTGAATAGTGACGTTTCATTTCTTAGAAAACCTTATTTTTCAGTTCTGAGTTCATGGTCCTAGCTTTTTCTGTGGGCTTAGCCATGAGCAATGCACTGAAAAATATCTCTTTTTTAAGGAAAAAGAAAGTTAATACTTTTATTCAGTGTTTGGCAGCGGGGTTCAGCAGGGAAAATCAGCTACAGATTTTATTGTCTCTGTACTAAGGACTACTGCGAATTCTTAGAAAATACAGTTTGCATTTGGTTTCGGTGAAGAAAAACAGATATTTTAAATACCTCAGTTACTCTGTGCTAAATTTTCACTCATCAAAATTTTGTTCATGAAAAATAAATAACTTGATGTTATTAGAGAAATATTTTGGGATCAATTATCTAATCTTTTAAGAAAAAATTGTTGCAATGATAGTTTCCAACAAACTCCTTTTTATAGAGCTGAAATGGTTTTGGTTTTTTTTCAGATTGTCCTATTTGCTCTTCTTTGGGTTGATAAAAAAACCTCTACTTTATCTAAAAGATAAAAACTTGATTGCAAGGGGGGAGAAAACTTTGCAACAAAAGAGATCAGTGATGCTCTTTTCATTACTGATTTCTTCTGACAAAGACCAGGAAGTGAGAGAACCCATACGTCCGTTTAGGTTATTAATTACTCTCCATAAAATAACCTTCTCTTCTGGCTGCTTGTTCCAGCTGCAGCTGTGCAGCCCTGCAGGTTTTAATCACTGTTCCAACCGCTTGGAGCAGAGCAGAAAGGGAAGGTCCCCTCCTGTGAGAAGTTTTCCATTTCCCATCTTATTGTATGTCTTTATTAGAAGTAAAGAAAGGTTTTTAAATGCTGAAAGCCCAATTTATGGAAGCTGAGACAAATTTGTTCTCCTTTACAAAAAATGGACTTTAATGAATGGGGTTTTATCTTATTTAACCGGATTCCTTTTTTATTTTAGCAGGGCTTTTTCTATAGCTCAGCATGCATTTGGGACGGATTATCTAAAAAAGGACAAAATTAACTTTCAGAATTTCTTAAACCCATTGCCATACGATTATCCTTTTTAGTGGTGATCTTTCAGCCTCAGTTTTCAAGGTGTAGAGACTTCCCACGGCGTGGTGGTGGCTGTGGAGACAGACCTCATACGCGAAGTCCTGGATGGCAATCTGAGAAGTCTGCTTGGCCACGGCCTTGGTCCAGCCATGGGGACTTGGGGAAGACGGTGTGGAAAGATTTGGGGTAGTGGGAGGGGAGTCTGGTTGTTGGACAGAAGGCAATTCCTGCTGTCCTATTGTGCCTGCCATTGTGTGACCATAGAGCAGGATTCGTCTTGAGAGCAGGTGATTTCTGACATGGGGAGGTCTCTGGGACAGGTTATTCAGAAGAAGACAGAGAGGCTTTTGGTTTGTGACTGCAGCGTGTAGTCACACCTCAACTTTCTGGATGCACACCCTCACTTCCATGTTTCAAGGCCTAGCAGAGAAAAATGATCCACGTACACCTGGAAACAGCATAGAGATTGTATGTGTCTGTACCGACATGTATCGACACGCTTACTGCTTTGTCCTTATGGAAGGTCTGAGAAGGACCTGAATTCTAAGAGTTCGGTTTTGAATGGCAATATGCATTTTATTATTGTTATTTACTTATATTGAGTGTTTTCTGGCAAGAGTAAGCTGTCTGTGGGTTAGCCAGAGGCTGCCATTTAGTGTCACTTAATGCATTGCTCTGCGGTCAGGATGGAGGTAGCAGTTTCCACGTGGTCATCCGTGACAGGCTGAGACTGATGAACCCTTGGGCGTTGCTTCGAGGCCGACGTTTTAATCCAAATGATATTTGTTTAAGGTCTGATGATTTAGTTGAATATGGCGTATCAGTCAACACAATGGAGTAATTGGGCAAATATTAAAATGAAAAGTTCCTTTTCTGTTTCCTATCTTGACGTTTGGGTGATCATCCACCAAAGCCTGTCGTAGTCCCTTGATAATGCTCTCCACTGTTTTTCTTCATTTTCCATCCCGACCTGAGCATTTACAATTTTGCAGCTAGTTTCCCATGCCTAATTTTGAAAACATTCCGGAACATTTATGAGTGTAGAATGTACCTTTCAGTTCATGGTATCTGCTCTGCCAGGCTGCTTTATGACTTGGTACTTCATAAATCACTTTGGAACACCTTGTATATAAAAACACTAGCTGAAAGAAAACTTCCTTCACCGCCTTGTTCAAGTGAATTGCCACAGCAAGCAATGTCTGTCATCACCCTCTGTCACAATTTTTGTGCTAATTTTTTAAGAGTTTCTGGTGTCTTTTTCAGCATAAATTCATGAAGGATAAAGAGAATAAACAAGCCTGTAACTGTATACTATGTCAAGATGTCCTCATTTAAAATATCTGACTGGGCAGAAGTTGGAACCGTATTATTGAATGTACTCAGAATAGTGCTTTGAAAAAAATCAATAACGTAAAATACTTTTAAACCATCATAGGTAATTTAAAGGTAGATTAATATATTGCTGTCAGAAAAGAGTAAATTTATTATGCTGACCACTAAAACCACAAAAAGCTGGGAAGCCCTGAGGCATCCTAAAAAATTCTGTAGTTAACCTACTACCTCAAAAAACATTTCATAGTGTTCTTGTTACTGTGTTTTGATAAATAATTCTATTTGTAGAAAGTGATGATGGATAGAGGATTTTAGAAAAACAGAAAGTGTGTTTTAAGCGTCACTTGACAGTAGAGAAGTTTAGCGCAGTATGGAATAGAAGAGCTCGAACCTTTGTGAGAAGCACCTGGGGCACATCCCTTGGGCAAGAGGATAGGAAAGAGGTGGTCGTGTGGAGGTGAGGAAAGCAATTAGAAGGAAAAGAAGCTGCTGAAAAGCTGCAAACAAAGCTTCACTTAACAAAAGGTTACATAGAAAGGAAGTTCAGGACTGTTGCAGGCAGTACACGTGGTAGAACGTATCCTCAAAGGGAAGAAAGACAAGGTTGCGAGGAGGTTCAGGTAAGGCTACGGACTCCGTTTTACCATCGCACACTCTGTTTCCTGGAATGTTTCGCAGTCCTTTGGTCAGGTACACAGTTCTTCAGTAATGCATGTTAAGTGCTACGAGGTAATGAGGACAAGGTAAAACCATTGTAAAGTTCTCTGCACAGAGGATGTGGAGCTTTTGCTTTTTCAAGCAACTTCCAAGGCAATATTCCCTTCAATGTTTTAGCTGGATTACATGACTGCAGATTAATACAGAACAAAATCCCTGCTAGTCAAGAAGGTTCCTCCTCTGTTTTCCAACTGAAATTAGGAAAACACATAATCTAGTTTGTCCTTCGTGGCTCGTTGGCTTGGTTGACTGGTTGAGTAGCATTATGTTCAGCGTAGAAAGCTTAACAACCCATGGCTCTAATTTATAAGCAAGAAATTAGTTTTTAAAAAAGGCTGTCTGCAGAGGACTCTAGTTTTGCCTGCCTAGACCTTCTGTCAGTCACATTGTGGTGGCATATTCTGATACCACTTGTCACTGTTTATTTGCTTATGGAGTAGAAACACAATGCCTAGAATTATTACCCTTATAAACAAGAGTGCAGAAATGCTTGTATTCATTTTTGGCTGACGTGAAATCTGTCCTTTAGTTGTGTATGTGCATGTGTGTTTTCCAAGGGGGAAAAAAGAAGACTTCTCAAATGCTCTTTGACCCAAAACTTGATGCGTAAATAGGAGACGGAAAGTTACACTCCAGTGAAAAAAAGAAAATCTGTGCAGTTATTGTTATTATTTCGATGAACTCTGTTCCTGCTGATGGTGGCAAGTAGCCAGAATCCATTCTGTGCCACCATATTGCCTTCTGATTAATTGCTTTTAGTCTTACTATTGTAAACAGTATTAATGCCTCTTGATACCGTAATTGTGTTGACTGCACAATGGAGCAGCTGCTGTGCAAAAGCTAACACCATAACTGCCATTTGTATTCAATGGTCTCACTGGTGATTTGTGGGTTTTTTGCTGGACCCAACTTTTAAACAGCCTCCTCGTAACAAAATCGAGTAGGTTTTGGTGCTTGTCATTTCATTCACCTAAAGACCACATTTTACAATTTTATAATAACGATAATGATTTCTCAGTAGTTGTGGGGCTTGTTTTTTTTCCTAGAACTACATAGATTTGGGAGATGGTTTTCAAAACGCTCAATCCCTATGCTCCCCTTGAAGACAAACCTCTAACATGGTAACTTCTTGCCAGATGGAACACACAAAGGATTAAAACAAAGATGTTGGTACAGGTAGAAAAGACAGGTTTACCTATGCCATGTCCTCCCTGCTTTGAACAAGAAAGTCTGTACGAGTCCCAGGCTGTAAAAGAAGTGAGCTCTGGAATAAAGGTAGTTAAACTGCTCTAACTCTAAAATAAGTGAAAAACTTCTGGGTCTTTGTGTTGCTTTATTTACTTGTTGTAACTAATCTTTATAGCTAGTTAAAAATGAAAGAAAAAATAAAAATTCCTGATATGACACTTGCAAAAGAAGGGGGAAAAAGTAGAACGCCGAGTCCCCCCAGCTCCTACTCTTTTATGAAGTTGCTCCTCTTCAGCACCCTCAGTGCTGAACCCGCATCCAGTAAGTCGTGTGGGTGCCTTTGGAAGCTATCTGTGCGGTAAAGGCAGGATCTTAGATCTAGTGTCATCTTTGATGTCCACATTGACACTTGAGACTGTAGTCCTCCCCTGGTATCTGGATGCAACTTTCATGAACGTGTACATATTACAAACAAGAGCTTCCTTCTGTGAGATGGAAAAAAAATATTTCTAGAATTCCAAAGAAATTCCAACTTGTGTATCCACAAGCTATTATACATTTCGGTGTTCAACACTTGCTTAGAGACCTTTATTTTTTTGAAGCTTTTTTTATAGAGAAGTGGCGACTGAAATCTAGAATGTTGCCTTAGGGGGAAACGTGACTGGATTTCCTTGGTTGAGGATGGAGAGGAGAGCTCTTCTCCTAGGCTACTGTATTTCTTAGGCTTGGCAGACTGCTCATTACTTGTCTAGAAAATAATGAACAATGATTGTCCTGTTCTGGGGTAACTGATACGGTACGAAGGCACGCACACCACCACCCCCATTTACCTTGGGGGGTCACTATTTTAAACACTGGAATTTTCATCAGTCGCCACTGACAGGCAATTTCGTAGGACTGGTCTGTTGGAAGCAGAAGATCCAGACCGGTGTGGCTGCTTCTTGTCCCACTGTCCATGATAGTGGTCATCCTCTTAACCGTGTGCGAGATCTGGACCCCAGTTGGTCTGGCATTTTTCATAAGGAGAGAGGATAGACAAAGAAGCAACTTTTAGCTCCTTTTGGTACTTGAGAAAGTGGTGGCAATCTTTGGATCTAATTTAATGCTTTCTTTATACTTCTACATAGAATTTGATTTGTTAGTAATTGATTTGTGTGTTTCACCAGTTTCTGTCAATGCATCTTTTGGTTACATACTGACAGAGAAGAGCAGCAATGTGCTGCACAGACAACCACAGGTCGCAGGTAGCATCAAGAGCATAGCCTTTAAAGTTATGTATTTTAATTAGACATTGGCATCTGGTATGGACTAGGAATGCTTATTTGCACACCTGCAGGCTATTTGATGTGAAGAAACCTAAAGTATCTGGAGAATTTGTCTACAGATGGAGTTTAGTGATTTAATTTAATATAACAATTGTGCAGAACTTATGAAATTTAGAAATATTTTAGAATTTGTATGCCACGTAGGTTCTATGTACTCAAAAGCTGTTCATTGCATAAATAACACTTTCCCCTTCTGTTGATTTTCATAATTGATTGAAAGGTGAGGGGATAATCATGGCAATATTAAATTCTTTGGGAGTGGAAGAGGTTTCATTGAAACACACTTTGATTTATAAGAACATTTAAGACTTACAAAGGCCTGAAATGGTCATATTGCAAAATAACTGTTTTGTCCTGCCTGTACGTACTGAATGAGCTGACTGCAGATTCTTGAAATTAAGGATCACATCAACAATTTTCCACAACAAGGCTGAAATCCTGTGTTCCAGGGTGTGCGATTCGCTGTCGTTCTGTACTGCTCTGCTTTCTCAGGAAAGCGCTCTCTTGGGAAACGAGGACTGGCAGCAAGACCTGTGCGTTGTGTTAGTGGCTGCTCCTGTCTGAAGTTACACGTGGGTATTCTCATTTGCGTCGTTGTTCTGTTGTTTTCAGCTAGAAGAAAGGGCTGAAACAAAGAATGTGAGAGAGGATTGAATTACGTACGGGGCAGAAGAACAAAAAGCGATTTTATTCCCAGAAATGCTATGTGCTCTGCTTCTTAAGCCACGCATCCCTCTCGAGGGGCTGATTGTCCTTGCAAAGGATGGCTTCCTTCTCATCTCGCCTCAAGGACGCAGCACCAAGACCCTCGTGCCTCCCCTTCGGCCGCGCAAGGGAGGGATTCACCCGTGTGAGCTGTGCCACACGCACTGCGAGACCCTTTCCGCTCTGGCACACAAAACCTGGCACCTTGCTGCTGGCAGGGGGGGACCCTGCAGCCCTGCTCCTGAGGCTTGTTCAGGTCTTGACGCCTGGCCCGGGCTGCGAGTGTGTGTCTGCTCACCTGTAGGCATCTGACACAAGGGCTTGCAGGGCACCAGCGCGGGGGTCTGGAGACCAGACGTATGGCCTCTTTTGTAGCTTTGTATCATCTGCAGAAGTCATACCTTGTGATTTTATACCTGGCTCCCAGTTCGCCTGCTTTCAGCATCTCTATATGGAAAAAAAACTGACTCCACTCACGGACTCTTACTGTCTGCTTGAAAAAACCCCCGTACAGCACACACTGCAGTGTCGTGAGTTTGTCACTCCTGATGTTACTTTGCCTAGGCAAATGAGACGAGTCAAAAGATGGAGTTACCATCAGCATATACAAACTTTTACGGGTCAGAGAAATAAGAGTGCAATTGGAACAGGAGAAAATGCTTTACGGGCGCAGCATGGCTTCCATGCAAACCACAGAGGAAAGGTTTGCAGGGACCTGAGCACGTCCCTGGCTGAAGAATTGCCATCCCACCAGCTGTGATCTGCTTTTACAGCTGGTGAAAAGCAACGACTCTACACCCTGTTTCGTAACTGCTCGTCTGGCAACGCTGTCACTGCGAGAAGTTGTACAACCTTTCACTATAGTAATAGTTAACACACACGTGAAAGCTATGTAGTAGTGCCTGGTGATAAGGAAATGCTGCCATACTGCTGACCAGCAGACAGACAGAGTGACACTGTGCTCTCTCTGCTAATTTTCTTTGGCTGCAGAAGAATCTAATAGCAGAAAAGAGGGGCAACAGCAGATCGGTCTTTTAAAGGCAGTGGGTTCTTTTGGCCCCTGTGCAATCTCTGACATTCTGCTCAATTTCTGTATAGTAAATATCCCTTTTTCACTTTCTGGCCTTTTCATCAAGAGGGTGAGCCACTGAGATTGCTCTGAATGTATTAACTAATGTGTCGTGTTCAGGCTTTTCCTCAGTGGCCTGGAAGCCTTGAAGGCCAGTGAAGCAGCTGCGGTGGCAGAGTAGGGAGGCTTGCCCGGCGGGTGCGATGGGATGGGTCTGCTCGGCCGCGTGCTCCAAGTCCCCTGCGCTCTGCTGCCTTTCTAGAGCTGCTGTCAGTGCCAGCCAGCACGGCTGCCTTTGGTCCGTTCTCTTGATCCAAAGCGTGCTGCTGTTATTTCTGGATTTTCACTGTTATTTCCTCTGCTATCTTGAGGTGAGACCTGTATGTCCTTAACGGTAATAGTGGGAAAGAAAGGTAAAGGTGCTTGTTTTTTTAGGAACATAGAGGGTGCTACCATTTGGCAAATAAGACTTTTAAGCATATTGCTCAGAAATTTAGTATTTTGTTAGTGAAAAATACAGAAAAATAATTTATACGAGCTCTGGTTTTTGTTTTGGTGTTCTGTTTCCCACTTAATGTAGATTATAATAGCATCAGAAAGAAGTGTTGGCCTTTCTTCTTTGAGGATGGGTACAAACTGTCTCATCCATCGGAAAATAATACACCCACCACTGTAAGTCTTTTGACCTGCCTTGTTAAGTTTCCTATATCTGCAAGAAGTAGCAGTAGCAGGATGAGAAACTGAAGCCTGGATTCCTGATCAGTAGGATGATCCTCCCCGCTCCCAGCAGAGTCCCTGACAGCTCCCTCCCCAGAGGACTGCTCTTTTTCAGCTTCCTTCAGCACTGTGTCGTTCATTCGGCTAATTGGGCAGCTTTAACTAGGTCAGTCAGCTCGTCCTCTGGATCTGGCTGGCAGGAGCAGAGGTAGCTGTGGGAGCGCAGACAGAAGCGTGGCTGATTCTGTTGGCTTTAGCCCTCGATTTTCTGTCTGTTCACACAGAGCTGGGCTGCAGTTCGTGTCAAACCAAGCGCTGTAAGCTGGAGCCACACACGTACAAGCCAAGAAGTGTTTCAGAACCGGGGGTGCAAATTTTGTCCATCTTTCAATTGTAAGTCCTTCTTGGCATATCGCATACTTATTGATTAAATAATTGATTAATGATGAGAAACTGCTGTTCTTTGATCTAGAAATGCAGTATACTCTTTTGCCAAAGCAAGTAATGTGCTATTGAGAAGAAGGAAAGCACTCTGCTGTCTGGAGATTGCAACATAGTACTGTCTACAATAACAGGTTATTAATTAAAGATAAATTAGGGTGGAATCTTGGACAGCAACTGCTTAGTGGAGAAATTGTCTATTCCTGTTCCAGTTTGCACTGAAGAGATTCAGAGCTGTTTGCTGTGCCACGAATGAAAAGGCAGAGCTGCATCTGGGACGTCTGAGAAGGGCAGCAGCAGAAAGCTGTATCCCAGCAATGTAGACACAGATAGATTTTTCATCTTGCATACAGAGGCTGCTTCTTGCACAAGGCAAGAAGGAGGATTGATAATGAAAGGCGTAGTAACGCGTTTCTTTGCCTTGACTTGGAGCTTCTAGTGATCTCAAGTTGATAATTTAACAGCTTAAATATGCAGTAAGAGTTAAACTAGCCTAAAAGTATCAGAGTTAGGAGGCTTAACTGGTTCATGGCATAAAGATTTTTCCAAAAGATTTACTGAATTCAGCAGGATATATTAGCGTAGGTGAGGTCTTCCATCATAGACAGCAGACAAATGTAAAACACGATTAAACCAAGTTCAAAGTCAGCTTGAAAAATGATTCAAGTGACTTCAGAACAGCACGCTTGATAGACGTTCAGCGCAGCAGTGGATGAGAACTATAAACCAGAAACAAAAGCTCATTTTAATGGCAGAGTTGTCATAAAGAAAAAAATCCCATACCCAGAGGAAAGAGGAAAAAGAGCAAAACAGGCGCAATCCTGTTGTAGCTCATATAAATTCAGAGCAGATGATCAGCGGTCAATGATTAGTTAAACTCTGTTATTGTTTTATTTTAGAGTTTCAAGGAAAGGGTTGCAATAAATGCATTTCTTATTAGTCCCTGGGGGCATGCTTGGAATAGGAAGTCATGCCCCACAGATCTTGCAGTCTAGATAGGTAGTTTAAAAAGTATCATGTAGGGATGCAGGCCACACGACAAGCCCGTGGCAGAACGAGAATTAGCACAGGTCTCCCAGACACAACCCGGTGCAGACATCGCAGTTTTACACTGACTTTCCCACTATTGGCAACTGGTTTCCATAAGAACAAGACACTGTTAACAAAAAAGGCGCACGTCTTCACGACGATATCACCAGCTTGGGAGCAGAAAAGATAAGGAAAACATATATATTCGTCTCCAGATATTTTAGACTTACTCCTATTTTTCGCATTACATTAATAAGTCTTCTAATTAGAAATGCATGGCTTTTCCCTCCCATCGAACTGGAACTATTTCAGGAAAAGAAATGAGCTGGCAATAGGCCCCCAAAGTTATAAAACGGCGTTAAAGTCAGTGGCTGTGTGGAGAGTAAGCAAGTCGGTTCTTGCTAGTGTTTCATCTCTTGATCTTTCAGATCTCTCCCTTTTTGTTGGTGGTGGTTTTTTGCATTTTTTTTTTAAGCCTCCTGTTCCCAATTATCAGTTCCACTCAGCAACTTTATTAATGTGCTTAGCATTTCATTTCAAAGGCTAGACTTGTACCTCTGTGTCACTGCGCCTGCCCTGGGGGAGTCTGCCTCTCCCAGACTGACTGCAGGCTTGTAGCCAGTGTCGGCTTCAGGCTGCCCAGAGAGGTTGTGGAGTCTCCTTCTCTGGAGATATTCCAGACCCGCCTGGACAAGGTCCTGTGCAGCTTGCTGTAGGTGACCCTGCTTCGGCAGGGG